>Ga0302314_10015242_pt1 | contig 13078 bp, 10 predicted proteins | sample III_Palsa_N2_3_FD_200533 | JGI IMG/M metagenome (GOLD analysis project Ga0302314, IMG submission 200533) | Peat permafrost microbial communities from Stordalen Mire near Abisko, Sweden - III_Palsa_N2_3 | ecosystem: Environmental > Terrestrial > Soil > Palsa > Peat permafrost | place: Sweden...
CCCACCCAGCCCGCTCAGGCAACTCAGGCAACTCAGGCAACTCAGCCTTCGCAGACCCTTCCGGACTGGTACGACGCGCAGACCCTTCCGGGCTCGTTCGACGCGCAGGGCCCGCAGGGCGCGTACGACACGCACGGCTGGTGGGCCCAGCAGGAGGAAGCCGCGCGCGAAGAAGAGGCACGGCGTCAGGCCGCCGCCCAGGAAGCCGACCAGGCCCTGCCTGATGAGGCCAGCCCGCTCGACGCCGGTGCACCCGAGACCGACCCGCTCGAGGCGGACCCGCTCGGGCCCGACCCGCTCGAGGCGGACCCGCTCGAGGCCAGTGCACCAGAGGCTCGCGCACCCTCCGGCCCAACCGCAACGGTGCCCAACCCAGTGATCACGTCCGCAGCCGGAACCGCCGCCTCCTCAGACCATGGCGATCGGCCCGCAACCAGCTCCGTTCAGCCGGTCCAGCCGAACGATGACACTATCGCCGGGACGGAGGAACAGGCTTGGTAAGCGACCAGCCACCCCCGGAAGCGACAGCACCGGACGCGACAGCACCGGACAAGGGCGCGGTCCCGGGAGCAGACGGCAAGCTGCGCTGCCCATGGGGCTTGAGCGCCCCGGAGTATGTCGCTTACCACGACGAGGAGTGGGGCCGCCCGGTCCGGGGTGATACGGCCCTGTTCGAACGGCTCAGCCTGGAGGGTTTCCAGTCCGGGCTTTCCTGGCTGACGATCTTGCGTAAGCGGGAGAACTTCCGGGCGGCCTTCGCCGGATTCGACGCCTCGGCGGTGGCGGCCTTTGGTGAGCAGGACGTGGCCCGGCTGATGGCCGATACGGGCATCGTGCGGAACCGAGCGAAGGTCAATGCCGTTATTGCCAACGCACGGGCCATGCTGGACCTGCCCGACGGCCTCACCTCGCTGGTGTGGAAGTACGCGGAAGAAGGCCCTGCGCCGCGGACGCTGGCCGATGTGCCGTCGCAGACGCCCGCGTCCAAGGCGCTCAGTGTCGAGCTCAGACGGCACGGTTTCAGGTTCACCGGCCCGGTGACCGCGTACGCGACGATGCAGGCCTGCGGCGTCGTCAACGATCACCTGGCCGCCTGCTTCTGCCGGGCCGATACCCAGGCCGGGTAGACCCGCCCTCGACCCGCCGCAGCCGGTCCAGGTCCTCGAATCCGTTTCGCAGCGGGAAGCCTGCGCATCCTCGCCCGCCCGGTAGCGACCCTATCCCGCCGCCCGGCCCGCATATTATGCCGAACGGGCCCACCTCAAGCTCACGGGAAGGCAGGCAGCCATGAGCGGTGTGATCGTCACGGTCACGCTCAACGCCGCGCTGCACGTCGACTACGCCACGGGTGAGGTGGACGCCGAGGGTATCCGCCCGGTTTCCAAGCCCCGCTATCGGGCCGGCGGACGGGGTGTGACGGCCGCCAGGGTGCTCCGCGCCTTCGGCCATGATGTGCTCGCCGCCGGGCTGGTGGGTGCCGCGCCCGGCGAGCTGATCAGGGAAGATCTCGCTAGATCCGGGGTGCCGACCGCGTTCACGCTAATCCGCGGCGAATCCCGGCGCATCTTCCGTTTCGCCGGACTGGAGGGCGGCGACCCTGACGAGCAGGTCGTGCGGTTCGGAGAGCCGGGCCCGTTCATCACCACCGAGGAGCTGGGCCGGTTCGCGGCGGATTACCGGCGGCTGCTGGCAGGCGCCGCGGCCGTCGTGCTGTGCGGCAGCCTTCCTGACGGGCTGCCGCCGGATACCTATGGCTCGTTGGTGACCTACGCGGCCGAGGCCGGCGTTCCGGTGATCCTGGACGCGGGCGGCGAGGAGCTCAAGCACGCCATCGGCCACGGGCCCGACCTGGTGGTCGTCGAGACCAGCTCCGCCGACCCCGGTCTCGGCAACACCCTGATCCGGCTCGGCGCCGGAGCGGCCGCCGTCACCACGGGTCACGCGGTACACGTCGTCACCCCCGGCGGGGAGTGGACGGCTCAGGTAGCAGCTACGGATGCAGACGTGCGGTCCCATCCGTCCCGGGGCGCGCTGGTGGCGGGCCTGGTGCCAGGCCAGCTTCTCGGCTGGTCCTGGCCCGACCGGCTCAGGCACGCCCTGGCCCTAGCCGCCGGGGGCGCCCGAGTCGGAGCCAAGGTGCCAGGCGGGCCCGAAGGCCGGAGTCACGTCGACCTGGCCACCTACGAGCGGCTGCTCGACGTGGTGTCGGTCGAGGCGGGCTTAGTTTTCGGGCGCCTCCCCGGCGCGCATAAAAACGCGCGCAATGAAGAGCCGATACTTCAAGGCGTAAATGTATAGTTACTGAGAGTGTGCTGTGGTCTGGGCTCGGCTCACCATGGTCGTCAACTTCAGATCCCGGCCCACGTCAGTTCTAGACCCAGCTGGAATGGAGCCATCGTGTGCAGCTGGCGAATCTTGCTCGGAGGCGTTGCCTCGGCGGGCGTCCTCGCGGTCGGTGTCGCCGCGCCAACGTTGGCGCGGCCCGTATCGCATCCTCGCGACCCGTCGGCCTCCTCGCTAACGGGTAACCTGCCGGTCTCCTCGCTGACCCGGGTCGTGCCAGCTTCCCCGCTGACCCGGTTCGCGCCGACTTCCTCGATAGCCCGGGTCGCGCTGGCCCCCTCACTGACCCGGGTCGCGCCGGCTTCGTCGCCGACCCGGGTCCCGGCGTCCTCGCCGACCCGAGCGGCGTCAAACGGCTCGGCCGCCGGCCGCGGCGGCAGGACCGACACGCCCAGCCGCGCCACCAGCAAGCTTCCCGGTCTTTCCGCGGTGACTAGCGCCATCCCCGGCCTGTCCGCGGTGACCAGTGCCGTCCCCGCCCTGTCCGCGGTGACCAGGGTGCTGCCCGGCCTGAGCACCGCCGGGTCGGTCACCGGCGGCCCGGCTGGCGCCCGCCTGGTCACCGGCGCCGTGTTGGGCTTGGGCGGCGTGTTCGGCGGCGCCAAGCTGGGCTCGCCGCAGCCGTAAGACCTGTCCTTCGCTTATCCTGCACGGCATGAGCGTCCACGACAATGGTCCGGAGCCCGATATAGCCACCCTGTTCGCGCCTGTCGCCGTGGAGGAGACCTTCGCCGGAGTACTGGGCGAGGCGCGCGATGTGCTGGGCCAGCTTGATGACCCGGTAGACGCGGAACTATGGGGATCCGACCTGATCGGGGCTTTGAGCTCGTCCGCGGCGGGCCAGGCATCGCTGATGGATGCCCTCACCGGATCGCTGGTACCCGCGGCCGAGGCGGCCTCGACCCCGGAAGCTCTCGCCTTGCTGCGCGTCCTGGCCGCGGTGGGCGCACCGTCCCTGCGGGCCGCCGCCGGGCAGGCCGCGACGCGTGTCCGCGGCCGTGACGTGGCTGACCCCCTGTGGGCGGCGGCGGTCGGCCACCCGCAGGTTCGCGATTGCTGGCACTACGCCGATGTCGGCGGCCGCCAGGAGTCGCTCACTATGACCTTCGCCTATGGCGACAAGCAGCACGCGGTCAGCGTGCTGATCGACCATGGCTGCGGCGGCAAGATCAAGGACGCGTGGGTCGCTAAGGGGACCGAGTTGCGCGCCGACACCGAGCTGGCGGCCAGCAGCGACCCCCTGGTCGTGTTCGAGACGCTGGACGTCCCCGGGGCCCGCCTCCGCCTCGAGCGCGCCATCGGCGCCGGCGAGTGCCCGGAGCAGCCCGATCAGGTCGATGACGTGGTGGCCCACCGTGCTCTCCTGCGCGCCCGTCTCGACCTGCTGACCGAGCCCGCGGCTCCCTAGCCCCACGACCCAGCCACGGGACCGCGGCCACGTGACCGGCCGCTATCCGGCTTCGGCCAGGAATTCCCGAACCAGCGGGCGGATGAGGTCGGCCCGCCGCATGACGCCCATGTGGGTGGTACCGGGCAGGACCGCGAGCTGCGCGCCGGGGATCAGCCCGTGCATCTCTACCGCATGCTCGAGGCGGATGAAGTCGTGGTCGCCGAACACCAGCAGGGCCGGCGCACTGATACCGCCGAGCTGGTCGGCCGTCCAGCCCTTCATGTTCGCCACGGCCTGTGACGCCTTTGCCGCGAACGCCTCGAAGTGGCCCGGGTCAGGCGCGAGACGTTCGTAGGCGTCCCGCATCTGCCGGAAGTCCTCCGCGGTGGGCATGCGCGTCGAGGTCGCGTGCCGGGCCGGATCGGAGATCTCCTGGTGATATCCGTCGCCGGCGTAGCTGACGGATGCGAGGATGAGCCGGCCCACCCGGCCGGGGTGGTCCAGCGCGAGCTGCAGGGCCACGTGGCCGCCGAGGCTGAAGCCGAGCACGTCCGCCTGGTCGATGCCGAGGTGGTCGAGCAGGGCGGCCACGTCACCGGCCAGGTAGCGGAGCTCGATGTCGCGGTCGATGTCGGCGGTGCGGCCGTGCCCCTGCAGCTCGGCGGCGATCACCTGACGCTCGGCGACCAGGTCAGGCAGTAGCGGGCCGAAGGACGCCTCGATGGTCATCAGGCCGCCGGGCAGCAGCACCAGCGGCCGGCCCGTGCCGCGCACCTCGTAGTACATCCGCAACCCATTGACGGGCGCGTACCCGGTTGTTACTACCTGGCTCATGGTCGCATCCTCCGTAATCGTTCACCTTCCAGACGGCTGCGCCCGGCCGAACTCATCGGCCGGTCCGGACGGGCCTACGGGGTGAGCGCGAGCGTCGCTCCGCTGGCGTCCAGGAGCCGGTGCGGGCCGGGCGCGGCCGTCAGCCGGGCCGACCCGCCCCGGACCCTGGCGCACGGCCCCTGCGGTCCGGCCAGCGTCAGGCCGTCGGCATCGATGGCGACAAAGTCGCCCTCGTGGCGAAGCAGCACCGGGCCGTCGCGCTCAGCCGAGATCGCGACTAGGCCCGCCCGCAGGCCGTCGAGCACGTCGCCTGGCTCGGTTCCCGCGCACTGCACCCAGGTGGTCGGCCGTCCCAGCGGCGCATCGGATCCCGGCCGGTGCCAGTCGCTGCCGCCGACCGGAGTCGCGGTGGGGTCCCACGCCTGCCACCAGCCGAGCGGGGTGGTCCAGCGCAGGTCGAGCCAGCTCCAGTGCCAGACCTCGACCAGCGGCGGACGGCGGCGCATCGGGTGCACCCAGCTGACGGGCCCGGCGAACGGATGGTTGATGGACAGCAGGCCGCCGCCCGCCTCGGTGGCGTCCAGCCAGTCGTCGGGCGGCTGGCGGAAGTCGACCCAGCCGATATCGCCAAGCGCTCCTGCGTGCCCGCCGTCGGTTGTCACCTCCTGCCCGGGGAGCAGGGTGATTCCGTACCGCCTGGCCGCGGCGGGCAGTTCGGCGAGGTGGCTGATCGTGTTGTGGTCGGTGACCGCGATGAAGTCGAGGCCGCGTTCGACCGCCAGAACAGCCAGTTCTGAGACGGTCAGCACCCCGTCGGAGTGCACGGTATGCGCGTGCAGGTCACCCGCGAGCCAGCGTCGGCCCTCGCTGGCCGGCAGCGGCCGCCGGGCCGGCCGGTCGGCAGGCGAAGGCGGTGCGGGCGGCCGCCGCAGCTCCGCGCCGACCGGCCCGGCCGCGCCTGCCAGTGACCCTGCCCCGGCCGCCAGCGACCCAGTCCGCGGGAGGGCCTCGGCGGTCAGCTGGTAGCGCACGCCGTCGGGCGGAACGCGGTGCACGCCGATCATCACCTGCCATGTCCCGGCCTCGAGCTCGCCGGGCAGGTAACCGGGCGTGGCCGTCTCGCTAGTGATCACGAACGATTCGCGTGCGCTGCCGGACCAGCCGCGGAACCCGTTCGGGCCCAGGCAGCCGAGGTCGAGCACGGTTCCGCCGACCCGCTCGTAGTCAAGCTCGACCCGCAGCCCGGCCATCCCGGGCCCGACTTCTACTGGCAGGTAGTGCCAGGGAGCGGCGAAGCGGTCCTCTAGCGTCCACCGTCCGGTGTGCCGTGTGGAGTTCCCCATGCCATCAATCTAGATGGGGAAGGAACCGGTGCCGTCCCTGGTGGTGATCCACTGAAGCTCGGTGAAGTCCGCCATCGAGGCCGGGCCTGACCGACCCCAGCCGCTGTCCTTGACCCCGCCGAGCGGCAGCTGCGGCTCGTCGGCCACGGTCTGGTTGTTGACGTGCACCACCCCGGACTCGATCTGCCTGGCCAGCGCGAAACCGCGCTGGTTGTCTCCGGTGATCAGGCCCGCGCTCAGCCCGTACCTGGTGGAGTTGGCGATCGCGACCGCCTCGTCGGCGGTGTCCGCCGCCTGTGCCACCACCACCGGCCCAAACGTCTCCTCGGAGTGGATCCGGGCCCCGGCGGGTACCTCCGCGAGGATGGTCGGCTGGTAGCACGGCCCGTCCGCGCGGCCGCCCGCGAGGACCTTGGCGCCAGCATCAACGGCCTCACCGACCTCACGGGTCACGCGTTCCACCGCGGCCGCGTTGATCAGCGGCCCGATCACGGTGCCCGCGTCAGCGGGGTCGCCGACCGACAGCGCGGCGGTCCGCGTGACCAGCCGCGCCACGAACTCGTCGTAGACCGGCCGCTCGATGATCACCTTCCGGGCGTTCATGCAGATCTGGCCCTGATGGAAGAACGCGGCGAAGGTCGCGGCCTCCACCGCGTAGTCCAGGTCCGCATCGGCCAGCACGATAAGCGGGTTGTATCCGCCCAGTTCGAGCACGCACCGCTTCAGGTGCCGCCCGGCGCGCTCGGCGAGCAGGCGTCCGGTGGCCGAGGAGCCGGTGAAGTTGATGCACCGCACCTCGGGCCGCTCGAAGAACTCGTCCGCGATCGGCACGGCCTCACCTGGTGCGTGCGTCACGACGTTCACCACCCCGGCCGGGAAACCGGCTTCCGCCATGATCTCCGGCAGCAACAGCCCTGCTGACACCGGCGCTTCCTCCGAAGGCTTCAGCACCACCGTGTTGCCGAACGCCACCGGGTTCACCACCGTCCGCCACGCCAGCACGTGCGCCCCGTTCCACGGCGTGATGCCGGCCACCACGCCGATGGGCTTGCGCAGCGCCATCGCGAAGGTGCCCGGCGAATCTGACCGGATGATCTCGCCGACCGGCAGGTATCCCCAGTTCGACGCCTGCCGCAGCAGCCGGATCGCGGTGATCACCTGAAAGCCGGCGAAGGCGCCGGCGCAGCCGGTCTCGGTGGCGAGTAGCGAGACGATCTCGTCCCGGCGCCGGTCCACGATGCCGGCGGCGCGCAGGAACATGGCCTGTTTCTCGGCCGGCGGCAGTTCGGCCCAGGCCGGAAAGGCGGCCGCGGTCGCGTCGACCGCCCGGGCGGCATCAGCGCGGGTACCGGCCGGGATCCGGGCCATGACGGTGCCCCGGTACGGGTCGAGGTCGTCGAACAGTCTGCCCGCGCTTATCCATTCACCGCCGATGTGCTGCTGGTACTCGCGCAACGCTCCCCCTGGGCTCGTTCTCAGCCTCGCTACGGCGGCCTAACGTGCGGGTCAGGAAGTAAACCGGGGCAGGCTCGGAGCTGCCCCGGACGGATCGGCCGGGCCGGCGAGCACCCAGTCCACGCCGTCGAGCCGGATGTACCTCATCTGGAAGCCGTTGGCAGCGCCCGCGGCGCCGCCTGCCGCCCTGGGCCGGCGGGCCAGCCGGGCGCTGACGAATTCGCCCGGGCCGGGGCGGGGCAGCCCAAGGGCCGCCGCGAGCAGCTGGTCGCCCGCGTAGTCCCCGAAGATCACGATGCCCTCGGCCCGCAGCTGGTCGCGGGCCCCGCCGCCGTCACGGACGCGTTTCATGTAGTCATCCTGCATCGCCACCGTGGCCACCACCGTGCGGCTCACCTTCATCTGCTGCGCGCGCCGGAAGAGCTCGTTCACCCGTTGCTGCCCGGAGGGCAGGGCGAAGACGGCCGCCACGTCCCGTTCGGGCAATTTAATCAAGACGTTCTCCGGCAAGGCCGAACGGAAGTGCAGCCAGCCCACCGCGGCGCGGCCGCGCTCGTTGAGCGTGCGCTTGCCGTCCCGGTTGCCGGCCGGGCTCAGGTTTTCCTCGCTGGCCCGGATCAGTCCGGCCGACCAGGTGCCGTCCTCGTCGCTGGCCTGCACCAGCAGCAGCAGCTTCGCCTCGGCCTCGGGCGGGATCATCCAGCCGCCCAGCCGGTGCGAGAACTTGCAGTCCACGTCGGCCCCGGCGATGGTGTAGTCCAGTGCGGTGCCGTCGGCCAGCGACAGCGCGCGGGCCAGGGCGATCTCGACCAGCGTTCCGGCGTGGGTTTTCTCGGTCTTGTGCAGCTGATCCCAGCGGTAGCGGCCGGTGTGCTGTCCGTCGAGCAGCATGTCGAGCGCGCCGCGGATCGCGGCGGCCATCTGGGTGCCGTCGCGGTCCAGCGTGGTCAGTTCGGCGGCCACCGCGGCTAGCTCCGCCTCGCCTGCTCCCGGGCCACTCGCGGCCACGAACTCGAATCCGGGCAGCACGGGCTGCCCGGGCTGTCCGGGCTGCCCGCTGGCCGGTTCGGCGGGCGAGGGCATGCCGGGCAGGGGGAGCTGCCCGGGGATGAGCTCAGAGTCGGGGCGGATCTCCCGGCGGTCGGGGCGGATCTCCCGGCGGTCGGACTCGGCGGACGGCGGCCGGGCTGGCTTCAACCCGGCGCCCCGGGCAGCTGGAGCCGGACGGCTTCTTCGGTCCGGGTGCCCGAGCTGCGCTGGGAAGGCACGGCGGCGGTGCGGAGAACGTCCATGAGCAGTTGCACCGCGGGCGGGTCCGGCGGGTCGCCGTACCGCACCGCGAACACGTAGCGGCGGGTTCCCGGCAGCGCGACGGTCCTGACCCCCGGGTGGCGCGCGGCGCGCAGGCAGAGCGCGGGCAGCGTCGAGACCCCCAGGTCCGCCGCGACCAGGGCCTGGACGGCTACGTAGTCGTCGGTGGTGAACGCGATCTTCGGGGTGAACCCGGCCAGCGCGCACTGCCGGAGCAGGTGAGCGCGGCAGCGGTCGCAGCCCGCGATCCAGCGGTGGCGCGCGTACCTGGACAGGTCGGTGCAGGACGCCTCGGTGTCGTGCACGGAGGTCACCAGGTACACCGGCTCCTCGAGCAGGAGCCGTTCGCGCACTCCGTCGGTGATGTCGATGGCATCGTCGTCGTCGGCCGGGTTCACGCCGCCGTAAAAGTCCGCCCCGGCCTCACCCCTGCGGTATTCTCCTGCGGCCTCCGGGGACCCCGTGGCCTCCTGAGCCTCGGGAGCTTCCGCGGAGTAGCGGAACACGAGCGCCACGTCGACGTATCCGGCGCGGAGCATGCGCAGCGCCTCGGGCGGTTCGGCCTCGGTCAGCCGCAGGTCAACACTGGGCTGGTGTTCGCGCAGCAGGGCCGCGGCGGCCGGCACGATGGTGCCGAGCGCGGACGGGAACGCCGCGAGCCGCAGCCGTCCGGCCCGCAGCCCGGTGTAGGCCGCCAGTTCGTTCTCGGCGGCGTCGAGCCTGCCGATCACCTCAGCGGCCCGCTCGGCCAGGAGCCGGCCGGCGTCGGTGAGCCGGATCCCCCGGCCCGCCCGCTGGATCAGCTTGATCCCGGTCTCGGCTTCCAGCCGGGCGAGGTGGTGGCTCACGGACGGTTGCGCGTAGTTCAATGCCTTCGCCGCCGCCGTGACCGAACCGTACCTGGCCACAGCGACCAGAACGCGCAGCCTTGTCACGTCGAGCATGCACCGACTATAGATCCTGTTGATCTATTCGCCCAGAGTCCCAAGTCCGGACCATTACGAACCAATCGGGCCTATCGGAAAAGACCCGTTGACCTGGCCAAAGACCGCTCGCCGGACCAAGCCCGTTAGCTTGGAAAAAGACCGTTAGCGGCCTTCGAGCAGCGGCGCGTCCGGCCAGCGGACCGGCGAGCCGGCCTGCTGCTTGCGCCGCCAGGCGATGCCCGACAGGGCTTCGAGCACCACCCGGTTGGCCAGGAACGCGGTCACCTCCGCGTGGTCGTAAGGCGGCGAGACCTCGACCACGTCGATCCCGGCCAGCGGCACCGACATCGCGATCCGCCGCACCGCGTCGAGCAGCTGCCGCGTGGTCAGCCCACCGGGTTCCGGCGTGCCGGTGCCCGGCGCCATGCCCGGGTCGACCACGTCGACGTCGACCGACAGGAAGACGCCCTCGCAGTCGGATACGGCGATCTCGAACGCCTCGGTCAGGCAGTCGTCGAGCCCGCGGGAGACGATCTCGGTCATCTCGAACGAGCGCATCTGCTGCCCGGCCATCCACGCCAGCGTCGGCGGCTCCGGCCAGTACCCGCGCAGCCCGATCTGCAGGAACCGGTCGCCGCGCACCGCCCCGGACTCGATCAGCCGCCGCATCGGGGTGCCGTGCCCGTACAGCGACCCGAACTGGGTGTCCCCAGTGTCGGCGTGCGCGTCGAAGTGGATCAGCGACACCCGGCCCCAGCCGACGTGCCGGGCCACCCCGGTGGCGTCGGGCAAGGTGACGGTGTGGTCGCCGCCCAGGATGACGGGTATCGCGCCCGCCGACGCCACCGCGAGCACGGCGGCCTCGAGCCGCCGCAGCGATTCCTCGGTATCCCCCGGCGGCATCAGCACGTCGCCGGCGTCCGCCACGCGCAGCTCGGCCAGCGGGTCCACGCCCAGCGCGAGGTGCGGCCGGGATCCGTCGTGCGGCAGGTAGTCGGTGGACCGGATGGCCTGCGGGCCGAACCTGGCGCCCGACCGGTACGAGGCGCCGCTGTCGAACGGCGCGCCGATGAACACGACGTCAAGCCCGTCGAGCGCCTCGAGTTCGGCTCGCGGCACCCCGAGGAATGTCACGTCAGGCCCGAACATGCCACGGACCATGCCGTCCGCACTTTCCAGATCGTCCGCCATGACGACGCCTCCGCCTCGCTAGTCCCGGACTGACCGCTGCCCTCGAACGATAACAGCGGCCGCCCGGTCCCCTCAGCGGAGCCGGGCCAGATCGCCCGCTACCGCCTGAACCACCCCACCGGCCCCCGTTCCCGCCCCAGCGGCCCCCGTTCCCGTCCCAGGCAGCCACCGGGTCAGCCACGCTCCGAGCCAGCCAGGCAGCCACCAGTTGGCCCGGCCGAGCAGTTCCATCACCGCCGGCACCAGCACCAGCCGCACCACGGTCGCGTCGATGAGCACGGCGGCGGCCAGGCCCAGGCCGATCTGCTTGACCGAGACGTCCGGGGTGAGCACGAAGGAACCGAACACCACCACCATGATCGCGGCGGCGGCCGAGATCACCCGCGCGGTGGCGGCCAGCCCGCGCCCGACCGCGAGCGTGTTGTCACCGGACCGGTCGTACTCCTCCCGGATCTTGGACAGCAGGAAAACCTCGTAGTCCATGGACAGGCCGAACAGGATCACGAACAGGAACACCGGCACCCACGTCGTCACCGGCATCTTCTCCGGGAAGCCGAACGCGTGCCCGCCCCAGCCCCACTGCGTCACCGCGGTCAGCACCCCGTAGGCCGCGGACACGGACAGCAAGTTCATCGCCGCCGCCTTGACCGCGATGACCACCGAACGGAACACCACCAGCAGCAGCACCATGGACAGCGCGACGACCACCCCGATGAGCCACGGCAGCCGCGCGCCGATCAGGTTGGTGAACGCCACGTTGGCCGCGTTCGGCCCGGTGACGTAGACGGTCAGCCCAGGCTCGGCCCGCTCGAACCGCGGCAGCACCGTGTCCTGCAGCCGGTTGACCAGCGCGTCGGTGGCCGCGTCCTGCTCCCCGGTGTCCGGGTAGGCGATGAGCATGGCCGCCTGCCCGTCCCGGCTGAGGACCGGCGCCGTCACGTCCGCCACCCCGGCCGTCCCGGCGATCACACCGCGCAGCGACCCCAGCGCCTGCCCATCCGACGGCGTCACCTTGGCCGCGACGATAAGCGGCGCGTCGAACCCCGGCCCGAACCCCCGCGCCATCGTCGCGTAGCTGGCGTACCCCATCGTCCCCCGGGCCTGCGCCGACTCATCCGGCATGGACAGCTTCATGACCAGCGCGGGCGCCGCCAGCACCAGGATGAACACCACCGCCGCCACGACCGCCAGCACCGGGTGCCGCTGCACTACCCCCGCCCATCGCTGCGCCGCCGGCAGTTTCTTTTGGGCGGAACGAAGCCGCCCGCGTGCCCCCGCCCCCCTTTCAAGCCGCCCCGCCCGCCGCCGCCCGAACAGCCTGTCCCCGAGGAAGCTGTTCAGCCGCGACGGCCGGGCCAGCCGCAGGCCGGTGTACCCGAGCAGCGCGGGCAGCAGCGTGAGCGAGGCGAGCACGGTCATGGCCACGGTGGCCGCCGCCGCGATCGCGACGCCGTTCAGCAGCGCCTGGCGCAGCACCAGCAGCCCGAGCATGCCGATGACCACGGTTGTGCCCGCGGTGAGCACGGCCCGCCCGGCGGTCTGCATCGCGGTGACCACCGCGTCCTGGGGCGGCGCCCCCTCGTCCAGTTCCGCCCGGAACCGCGTCACGATGAACAGCGCGTAGTCCACGCCGACCCCCAGGCCGATCATGGCGGCGACGATGGGGGAAAACGAGGGCGCCGGGAAGACGTGCCCGAGCAGCGCGATCAACGCCAGCCCGGAGCCGATGCCCAGCACCGCGGTCGCGATCGGCAGCCCCATCGCCAGCAGCGACCCGAACGCGATCAGCAGCACGATCGCGGCCGCTCCGACGCCGATCCCGTTGGACGGACCGCCGTACGGTGTCTCCGCCAGGTCCACGGCATCGCCGCCCAGGCTGAATGTCACCCCGTGCCCGCTCGCCACCGTGGCGTCGTGCATCAACCCGGTGGCTTCGCCGCCGGAGATGCCGGCCGTCGGCACGCCGAACTGGACGCTGGCGTACGCGATGTGCCCGTCCGCCGACAGCTGGCCCGGCGTGGTGTACGGATCGGTCACGCTGGTCACCCCCGGCGCCGCCCGGAACGGCTCAAGCGCCCGGTCGACCCGCGCCCTGACCGCCGGAGACGTCACCTCCGCCTGCGACCGGATGGCCAGCGTCAGCGTGTCCCCCGACTGCCGCGCGAAATGCTCGTTCAGCAGCGTCTGCCCCGGATCGCTCCCGGTGAAGTCGTTCTGCGCCGCCGCCCCGAACCGCATCCACAGCGTGACCAGACATGCCACTCCCACCACCCAAGCCAGCACCG
>Ga0302314_10015243_pt1 | contig 13077 bp, 12 predicted proteins | sample III_Palsa_N2_3_FD_200533 | JGI IMG/M metagenome (GOLD analysis project Ga0302314, IMG submission 200533) | Peat permafrost microbial communities from Stordalen Mire near Abisko, Sweden - III_Palsa_N2_3 | ecosystem: Environmental > Terrestrial > Soil > Palsa > Peat permafrost | place: Sweden...
TCACTGACGGCGCCGACCTCTCGGGCGGGGAGTGGCAGCGCATCGCCCTGGCGCGGGCGCTGATGGCGGTCGAGGCCGGCGCGCGGCTGCTGATCCTGGACGAGCCGACCGCGGCGCTCGACGTGCGGGCCGAAGCCGAAATCTACGAACGGTTCCTCGAGCTGACGCGCGGCCTCACCACGATCCTGATCTCGCACCGCTTCTCCACCGTCCGCCTGGCCGACCGGATTTGCGTGCTGGAGCGCGGCGCGGTCGCGGAACTCGGCTCGCATGCCGAGCTGATGGCGTTGGGCGGCAAGTACGCCGAGCTGTTCTTGCTGCAGTCGCAGCGGTTCACCGAAGCGGAGGCTGCGCGATGACGGGGGTGGCGGGCGTCCGCAGCGCCGTGCGCGGCGTCGTCACGGTGGTCAAGCTGGGCTTCGGCGCGGCGCCGATGCGGGTCAGCGTCGCGATCGTGGCCGAACTGCTGGGCGCCGCGTTCAGCCTGGCCGCGAGCTACGCGATCAAGTTCGTCGTCGAAGAGGCGACCGCGCGCCATCCCGCCGGCGCGGTCTGGGCCGCCGCCGCCCTGGCGGTCAGCCTCGGCGCCTCGGCCGTCGCCTACCTGGTCTACGCCAGCCAGCTTCCGAAGATGATCGAGCTGATCTCGCTCAAGCTCGATCACGAGCTGATCCGGCTCACCAACGACGTCGCCACCATCGAGCACCACGACCGCCCGGCCTTCGCCGACAAGCTGGCGCTGGTCCGGCAAGGCCGGCAGTCGTTCGCGGGCGCGGTGCAGATGGTGGGCCTGAGCGCCCGCGCGGTTCTGATGGCCGTCGGCGCGGTCGCGATCATGGCCAGCATCGACCTGCGCTTCCTGCTGCTGCCGCTGTTCGCCGCACCGCGCGTCTTCGCCGGCGTCCAGGCCCAGAAGCTGATGCGGCAGGCGCAGGACGCCTATGCCGAGCCGTTGCGACTGCGCGCGCACATCTACGGCAAGATCGCCTCCGCCGCGGCCGGCAAGGAGATTCGCGTGTTCGGCCTGCAGCAGGCGCTGACCGACCGCTGGTGGCAGCTGACGCGGAAGATCCGCCGCGAGCGCGACCGGGCCAACTGGGGCGGCGCGGGCTGGCTGATCCTTGGCGACGCCGCCTTCATGGGCGCCTATGTCGCGGCGATCGGCTGGGTGGTGATCCGCGCGGCCAGGGGCGAGATCGGCGTCGGCGACGTGGTCCTGACCGCGACCATGGCCGCCACCCTGGTCGGCGTGATCACGTTGGTCACCTCGCTCGGCCAGGCGCTGCCGACGCTCATGCTGACGATCGAGCGCTTCCTTTGGCTGGAGGACTTCGTCGGGGCCGGACAGGAACCGGTGACGCCGACCGTCCCGCCGCCATCCGTGCTTCAGCGCGGGATCGAACTCGACGCCGTCTCCTTCGCCTATGCCGACCGTGACACCTCGGCGCTGAGCGACGTCTCGCTGACGCTGCCGGCCGGCGGGGTGATCGCCCTCGTCGGCGAGAACGGCTCGGGCAAGTCGACCCTGGTCAAGCTGCTTTGCGGCTTCTACCGGCCGACCGCGGGACGCATCCTGGTCGACGGGCAGGATCTCGCCGCCATGTCGATCGAGGCGTGGCGCTCGCGCGTCTGCGCGGCCTTCCAGGACTACGCCAACTTCGAGTTTCCGCTGCACGAGAGCATCGGCGTCGGCGAACTCGCCCAGCTCGGGCGCAAGGACCTCGTGGCCGGCGCGCTGGAGCGAGCCGGCGGCGCCGCGCTGGCCGAGCTGCCGCCTGACGGCCTCGACACCGTGCTCGGCCGCAAGTGGGGCGGGACGGAGCTTTCCGGCGGTCAGTGGCAGAAGCTGGCGTTGGCGCGGGCGCTGATCCGGCGCGGCCCGCTGCTGGTGGTCTTCGATGAACCCACCGCCGCCATCGACGCCGCCGCCGAACACGAGATGTTCGCCAGCTTCGCCGCCGAGGCCAGGTCCGGCGAGGCGGCCGGCCGCGTCACCCTGCTGATCTCGCACCGCTTCTCCACGGTTCGCATGGCCGACGCCATCGCCGTGCTAGACAAGGGCCGGCTCAGGGAGTTCGGCACGCACAAGGCGCTGATGGCCAAGGGCGGCCTCTACGCGGAGCTGTTCGAGCTGCAGGCCAGCGCCTATCGCTGAGCCGGGTTAGGCTGCGGCCAGCAGAGGCAGCGAAGTCCACCGCCGGGCGACTTAGTGGGACGACGCTCTGCCGAGCGGGCGGTCGGTGGTTGTCGGGTGCTGGCGCGACAAGGCGCGCAACAGCGCGTCGGGCTGGTAGGGCTTGGGAACGAAGATGCTTTCCGGCGGCAACTCGGAGAGGGCGGTTGTCAATTTTCCCGAGAGCACGATGATCTTCACCGGCGGCCAGCGCCCCGCAACGTAGTGGGCGAGCCTGATGCCGTCCATCGAGCCCGGCATCCGAATGTCCGTCAGAAGAAGCTCGATTTCGGGATGCAGCTCCAGGACCGTGATGGCCTCATCGGCGTTATCCGCCGTGAAGACACTGAGCCCCAGTTCCGTCAACCAAGTCGATAGTTCGAGCTGCACAAGCAGCTCGTCTTCGACGACCAGAACGGTCGCGGCCTTGAGACGATTGAACTGCGCCATTGATCGGTAACACCTCTGGGGCGAATTAGGTCCGTTGGCTCGGCAAATCGATTGCTGTAAGCCAACAATTGATGCCCTTCCCCGTGGCGTTGGCCTGCTTGGCAACCAATGCGACGCTCGCCTCGTTAAGGTGATGGCTTGGGGCGCAGTTTGTGACGTTTGGAACATTAGCGTCGCTTTAGATGCGCTCGGCGCCAGCTAGACTTTTATTCAGGTTTCTCCATCCGCGAATTCGCGGATGGTGATCCCGACGTTATTTCTGACAGGTAGGGCTTCGCTTCGAAGACCTCTGGTTACCCCGAAAGGCCGCTCATGGCCGCCCGCCCGCCGCTCCAGTCGCCGATCGCCAACAAGCTCGCCTTAGCCATGGTCGCCGTCTCGACGGCGCCTCTGGTCTTGCTCGATGGCGAGCTGAAAATCATTGCGGCGAGCAAGTCTTTCTTCCGCGCCTTCGGCCTCACCCCAGCCGACGTGCAAGGGTGCGAACTTTCGGAACTCGGCGATGGGGAATGGGCGATGCCGAAGCTGCGCTCCTTCCTGCAGGCGACGCTCTCGGCGGACGTGGAACTGGAAGCCTACCGGCTCGACCTGAAGCGCGCCGGGCGCGACGACCGCCATTTGGTGGTGGACGCCCACCGGCTGGACGAGGGGAATGAGGTCAGTCTGCTGCTGACGGTCTCGGACGTAACCGACGCGCTTGTCGCCGAAAAGCTCAAGGACGACATGCTGCGGGAGAAGGCGGTGTTGCTGCAGGAGGTTCAGCACCGCGTCGCCAACAGTCTTCAGATCATCGCCAGCGTGCTGATGCAGAGCGCGAGAAAGGTGCAATCCGAGGAGACCCGCGAGCATCTCAACGACGCCCACAACCGCGTGATGTCGATCGCCGCCGTTCAGCGACAGCTCGCCGAATCCAAGCTCGGAGATGTCGAGCTGCTGCCTTATTTCACCCAGCTTTGCGACAGCCTTGGCGCATCGATGATCCGCGATCACTCCGAGCAGTCGATCGTCGTCAGTGGGGATAGTAGCATGGTCGCGGCCGATATCTCGGTGAGCCTGGGCTTGATCGTGACCGAGCTGGTGATCAACGCTCTCAAGCACGCCTTTCCGGGCGGGCGGCCGGGCGAGATCAAGGTCGACTACCAGTCTCGCGGACCGAACTGGGCGCTGTCGGTCGGCGACAACGGCGTCGGCATGCCCGACGAGCCGACGCATGCCAAACCGGGCCTGGGCACAAGCATCGTCGAGGCGCTGGCCCGGCAGTTGAGCGCCCACGTGAGTATCACCCCAGCGAAGCCCGGCACGACCGTGTCGGTCGTGCGCAATCGCATCTCGGCCGTCAAAGACGAGCCGGAGGAGATCGCGGTTTAGGCGCGCACTCCAGCCTGCGCTCGCGCCAAGGCTCCCCCGTACAATCAATACCAAAGTGCCGAAGTGGTTTGACGGCGACTCGCCTGAGCGCCCTGTTGCCGGCGGTCTTTGACATCGTGTGTGAGTTGAGATTCCCGCCGGGGCCGCCGGGAGAGCGCGCCTATTTGCGGCGGGGACCGATACTATCGGGCGTTAGCGGTGGTGGGGACGGCACGCGCCCTGGTTTGTGACGATTTGTGGAGCGAGCCGCGAAATCCGGCGTTTCGTTGGTGGCGTCAGCGCGGCGTCACGGGCTGCAGGAAGGTGCGTTCTTCCGAGAGAATAAAGCGCTTGGCCTGAGCGTCGGCGAAGTTGGCCAGGGCGGCGGAGTCGGTCCTCAGGCGGGCGCGGTAGGTTTCGTAGGCGGCCAGGCTGTCGAAGCCGATCATGGCGAGGGCGATGTTGTTGGTTCCCTCATGCGGCAGGAAATAGCCGATCAGGTCCCCGCCGCAGGCCGGGATGATGGTCTGCCAGGTGCGGGCGCAGGCCTCGAACGCGTCCCGCTGGAACGGGTCGATCACGTAGCGGATGCAGCAGACGACGCTCATGGGCGGCTCCCTCGGATGCGGGACGCCGTGATAGCCGCGGCGAAGCGACCGATGGTTCGAGCCGGGCCGAAGCGTCCGGGCTGTGACCGGCTGGCGGCCGGCGCTAGAGTCCGGGCATGAGAGATGGACCCGATATCGCCCGCATCGGCGCCCTGCTGGGCGATCCGGCGCGCACGCACATGCTGAGCGCGCTGATGAGCGGCCAGGCGCTGACCGCCGGCGAGCTGGCGCGGGAGGCGGGGGTCACCGCGCAGACCGCCTCGTCGCACCTGGCGAAGCTGGCCGAGGGCGGGCTGGTGACCGGCCGCAAGCAGGGGCGCTGCGTCTACTTCACGCTGGCGGGGCCGCGGGTGGCCGAGTTGATCGAGAGCCTGACCGTGGTGGCGGCCGGGGCCGGGCATCTGCGCACGCGGCCGGGGCCGCGCGATCCGGCGATGCGGCAGGCGCGGGTCTGCTACGACCATCTGGCGGGCGAGATGGGCGTGGCGATGCTGGACAGTCTGGTCGCGCGGGGCGTGATCGAGGATCGGGGCGGCGCGCTCAGCCTCGCGGCCGACGGGGCGGGGTTTGTCCGCGCGTTCGGGGTGGCGACCGAGGCGCTGCAGGCGACCCGCCGCCCGGTCTGCCGGGCCTGCCTCGACTGGAGCGAGCGGCGCAGTCACCTGGCCGGCTCGCTCGGCGCGTCGATGCTGGACGCGATCTACGCCAAGGGTTGGGCGCGGCGGCTGGAGGGCGGCCGCGTGGTCGCGTTCAACGCCGGCGGCCTGGCAGCCTTCCGGCGCACGTTCGGGATCGCGCTGGCGGCCTGATCAGGGCTGCTACCGGGTCGATCGACCTTTCCCCCGCAAGCGGGGGAAAGGTTGACAGCTCACGGCTGCGGCGAGGGCGCCTGAGGCGGTTGCTGAGCGGGCTGATCGGCCGGCTGGTCGCCGGTCGGCATCGGCGCGGTGGGGTAGGGCGGCAGCGCCGGGTCCGAGCCGGTGGTCGCATCGGGCGCGGTCGGCGCGGGCGCCTCTGGGGCGCCGCTCGCCGGGGGCGGCGCCGGCACGTTGGTGTCGGTGGTGGGCGAGGCCTGGGCGTTGGAATCGGCGGCGGGCGGCGGCGCTGCGTCGTTGGGGTCGGCCTGGGGCGCGGGGGTGGCCGCGTTGTTGTAGTTGAGCGCCTTGCCGAACACGATCGAGCGCTGGGTCAGCTCCCTGGCGTTGGAATCGCAGCGGTCGGGCAGGGCCCACAGCATCCAGGCGCGGGCCAGTTCGCGGTGGGTCTTGGCCTCGGCCACCGACCAGATCGACCGGCCCAGCTGGATCGCCTGCAGTCCCTGGTCGGAGATCGGGCGCGGGCTGGCCTTTTCGGCTTCGGTGACGGAATCGCCGATCATCTTCAGCTCGACGCGCGCGGCGGCCATGTCGGAATGGTAGGGCTCGTCCTCGACCACCGAGGTGCCGAACATGTGGTCGATGTCGCGCAAGTCGGGCTTCACCCTCTCGTAGATGCCCAGGTACTCGTCGAGCGCGCCGTAGCACCAGGCGGACAGCTGATAGCTGTCCGTTGGCGCGCCGGGCGGCAGGGGTTCGCCGCCGCCAGCGTCGGGCGGGGTGTCGGCCAGCATCAGGGAAAGGGCGAGGGCGAGAGCAGGGATCATATAGGTTGCGGGTCCAGGGGCGGGGGCGTCAGGCGACGTTGCGACCGTAACCACCGCCCCCCGGGGTCTCGATCTCGACAGCGTCGCCCGGCCGCACGGTGATCGAAAAGCAGCCTGACAGCTCCTTTACCGCGCCCGACGCCTCGATCAACCTCTGACTTCCGCAGCTGGCCGCGCCGCCGCCCGCCAGACCCTGTGGCGCGTGCTCGCGGCGGGTCGACAGCAGGGCGACTTCCATGGGGGCGAGGAAGGTGACGCGCCGCCGGGCGCCGTCGCCGCCGGGGTGGTCGCCGGCGCCGCCCGAGCCGCGCCGGATCTCGAAGGTTTCCAGGCGCACGGGGAAGCGCCGTTCGAGGATTTCCGGGTCGGTGAGGCGCGAGTTGGTCATGTGGGTGTGGATGGCGCTGGCGCCGGGCGCGTGGCGGGTGGCGCCGGCGCCGCCGCAGACGGTCTCGTAGTACTGGCGGTCGTCGTCGCCGAAGGTGAAGTTGTTCATGCTGCCCTGGCTGTTCGCCATCACCCCCAGAGCCGCGAAGAGGGCGTCGACCACGTGCTGGCTGGTCTCGACATTGCCGGCGACGACGGCGGCCGGAGGGCGCGGGTTCAGCATCGAGCCTTCCGGCACGATGATCTGCAGCGGCGTTAGGCAGCCGGCGTTGAGCGGGATGTCGTCGCGGGCCAGGCAGCGGAACACGTAGAGCGCGGCGGCGTCGACCACGGAGGCGGGGGCGTTGAAGTTGGTGCCGAGCTGGGCGCTGGAGCCGGTGAAATCGAGCACCGCCTCGCCGCGCGCTGCGTCGACCGTGGCGCGGACCACGATCTCGCCGCCGCCATCCATCGGCACGCGGGCCGAGCCGTCCTGCAGCACCCCGATCGCCCGGCGCACGGCCGCCTCGGCGTTGGCCTGGACGAAGCCCATGTAGCGCGCGACTTCCGTGGCGCCATGCCGCTCGATCAGCGCCGCAACGGCGGCGGCGCCGGCCTGGCAAGCGGCGATCTGGGCCTTGAGGTCGGCGATGTTGCGATCCGGCGCACGGGCCGGCCACTGGCCCGCGGCCAGCGCCGCGCGGGTCTCGGCTTCGAGGAAGACGCCGCCGCGCATGATCGGCAGGGCGTCCAGCAGCACGCCCTCCTCGTCGATGGTGTGGGAGAACGGCGGCATCGATCCGGGCTGGATGCCGCCGACGTCGGCATGGTGGCCGCGCGCCGCGACGAAGTAGGCCGGCTGCTCGGTTTGGGCGAACACCGGCATCACCACCGTGATGTCCGGCAAGTGGGTGCCGCCGGCGTAGGGGCTGTTGAGCGCGAACGCCTCGCCGGGCTTCAGCCGCGGATGGCGCGCGGTGACGGCGCGCACGCTGGCGCCCATCGAGCCCAGGTGCACCGGCATATGCGGCGCGTTGGCGACCAGGCCGCCGTCCGCATCGAACAGGGCGCAGGAGAAATCCAGCCGCTCCTTGATGTTTACCGAGTGCGCGGTCCGCTCCAGCGCCGCCCCCATCGCCTCGGCGATGCCCATGAAGCGCCGGTTATAGAGCTCAAGGGTGACGGGGTCGGCGGTTTGGGAGGCGCTGCCGGGGGGCTTGGCGGCGTGATCGGTTCGAACGAGCCGGATCAGGCCGTCGGCGTCTTCGGTCGCGCTCCAGCCTCGTGCGACCCAGATCTGGGTGTCGGCTCGCGTAATCAACTCCCCTGCCCCTTGCGGGGAGGGGGCAGGGGGTGGGGGTGCAAGCTCGTTCTTCCGTGTTTCACCACCCCCAACCCTTCCCCGCAAGGGGGAGGGGAGTTCCGAGGCTTCCACTTCGACGCTGGCGATCAGGATCGGGCGCGCGGCTTCGATGAAGCCGAACAGCCGCTCGTGCGCGGCTTCGAACGCGGTGCGCACGTCATCGGTGTCGCCGAATGCGACCGGCAAAGCGGCGTCAGCTTCGGCGTAGCTGAGATGCAGCCGGCGCTCGCACGTCCCCGCTTCCGCGCCCTGCTCGACCAGACCTGCGCGCGCTTCGCGATCCAGCCGATCGGCCAGCACGCTGGCTTCCGCCAGGCCCTCGTCGTCCAGCACCCGCCCCAGCCCCGCCGTCTTCACCACTCGCATCCGCGCCTGGCCGATGCCCCAGGCGGAGAGCACGCTGGCGTACTTCGGCGACAGCACCTCGCGGATGCCGAGCGCGTCGGCGACCTGGCAGGCGACCTGTCCGGCCGCGCCGCCAAACGCCACCAGTGCATGGTCGCGCGGATCGAAGCCGCGCTCGGTCGAGATACGCCGGATCGCCCCGGCCATCTGCTCGACCGCGACCGCGAGGAACCCCTCGGCCGCCGCCTCGACGCTGGCCGCGCCCATCGCGGTCGCAAGTTCGGCCAGCTTCGTGCGAGCGGCGTCAACGTAGAGCGGCGCGTCGCCGCCTGGCCCGAATACCTTCGGGAACGCCGCAGGATCAAGCCGGCCCAACACCAGGTTGGCGTCAGTCACGGTCGCTGGACCGCCCCGCCCGTAGCAGGCAGGCCCTGGATCGGCGCCCGCGCTCGCCGGACCCACCCGGGCGCGCAGGCCGTCGAACGCCAGGATCGAGCCCCCGCCCGCCGCGACGGTCTCCACGTCCAGCATCGGCGCGCGCACCTTGACCCCGGCGATGCGGGCGACATCGCGCCGCTCCAGTACGCCGGCGTAGCGGCAGACGTCAGTCGAGGTCCCGCCCATGTCGAAGCCGAGCACCGCTCGCCCCTCGGCGACGCCCGCGACGCCGACCACCCCACCGGCGGGCCCGGATACCAGCGCGTCCCGTCCTCGGAACGCAGCCGCCCGCACCAGGGCGCCGCCGGAGGTCATGAAGTAGAGCGGCGCGCCGGCGAGCGCCGCTTCGAGTCGCGCGACGTCGGCGGCCAGCACCGGCGTCAGGTAGGCATCGACGACGGTGGTCTCGGCGCGCGGGATGAAGCGGGGCAGCGGCGAGACGTCCGAACTCAGGGAGACGAAGCGGAAGCCCGCCGCGCGCGCCAGTTCGGCCGCCTTCTGCTCGTGCGTCGGGTTCAGATCGGCGTGCAGGAACGCGATGGCGACGCTCTCGAATCCCCGCGTCGCCGCGCCCGCAAGCGCGTCGGCAAGGGCCGTCTCGTCCAGTGCGCGGACGATGTCGCCCTCGGCATCCAGGCGCTCATCGGCTTCGATCGCCCCGGCGTAGAGCGGCGTGGGCCGCTCGATATCGAGTACGAACAGCGACGGCCGCGCCTGATCGCCGATCGCCAGCGCATCGGCGAAGCCGCGGGTGGTCACGAACAGGGTCTTGGCGCCCTTGCGCTCCAGCAGGGCGTTGGTGGCGACCGTGGTGCCGAGCTTGATCGAGGCGACCTCGCCGGCCGGGAACGGCGCGCCCGCGGGGGCCCGCATCAGCCGTCGTATCGCCTCGACGGCGGCGTCCTCATACGACTCCGCTGCCGACAGCAGCTTGGCGCTGGTCTCCACGCCGTTCGGCGCGCGGGCGATCACGTCGGTGAAGGTGCCGCCGCGGTCGATCCAGAAACTCCAGCCCTGCGCCGAAACGGCCATGCGTGCGTGAACCTTCCGCCTTTCGGCGCCCTTCTAGCAGGCGGCGCCAAGTTTCCGACGCTTCTTCAGTTGACGTTCATCGGTGCTGGTCCGAACTATTGGACCCGACGTACGAGGAGACGATGCCTGTAACCGCGCGCTATCAGATGTGGGGGCCGTTCCGCGGCCTGGCCTGGCTTGGCGCGGCGATCGCCTGGGCCGCCGCCGCCGCGATCGGCGCCGTACTGGCGATCTTCTTCGCCGCGACTGTCTTGGTCATCGCGCTGATGGCCGGCGCGGCCTTGATCCTCGCCGCCGCCGCGGTTCGCGCCCGGCGCACCGTGCGCCCGCCGGCCGACCCTGACCTGATTGAAGCCCGCAACATCGGCGGCCACTCCTGGGTCGCCTATGGCTGGGACGGCCGGCGCTAGCTTCCGCCAAGACAGCCTTGCCCTCACCGGCCCGGCCTCGCTAGATCGCGGTCGACTGAAAACGAGCGGGAGAAACGTCCACATGATCGGCATCGTCGCGACCCTGAAGATCCAGGAAGGCAAGAACGCCGAGTTCGAGGCCGCTTTCAAAGAGGCCATGGCCGCGGTGCGCGCCAACGAGCCCGGCAACCTGTTCTACGAACTGGTCAAGAGCCGCACCGATCCGACCACTTACAAGGTGCTGGAGGGCTACAAGGACGAAGCCGCCATCGCCGCTCACCGCGAGAGCGCCCATTTCAAGGCGCTCGGCCCCAAGATCGGCGGTGTGATGGCCGGACGTCCCGAGGTCGAACTGTTCGACGGCGTCTAAGCGGCGGCGCTCACATGCCGGCGTAGACCATGTGGATGGTCAGGATCTGGTCCCCGGTCACGGTGAACTTGGCGTCGGCGTATTTCGGCGGGCCGAATTTCTCCGGCGCGTCGTTCGAGGCGCCATAGCCCTCCGACGGGATGCCCATGAAGCCGGTGTCGAGCTTGCCGTTGTTGTTCTCGTCCTGGAACAGTTCGATCGCGTAGTCGCCCGGCGCCACGTTCAGGAAGGTGCAGGTGGAGGCCTCGCCCGCGATCGGCACGGTCAGCTTGCCGACCGCCTTGTCAGGCTTGCCGGGAAAACCGACGCCGCCGGCATAGAGCAGACACTGCACCGACCCCTTGGAGTTGCGCATCCCGACCACATTCACTGTGAGCGTCGCCGCGCCCGCTGCGGGCGCCTGGGGGGCGGGCTGGGCGACGGCCGCCATGCTGCTCATCGCCAGAGCGCACGTCAGCGCGGCGGTTATGGCTCTCATGTCGATGTCGCTCCTGGTTTTGTGGGCTTGTACGGGCGCGAGCCGACTCCGGATCAAGCGGGCCCTGTCTATCGCGCCTCGACGATAAGCGCGCCGCCGTTCAGCCCCGCCACGACTTTGGGCCACTTTGTGGACAGGCGCTCGAACAGCGCGCCGTTCGGCATGTTGCCTACCCTTAACCAGACAATCTGGGGGCAAGGGCGACGCCTGATCGCCCATTCCGCGAAATCACGATCCTTGGTGACTTTGAGATCCGCTGGCGAGGGCGAGCGACCAGATCTGATTGTCCGAGGCTCCGAGCAGGCTCAGCGCCAGGACGTGTTCCGCTTCGAGCCCTTGATCGCGTAGCCATCGCGCTAGCGCCGGGGGCAACTGGGCATCGATGATGACCTTCACGCAGCGATGACGACCGTACCCGCCACCTGCGCCGCGGCGTAAGCAAGCGATGCTCGGATGTCGTCGATTTCAAGATACTCAAAGTCATTGAGGATCGCATCGTTCGTCATACCACTGGCCAGCATCTCCAGGATGTCCTGGACGCGAATGCGCATGCCGCGAATGCAGGGCTTGCCCCCGCACTTCCCCTCTTCGATGGTGATCCGCTCAAGCAAGTCGCTCATACGACGACTATAACTTACCGCCCGAACTTCTGGAACTTGATCCGGCTGGGGATCAGGCTGTCGGCGCCCAGGCGGCGTTTCTTGTCTTCCTCGTAGGCCTCGAAGTTACCTTCGAACCATTCGACGTGGCTGTCGCCCTCGAACGCGAGGATGTGGGTGCAGAGCCGGTCCAGGAACCAGCGGTCGTGGCTGATCACCACGGCGCAGCCGGCGAACTCCTCCAGCGCCTCCTCCAGGTTCTGCAAGGTCTCGATGTCGAGGTCGTTGGTCGGTTCGTCGAGCAGGATCACGTTTCCGCCCTCGGTCAGGGTCTTGGCCAGGTGCACGCGGTTGCGCTCGCCGCCGGACAGCTGGCCGACCTTCTTCTGCTGGTCGCCGCCCTTGAAGTTGAACGAGCCGACGTAGGAACGGGTGTTGATCTCGCGCGCGCCAACCTTCAGCACGTCCAGCCCGCTCGAAATCTCCTGCCAGACCGTCTTGGCCGGATCGAGCGCGCCGCGGCTCTGGTCGACGTAGGATAGCTTCACCGTCTCGCCGAGCCGGATCGAGCCGGCGTCGGGCGTCTCCTGGCCGGTGATCATGCGGAACAGGGTCGACTTGCCCGCGCCGTTGGGACCGATCACGCCCACGATGCCGTTCGGCGGCAGCCGGAACGTCAGGTCCTTGAACAGCACCTTGTCGCCGTATTCCTTCTCCAGCCCTTCCACTTCCAGCACCACATTGCCGAGGCGCGGGCCGGGCATGATCTGGATGGTGGCGTGGGTCTGGGCGCCCCTGGCCTGCTCGGCCTCCTGCATCATGCGGTCGTAGCTGGCGAGGCGGGCCTTGGACTTGGCCTGGCGAGCTCTAGCATTCGAACGCACCCACTCCAGTTCCTTGGCCATGGCGCGCTGGCGGGCCTCGCTTTCGGACTGCTCCTGGATCACCCGCTTGGCCTTCTGCTCCAGCCAGCCGGAGTAATTGCCCTCGTAGGGGATGCCCTTGCCGCGATCGAGCTCGAGCGTCCACTTGGTCACCTGGTCGAGGAAGTAGCGATCGTGGGTGACCAGGATCACGCAGCCGGGGAAGTTCTCGAGGTGGTGCTGCAGCCAGGCGACGCTCTCGGCGTCGAGGTGGTTGGTGGGTTCGTCCAGCAGCAGCATGTCGGGTTTCGACAGCAGCAGCCGCGCCAGCGCGATCCGCCGCTTCTCGCCGCCCGACAGGTTCGCGACGCTCCAGTCGTTCGGCGCGCAGCGCAGGGCGCCCATCGCCATCTCGATCTTGCTGTCGATGTCCCAGAGATCACCGGCGTCGATCTTCTCCTGGAGGGCGGTCATCTCCTCCATCAGCTCGTCGGTGTAGTCTTCGCCCAGCTTGGCCGCGACCGCGTTGTACTGGTCGAGGATCTTCTTTTCCTCGCACCAGGCGATCACATTGCCCCAGACGTCCAGCTGCT
>Ga0302314_10015244_pt1 | contig 13077 bp, 11 predicted proteins | sample III_Palsa_N2_3_FD_200533 | JGI IMG/M metagenome (GOLD analysis project Ga0302314, IMG submission 200533) | Peat permafrost microbial communities from Stordalen Mire near Abisko, Sweden - III_Palsa_N2_3 | ecosystem: Environmental > Terrestrial > Soil > Palsa > Peat permafrost | place: Sweden...
GCAACAACCTCCGGATCCAGGGCACTGCCGCCTCCAGCGACCCGCGTGACCGCGTCTATGAAGCTCTTGACATCGCCGACGCGCTCTTTGAGGAGGTAGCCGACACCTTCGGCCCGATCGCCGATCAGGTCCGCGGCGTAGGACTCCTCGTAGTACTGCGACAACACAAGCACTCCGACCTCCGGCCGCTGCTTACGCACCTCGATCGCCACTCGCAGGCCGTCGTCGCCGTGCGACGGCGGCATGTTGACGTCGGCGATCAGGACCGCAGGGCGATGAGCCAGGCTCTTACGCAGGAGATCCGCGGCGTCGCCTGCCTGAGCCACCACTTCGAAGCCGGCTTCGGTCAGGAGTCGCGCTATCCCTTCGCGGAGTAAGACGTCGTCCTCACCGATAACGACTCGCAATGGCTCTGGCATTTCTGGACCGTATCGCCTGTCTGTCGCTCTGGCTATTCGCCTCTGAGGAGCTCTGAAAGCGGCGCGTTGGGAAGCTCTGACTTGGCGACGAAGGCCTCCGCGCCGCTACCGCTGACCTCATCGTTGGCAACGATCTCCGCATTGATCGACGTCAGAACGACACGCGGATGCCACGGGAGCGCCGAAAGGACTCTCGCCAGCGTGACGCCGTCGCCATCAGGCAGCTCGACATCAACAAGGCACGCCGCCGGTCTGAGGTGCATGGCGTCGGCGAGCGCCGCACGGACGCCCGCTGATTCGCCCACGACTGTCAGGCCGCTGGCGGCCAGCAACCGTCGAGCCAGTTTGCGGAACGCCGGGTCATCGTCCACCACGAGTACTGAGTGAGTCACGTGAGCAATGATCGTCCCGCTCGTCCGCCAACTAGGTAGGGAAAGCCGGAAATCGCTAATTGGTAGGGCTCTCCCTACCAACGGCATCGGGAATAGCCGCGGAGGTTTCCGGCCCACCGGTGCCCGCGCCCGGCCACGCGATGGAACCCTGAGATGGTGGCGACTGCGACTCAGGAGAACAGCACGATGGCGGCACACCCGAAGGCGCAGGAGTCGGCGAGCAGCCTACGACCGCCGGTCCAGCTTGGGGCCTCGCTCGCCGCCACCGCGCAAACTGTGGGCGCCGCCCGTGGACGAGCACGTCAGCTTCGCCGCATATTTGAGAGTTCCATGATTCCGATGGCGATCGTCGACAACGACCGCCGCTATCTCGAGGCAAACAAAGCCGCGCGACTGCTTTTGCGGATGCGGCTGAGTGAGCTGCGCCGGTATCGGATTGATGACTTCACGCCACATCAGCGGCTCCCCGCCCTGGAGGCTGCGTGGCGCGATCTCGTCGACGACGCGTCTTCCACTGGCAGCATCGAGCTCCGCCTGGCCGACGGGAGCCGCCTGCCGATCACGTATCACAGACTCGCAAACGTGCTTCCGGGCAGGCACCTTTCGGTGTTCGCGCCGTCCCATTGGCCTGAGCACGAACTCGGCACGCCCGAGGGCGATAGCGAACGGGGCTCCGCGTGTCCGCTCTCTGTTCGCGAGCGGGAGGTGCTGTCGCTTGTTGCCACTGGCGCCGACCTGCAGGAGATAGCGGACGAGCTGACGATCTCGCCCGCCACGGTCAGAACCCACATCGCCAACGTCCATCGCAAGCTCGGCACCCGCAACCGCGCACACGCTGTCGCGATCGCTTTGCAACACGGCGCAATCAGATTGTAAGCCTAAGCCTGAACCAGAGGTTGATGGTCGTCCGGCTCAGGCCATATCGCGAGTCGAGATCAGCCACATTTCCCTGCAAAACCGCGCGAGCCCCAGGTCCTCCTCAGTTCTACGTATTCCGGTCAATTTGACCTAAGGCGACCCCACGCAAAGTCGAAGAGAAAGATAAGGACGGGCGATCAGAGGCCTCGCTCCTTCCATCCACTTCACACGAGAGGTCAACTGATGTCATCCGCTAAGCGGGTCACCCTGCAGGCTCGCCTGCTCCTATCCTTCGGCGCCGTAGTCCTACTACTGCTCATCCTTGGCATCTTTGCCATCACTCGGATGAGCAGCGAGGATTCGCGCGTCAGCACCATCGCCAGCAAGGTCGTTCCAGCCACGGCGCTGGCCGGCGAGGCGACCGCGGACATGTACTCGTACCGCGAACTTCAGTACCACTACATCCTGGCAACCCCGGCCGAGCGCAACACCGGGGCCAACGCTCTCACCCCGGTCCTCAAGACCGACCAGGAGGAGATGACTGCCGCGTTCAAGCAATACACCGATGAGGGGCTGATCACGGACGCCAAAGACCGGACGATTTTCACCACGATCGAGAATGATTGGAACGACTATCTCTCAGACTCAGCCCCGTACTTTGCCCTGTCTGTGGCCGGTAAGGTTCAGCCGGCGAGCGTAGTCCTGTCAACAGGGACCACACAGAACACGTTTCTCGCGTTGAAGGACGAGGCGACAACCTGGGTCGCCTACGAGAATCAGCTGGCCAAGGAGGCCGCGGCTTCCTCGCATTCCACCTACAAAGACGCTGTCGTCCTGACGATCATCCTGATGGTGATCGCGTTGCTGGTCGCGATTGCAATCGCCGTCCTGATCTCCCGCCGCATCGTGGGCGGCGTGCGCGAGATCGGTCAGACCGCAAGCGCGATCGCTCGCGGCGAGTTCGATCAGGAGATCCATCTCACCGGCAACGACGAACTCACCGATATGGCCGATGAGTTCCGCACCATGATCGACTACCTCAGCGAGATGGCCGACACCGCAGCGCGCATCGCCGAGCGCGACCTCAGCGCACGAGTCATTCCCAAGTCAGAGAAGGACCAGCTCGGTACGTCGTTCGCGCGGATGATCACCAACCTGCGCGCGATGATCGCCGACATCAGCGAGCGCACGGGCTCACTCTCGGCCGCCTCAAATGAGATGGCGGCCACGTCTGAGGAGACCGGCCGCGCCATCCAAGAGATCGCCACGGCCGTTGGCAACGTCGCCCAGGGCGCTGAGCGACAGGTCCATTCGGTTGAGGAAGCACGACAGGTGTCTGATCAGTTGGCCGAGGCCACGCGACTCTCAGCCGAGACGGCCGACGAGACCGCCGCCGCGGCCGAGGAGGCCCGAAACCTCGCGCGTGAGGGCGTCAGAGCGGCCGAGCAGGCCAGCGAGGCGATGATCTCGGTGCGCGACTCAAGCGTTCAGACGAGTCAGGCGATCAAGACGCTCGGTCAGAAGAGCGACCAGATCGGCGGGATCGTCGAGACGATCAGCGGCATCGCAGCACAGACCAACCTGCTGGCACTGAACGCGGCAATCGAAGCCGCCCGTGCCGGTGACCACGGTCGTGGCTTCGCGGTCGTCGCCGAGGAGGTTCGCCACCTGGCTGAGGAATCTCAGCAAGCGGCAGCAAGCATCGGCGGGCTGATCGATGAGATCCAGAACGAGACCCAGCGCACGGTGCAGGTTGTTGAGACCGGCGCGAGCCAGACCGAGGGTGGCGTCGAGACGGTCGAGCAGGCGCGAGACGCATTCATGCGGATCGGCCAGAGCGTCGAGGACATGAGTGCTCGCGTAGAGCAGATTGCCGACTCGATCCGTCAGATCGCCGCCAGCGGCGACCAGATGCGAGCGACGATGAGCACCGTTGCCGAGGTGGCAGAGTCTTCGAGTGCATCAACCGAGGAGGTCTCGGCCAGCACCGAGCAGTCGAGCGCCTCGACACAGGAGATCGCAGCCAGCGCTCAGCAGCTCGCGAACACCGCGGAAGCGCTTGAGGATCTGGTCGGCAAGTTCGTCCTCTCCTAGGGATGTGGTGAAGGCGAGGCTGAGCCGCAACCCCAGCCTCGCCCCACCGTTACGTAAGCCGCTCAGGCCGCCGGCGCAGCGTCCGGTGGCACTGCTCGCGAGCGCCTCCTGAATTCGACGAAAGCGCCTCCGGGGCACGACTGCCGTACGCGGTCCGCGGTTCGCGGCATCATCGAATCAGCTGCATGGAATTCTCTGTACGCCCACCGCTCGACTCCGATCTTGAAGCCTTCTACCAGCTTCACTCGGACCCGCGCGTATACGAGCACTGGCCAGAATCGCGAATCCGCGAGGAGTGGCAGGCGCGAGGGATGCTCGACAGACTGCTCGACGGGTGGGAGAACCGGGGCATCTCCTACTGGATCGTCGTCGACGATTCGACCGACGCGATGATCGGGCTGGGTGGAGTTCGCGCTCGCCAGGCCGGCAGCACGCCGTATTTCAACCTCTACTACAGGTTGGTGCCTGAGGTCTGGCGGCAGGGGATCGCGACGGCGGTGGCGAAACGGGCGATCGCTCTGGCACACGAGACTGCGCCGGATTACCCAGTGATTGCGCGGATGCGCGCCAACAACATCGCCTCCGAGCGAACGGCTCTCGCTGCCGGCCTGATCCGAGCCGGCCACGATTCACAGGGCAGACTCGTGTTCGCCGATCGGGCGCTCTACCCGAGCCTGCTCGAACTGCTGCCGTAGCGCCACGCGGCAAGGACCGGTGCCAGAGCCGCGTCAGCGGCAGACGGCGAGGAAGTCCAGTGCCCGATGGAGCGGCCGAGCCGCTGACAGCTCAAAGTCGCGAACGCTGATCGCCGGCGTGAAGCGGTCGTAGAAGCGCTCCGTGATGCCGAGGGCCTTGTGCACCCGGTCCCAGCCGAGCCGCAGCGCACGCTCGTGCACCAGCAGCCTGCGGGCGTGATACAGGCCGTATACCTCGACCGAGTCGAACACCGACTCGCAGAGCTCGCGGAACTCGTGCGCACGGTACTCCTTGATGTGCCAGGGGTTGTTCGACTTCTCGGCACCCTCCGGCGCGAGCGTCAACAGGTTCGGCGTCGACACGTAGGCAACGCCGCCCGGAGCCAGCAGCTCCTTGAAGTGCGTCAGCACTGCCGTCGGGTCCTGTACGTGCTCGATCGTCTGCAGGAACGTGATCGCGTCAAACCGCCCGCGCACACCCCAGGTTTCGACCAGACCCCGCTCAAAGCTCAGCCGCGGCTCCGTGTACCGCAGGCGCGCGTGCTCGAAGGCCTCAGGGTTCGCGTCCACTCCGATCACGCTACGGGCGCCGGCAGCGGCCAGCGTCGCCGCGCCGTAGCCCTCGCCACACGCCATGTCCAGGACCCTGAGGCCGGCCACCCGCTTGGCGATCCACTCGTACACGACCAGATGCCGGCGATACCAGTAGTTCTCAGCCGGAACATCGGGGAGCGTGCGCTCACCCGTCAGCGGCAACGGCGGCACCCCGGGCGGCTGGTTCTGCTGGACGTAAGTGGTCGCTGTCACGGGCGACACGGTAACGTGAGCGCCCGATGCAGGCCCAGCGCTCGCATGACGAGATCCGCGACGTCAACACCCGTTACCACGACGTTGCTGCTGCCAGTTACGACGCCAAGTGGGCTATCGACTTCGGCGACACCGGTCAGACGCAGGTGCTCGGCAAGCTGCACAAGTTGCTCGCCGCCGACTCTGAGGAACGCTTTGATCACGCACTTGAGATCGGTTGCGGTACGGGCTACTTCAGCCTCAATCTGATGCAGGCGGGCGTCATCGGCCAGCTCACATGTACCGACATCTCACCCGGCATGGTCGCGGCCCTGACCGCCAACGCGGAGCGGCTCGGCCTGAGTGACCGAGTGCGCGCCACCCCCGCCGACGCCGAGGCTCTGCCCTTCCCAGATCAGAGCTTTGATCTGGTCCTCGGGCACGCCGTGCTCCATCACCTGCCCGACCTCGACCGGTCGTTCAGCGAGTTTCTGCGCGTGCTGAGGCCCGGTGGCCGCATCGTCTTCGCGGGCGAGCCATCGCGCTTCGGAGACCGCCTGGCCCGCATCCCCAAACAGGCAGCTCGGCTGGCGGCGCCCGCATGGCGCCGCCTGCTCGGTGCGGCACCCGCACCGGTGACGGTTGCCGCCGGGGCCTCGCAAGAACAGCTCGACCACGAGCTCGAGAGCAAGGTTGACATCCACGCCTTCCTCCCGGCCGACCTCGAGCTGATCGCCTCCAGCGCGGGATTCACCGATGTGACCGTCCGTGGCGAGGAACTTGTCGCCAACTGGTTCGGTTGGTTCAACCGCGGCCTCGAAGCGTCTGCCACGCCGGATGACGTACCGATGCTGTGGCGCAAATACGCCTTCCACGGCTACCTGGCGTTGCAGAAGCTCGATCAGCACACACTCGAGCCACACTTGCCGGCCGCTCTGTTCTACAACCTACTCTTGACGGCACAGAGGCCATGAGTACCCACGTCAGCACAGACTTCCCGCTCTTCCCGCTGCAACTGGTGGTGCTCCCCAGCGAGGTCGTGCCGCTGCATATCTTCGAGGAGCGGTACAAGACGATGATCGGCGAGTGCCTCGCCGAGGAGCGCGAGTTCGGCATCGTCTGGCTCGCTGACGATGGTCTCCATGAGATCGGTTGCGCCTGCCGGATCGAGCGAGTTTTGGAGACGCTCGAGGATGGCCGCATGAACCTGCTGACGCGTGGCACCAGCCCGTTCCGCGTGGTTGAGCGGCAGAGCCACCTCCCTTACCCCGCCGGCGTGGTCGAGTTCCTACCGGATGTGCGCGAGAAGGTCGATCGGAGCCTCGTTCAGCAGGCGCAGATGGCATACGCGGAGTTGGTCTACAAAGCGACTGACAAGCGGCCGGAGGCGCAGCAGCTGAGCGCGATGACCGCCTACGAGATGGCGGCTACTGTGGACTTCGGTCTCGAAGCCAAACAGGGCCTGCTTGATCTGCGCTCCGAGAACTCACGCCTGCGCCTCGTAGCGCGCCTGTTCCGGGCCGCCCACAAGCGGCTGGACTTCGTCGACCGCGCCCAGGCGCGGGCAAAGTCCAACGGCAAGGTTCGCTTCGGCTGAGGAAGCGGCGGATCAGAGGTTGGTTAGCGTCATGACGGCTCCGAACAGCAGGCAGTAGATCCCGAACGGCACGAGTGTTCGGGTCTTGAAGTAGCCCGTCAGGAAGCGGACGGTGAGGACGGCGGCGACGGCAGCCACCACTGCCGCCAGAAACGCCGGACCGCGAACGCCGTTGCCGTTGGGTCCGGTGAGATCACCGATCTTGAGCACTCCCGCGGCGAGAATCGGCGGGGTCGCCAGCAGGAATGCGAAGCGGGCCGAGTCGGCGTTGTCCAGACCCCGGACCAGTCCTGCGGTCATGCAGATCCCGTCGCGGCTCATTCCCGGAATCAGGGCGCCGGCCTGGGCCGCGCCGATCACCGCCGCCTCCTTGTAGTCCATGGTGCCCAGCTCCCGGAAGCCTTCGGCATTGACGCCTTCGCGGATCGCGAGCGCGCGCACCTCCGCCCGCCGCCGATAGCGCTCAGCACCGAGCAGCATCACACCGTTGACCATCAGGAAGATCGCCGCTGGCAACGGCTTGGACAGCGCGACTCGCAACGGGTGTTCGAGCACCAGGCCAAGGATCCCGACCGGAACCGTGGCGGTCACGATCAGCCACGCGAGCCGCTCGGTGGGAGTTTCGATCGAGCGCTTGCCAAGTGTGGCGAAGAAGGCCTTGATGATCGCGACCCAGTCGCGCCAGAAGTAGACGAGCAGGCCGACCGCACTGCCGACGTGCAACATCACCACGAGCGCGAGCCACGGTGACTCTGGTTGCGACTCCCAGGCGACGATGTTGTTCCAGCCGAACAGGTGCGGAAACAGCACGGTATGTCCGAGACTCGAAACCGGGAAGAGCTCGGTCACGCCCTGCAACAGACCGAGCACGATCGCCTGGAAAACCGTGATCTTTGCGGCGGCAAGGGCGAGCATCGCGCTGACACGGTAGTCGTGAAACCGCACCTCCAGATCGAACTTCCGAAAGTTCGATCTAAGGGACTAATCCTCAGGAACTACGGCGTGCTACGGGATGATGACGGCGAGCTTCGCACTTACGCCGGCCGCCGCTTGGGCGGATGGATCGATCGGCGCCACCGTCGCGTGGTAGTGGGTCAGCGCGCGCGTCAGCAGTGCCGCCTGGCCGCTGTTGCCCGGCGTGTACAGCACCTCGTAGCCGTCTGGCGGCGTCGAGCCGAGGTTCGCGGCACCGACCACGTTCAGGCCCTTGTGCGCAAGCGTGTGCGCGAGCCGCGCCGCCGCACCCTTCGTGGTGCCGGCGTTGAGCACCGCGATAGGCGCTGTGACGCGGGCCACGTGCGCCACGTTGACCTTGCGCGGCTTGGCACCGCCAGAGGCGACGATCACCCCGCCGACCACGACGAACGTGAGAACCGCCGCGACAGCCGTGAGCACCGGCCAGCGCAGCCATCGCGGCCTGGCCGAGTACGTTGTCGCGCCGTCTGGCCGAGGCGTGGCCGCACGTCGGGCCGCCAGGCCGCGGGCGGGCGGTAACCCCCGCGCGCGCAGGCTGCTCGGCCCTGGGACGGCCACCGCCGGCATCGCACCGAAGGTCTGCGTCAGCCGCATCTCGAGCGCCTGGGCTCGCATTGCGGCGCCGTCGGTCAGCTCCCGCAGGTTGCGGAGCCGGACCTGGCGGACGAGTAGCAGGATCAGCCCGAGTGGCACCAGGATCAGGGAGACCGCACCGCCGATGACACCCACAGTCCGGAGCGACGAGCTGCCGGTCGCGCGCAGCGCGACCGTGGCCGGCGCGGCCGTCTGATGGACGACGTCGCGCCTGACCGAGCCGGCAGCCGAGCCGATCAGCGGAGCGGTGCTCTCGGCAACCGCCAGCATCTGCGCGTTCGTGAGCCCGAGTGTGAGTGTGTTACGGATCCAGTAGGCGGCGTTGTTGGCAAACCACGCGAGCTGCTGGATGTGCTGACCGGAGTAGTAGACGTAATAGGTCCGGCCGGCGACCGTGAACCACTGGTCGGGCGCGTCGAAAATCGGCGCCGTCACCCACGTCGTCCCCTGGACGTCGTAGTACTGGCCGAGCAGGCCAGTTGAGAAGACTCCGACGTAGATCGGGTACCTGTGGCCGCCCGGCGCACTGATCTGGTACGTACGCAGGTCCGGGGGCAGGCCATACCCGTTGTTCACAGACGTCTTCGGAAACTCGATTGGAAACGGGTATGTCCGCGCCAGCGGTTGCTCCTGCAGAAGCTGACTCTCCGGCACCGGGGTCAAACCGACGCTGGGGGCCTTCTTGCCGTGCAGGGCGTGTGCGAGCGCCGCGGTGGATTTCTTCTTCGGCGGGGTCCCCTTCCCATTCAGAAACGAGTTGACGGTTGCCTGGATCTGCTGCTGGCTGGCCACGATGCAGGTGCTGCCCGCGCACGGCTGGTCAACGGGCTGGGCCTGGAACGGCACCTGCCGCACCGGCAGGCCTGCGGCGGAAATCAAGGTGCCGAGCAGCTTTTCCACACCGTCCGACGTCTGCAGTGAGGAGTCAGTCTGGACCGTCTGCCCGAAGATGTCCTCAAACTTGGTGATGTTGTCGATCAGGGTCGGGCCGAACTCCTGCTTGGCCTCCAGCAGGAAGGTCTGATCGCGCGCGTCGCGCTCGAGCGCCGTGTCGTCGTGCCGATAGGTGACGAACTGCAGTGCCTGTGAGCCGCAGAGCTTCTGGTACCCGGGCTGGAGGTTGACCTGGAAGTACTGAGCACCGCCAGGCACATTCACGTGGTAGTAGCGGCGGTCGATCATGCCGTAGACGCAGCCCATCTCGTTGATCGCTCGCTCGAAGTTGCCGAAGTCGATCTCCACCACGTGGTTCACGGATAACCCGGTCACCTGCTTGATCGTCGACACGACCAGGTTGATGCCTCCGTAGAGCAGCGCGGCGTTCAAACGTGTGCTGACGATCCCGTTGTCAGGCGTGTGGATCGGTACCTCGAGTTCCCGCGGGATCGACATCATCGAGATCCACGGTTTGCCCGGATCGATCCGCACCAGCAGCATCTCGTTCGAGTGCGGCAGGACCGGGCTGGTGGTTGTATGGACGCGCTGGTCGTTGCCGATCAGCAGCAGCGTCTGCGGACCGCCGAAGCTCGTCGGCGCGAGCGTGCCGTTGGCGATCTTCAGGCTGCCGTTGGTGCCCAGCGCGCTGGCCAGCTGACCGAGCTGGCCACGACCGAACACAACGGTCGTGGCGGCTGCAGCCACGACCACGAGCAGCGCGGCCACCAACACGCGCCACCACGCTCGTCTGCGCCGCGCGGGCGCCTCTAGCTCAAGAACCGATTCCATCGTCGCCCTGCGTACGCCCGCGTTGACCGAGGGTAGGACGGCGACCTATGCCGAACCTCAAGATCCCGGTTACCGGGATCTTGAGGTTGGGCGAAAGCTCTAGCCCCGCGGCATGAACTCCGGCACGTCCACGGACGCGGCGGAGAACTGCGGGCGGTCAGGCACACGAGAGACACGTGGCTCACCGGCGACGCGCGGCACGGCGATCGCCGCGGCCCGTTCGGACTGACGGCTTCGCGGCGGACGCTGTTCCTCGTAACCGGTGGCAACGACGGTGATCCATACCGTGTCGTCGTCCAGCTTCTCATCGACCATCGCTCCGAAGATGATGTTCGCGTCCGGGTGAGCGGCCTCGGCAACAGCCTTGGCAGCCTCGTTGACCTCCCAAAGGGAGATGTCAGAGCCACCCGTGATCGACAGCAGGATCGAGCGCGCGCCCTCCATGCTCGTTTCCAGCAGCGGCGATGAGACGGCAGCCTCGGCGGCGTCGATCGCGCGACGCTCGCCCGTTCCCATGCCGATGCCGAGCAGGGCATTGCCGGCCTCAGACATGATCGTGCGCACGTCCGCGAAGTCCAGGTTGATCAGACCGGGCAGCGTGACCAGGTCAGAGATGCCCTGGACGCCCTGACGCAGCACGTCGTCCGCGACACGGAACGCATCGACCATGGTCGTGTGACGGTCGAGCACCGTCAGCAGGCGGTTGTTCGGCACGACGATCATCGTGTCGACCTCTTCCGCGAGCGCTGCGATGCCGGCCTCAGCCTGATCACGGCGCCGTGTCCCCTCGAACTGGAACGGCCGCGTAACGATGCCGACGGTCAGGGCTCCGAGCTCGTGTGCGATCTGCGCGACCACCGGCGCGGCGCCGGTGCCTGTGCCGCCGCCGGCACCCGCTGCGACGAAGACCATGTCAGCGCCGCGTAGCAGCGCCTTGATCTGGTCATATGCGTCACGGGCGGCTTGGCGTCCCAGATCGGGGTTCGCACCGGTGCCGAGACCACGGGTGGTCGCGTCGCCGATGTGAAGCGTCGTCGTGGCAGCCGAGGTCTGCAGCGACTGCAGGTCGGTGTTGATCGCGATGAACTCAACGCCCTCAATGTCAGCCTCGATCATCCGGTTGACCGCATTGACGCCGGCACCACCGACGCCGATAACGCGCAGCACCGGCTGACCGAGCGGCTTCGCCGTCACCGCATGCTCGAAGGCGTGGTCGTGACGGAAGTACGGATCACGGGCCGGCGCCGGAGCTGCCTGCTCGGTGGCCGATACCGGCTCCATGGACGGAACATCGGACGAGAAGACCGTACGCAGGCGCTCCTGCGGCGACGGCACCTCAGCGGGTCGTGGAGCCTCAGGTGACAGATCGACTTCAGCGACCGGAGTCTCGACGACTGGCGCCGGTTCTTCGATCGGCAGCGACTCCTGAACGGGCTCGGGAGCAGCCGGCTGGCTGCCGGCAGTGTCCTCCGCGGTTTTGCGGAACAGCTGCGACAGCGGTCCCTCACGCATACTCGCGCGCTTAGCGGCTGGCATTTCCGAGGACCTCCTTCGCAAGCTGCCGGTAGGAGCGTGCCGCCATACCGTCAGGGTCGTACTTGAGTACCGACATTCCCTTCACCGGGGCCTCCGCGAAGCGCACGGTCTTGCGGATCCGGGAAGCGAAGACGCGGTCGCCGAAGTTCTCCTCCAGCAACTCGATCGCCTCCTTCGCGTGCAGCGTGCGAGTGTCGACCATCGTCGGCAGGATGCCTTCGATCTCAACGTCCGGGTTCAGGTTCTCCCGGATCATCGCAAGCGTGTTCTGCAGCTGAATCAGGCCCCGCATGGACAAATACTCGCACTGAACGGGGACGATTACCTTGTGTGCGGCCGTGAGCGCGTTGATCGTCAGAAGACCAAGGCTAGGCGGCGTGTCGATGAAGACATAGTCGTAGTCGTCCTTGACCTCTCTGAGCGCCCGCTCAAGCGAGCGCTCACGGCCGATCATCGTTGACATCGCGATCTCCGCCCCAGCAAGATCGATCGACGCGCAGGCGACGTCCACCTCACGCGTGAGGATGACCTCACGAATCGGCGTCTTGTGCACGAGCACGTCGTACATGGACAGCTTGAGGTTGTCCGGATCGATGCCCTGAGACATCGTCAGATTGCCCTGCGGGTCCATGTCGCAGCAGAGCACACGGTGCCCCTCCTCCGCGAACGCGGCGGCGAGATTGAGCGTGGTGGTGGTCTTTGCGACGCCCCCCTTCTGGTTGGCGAACGCAATCACCTTGAGGTTGGCCGTCACAGGAGATTCCTCCGAGAAGTTGGTTCTGCCGAGAGACACATTCGCGCCCTTATTCGCAGAAGCGGCGGGGAATCCTGCACGCTGCCCCCGGTATGTTCTGAGATTGCGTGCCCTCCGAACTCTTGCAACGACGCCTGATCTTCGTCACCGGCAAGGGCGGCGTCGGCAAGTCAACCGTTGCGAGCGCCCTCGGCATGGCCGCCTCGCAGCAAGGGCTGCGCACGATCGTGGCCGACCTGACCGGTGAGGGCGACGCCGAGGAGACGGAGATCGCCCCGAACCTTTACCGCCTCTCGGTCGACCCTCAGAGTGCGATGGAGGAATACCTCACGCTCAAGGTCGGCGGCGCCGCCGGCCAGCTACTCAGCCAGAGCCGCCTGTTCGGTGCTCTGGCGATGGCCACCCCAGGGATGCGTGAACTGCTCAGCCTGGGCAAGGTCTGGGAGCTCTCCCAGCCCCGCCGGCGCACGCCGGACGCCGAGCCGTATGACCTGACCATCGTCGACGCACCCGCCTCGGGCCATGGCGTGGCTCTGCTGCGCACGCCATCAACCTTTGCCGAGATCGCGAAGGTTGGCCCGATCGCGAGCCAGGCGAGTGCGATCGACCAAACCCTCAAGGACCCTCAAGTAACCGCTTACGTCGCCGTGGC
>Ga0302314_10015245_pt1 | contig 13077 bp, 16 predicted proteins | sample III_Palsa_N2_3_FD_200533 | JGI IMG/M metagenome (GOLD analysis project Ga0302314, IMG submission 200533) | Peat permafrost microbial communities from Stordalen Mire near Abisko, Sweden - III_Palsa_N2_3 | ecosystem: Environmental > Terrestrial > Soil > Palsa > Peat permafrost | place: Sweden...
GAAGACGATTCAAGGCTCGTAGGGGATATAGCATTCAATTTTTGCTAAGGTGTCTGCGCCTGAATTTGGGGCTGCTTCATTTGCATGGCGGCCGCTTTGGAGCCTGGGCCAATAACCGCTGAACGCCTTACTTGGGTCGAAGGCGGTCGCCGTGATATCGAACGGGCGCAAGCCAGTGGGGGTGGATCGCGAATGGCCTTCTCGTCCTACATCATCGCCGCGACGCCCCGCTCCGGAAGCACGGAGCTGTGCGATCTGCTTGCGGGGACAGGGCTCGCTGGACTGCCTCGCTCGTATTACCGCCGTGATGATGTCCTTGACCACGCGCGGACATGGGGCGTGTCTTCGCCTGATTTGATCGGCGACGTTGCCTTCGAGCGAGCCTATCTCGAAACAGTCCGACGCGTTGGCTCGGCGCAGTCCGCTGTCTTCGGTCTCAGACTCATGTGGCCGACCGTGGCGCAGCTTTCCGCGCGCCTCAGCTTTATTCACCCTGATCCGCTTGATGATGCTGGACGATTTGAGTTGGCGTTCGGAAAACCGCTCTACATCCACCTTTCGAGGCAGGACAAGGTCGCTCAGGCCGTCTCGGGTCTTGGCCTAGGACGCCAGCAAGTACGGAAATCCAGCACAAGCCGGTCTTGCGAGTCTCGGCGGGGCTACGTCCAACGAACTTGGGCGCAATCGGACGATTGAGGGTGAGACCGGCGACCAGCCTTCGCCGACCTCACCCTGCCGACCTAAGCAGCAGACTTTTTCGGACGTCCTGGCTTCCTGGTGGCAACTGGTTCGTCGACCGGCACCGGGCGCTGGCCAAGGCCAATCGACTTCGCCAACGCACTTCGAGTAGCCGCATAGGTTGGCGCCACCATCGGATAGTCCGACGGAAGGCCCCATTTGGTCCGATACTCGTCCGGCGATAGGCCGTAGGTGGTGTTGAGATGCCGTTTTAGCATCTTCAGCTGCTTGCCGTCTTCAAGACAGATGATGTAGTCGGGCGTCACCGACTTTTTCACAGGCACAAACGGCACGAGCTTCTCCGGCCCCGCGACCGTGGCCACAGTGCTTTTCGTAGACACGAGGGCGCCGTGGACCGCCGTTATGAGCGACGATAACTCACCGATCGAAACCGCGTTGTTTGCAACGTAGGCGGCGACGATCTTAGAAGTCAGTTCAACAGCTGGAGACAGCCCCACCTCGGGCTTTTCATTTGCGTCGGTCGAAAGTTCGGTCATCGTAGAAGCCCCAAAACTGACTCAATAATCATTCGGCTGTTGTACATTCATTCTGGGCCGTTTTCTACAGCCGTGCGACGTTTTTATTCTTTTGGAAATTTCCTTTGGCTTTTGGTGAAGTATCCAGATGCGATTCTGGCACCGGCGCGCTGACCGGCGTGACCGAGTCTTACTTCGCCAGGAGTTGGTTCAGGAACAATGGAACCTGCTGGGTCGCCGCGCCGTAGAGCTGTGTCTCGAAGAAAGTCGCTCCCTCCGAAGGCTCCAGGTTGATCTCGACCGTATCGGCTCCCGCTGCCAGAGCCTCGGAGACGAAGCCGGCCGCCGGATACACATTCCCGCTCGTCCCGATCGATATGAACAGGTCACAGCGTGCTAGCGCCTCGCCGATGGATTCCATAGCGAGGGGCTGCTCACCAACACCACTTTCCAATTTCAGATGCGCCCTCTGACGTAGAACCGGGTCATTTCGGCAAAGGTTTTCCGAGGAAAACTCTGCCGAAATGACCCGGTTTTGGATAGGCAACGCACAACGAACTGGACCAAAGGCCGAGATGCCGCTCTACATGCCCGTGATCGACCAGGCGCTGGCCGAGGCGGACCTGTTCGTGTCGATCGGCACGTCGGGCAACGTCTATCCGGCCGCGGGCTTCGTCGCCCAGGCCCGCGCCGCCGGCGCCCGCACGCTCGAACTCAATCTGGAGCCGTCGGAAGGGGCGCGGCTGTTCGACGAGGCGCGCCATGGTCCGGCCGGCACCTTGGTGCCTGCCTTTGTCGATGAGCTGCTGAACGACCCAACCACCTGACCGACGGCCGGCTCAGAACCAGCCCGCCGCCTTAAGGGCCGGCGCATGCGCTCTGCTGATCGGCGCCACCAGGCCGCCAGCCAAGCCCGCCTCGCCGACGCCGCGCCGCCAGCGCACCGTTTCGATCGCATCGGCGGCGATCCACCACGAGCGATGGGTGCGAAAGCCATGGGCGCCGGCTAGATCGATCAAGGCGTCGGCAAACCGCAGGGTCACCAATTCCGGTCCGGCGTCGGTATGGACCCGCAGGTAATGATCATGGGCCTCGACTGCGATCAGCCGGGCGGTGCGCCGCTTCGCGGATAGTCGGCGCCGGAACGCCGCCTCCGCCTCGGGCAAGGGCGGCGCCACGATCGTACGGAGCTCGACCACCTTTCGGGGGGCACGCCATATCAGCGACCGAAACGCCATCACGGCGACGCAGACGACGAACACCTGCCAGAGCAGGTCGAAGAACCCCGGTGGATGGAGCCAGCCAGTGGCGACCAGTCGCCCGACCGCCATGACGAGCAGGGTGACGGCCGGGCTCATCAGCAGGCTGCTGGCGGCAAGCCGGCGCCAGAATGACGTCGTCCGCGCCTGGAGCGGCTCGTCGATCGCAATGCCGATGACACCGCCGCCCACGATGCACAGGCCCCAATAGACATAGCGCTCGACGACCGGCATGGCGGCCGTGCCGTAGGGGCCGATCGTCCCCATGAACAGGCCGGCCGCGAGCAGCAGCGCCAATTCGCCGGCCATGCGCCGGCCGAGGAGCCGGAGGTCGGAACGCTTCATTCGATCATCGATCCCTGGCCGTTTCGCCCCGCGGCACCACTCGCGAAAGAACCGCACCACTCGCGGAGTTCACCTGGCAGCGGCAGGGAAACCCCGACAGGCTCGGCCCAAATTTGGAGGGGGCACGAAATGGGTCGACGCGTGATTTGGAGCCTTTGGGGACTGGCGGCGATCCTAAGCGCCGTCGTGGCGATTTTCTCATACCGCTACCTGCTGGACGTCGGCCCGCTTGCCCCCAACGTGCTGGACAATCTGTACCATCGTCCGTGGCTGGGCGTCCATGTGGCGGGCGCCGCGACGGCACTGCTCGTCGGGCCGCTGCAATTCCTGTCGCGGCTGCGGGCCCGGCACCGCGGCCTGCATCGATGGCTCGGCCGCCTCTATGTGGTGAGCTGTCTCGCGGGCGGCGTCGCCGGCCTCGTCATGGCCTTCGGCGCCACGGCCGGCCCGATCGCGACCGTCGGCTTCGGCAGCCTGGCACTCGCCTGGATCTTCGCGAACGTCCAGGCCTGGCGGCAGGCCGTCGCCCGCCGGTTCGACCAGCATCGCGCCTGGATGATCCGGTCCTTCGCCATGACCTTCGGCGCGGTCATGCTCCGCCTGTATCTGCCGCTGTTTCCGCTGCTGGGCATCGATTTTCTCGACGGCTATCGGGCCGTGTCGTTCCTCAGCTGGATCCCGAACCTCATCCTGGTGGAGCTGTATCTTCGCGGCGCCTTCGCACGCCGGCTGGTACCAAGCCTCGCCGATTAGCCGCCCGCCCGCGGTCCTATCGCCGCAATACCGCCCGCGCCTTCAGATAGGCGGCGCGGGTGCCGGGATCGAGCCAGTTCAGATAATAGTCGAGCCACGGCGGATTGGCGCCGCCGGCCTCGACCAGCCGGTCGACCGCCGCGATGACGCTCTGGCCGATCGGGCGGCGCGAACAGCCGATATAGCCGAGGATCAGGTCGGTGCTGCCGGCGATCGGCCGGGTCAGATAGGCGAGATTGTCGGCGCCCAGATCGCCCAGGAACTCGGCCTTGTCCGGGCTGATCGCCAGCCGGCGCGCCCACCACAGGGCCTCCATCGGAAATGCCAACGTCCAGTCGAACCGGCCGCCGGCCAGCATGTCGAAATGGCCGGGGCCGCGGATCGAGACCAGGCCGGCGCTCTCGCCCGGATGCTGCTGCGCCCGGTCCAGCGCCTGATCGATGCCGGCACCATAGGAGCGGCCGAATTGCAGCCCGCCGGTATAGGTCCGATCGGCCAGCAGCGCCGGCAGGTCGACCTCGCCCTGGCCATTCAGATGCGCATCGAGCGCCGCCGGGTGGGCCGCGCTGACGATCAGCCGGTTGGGCAGGCTCCAATAGACCGGACGCGAGAAGGCCGTGTCGCGCTCACGCTCCGGCGTCCTCAGCATGGCGGCGCCACAGATGCCGTCGTCCGACGCGATCATGTCCTGCAGCCGCTTGGAATTGGCGGTAATGACCTCGTGCCGGAACTGCGGCAGCCGCGCGATGAACCAGTCGAGCGTCTCGTCGACATAGCCGGTCCGGTTGGGAATATGGGCGGGCGGCGGCACCGCGATGACCCAGGTCAGACGCGGCCGCGCGTCCTCTTCGGCCCGCGCCGCCGCCGAAACCAGGGCGAGCGCGGCCGCCAGCAGCGCCACGAGCTTCATGGCTTGAGGCTACCGACCTCGAACGGCCGGGGCTGGACGCCCAGGCGCCGCCGCATCTCGCCGACGTCATAGGCCTTGTCCTCGACCAGCCGGCGCAGCGATCCGCCCAGGCCGGCGAGCGGCGGGACCAGCCCCATGACCCGGCCGGCGACGGAGAAGATCCAGCCCGGCACCGCCAGGATGACGACCGGCCGGCCGATGCCGCGCGCGATCGCCCGCACCATGGCGCCATAGGTCATGGCTTCCGGCCCGGCGATGACGATCGGCGCGCCCGGCGCCTCGTCGCGCACCAGGGCGGCCGCGAGCGAGGCCGCGACATCGTCGATATGGATCGGCTGGACCAGCGACCGGCCACCGCCCGGCAACGGCAGCAGCGGCGAGCGCCGGAGCTTGGCCGCCAGCCCATCGATCACGCTGCCGCCGGCACCATAGATCAGGCTGGCCAGCAGCAGGACGCTCGGCACCGGCACCTGCGCCAGCATCGCCTCGGCCTGGCGCACGTGACGGGCGGTCGCATCCGGGATCGCGGAAAAGCGCCGGGTCGAGCCCATCAGCACCAGCCGTGCCGGCGCCGGCACCGGCAGGGCGGCGAGGATCGCCGGCGCATGGACCGCATTGGTGCAGCTGACCAGATGGCGGGCGTCGGCCAGTGCTGCCGCGAGCGCCGGGCCGTCGCCGAAGTCGGCGACCCGTTTCGTTACCGCTTCGGGCAGCAGCGCCAGTTTGGCCGGGTCACGGCCGACGGCGACGATGTCGTGACCCGCGTCCAGCAAATGCCGGACGAGGACCTGGCCCAAACGCCCCGTCGCCGCCAGTACCGTGACCCGCATGTACCCTCAGTCTGCAAGAACCTCGTCCGGCACGAGATAATGATATCCCAGGGCCTGAGCAACGGCTTCGTGGGTCACCCGGCCGAAAGCGACGTTCAAACCCGCTTTCAGATGCGGATCATGCTTCAAGGCACGCTTCCAACCCCTGCCGGCGAGCGCCAGCACGAACGGCAGCGTCGCGTTGTTGAGCGCCACGGTCGAGGTGCGTGCGACCGCACCCGGCATGTTGGTGACGCAATAATGCACGACGCCGTATTCGACATAGGTTGGGTCATCGTGGCTGGTCGGGCGCGAGGTCTCGAAGCAGCCGCCCTGGTCGATCGCGATATCGACCATGACCGAGCCCGGCCGCATGCGCCGCACCATCTCGCGCGTCACCAGCTTCGGTGCCGCCGCCCCGGGGATCAGCACGGCGCCGATGACCGCGTCCGCGTCCATGACCGCGCACTCGATATTCTCTGCGGTCGAAAACAGCGTGTGCAGGCGCGCACCGAACTGCATGTCGAGCTCGTTCAAGCGCTGCAGCGAACGGTCGATGACCGTGACATGGGCCTCCATGCCCATCGCCATGCGCGCGGCATTGGTGCCGCTGACGCCCCCGCCCAGGATGACGACCTTGGCCGCCGGCACGCCCGGCACGCCGCCCAGCAGCATGCCGCCGCCGCCCTGCTGGGTTTCCAGGCAATGGGCCGCGACCTGGACCGACATGCGGCCGGCGACCTCGCTCATCGGTGCCAGCAGCGGCAAGCCGCGGCGCGCGTCGGTCACGGTCTCATACGCGATGCAGATGGCGCGCGAGCGGATCAGCGCCTCGGTCTGGGCCCGGTCGGCGGCCAGATGCAGATAGGTGAACAGGATCTGGCCGTCGCGCAGCATGGTGCATTCGCGCGGCTGCGGCTCCTTCACCTTCACGATCATCTCGGCCTGGGAGAAGATCTCGTGCGCGCTTTCGGCGAGCTCCGCCCCGACCGTCGCATAAGCCTCGTCGGAAAAACCGATGCCGGCACCGGCCCCGCGCTCGACCAGGACCCGATGACCATGCTGGGTCAGCTCGCGCACCGAGCCGGGCACCAGGCCGACGCGATTCTCGTTGCTTTTGATCTCTCTGGGCACACCGATCAGCATGGTCCGTCTCCTCCAGGTTTTGCTTGGTCCTGGTCGACTTCCCCCATGCCTATCGCGGCCGTTAGTCGTTGTCGCGCAGCACCTTGGTGGAGAATGCCGAACAGCCCGCCGTCAATTCCGCGGCGAGGCTGGAATGATAGCACCGCTCAGGCGGAACGCACGCGCGGAAGTGCAAGCGTTTCGATCGCGCGGCGCAGACGCAGCCCGACCAGGCTGCCGGGCAGCGCCACCGCGCACCAGACCCAACCGGACAGATCGCCCGAGACGATCGAGCTGAAATAGGCGCCGATGTTGCAGCCGCCGGACAGCCGTGCGCCATAGCCCATCATCACCCCGCCCAGCGCCGCCGCGATCCAGGCGCGCGGGCTGCCGCCCAGGCGCCAGGCGAAGCGATGGGTCAGCCCGCCGGCGAGCAGGGCGCCCAGGATGATCGACATGTCCATGATCGAGGTCGTATCGGCGAATGCGCTGACATAGAGCGAGCGCCCGTCGCTCCAATAGGCCCAGGCCTCCGGATGGGCGCCCAGCAGCGCCGCCAGCTTGGAGCCCCAGAGCGCGAAGCCCCAGGTCTCGCTCCAGGGATGGCCGGCGGCGAGCAGCGTCGCCGCGTTCAGCAGGGCGAGGGCCACCGCGCCCAGCACCAGCCGGCGCGGCAGCGGCGCTTTGTGCGGGATCATCCGGCCGACCAGGACCAAGCCCGTCCCTTCGAGCGCCAGCGTCACCGGCCAGGGCCCGAGGCTGAACAGCGTGATCGGGGGCAGCGCCGGCAACGACCACCAGAAGCCCATATGGGCGGCCCCCAGGACCGAGCCCGCGACGAAGCCCACGAGCGTGCCGGCGAATTTCGCGTTGCCGCCGCCCAGCAGATAGAGCGTGCCCGACGCACAGCCGCCGGCCAGTTGCATGCCGATGCCGAACAGGAGCGCGCCCAGCACGAAGGCGGGCCCGACCGGCGTCGCGAAGCCCGTCACCGGCAGCCCGAACACCTGACCGGCAGCCACGGCCGGCACCATCAGCGGCAATGCCAGCGCGAACATCAGGAAATGGGCGCGGAAAATGCTGAAGTCCCGGAATTCCGCCGCCTGCCGGAATGCGAAGGCGAAGCCGAACTCCGCCGACAGCAGCGTGACGCCGATGCCGAGCCCGATGGTCGCGACAACGGCACTGGCGACGAGTCCGCCGGTGGCGAGCGCGATACCAGTCTGCAAAGCTAGGAACAGCACCAGCGCAATGAGAACGATCGGCCAGGCGATGGGTTTGCGGGGCTTCATGCCGCCAAATGGACGCAAAGAAGCGCCCGCTGTCACCTCACATTTGCGCTAGTCGATCTCGCGCAGCACCTTGGCCAGGATGCCGAACATCTCGTCGACATGGTGCTTCTCGATGATCAGCGGCGGCGACAGCGCGATAATGTCGCCGGTGACGCGGATCAGCAGGCCCTGCTCGAAGCATTTGACGAAGGCATCGTAAGCGCGGGCGCCGGGCTTGCCGGGCCTGGGCGCCAGTTCGATGCCGGCGACCAAGCCGATGTTGCGGATGTCGATGACGTTGGGCAGGCCCTTCAGCGAATGGGCCGCGTCCTCGAAATAGGGCGCCATCGCCGCCGAGCGCTCGAACAGCCCTTCCTCGCGATAGATATCCAGGGTCGCGATCGAGGCCGCGGCCGCGATCGGGTGGCCGGAATAGGTATAGCCGTGGAACAGCTCCATGGCGTTCTCCGGCCCCTGCATGAAGGCCTGGTAGACCGTCTCGCGCACACCGACGGCACCCATCGGGATGACGCCGTTGGTGATGCCCTTGGCCATGGTCATGAGGTCGGGCAGCACGTCGAAATGCTCCGACGCGAAGCTGGAGCCCAGGCGGCCGAAGCCGGTGATGACCTCGTCGAAAATCAGCAGGATGCCGTGACGGTCGCAGATCTCGCGCAGTCGCTTGAGGTACCCCTTGGGCGGCACCAGCACGCCGGTCGAGCCCGAGACCGGCTCGACCACGACGGCAGCAATGTTGGAGGCATCGTGCAGCGTCACGATCCGCTCCAGCTCGTCGGCCAGATCGGCGCCGACTTCCGGCTCGCCGCGGGTATAGGCGTTGGCGGCCAAATTATGGGTGTGTGGCATATGGTCGACACCGGTCAGCAGCCCGCCGAACCATTTGCGGTTGGTGACGATGCCGCCCACGGAAATGCCGCCGAAGCCCACGCCGTGATAGCCGCGCTCGCGGCCGATCAGCCGGGTGCGCGTGCCCTCGCCGCGCGCCCGGTGATAGGCGATGGCGATCTTGAGCGCGGTATCGATCGATTCCGAGCCGGAGTTGGTGAAGAACACCCGGTCCATGTCGCCGGGCAGGATCGAGGCCAGACGCGAGGCCGCCTCGAACGCCTTCGGATGGCCCATCTGGAAGGTCGGGGCGAAATCGAGCTGGGCGACCTGATGCTGCACAGCCTCGATGATCTTCTGACGGCCGTGGCCGGCGTTGCAGCACCACAGACCGGCCGTGCCGTCGATCACCGGACGGCCGTCGGACGACGTGTAGTGCATGTCCTTGGCCGCGACCAGCATGCGCGGCGCCGCCTTGAACTGCCGATTGGAGGTGAACGGCATCCAGAAGGATTCGAGATCGTTCGGCATCGAGACGTCGGTCATGGCTTGGGGCCCCCAAAGCGCTGAATATCCAGCCATTCTCGGGGCTTTGGCCGTATTGCGACAGGCTATTTCTTGGTCGGCCCAAGCGCTTGAAATCATTGAGGCCGGCAGCGCTTTCGTTAAATATGTTGAACGGACGAAACAAAAGGGCTTGGCGAACCATGAGCGACGACGTCGGCCAGCGCCTCTCCGCGATCCGCCGCCTGCACGGGCTGTCGCAGCGGGCGCTCGCGCGCAAATGCGGCGTCACCAACGCCACGATCTCGCTGATTGAAAGCGGCACGGTCAGCCCGTCGGTGGGATCTCTGAAGCGCATTCTGGACGGCATCCCGATCGGGCTCGCCGAGTTCTTCGGCTTCCCGCTCGAGGATCAGGAGCGGGTGTTCTTCGCCGCCGACGAGCTGGTCGAGATCGGCGAAGGCGGCATCTCGTTCCGCCAGATCCTGCCCGATTTGAGCGGCCGGGCGCTGCAGATCCTGCACGAGCGCTACCAGCCCGGCACCGATACCGGCAAGGTGCTGCTGCAGCACGAGGGCCAGGAGGGCGGTGTCGTCATCCGTGGCCGGCTGGAGGTCCAGGTCGGCCCGCTGAAGCGCGTGCTGGGTCCGGGCGACGCGTACTATTTCGACAGCAACAAGCCGCACCGCTTCCGCAACCCGGGCGACGAGGTCTGCGAAGTGGTCAGCGCCTGCACGCCGCCGAGCTTTTGAGGCTCAGCCTGTGCATTACCGGCCCCAGATTTTGCGGTAGATGCGGCGGAAATCCACCTCGGTCGCCGGCGCGGCTTGGCTGCCGGTGATCACCATGGGCAACGCCACGAAGCCGCTGATGGGCTGATGGGCCATCACGCGGTTCAATTCGTCGAATAGCTGCCAGGCCTGCAGCGGCAGGGGCTCGGCGACGGTCGCCGTCTGATAATAGCCGCGGCGGATGCGATCGCGCGCGCTGGGACTGCCGTCGCCGGCGGAGATCAGCGACAGATGGTCGGGCGGCACGCCCTCGCGCAGCAGCTCGCCCGTGGCATCGTCGAAATAGAGATCGTTGATCGCCAGAATATGGGTCAGCGCATAGCCATGCAGGGACCGCAGCCGATCGATTTCCGCGCCCATGCGCGGCGCCGTCTCGGCCAGCGGCAGATCGACCACCTCTAGCAAAGTGCATTGGTCGCAGCCGCGGATGCTGTTCGCCATCACCCGCGCCTTGGCGACCGCGATGGCATATTGGTAGTCGGTAAAAATGACGACGCCGGCATGGCCGCCGGCGTGCTGGATCACCTGGTCGGCGGCAAGCCGGGCGACCTCGACCGGATCGGTGGTGATATTGACCGCGACCGGCGTGCTGGCGACCGGCCCCGGTTGCGGGCCGACGTGCCAGCCGACCACCGGAAGCTTGCTCGCGTCGACGCCGGCAGCGAAGTCTGGCAGATTGCGGACCGCGTCCATGCCGGCCAGGACCAGACCATCGACCTGACCGGCCCCTTCACCGGATGTCGCCGTTTTCAGGGCCGCGGACAGGCGCTGCGCATCGCCGGCGGCATCGAGAATGTCCAAGTGCCAATCCAGCACGGCCGCGGCTTCTTTCATCGCGTCGATCAGGCCGGCGATGCCGTCGTTGTGCATGTTCTCGGCAACGACCGCGATGTGCTTGCCGGGCGCTGCAGGCGGCCCGCTGGTCGGTCCCTGCCAATCCTCGGCCCGGGCCGCGCCCACCGAAGCAAGACCCGCGCAAACCACCAGGACGAGCCAAGATCGCCGTCGATCGGATAAGGCTGGCCGAGACATCGCCTGGGGCTCCACGGTTTGCATGCCGGGTTATTCCCTGTCGCACCGACCCGAGGTCGACGCTACCGCCGGTTTTATTCGTCTGGTCATCGGCGCAACCGCGCGGACGGAGTTTACCATAGGGCGTGTCGGCCGCCATAGAACGCCGGTCCGGAGCCGCTTACCGCTTGCATCTGTCCGGCCGTCGGATGACGCTGCGACAATCGATACGGTCGGAGGATTGCGGACATGAGTTTGTTTCGAGGCATGGATCGCGACACCCTCGACCGGGCCTACAACAACAGCGGCGCGGTGCCGGATGTGGCAGACAAGATTGCCGACTTTCTCAGCCGCAGCGCCGCGGTCTACGCCAGCTTCGACGTCAAGCGCGACCTGGCCTATGGCGAGGGTGCGCGCCAGCGGCTCGACTGGATCGCCGGTCCGATGGTGGGGGCGCCGACCTTCGCCTTCATCCATGGCGGCTATTGGCAGTCGCGCAACAAGGAGGAGTTCGCCCATATCGCCGCCGGTCCGCTGGCGCGCGGCTTCAATGTGGCGCTGATCGAATATACGCTCGGGCCGGATGCGCGCATGGGCGAGATCGTCGACGAAATCGGCCAGGCCGTGGATTTCCTGGCGTCCTGCATGGCCGATTGGGGTGCCGACCCGCGTCGGCTATGCCTGGCCGGCCATTCCGCCGGCGGGCATCTGGCCGCCTGCCACCGCGCCCATCCGGCGGTCTCGCTCGTGCTCGGCATCAGCGGGCTCTACGACCTCGAGCCGATCCGGCTCGGCCGTCTCAATGACAAGCTGGATCTCACGCCCGACGAGGTCGCGGCCCATAGTCCCGAACGCCATATCGGCCCTGGCGCCACGACCCTGCTGACCGTCGGCGCGATCGAACTGCCGGAACTGATCCGCCATACCACCGACTATGCCGCCAACCTGCGCACGGCCGGCCAGCGGACCGAGGAGGTCGCCGCCCCCGGCCGCGATCATTTCAACGTGCTGGACACGATCGCGCTGCCGGACGGTCCGGCGCTGGAGGCGGTGGCGCGGGCGTTTTCGTGAAGCTACGCCGGTGGCAGAACCCGCTTTCCCAAACGCATAGGTTTATCTATCTTCGGCGGCCTTAACCTTTCGGCGCCCGATTCGACAAGAGCGGATGGCCAGAGGAATCAATCGACAAACGGGTAAGAAATGCGTTCGAACATTCTGACGATTTTGCTAGTCGCGCCATTGCTCGCTGCCTGTGGAACGAGGTCAAGCGCCTCCATCGATCCCGTCCTCGGCGCGTCGGCCGTGCCGAAACCCGCGGCCATTGTACCCAAAGCACCGAAGGACGTCTTGGTCACCGCCGACGACATTGCCAACCATCGCTACCACTCGGTCGGCGATATTTCTGTGACGGTCAGCAAATGGACGCTGTTCGACGCCGATCCGACACCGGCGAAGGTCGACGATGCTCTCCGGGAAAAGGCAGCATCGATCGGGGCCGATGCCGTCGTGCTCGTCCGCTATGGCACTGAGGGCATAGGCGCGTTTTCCTGGGGTTCGCTGGACGGAAAGGGGCGCGCCGTTGTCTTCGAAAACTAAGCGCCTGTTCGTCTTCGCCGCCTTGTTGCTTTCAGCCTGCGCATCCACTGCTCCGTCATTGCCGACCGATACTACGTCGAGCAATCGACTCCATGATGTGACCTTGGCTGATTTCGAACCGACAGACCGAACGATGTCCTGCGATGACGTCGCGACGGAGCGCGCGAAAACCGCCGAAGCGATGCGCGTTGCAAGCGCAGCGATCGAGGCCAACCACGATCACAACAAGACCACTCAGTATGTCAGCGCCTTCGTTACGCCGGTAGCCTTGCTCGCGGCTGAGTCGAACGACGCCGAACGCGCCGCGTTTACAACCCTCTATGCTCGGCAAGATACTCTGACGAAACTCGCGACCGCGAAGGCCTGCCCCGTCTGACCCGATCGATCGTCCTCCCCGCTTGCCCCCCTCAGGTCGGGCGGCGCATGATCGTCGGCAGAACCTTCGAAACTGCCGGCCCCGGGTGTCGGCGGACCAAACGAGAAAGGGGTTACCGATCATGGATCTGGGTCTGACGGGCAAGCGCGCCCTGGTGATGGGTGGCGGTCGTGGCATCGGTCGCGGCATCGCCACGGCTCTGGCGGCCGAAGGGGCCTCCGTCGCGATCGTGTCGCGCAACCGCGAAGCCTTGGAAAAGGCGGCGCT
>Ga0302314_10015246_pt1 | contig 13076 bp, 8 predicted proteins | sample III_Palsa_N2_3_FD_200533 | JGI IMG/M metagenome (GOLD analysis project Ga0302314, IMG submission 200533) | Peat permafrost microbial communities from Stordalen Mire near Abisko, Sweden - III_Palsa_N2_3 | ecosystem: Environmental > Terrestrial > Soil > Palsa > Peat permafrost | place: Sweden...
TCTCCAGACCTTCATGCTGCTGCGGCTGGCGCGAAGCAGCATCGTGCGCCCGCTGGAGGCCCTGGCCCAATCCTGCAAGCCCGGCAATCACGCGGGCCTGGCGGAGCTGGCTTCGCGCACCGACGAGATCGGCATCCTCGCCAACGCCCTTGGCGCTGAACGGGCGCGGGGCGACGAGATCCTCAACTCGCTGGAGTGTCGCGTTCGGGAGCGGACGGCGGAGCTGGAGCACGCCAACGCCGAGAAATCCCGCTTCCTCGCCAATATGAGCCATGAGCTGCGCACGCCCCTGAACGGCGTGATCGCCCTTTCGGAAACCCTGGTTCGGGAGCAGACGACCCCACGGAATGTGGAGCTGGCGGAGCTGATCGTGTCGTCAGGACGCCTGCTCGAGAAGGTGCTGACGGACATCCTGGACTTCTCCAAGATCGAAGCGGGCGAAATGTCGGTGGAGAGCCACCCCTTCGACCTGCAGACCGCCGTCATGCGGGTCGCCGAACTGCACCGCGCCTCCGCGGACGCCAAGGGGATCGACCTCATCTGGCAGGTCGACGAAAGCATCCAGGGCGCCTATCTCGGCGATTCCGTCCGCCTGACCCAGGTTCTGTCCAACCTCCTCAGCAACGCGGTGAAGTTCACCGAAGCGGGGAACGTCGTCCTGGCCGTCACGCCGTCCGAGGCCGGCCTTGTGTTTTCCGTCCGCGACTCCGGCATCGGCTTCACCGAGGCGGTGCGGGCGCGGCTGTTCCAGCGCTTCGAGCAGGCGGACGTCTCGATCCGCCGGCGTTTCGGCGGCACCGGGCTCGGCCTCGCCATCTGCCGTTCGCTGGTGGAGCTGATGGGCGGGAGCATCGAGGCCACGTCCCAGCCGGGCCGGGGCTCGGTGTTCAGCTTCGTCCTGCCCCTGTCGCGGACGGTCGAGACTCTGGTCGCCGACGATGACGAGGGCGACGAGGGCGCCGTGTCCCTTGAGGGCGTCCGCGTGCTCCTGGCGGAAGACCATCCCACCAACCAGAAGGTGATCCAGCTGATCCTCGACACCGTCGGCATCGACCTGACCATCGTGGAGAACGGGCAGCTTGCGCTCGACGCCCTGGCGCGCGAGACCTTCGACATCGTGCTGATGGACATGCAGATGCCGGAGCTCGACGGCCTCTCCGCCACCACCCTGCTTCGGGAGCGGGAAGCGGTCCAAGGCGCGCCGAGGATGCCCGTCATCATGCTCACCGCCAACGCCATGGACGAGCATATCAAGGGCAGCCTCGCCGCCGGCGCCGACCGCCACATCTCCAAGCCCGTGCGGGCGATGGAGCTCCTGGACGCCATCGTCAGCCTGATCTTCGCCGCACCGGCGGCGGAGCGCGCCGAGGCCGGAGACGTCGCGGCCGCCTGACGCCAGGCGGGCTGCCCGGCGCGCCGGTTCGATCTTCCGCGAGGGAGTGGACGGCGGCGCGGACCTCTGCGCAAGCTTCGGCTTGGCGGGGAGGGCGGCGGTCTTGGGGATGATGCGAAAGTTTGGCGTGGCCGTCTCGCTGATGGCGATGCTGGCGGCCTCGGCGGCCCATGCCGCGCCCTCAGGGGAAGGCCTTTCCGCCGCCGCCATCGCCTCGCCGGACCGCTACGGCGCCCTGGCCGCGCAGGATGTGCTGAAGGCTGGCGGCAACGCCGTGGACGCTGCGGTGGCCACCGCCTTTGCGCTGGCCGTCACCTATCCTGAAGCGGGCAACATCGGCGGCGGCGGGTTCATGACGCTCGTGGTCGACGGCAAGCCTTACTTCCTCGACTACCGCGAGACGGCGCCGGGCCGGGCGACCGCCGCCATGTACCTCGACGCCAGGGGCGAGCCCGTCCCCAATCTCAGCCTCGTGGGCGACCTGTCGTCGGGCGTGCCCGGCACGGTGCGCGGGATGGCGGAGGCACACCGACGCTTTGGCAAGCTCTCCTGGGCGCGCGACCTGGCGCCCGCCGTGCGCTATGCGCGAGATGGCTTCATGGTCACGCCGCAGCTGATCGGCATCCGCGAGGGCAGCCGCTCGGCCTTCGCCCACGGCGTCAACTTCGATCGCTACTTCGCGGCCATGACGGCCGGGAGCCTGTTCCGCCAGCCTGCGCTGGCCGCTACGCTCCGCCGGATCGCCGCCAAGGGCGCCGACGACTTCTACAATGGCAGGACCGCCGACCTGCTGGTGGCGCAGATGGCGCGCGGCGCGACCCACGGCCTCATCACCAGGGCCGACCTCGCCGGCTACCGGGCGGTGTGGCGTGAGCCGGTGCAGGGCGACTGGCATGGCTACCGCGTGATCACCGCCCCGCCGCCGAGTTCGGGCGGCATAGCCCTGCTGCAGCTCCTGACCATGAAGGACGACGACAGAGGTCTCTTCAAGGGCGTCGGCCTCAACACGCCGCAGTACATCCACCTCGTGTCGGAACTCGAGAAGCGGGTGTTCGCCGACCGGGCGCAATATCTTGGCGATCCGGATTTCCTCAAGGTCCCCGTCGCCGCCCTGACCGACCCCGCCTACATCGCCCGCCGCGCCGCCGAGGTGTCGCCGACCACCCCGTCCGTGCTGGGCGCCGTCAAGCCGGGGCTGGAGAAGCCGCAAACCACCCACTTCTCCATCGTCGACCGCTGGGGCAATGCGGTCTCCAACACCTACACTCTGAACGGCTGGTTCGGCTCGGGCGTGGTGGTGGAGGGCGCGGGCTTCCTGCTGAACGACGAGATGGACGATTTTTCCGTAAAGCCCGGCGTGCCGAACCAGTTCGGCGTGGTGGGCTCGGACGCCAACGCCATCGCGCCGTTCAAGCGCCCGCTCTCCTCCATGACGCCGACCATCCTGATGAAGGACGGCAAGGTGGCCATGGTGCTGGGCACCCCCGGCGGCTCGCGCATCTTCACCTCGGTCTTCCAGGTGCTGGCGGATGTCTACGACTTCGATCTGCCGCTGAAGGCGGCGCTTCGCGAAATGCGCTTCCACCACCAGCTCCTGCCCGAGAACACCGTCTTCTCCGAGCCGTTCGCGCCCTTTCCCGCAGACCTCGTCGCCGCCCTGAAGGCCAGGGGCTACAGGACCGAGGCGCAGGATTTCAACGGCGATATCGAAGCCATCCAGATCGTCGGGACCACGCCCCATCCCGAGGCCGACCCCCGCGCCCGCGGCGTCGACCTGGTGATCCAGCCGTGACCACCGGGGCGACGACGCTCAGGAAGGGGCTGAACGGTTTTCACCTCTGGGGCCTGGCGGTCGGCCTCGTGATCTCCGGGGAGTATTTCGGCTGGAGCTACGGCTGGGCGTCCGCCGGCACCCTGGGGTTTCTGATCACCACCATCGGCGTCGCGGTGATGTATGCGGCCTTCATCTTCAGCTTCACCGAGCTCACCACCGCCATCCCCAACGCGGGCGGCCCCTTCGCCTACGCGCACCGCGCCTTCGGGCGGGACACCGCCTTCTTCGCCGGCTTCGGCACCTTGATCGAGTTCGTGTTCGCCCCGCCCGCCATCGCGCTGGCGATCGGCGCCTATCTGGCGGTGCAGTTTCCGGGGCTGGACCCCAAGCTCGCGGCCGTCGGCGCCTATGTGGTCTTCGTCACCCTCAACATCCTCGGCGTCACCATCGCCGCCAGCTTCGAGCTGATCGTCACCATCCTGGCCATCGTCGAGCTCCTGGTCTTCATGGGCGTGGTGACGCCCGGCTTCTCCTGGGCCCACTTCGTCGCCCACGGGTGGGCGGGCGCGGACCGGCCGAGCGTCGGCATGATCGGCGGGATCTTCTCCGCCATCCCCTTCGCCATCTGGTTCTTCCTCGCCATCGAGGGGGTGGCCATGGCGGCGGAGGAGGCGCGGACGCCCCGCGTGATCCCGGTCGCCTACATCGGCGGCATCCTCACCCTCCTGGCGCTGGCCTTCGGGGTGATGGTGTTCGCCGGCGGCGTCGGCGACTGGCGAAGGCTGGCCAACATCAACGATCCCCTGCCTCAGGCCATGAAGATCGTGGTAGGATCCAGCAGCGGCTGGCTGCACATGCTGGTGTGGCTGGGCCTGTTCGGCCTCGTCGCCTCCTTCCACGGCATCATCATGGGCTATTCGCGCCAGATGTTCGCGCTGGGCCGGGCCCGCTATCTGCCGGGCGCCTTCGCCGTCCTGCATCCGAGGTTCGGGACGCCTTATGCGGCCATCCTCGCCGGCGCGGCGGTGGGGATCGTCGCCATCTACGGCGACAGCCTGTTGACCATCCAGGGGCAGAGCCTCACCGCCGCCATCGTCACCCTGTCGGTGTTCGGCGCCCTGACCGCCTATGTCATCAGCATGGCGAGCCTGTTTCGACTGAGAATGTCCGAGCCGGCCCTGCCGCGCCCGTACCGCGCGCCGCTCTATCCCTTCGCTCCGGGGCTGGCTTTCGGGCTGGCCCTCATCTCGCTCGGCGCCATGATCTGGCTGAACCTGCTGGTGTTCGCGGTCTTCGTGGCGATGATGGGCGGCGGCTACGGCCTGTTCCGGATCTTCGGCAAGGCGGAGTCGACCCTCCCGGCCGAAGCGAACGCCTGATCGACTTTTGGCGCGTGTGTTTTCAAGGTTGCAATTTATGAGGTAGTCTCGGGCAGGCGTCGGGACCGGGATCATGCGGCTGAAGGCCCTTACAGCAGCCAGCGGCTTCATGTTCTGCATCTACGGCGGCGTCGGACTGATCGGCGTCGGCGCCATCCGCCTCTTCACGGAGCTTGCGCCCCCCGCCGTGTTCGGCGAGGCGAACCTGCTGCTGACCCTGCTCGGGCTGGCCGTCACCGTCTCCTCTCAGCCCTTCACCAACACCCAGCTGCGGTTCCACAGCGCGGCGGCCCGGCAGGGGCGGGGCGATGGCTACACCCGCGCCGCGTTGCTCTGGACGACCTTGGCGGGGAGCGGCGTCTACGCCTTGGCGATCCTTGGCTGGCTGGCGCTGAAGGGCCTTCACGACACCAGCCTCGGACCCGTCGGCGTGGCGGGTCTGGGCGGGATCGTCATGGCCGCCTCGGTGCGTAACGTGCTCTACGGACGCTACCAGGCCGAGGGCCGGAACCTCCTCTACGGAGGGTTGCTGGCGGCCGAGGCGGCGGTGATCGCGGCTGGCACCGCCGGCGGGCTTTGGGTGCGCGCGTCCCTCGACGGCTATGTGGCCGGCCATGCAATCGGCCTCATCGGCGCGGCGGCGCTGGGCCTCCTCGCCGACCCCCGCGGCAGCGTCAGCATGCTCAGGACCTGCGAGCGCGCGCCCGAGTTCCTGCGCCAGGCGCGAAGCTATGGCGCGCCCTTTGCGCCCATCGGCGTGCTGGGCTGGCTGGCCAATCTGGCGGATCGCTATGTGCTGGGCGCCCTGGCCGGACCGGCGGCGGTGGGGCGATACGTGGCCCCCTTCTCCATCGCCAGCCGCGGCATGGGGATGTTCGGCGGCGCCTTGAACGACATCTTTCGCCCGGCCCTGTTCGCCGCGACGAACGCCGACGACCGGGCCGGCGCGCGGCGGATCTTCACCGCCTGGCTCGCCGTGCGGATCGCGGCGGCGGCGGGGGGCGTCGCCGGCCTTGCGCTCGCCGGTCCGCTCGTCGCCCGACTGCTCCTGGCGCCGGCCTATCGCGACGGCGCCGCGCCGATCCTCACGTGGATCGCCGCCGCCTATGGCGTCCAGGGCGTGATCCAGACGCTGGAGACCGCGCTGATGGCCCGCGACCGCACGGGCTGGCTGATCGGCTCCATGAGCGTGGGCGGCGGGCTGAACCTGATCTTCAGCCTGATGCTCATCCCCCGCTGCGGCGCGCTGGGCGCGGCGCAGGCGACGACGGCGAGCTTCCTGGCCCAGGCGGCGCTCACGGTCGGCCTGCTCTGCCTCAGCCCGCGATCAAGCCGCCTTCACGAGCCGGCCGAAGATGTTGGCGCGGAGCGGCGCGAGCCTGTCGGTTGAGTTCACGGCCCGCTCGTAGGCGACGCCCGCCAGGAAGGCGAGCGTGTTGAAGCGAAGGTAGGCGGGCTCGGTCTCCACGAACGTCACGGCGAGCCGGGCGAACCCCGCGTCTCGGCCCCGCCGCCGGAGCGTCTGGACGTCATTGAGGTTGTAGCAGGTCCGCCACGGCGCCTGGCTGCCCCTCGGCTTGGCGCGGGCGGCGTTGGCCAGGAGGGTGTGCACGCGGTGCGGGGTCAGCGCCGAGATGATCGCCACGTAGTGGAAGCGGTTGGGCGTGCGAAACATCAGGCTTCCCCCCGGCTTCAGCACCCTGAAGGCTTCCGCGAGGAACCGCGCCGGATCTCTCACATGCTCGAACACATAGTCGCTGAGGATCAGGTCGAAGGCCGCGCTGTCGAGGGGGAGACGCCCGTCTTCGATCAGCACCGCCCTGTCGAGCTCCGGGTTGGAGAGGACGCAGCGGTCCACGTCCGCGCCGACGAGCTCCGCCACCTCGCCCTTGAGGATGCGGACGGGATCGCCGGTCGGCGGTCCCGCGCCGAGGTTGAGAACCCGGCTCTGCGGCGTGAGGCGCGCTCGCACGCTGCTATAGAACGCCGCCGTGCCATCGTAGCACGGGGCGGCGTAAAGGCGTCGCAGCAGCCGGTCAGAGACGGCCAAGCCTGGACCTGCTGTCGCTCATCGCAGCGCCCCCGCCATCCCCGGGCGGGGACGAAGCCGGTCGTTGGCGTCCAGCGCCACCCGCATCACCGCATAGGCGGCCAGCGCCAGCACGGTCGTGCCCATCACGTCCGGCACGACGAAGCCGTCCACGCTGGTCCCCATCTTCATGCCGAGGAAGCAGAGGGGAAAATAGATCCATCGCCCTTCGCGCAGGACGGTCAGGGAAAAGCGGCTCCAGAGCTGCAGGATCACGCCCAGGGGCAGCATCACCAGGGGAAGGCCGAGCCACCCGAGATCCCAGTACGCTTCGGCGAACCACCCGGGGCTGGAGGCGGATTCCTCGTTGCCGTCGGCGATGTAGTTGAACTCCCGACCGATGGAGGTCATGTTCGGCTTGTCGGGCCAGAGCGCCCGCGGCACGACCGTCGCCGGCAGGGTCGCCAGCGTGTCGCCCGGCTTGCCGTTGTCGAACAGCGACAGGGCGAGGGAGCCGCCGTTCACATAGCTGAACCGCATCAGGCCGATCTGTTCGTCGCCGACGCCCGGGCCGGCGCGATCGAAATACTGCACGGCGATCTCCAGCCGCTCCGGCAGGCCGGCGCCTTGCAGGCTGTGATACCGCCGGAAGAGTTCGGTCCGGCTGGAGGTGACGAAGGGCACGATCTGCCCGAACGTCACGAGGATGACGGCCGAGGTGATCGCCATCCGCTTGGCCGTCACCCCCTTGGACAGCCACGCCAGGGCCATCACCATGATGGAGGCGATCACCTCGGTCTTGTCGAAGGCCAGCAGGCCGAAGAACACCTCCAGCAAGGTCAGGCCAAGGGGGATGAGGACCAGGGCCGGCCGACGCCTCCACGCCCAGGCCGCCACCAGATAGATGCCGGCGTCGGTCAGGAGCGACAGCGCGCCGATGGAGCCGAACAGGGTCGACTGGACAATCCCCAGCGCCGCCGGAATGACGAAGACGAGTTTGACGAAACCGCCGACCGCCAGGAAGCCCACGCCGATGGTCAACTGCAGGTCCGGTTTTTCCATCGTTCGTCGGGGGCGCGCCGACGGCCTTGGGGAGGCGCGTGCGCCGTCGGCGAGCTTCTCGGCGCCGTGGGCCGCCGCCAAGACCAGAAGGATGCCGAGGGTGGTGACCGCGTTCAGCTTGGTGATCAGGTCCGTGTAGGCGCTGAAGAAGTTCTCGATAACCTGTTTGCTGACCGGGTTCAGGACGTAGGTGATCACATTGCCGAAGCTGAAGTAGGCCGCAGCGGCGATGCGGAACCAGAACAGAGGCGTCCAGATCACATCGCAATCCCGCATGGCCGCCGGAATGGCGCCCAGCAGCAGGATCACGCCCAGCGCGGCGGGTCCGCCCATGTTGATGACGAAAGTCCCCTGATCGCCCACGATCGCCATGGTGAGCAGGTATCCCGTCAGCAGGACGGCCAGCGCGACGATCTCCCAAATCCGCACCGGCGGCGTGGCGGCGGCCTGATCCATTGTTAAGCGCTACCCATGAGCGATGAGGGTGTGAGCATACGTGTTGACCTGTCCATTAACAATTATAACGTGCAGACGGATTTGGCTGGACGCGTGAAGGCGGACCGTGGATGAAGCGGCTGGAACAGATCGGCCGTCTCGCCCACGCAAGCGGCTGGCGCTCGTCGTGCCCGCCTTCCCGGATGCCGGGGGCGTGCCGGCCGTCGCAGACTTCATCCTCCGGGTGGTGGCGTGCAGGCCCGACTACGAGGTGCGCGTCATTTCGCTCGCGGCGTCGGCGCATGATCCCTGCAGCCTGTTGATCCTGGATGGGCGCACCTGGCGACGCGGGGTCGCCACCCGCACGGGGCGAGCGCGGGGTCGAGACTACGTCCATGTGGGCGCCCGGTTCGGCGAGCTGGAGTTCCAGCGGCTGGCGCGCCGGCCCGAGCTCAGCGCCTTGCTGCGGCCGTGCGACCTGATCCAGGTGGTCGCCGGCGTCCCGGCCTGGGCGACGCCGGTGCTGGGGCTGGATAGGCGCGTGGTGTTGCAGGTGGCGACCCTCGCGGCGGTCGAGCGACGAGCCCGCGCCAGCGTGGAGCGGGGTCCCAAGGCCTGGTGGCGGGCGGCCATGACGCAGGTGGTGGCCCGGCTCGACCGGCGAGCCCTTCAAGCGGTCGATGTCGTGATGGTGGAAAACCCCTGGATGCTCGCGCACGCTCGGGCGGGGACCGGGGGGACCTCTGTTCGGATCCTGCATGGGCCGCCCGGCGTCGACACCACGGTGTTCAGACCCCTCGCCCCGGCGGACGAGCGCTCGGGATCCCCCTACATCCTGGCGGTGGGGCGGTTTTCGGATCCGCGCAAGAACCCGACGATGTTGCTTGAGGCCTACGCCCGTGTCGCCGCGGCGGCGCAGCCCTGCCCGGCGCTGGTGCTGGCCGGCGCCGACCCCCCGGGCGCCGCGTTCTGGGCGAGGGCGGATGCGCTAGGCCTGAGGCGCAGGGTGGCGTTCATCCACGATCCGCCGGCCGACGAACTCGCCAAGCTCTATCGACAGGCCCTGTGTCTCGCGTTCACCTCGGACGAGGAGGGGTTCGGGGTCGTGATCATCGAGGCGATGGCGTCGGGGATCCCTGTGGTCGCCACCCGCTGCGGCGGCCCGGACGGGATCATCACGGACGGGGTAGACGGCTATCTGGTCGATCTCGCCGACGCCGCCGCGATGGCCGATCGCCTGCTGCGCTTCGTGACGAACCCGCAGGCGGCGAAGGCGATGGGCCTCAGCGGCCTGGCGACGGTCGAGGCGCGCTTCTCGGACGGCGCCGCGGGGGCCGCCTTCCTCGATCTCTACGACGAATTGCTCGGCGAACGATCCGCGCCGCTCACGCCTTGACCACCGGATGGCCGCGAAAGCCGTGTCGCGCCATGACGTTGCGCGTGTCCACCACCAGTTTCGCCCTGGCGAAGACGAGGCCGTAGTCGACGCCGTCGTGGTCCGTGGCGATCAGCACCGCGTCGACTTGGGAAAGACTCGCGGCGGACAGGGCGGCCGATCTTTGGCCCGCCAGATCGCCGTAACCGCGGGTCATCGGAATTTCCGCGACGAAGGGATCGTGAAACGCCGCATGCGCGCCGCGCTCTCCCAGCAGCTCGAGCAGTTTCAGCGCGGGGCTCTCCCGGATATCGCCGACGTTCTTCTTGTAGGCCAGACCCAGCACCAGCACACTGGCGGCGCTCAGGGGCACGCCGCAACGCCGGTCCAGCGCGGCGGCGAGGGCGTCGATCACCAGCCTCGGCATGGAGACGTTGATCTCCCCCGCCAGCTCGATGAAGCGCGTGGCGGCGTCGTATTCCCGCGATTTCCACGTCAGATAGAAGGGGTCGATGGGGATGCAGTGGCCGCCGAGCCCGGGGCCGGGGTAGAAGGGCATGAATCCGAAAGGCTTGGTCTTAGCGGCGTCGATCACGTCCCACACGTCGATATCCATGGCCGTGAAGATGGTCTTCAGCTCGTTGGCCAGGGCGATGTTGACGGCGCGGAACACATTCTCGGTGATCTTGACCGCCTCGGCCACCTCCAGGGTGGCGACGGGCACCACGGTCTGCACCACGCGGCCATAGAGGGCCTGCATCAGCGCCAGCGCCGCCTCGCCGTCGCCGGCCACCACCTTGGGGATGGTCGCCGTCTGGAACGCCAGGTTGCCCGGATCTTCACGCTCGGGCGAGAAGCCGAGGAAGAACTGCTCGCCGCAGACAAGCCCCGTCCGCTCCAGGATGGGCTTCAGCACGCCCCGCGTGGCGCCGGGATAGGTGGTGGATTCCAGCACGACCAACTGACCCGGACGCAGCCGGGAGGCCACCGCCTCGCCCGTCGCCATGACGAATGACAGGTCCGGTTCGCGATGACGGGTAAGCGGCGTCGGCACGCAGATGACGATCGCGTCGCAGGAGGCCAGCGCCGCAAAGTCGCTGGTGGCGTAGAGGCGGTCCGCCTCGATCAGAGCCTTGAGACGCGCGGGCGGGACGGCGGGGATATAGGATGCGCCGGCGTTGATCCGCACAGCCTTGGCGGGATCGATGTCGAACCCGATCACCGAAAATCCCGCGCCGCCGACGGCCGCGGCGAGCGGGAGCCCGACATAGCCGAGGCCTATGACGCCGACCGTGGCGGCTGAGCTCTGCAACCGGGCCAGAAGAACATCGAAAGGCGCCGGGTCGCTCGCCCATGGCGCGGCGGCGGCGGCGGAAGTCATGGCGAGCCCCCATACCGACTTGCGAGGACGTCCGCGATGCGGTGGGCGGCGCGTCCGTCCCAATGTTCCGGCTGCGCCCGTGGACCGCGCCGGTCGGCGAGCGCGCTGCGGACGCCGCGGCGCACGCCTTCCGGCGTGGCCCCGGCGAGGCGATTGGTGCCCTGGCGGATGGTGACGGGGCGCTCGGTGCTGTCGCGCACGGTGACGCAGGGCACGCCGAGCGCCGTCGCCTCCTCCTGCAGGCCGCCGCTGTCGGTGATGATGATCCTGGCGCTGTCGTTCAGGCTCAGGAGCTCGAGGTAGCCCAGGGGCTCCATCAGGAAGATGTCAGGTCCGCCAGGCGTCGACGCGAACGACCTCTGGGGAAGCGCCTCGATCCTGGCCCGCGTCCGCGGGTGGACCGGGAAGACCACCGGGAGGCCGTCGGCGGCGTCCCGGATCGCCGCCAGAAGCGTGGTCAGCTGTTCCGCGTCATCGACGTTGCTGGGCCGGTGCAGGGTCAAGGTGGCGTAGCTCAGCGCCGCCAGTCCCAGCCGGCGGTGCAGCGCGAGCGCCCTGGCCGCGGGACGATGCGCCATGAGCGCGTCGATCATGACGTTGCCGACGAAGTGGATGCGGGCGTCGGGCACGCCTTCGCTCCGCAGAGCGTCGCCGGCGAGTCGGTCGGGCGTGAACAGGTCGTCGGAGATCGCGTCCACGCAGCGACGGTTGATCTCCTCGGGCATGGATCGATCGTGGGAGCGCAGGCCCGCTTCCACATGGGCGACCGCGAGGCCAAGCTTCTTGGCGGTCAGGGCGGCGGCGAGGGTGGAGTTGACGTCGCCCACGACGATGACGACGTCGGGCGCCTCTGCTCGAAGGACGGGTTCGATGGCCGTCATGACTGCGGCGGTCTGCTGCGCGTGCGAGCCTGAACCCACGCCGAGGTCGTGACGCGGCCGCGGCAGGTTGAGATCGGCGAAGAAGGTGTCGCTCATCCGAGGATCGTAGTGTTGGCCGGTGTGCACCAGCGTGTGGGCGAAGCCTGCGGGATGGCGGGCGAGGGCCTCGGCGATCGGCGCCGCCTTGATGAAGTTCGGCCTGGCTCCGACGACGCTCAGCGCCTTGATCGGGCGACCGCGGCTCATGCGGCGACGGCCGCCGCCAGCGACAGGCTGGACGCCGTCGTAAGGGCGGCGCGTTCGATCACGGCCAGCATGTCCGCGGCGAGCGCGGTCCGATCGTAGCGGAGCGCGGCCTGGCGGGCGCGATCGCCCATCTGCGTGCGCAAGGCGGCGTCGCCGGCCAGCTTCAGCACGACTTCGGCCAGGGCTTCCGCATCCTCGGGCGCGAACAGCAGGCCCGCGCCCGCCGCCTCGACCATCCCGGCGGATTCGCCGCGCACCCCGTGCAGGACCGGAACGCCCATGGCCAGGGCTTCAAACAGCTTGGACGGGATCACGGTCGTGAAGAGGTCGGCGGCCTTCAGGTGGACGATGGAGGCGTCAAGCACCGACCAGTACCGCGGGACCTCCTCGCGCGAGACGGCGCCGAGGAAGAGCACGGTGGTGAGCCCCAGGGCCTGCGCCCGGGCCTGCAGCGCGGCCTTCTCGGCCCCGTCGCCGACGAAGAGGAAGCGGATGTCGCGGCCTTGGGGATGGGCCTGCAGGCGCAGGGCGCAGTCCAGCACCGTGTCCAGGCAATGGGCCATGCCATGGGTGCCGACATACCCGCAGACGAACCTGCCGGTCAGGCCGAGGTCGTCCGCCAGCGCGGCGTCCCGGCTCCGCGGTACGAACCGCGACAGGTCGGCGCCATTGGTGACGACCGCGATCCTGCCGCCGTCCACCCCGCGCCGCACGAGGTTGTCCCTGAAGGCGCGGGTCACCGTCACGATGGCGGCGGCGCGGCGATAGAGAAACAGTTCAAGCCGCTCCAGGCCGGCGAGAACCGCTGCGTTCCGCACCGCGCCGACCGCGCGGATCGATTCCGGCCACAGATCGCGAAGTTCGAACACGAAGGGCTTTCGGCGCAAAGCCCCGATGACCGCGCCGGCGCATGCGGTGAAGATCTGCGGCGAGGTCGCGACCACCACGTCCACGTCGCGCACGAAGGGTGCGGCCAGCACGGCGGCGGCCATGTAGCTGGCGTAGTCCAGGCTCCGGCGGAGCAGGCCTTCGTTGGCGCTGATGTAGGTCCACACCCGGACCACCGCGATCCCGTCCAGGCGCTCCCGCCGCCAAAGGGGATTGCCGTAGCCCGGGTGCGG
>Ga0302314_10015247_pt1 | contig 13075 bp, 10 predicted proteins | sample III_Palsa_N2_3_FD_200533 | JGI IMG/M metagenome (GOLD analysis project Ga0302314, IMG submission 200533) | Peat permafrost microbial communities from Stordalen Mire near Abisko, Sweden - III_Palsa_N2_3 | ecosystem: Environmental > Terrestrial > Soil > Palsa > Peat permafrost | place: Sweden...
GGTGAGCTGGGGCGAGGCCGAGATCTGTTTCGGCGACGTCCAGGTGACCCGTCAGGTGGTCAGCTTTACCAGGCGGCGCGCCGACACCGGCATCCCGATCGGTGAGACGCCGCTTGACCTGCCGCCGCGCCAGCTGCGGACGCGGGCCGTCTGGTGGACCGTATCCGCCGCGCAGCGGAACCGGCTGGCCACCGCCGGAGTCGACCTCGGCGGAGCCGCACATGCCGTCGAACATGCCTCGATCGGCCTCCTGCCGCTGTTCGCCACCTGCGATCGCTGGGATGTCGGCGGCGTCTCGGCCGACCTGCACCCGGCCACCGGAAGGCTCACCGTCTTCGTCTATGACGGCCATGACGGCGGCGCGGGCTTCGCTGAGCGGGGCTTCCAGGCCGCCCCGGACTGGCTCCGCGCCACCAGGCAGGCCATCTCCAGCTGCGACTGCGAGGCGGGCTGCCCCTCCTGCGTGCAGTCGCCCAAGTGCGGAGCCGCCAACCACCCGCTCTCCAAGCGGGGGGCGGTCGCACTGCTCGACATCCTTCTCGCCGGATGTCACGGGGACTGAAACACACATAAAAGCGGCATCGTTGTTTCGGGCTTTTGGTGTCGTCAGGGTGCTCGGAGGTCTTCGAGGGCACTAAGGGGTTAAAACGTGTACGATCAGTAATCAGTCGCGACAATTCCAGGGATCCGGAAAGTTTGCCATCGCAAACAAGCACGGAAACGCGAGCGGTCAAGGGCGACGAGGACACCAATGTGTCACAAGTGAACCAAAGGTAACGGGCCACGAAGAGCCGGAAAAAGGAGGCGGGCCCAGCCGGGGGGGAGAGCTGGGCCCGCGTGTACGGTCCGGCCCTGGGGGGGGAGGCCGGCGCCGTCCTTATAAGGAAGCTTACTCCGCAAAGGGCTCTCGGATCGACACCGGGGGTCGTATCGGCCACCGGCCCCGTATCACCGCACGCACCCTCATACGGCTTCAGCCAATCGAATTACAGCATATGGCGCGGGGCCTGAGAAGGCCTTATGCCTAGATCGCTACCGGATGGTAAGGATTTTTTTACCGGTATCACTATGTAAGACTCCGCTGTCCGGGCCGGGTGCCGGTTGCCCGACACTGTCCGTTAGCAGGGTCCGGTCTGGCCCGGTATACGATCCTAGCTGTGCTTATACCCCCCAGTCGGCCGACGCGGGGTCGGCGTGGGACGCGCGGCGAGCCACCGGTTTACTGCATGTGATCGGGGGGACTGATTGAGATCACGAATCGGTCACGCACAGGTCTTTTCAGGCCGAGGATTTAGTCGTAGAACTGTGGTACGGGCGCTTGAGCGTCCGGGCACGGCAGCCAGGTACCCACGCGCGACCAGCCGCGGGAGGCGTGTCAGGCCAGGTCAGAAGACCTGACTGACGGAGAAGGTGCACGCTTGGTAGCCAGGTTTGACGTGGCTTTCGCAGCGGCGCCCCGGCCAGGGGCGCCGCTCGCTGTTTCTGGCCCGGCATGACGTCCTCAGCTTCCTTGGGGTTGAGCCGAGCGGGTTCCTTCAGGTCGGGTTCCTTCAGGTCGGGCTCCTTCAGGTTGAGCTAACCAGGACTCTTGAGGTCCGACCGGGGCCCTGAGATCCGCCCTGGAGATCCGACCGCGGCCCCTGAGGTCCGATCGGCTGGGCGGGCACCTGATCACCGGGCGGTCCGCTGATCACCAGGCGGTCCTGCTGATTACCAGGCGGTCTGCGGAGAAATCAGTACCCGGGCGGGGCGGAAAACGCCGTTACGGCACGGGGTGTTGCCACGATGCCGATCAACAACGCTAGCCTTGGACTTTGGCCTAACCTGCTCTAGCCCCCGAGGGGATATCGGCCGCGGATGCCGAATCGCCGTGCGGAGCACGGATAGTGGTCCGCACGATGGGAGATGGACGCGATGGTCCGCAGCGAGACGCCGGAACCCGCCGGCGGTGATCAGTCACTAGGGGATCTCGTGGCCCTGGCGGCCAAGGACGTGTCCCAGCTGATCAGGTACGAGATCGACCTGGCCAAGACCGAGCTGAAGGGCGACGCGAAGCGCGTCGGCCTGGCCGGCGCGCTGGTCGGGGTGGCCGCTTTCGTGGCCTGCCTGGTGCTTATTCTGCTCTGCTTCGCCTTCGCCTTCGGCCTCTACGCCGCCTTCCGCATCGAGCTATGGGCGGCGTTCCTCATTGTCGCAGGCACCTGCGTGCTGCTGGCGGCGGCGGCGGTGGGTATCGCGCTACTGAAGCTACGACACCTATCCGGCTTGCGTAAGACGAGGAAAACCGTCACCGAGGGATTCGGGATGCTGCGCCACGACGGCCAGCAGCCCGAGATCGCCGCCCGCCAGCCTCGGTGAGGTGAGCGTGATGACCGTCGGCGCCGATGCCGCTATCGCCATCAGCGGCCCGTGGGCACACCGGTCGGTCAGCGCGAACGGCACCCGTTTCCATGTCGCCGAGGCCGGCGAAGGGCCGCTGGTGCTCCTGCTGCACGGCTTTCCCGAGTTCTGGTGGACCTGGCGCCACCAGCTGGCCGACCTGCCCAAAGCGGGTTTCCGCGCCGCCGCGGTGGACCTGCGCGGCTACGGCGGCAGCGACAAGCCGCCCCGCGGCTACGACCTGGTCACGGCGGCCTCCGATGCGGCCGGCCTGATCCGGGCCATGGGCGAGGCCAACGCGATCGTGGTCGGCCACGGCCTCGGCGGACTGATCGCCTGGACGCTGGCCGCCTATTACCCCAAGGTGGTCAGGCGACTCGCGGTCGTGTCGATGGCGCATCCGCTGCGGATGCGGACGGCGATATTCACCGACCCGCGCGGCCAGGGCCGCCGGCTGGGTTACGCGCTCGGCTTCCAGCTGCCCGTCCTGCCCGAGCGCCAGTTGCTCAGGAACGGAGCCTTCCGGGTAGGGCGGATGCTGGAGGCCTGGTCCGCACCGGGCTGGCCGGATCCTCAGACCGAGCAGACCTACGCCAGGGCGATGCAGATACCTTCGGTGGCGCACTCGGCGCTTGAATATCACCGCTGGCTCGCGCGCAGCGGAGTGCGGCCCGACGGCCTGCGCTACGCGCGGCACATGCGCGCCCCGATCCAGGCCCCGACCCTGCACCTGCACGGTGCGGCGGATCGCTGTGTGCTGCCGCAGACCGCTCGTGGCGCCGGGCGCTATGTCGAAGGCCCTTACCGCTGGCGGGTGATCGACGGCGCCGGGCATTTCCCGCACGAGGAACGGCCGGACGCCTTCGATACCGAGCTTTCCGGCTGGCTGGCCGACCCGGAACCGGAACGTTGAGCCGGGATCGCGACCCGGCAGGCAAGCCCCGGAACGCGCGCCCCCGCGACGCGCTCGGACGGCCGCTCCCCCGCTCGGACGCAGGCCTGGCCATGATCCCTGACGAACTCGCCCTGGCCGGACCGGACGCGGCCAGGCTCGCCGATGAGCTGCTGCGCGCCGGGCGCCCGTTTCACGCGCATGAGGTCCTCGAGGCGTCATGGAAGTCCGCGCCACCGGGCGAACGCGATCTCTGGCAGGGCCTCGCCCAGGTCGCGGTCGGGCTGACACACGCGCACCGGGGCAATGCCCGAGGCGCGGTCACGCTGCTCAGGCGAGGCGCCGACCGCGTCCGCGCGTACCGGGACGCGGCTGGGCCGCCAGCCCCCGGTGCAGCTGAGCCGCCAGCCCCCGGTGCAGCTGAGCCGCCAGCCGGGGGCGGCTTTCCGTACAGCATCGATATCGCGGCCGTCCTGGCGGCCTGCGACGACCTGGCCGCGCGGATCGAACAGCGGGGACTGGCGGACGTACCGGCCGCAGACCTCCGGCCGCGCCTGCTGGTGCAGACCGAAGCTGACGGCCCGGGGGCCCCTAGCCCATGACGGCGCTGTGGGCGCCTAAGCCCAGCAGGCTTCGGCTCGGGCGTACCCGCGGCCGACTCATGGGGCCATTAGCCCTATTCGTCTCCTTGCTCGCACCTGCCAAGAGTTAGCGGGACTTTGCGGGGAGGATTTTGGCTCGAGGGAGGATTGTGTGTATGGGGATACACAAAAGTCTCCGCTGAGCCCAATTCCTCCCCGATAAGCGGAGACCTATCCGGGTTATTTGCCGCTTATATCAGCATATAGCTGGCCGATAGTAGGCAGGGCAGGCCGGTAAGCGCACGACTGTGCGTACAGCAGAAGATCAGTCGTCTGTATGCACAGCAGGGAAGACCGGGGGTCTGTGCGTACAGCAGGAAATCAGTCGTCTGTGCGTACAGCGGGGAAGATCAGGCGTCTGTGCGTACAGCGGGGAAGATCAGGCGTCTGTGTGTACAGCAGGAAATCTGCATGGCTGGCAGGGGTCCGCTGAGCGCAAGCGTTGCGCCGATGGTGAACGCTGCTTAGTCGCAGCCCATGGTGGAGACGGCGGTAGTGGCGTGGGCGCCCGCGCTGGCGTCGGCGGACACCTGGGCCGCGGTCAGCGCGAAGCCGGTGTCGGACACCCCTACAGCCGCAGCGAAAACCACGCCGTCGACGGTTCCCTGCGGCGACAGCAGCGGGCCGCCCGAGTTGCCCGACTCGACCAGCGCCCTGATCTCGTAGATCTGGCGAGTCACCGTACTGGTTTGGTAAATGTTCGGGCCCTGCGCGTCCTGGACGCCGCCGATCCGGGCAGGCACGGTGTGCAGTACCTGGGCGTCGAGCGGGTAGCCCGCGACGACCGCGTTATCGCCCGGGTTGGCAGGGCCCGCGAACCGCAGCGGCGGCAGGCCAAGCCCGGGTACGTAAAGGACGGCCACGTCGACCTGCGGGTCGTAGAACACGACCTTGGCGGCCAAGGTAGTTCCGCCGGCGGTGGTCACCGTCTGCCGGGTCGTGACCCCCGCGACCACATGCGCGTTGGTGAGGATGTGGTCAGCGGAAATGACAAATCCGGAGCCCTCGATGGACCGCTGGCAACTCGGGGCCACCCCTTGCACCCGCACCACCCGGCTGCGAGCCGCCAGGAACCCCGGGCTGTTGAGCACGGCGTTGTCCGGGGCCTGGATCGCCAGAATGCGTTCGGCGCCGATGCCGCTGAACACCTCGGCGTAGGCGCTGTTGCTGGCCAGCATCCTGCGGAAGTCGGAGAACATGGTCTTGGCGGGCGAGGGCATGAACTTGTCCAGCGTCTGGAGCGCCAGCGAGTTGTTCACCTGCTGATCCACCAGCGGGAACGGCGACCCGACCAGCACCGAGCCGACCACCCAGGCGATCAGCAGCACGGACACTACGCTGACCGCGGAGCCGCCCACCGAGTCGAGCAGCGTCGCCGACCGCCAGGTCACCGTGGACCGCATGGCCGCGCCGACAGAGGACGCGATGAACTGCCCGAGCACGGCGAAACTCACCAGCAGGACTACGGCGATCACATCCTGCTGAGTCTGCCCGCCGACCAGGGCCCGCGAGATGTCCGGGCCGTACTCCGCGCCGAGCAGCGCGCCGCCCACGAAACCGAAGAAGCTGAGTACGCCGACGATGAAGCCTTGCCGGTAACCGGAAACCGCGAACGCGGCGACAACCACGATCAAGATGAGGTCGAGCACATCACCGCGCACGAGCCTAACCGTATAGCTTTTCGCTCACTATCTTGGCGCGTCAGCGGCGTTCACAGGCCCATGACCCTGGCCGTGTCCCATGGCTTCTCCCAGCCGGCCAGCGCGAGCAGGCGGTCCAGCAGCCCAGCGGTGAACCCCCAGATGAGCATCCCCCTGACCTGGAAAGCGGGGCTGGTCCGCCCGTCGGGCACGCGCACCATCAGCCGGACGGCGGGGTCGGCTAGTTCAGCGAGGCCGACTCGTTCCACCGCGGCCACCTCGCCGGCGTCGACCGGTGCCACTTCGGACGGCTGCCGCCACCACCCGAGCACGGGAACGACCCGGAATCCTGTCCGCTCGATGTAGACCTCGGGCAGGGTGCCGACTACGTCGACGCTGTCCGGGTCTACGCCCACCTCTTCGGCCGCCTCCCGTAGCGCGGCCGCGACCGGTCCCTCCCCGGCGTCGATGGCCCCGCCGGGGAAGGCAGGCTGGCCCGCGTGCAGCCGGAGCCCTTGGCTGCGCTGGATGAGCAGGAGGTCGGGACCACCTGGACCGTCGGCGAACAGGATGAGCACCGCCGACGGCTTGCCGCCGCGCTCGGGCGGCGCGATCAGCGAGGGTACCTCCATCGTCTTGGCCGCGGCCGCCAGTTCGCGCAACCACGCTGGCACGGGCGCGGCCGGGGTGAGCCGTCCGCCCGCGGTCACGAGAACGGGCCGGACTTGACGAGCTTGGCGGCCACCTCCGGATCGACCGGTCCCTCACCGAAGGAAGGGCAGAGGGCTGCCAGCGCGCAAGCACCGCAGGCAGGCCGGCGCGAGTGACAGACCCGCCTGCCATGCCAGATCAGGCGCTGCGACAGATCGGTCCAATCCTTGCGCGGGATGAGCGTGGCCACCTCGGCCTCGACCTTCTCCGGCTCGGTGCTCGTGGTCCAGCCGAACCGCCGAGCCAGCCGCCCGAAGTGGGTGTCCACGGTGATGCCAGGGATGCCGAAGGCGTTCCCGAGCACCACGTTCGCCGTCTTCCTGCCCACGCCGGGTAGCGTGACCAGGTCCCGCAGCCGCGGCGGCACCTCGCCGCGGAACCTCTCGCACAGCGCCTGCCCGAGCCCGATCAAGCTGTTCGCCTTGGCGTGGTAGAAGCCGGTCGACTGGATGATCTTCTCGAGCTCGTCGCGATCGGCGGCCGCGTAGTCCTCGGCGGTGGTGTACCGCGAGAACAGGATCGGAGTCACCATATTGACGCGCTTATCAGTGGTCTGCGCGGACAGGATCGTCGCGACCAGCAGCTCGAGCGGGGACGTGAAGTCCAGTTCGCAGTGGGCGTCTGGGTAGAGCAGGGCTAGTTCCCTGCTGATCCGGCGCGCTCGTCTGACCAGGGCGGTATGCGAAGGGGGCTCGGTGGGCACGAGTCCAGCTTAGGGCCCGGCGGACATGTTAGCCGCGGGTCCGGGGCGGGCGACCGGGCCGTTAACGACGAGGACCGGAACGGAACTGGGCCGACCCCGAAGGCGACGGGTCCGGAGACGAGCGGGACCGGGTCGAGGATCAGGCCAGGGACCGGACGAGGCCAGGGACCGGATCAGGCCAGGGACCGGATCAGGCCAGGGACCGGTGCCGGTGGCGGTGCCGGTGGCGGTGGCGGTGGCGGTGGCGGTGGGTTGGGGACGGAGTCGGAGACGGGGATCGAGACGGGGACGGGGACCGGGACCGAGTCGGAGACGGGGACCGCGATCGAGCCGGAGTCGGAGACGGGGACCGGGACCGAGCCGGAGAGGGAGACCGAGATCGAGCCGGGGACGGAGACGGGGACCGGGATCGAGCCGGAGTCGGAGACCGGGTCGGGGACCGGGTCGGAGATGGGGACGGGCGCGGCTGGGGCGTCCAGCTGACCTCGACGATATGGGACGGGGAGGAAGGCTGCTCGATCGAGATGGCCACGCTTCCCGCAGCCTGGTCACGGCCGACCGCTATCTCCAGCCTGACACTCTGCCCGGCCTGGAGCGTTCCTTCCTCGCTGCTCAGGCTCACCTGTTCCGCCGGGGCGCTGGCCGACCAGGCGACCGCGCCACCCAGCGCGGTGAGCGTGATCGGGGCGGTAGAGCCGGCCCGGAGGGAAATGCGGCCCGGCGACACGGTCAGAGTCCCCGCTGACGCCGAGGGGCGTGTCACGGCCGGGGGCGGGAGAGGCCGGGGCAACGCGGGCATACCCGGCGTGGGCACGCCCGGGGTGGCCGCGCCTGGCGTGGGCAAGCCCGGCGTGGGCGCGGACGTCTTGGGCTTAGTCGCGTTGTTGATGACCGCTTCGCCCTGGCCACCCGCGGTGTCGGTGAGGACCGGCTGAGGCGTTCGTCTTCCCTCGGGGCGCAGCGGCAGCAGGCCGGACGGCGACCCAGCGGCGAGGGACGGGGTGACGCCATGGACGGCGGCGGCCCTGCCGCTGGATCCGGCGGGCTTGCCGCTGGGTCCGGCGAGCACGAGGGCGATCGCTATCGCGGCGGCGGCGAGCGCGACGGCGGCGATCACGCCGACCCGCGCCAGGGTTCCTCTGGAGCCGGCCAGGAGAAACCGCGGCCATTGGCTGGAGCGGTGAGCGCCTGGTCTGCGCACCGCGGCCGGAGATTCCGCCTCCGTCGAGAACGCCGACGAGTCCAGGTCCGCCGTCCGGTTCACCGCGAACTCGCGGTTTGCCGAGAACTGGTTGTCTTCGAAGAAGCCGAGCACCTCCGACCGGGCCAGCGGCGAGAGAGCGGGCGCCGGCAGCCGGGCGAAGACACGGCCGGCCGAGACGTTACGGGGCAGGTTCGGGTCGCAGACCGGGCAGCCGACTGCGTGCTCCAGCACGCGGGCCCGGATCTGCGGCGTCATCTTGCCCGTCCAGCCGCTGGCCATCTCAGCCAGGTCCGGGCAGGCCTGGGTGCCCCGGCTGACCAGGATCTCGGCGGCGAGCGCCCGTTCCAGGTTCTGCTTGCCCCGGTCAAGGAGAACCTGAGCGTCCTCGGCCGACAGGCCAAGCACCAGGCCAAGGTCAACCTCATGCCTGCAGGCGAGTTCAAGCGCCTCGAACTCGTCGGCCGCCAGACTCGTCGCCGCGAGCCACGCCCTTAGCCGGGAATCGGCGTTGCCCTGACGCGGCCCGGCGGACAGTTCCCCGGCCAGCCAAAGCTCGCCGGGCACGGAAGGCTCGCCCGCCACGGAAGGCTCGCCCGCCACGGAAGGCTCGCCGGCCAGGAAAAGCTCGTCCGCCAGCGAAGCCTCGTCCGCCAGGGAAGGCTCGTCGACCAAAGAAGGCTCGTCCGCCACGGGAGCCTCGCCGAGCAGGAAAAGCTCGTCCGCCAGGGAAGGCTCGCCGAGCAGGAAAAGCTCGTCGGCCAGGGAAGGCTCGTCCGCTAGGGACGGCTCGTCGGCCAAGGAAGGCTCGTCCGCCAGGGACGGCTCGTCGGCCGGGGAGAGCTCGTCGGAGCGGCGCCTGCGGCATTCCACCCGGGCCAGTGCGTAAAGCCAGGAGCCGAGCAACTCGGGCTCCGCCAGGCGGGCAATGTGCGCCTCGGCGACGACGAGCGTATCCCGCAGCGCGATTTGCGCGATCTCGCGACTGGCGAGCATGTAACAGCAATACTGGAAAAGCTGGTCGCCGTAGGAGTCCAGCAGCTCAGCGAGAGCGCCGGGCGACTTCGCACGCAGGCTGGCGACGATCTGATCGGCCGTCATGCGGAAAAGCTAGAACAAACGGATGCGCTTGGCCAGCTATTCAAGCTAACGAGGAGTTAAACCGGCACTATTTCCTTTATTGCACAGAAACAAATCAATGATCAGCCCTGATTACAGCTAAAGAGTATTATCCGGAATAGGTAATCTGCAGCCATAAAGATTATTCACGAACCCTGGTCAAGTTGGGGATGCACCGCGCATGTGGACGGGTCGTACGGGCCGGGCCTGAGCCGGGTCAGCAGCCGGGCCGCCCGGGGATCGGCCGGGTCGAGGTGACGGCCGAGTACCACGATCGCGACACGCCCGGCCCCGGCCAGCTTGAGGGCGGCCGCGGCGGACTGAGCGCTGGCGCCCGATACCCAGGTGTCGTCGATCAGCAGGACGTCGGCTCGAGCCACTGTCCGTTCGGCCTTAAAGCGCTGAATATCCAGGTCACGGCCTTGACGGCCTGGCCACATGGCCAGCCGGGCGAGCGGCAGGCGCAGATACGGCGACGTCAGCTCGAGCAGCGGATGAGGTCCGGGGCGGCCGCACCCGGTCGGCACCACGGCCAGGCGGCCGGGCGCGGCCATGCCCGCGTGCCGCCAGACACAGGGCCCGTGATCGTGCAGGAAGGTGAGCAGCAGCGCGAGCACCGCGGCGCCCGCGGAGGCGCTCGGCGTCCGCCAGGATTTGTAACGCCACAGATCGGCGGCCGCGGCCGTGCCTTTGACCGCGTAGGAGATGGGCACCACGGCGTCGGCGAGCAGGCGGGGAGCGAGCAACCCATGGCGTCCGCATTGATAGCAGCGGACAAATCCGGGCTGCACCGGTCCCCGGCAGATAAGGCAGGCGACCGGGGATCCCGGAGCGACCGGGGATCCCGGCGGAGGCGGAGGGGACGGTCGCGGAGGGGACGGTCGCGGCGGGGCCGCCTCAACCGGATAGACCGCGGGCATCGCCGACCGCAGTCGCCGCCGCACGATGTCCCAGCTCTCGGTTTCCGGCCCGAACATTCGCTGATCGTACGGACAGCCAGTGTCAAACACGCCCGGGTGGTCAAGCGGTGTTGTCGTGACGCCGGCGTTACGCACGTCATAGGCCGTCGGCGTTGGCCACGGACACGGGCGACGACATGGGCGGATCTCGCTTTTAGGGCCCCCTGGCCAACTCGTGATGCGGCACAATGATCGGTGCCAGGAAGGTGGCGGGGCGTGAGCGCGGCTTCCCCGCTGCCTGATGCGACTTGTGGCAAGGACTGCGTGTGACCGACAGGAGCGAAGTCATAGGGCCCGGCGCGAGCCGGGGTGCCGCCGGCGCGGGTGCGGTCGTCGAGGGGGGATCCCGCCTCGACTGGGCCGTGCGGGCGGTCACCGGCACGGTGCGCAAGCACTGGCTCCTCGGGCTGCTGCTCGCGGCGGGACTCGTGCTGCGGGCCGCCGCCCAGGTCGGTTACGAGCCCGCGCTGCTGTTCGTCGACTCCAAGAAGTACATTTTCGGGACCGACTTCACCAGCACGGACTTGGGATCGTTCGATCCGCTCGGCTACACGCTGCTCGTGCTCCATCCGGTCCTTATGGTCGCGGACCTGGCCTTCGTCGCCGTGGCGCAGCATGTTCTGGGGGTGGCGATGGCGGTCGCGCTGTACGCGCTGATGCTGCGCCGCGGCGTGGCCCGGTGGCTGGCCGCCCTGGCCGTGGCCCCGGTCCTGCTCGACGCTTACCAGCTGAACGCGGAACAGACGATCATGCCGGACGTGCTGTTCGAAGCGCTGCTGGTGGCCGGGATCGTGCTGCTCCTCTGGCCGAGGCGGCCCGCGCTCGGCCTCATCATCCTGGCCGGCCTGGCCCTCGGCGCCTCCGCTCCGGTCCGCCAGGTGGGCGAGGCGCTGATCGTGCCCGCGCTGGTCTACGTACTCGCCGCCAGCCGGGGCTGGCGCACCCGGTTGCGGAACGGTGCGGCGATGACGTTCTGCTTCGTGCTGCCGGTGGTGGGCTACATGGGCTATTCGGCCGTGATCCTGCACTACGGGTTCCAGCTTTCCAACATGGGCGACGCCTACCTCTACGGCCGGACCGCGCACGCCGCCGACTGCGCCACGCTCAAGATCCCCGCCGACGAGCGGCCGCTGTGCCCGAGCCCGTCGGTCGCCGCCACCTTGGGCGTGGACGGCCTGGTCAACAGCGCCAACGCGCCGCGCGTGCTCTACCAGCCGGTTAACCGCAAGCTCGGCGCGGCGATCAACACCCTGCCGCTGCAGCGGCAGTTCGCCTACAGCGTGATCAGGCAGCAGCCGATGCGGGTGGCCGGCGACATCGCCAAGGACTCGGTGAAGATCTTCGCCCTGACCAGGAACGGCGAAGAGGGCGACCCCCCGATCTCGCGCTGGCAGTTCCAGGCCAGCTATCCCTACTACCCGCTCGGCATCACCCGCTACGGCCCGAACAGCGCCAGCAACGTCTTCGCCAGGGCCGGCGGCGGCGGGTACGCGCGGGTGAACCTGACGGTGGCCACCGCGCTGCGGGACTATCAGCGGCACGGCGGGTACACGCCGGGACCGGTGTTCGGCCTGGGGCTGCTGGCCGGCCTGGCCGGGATCTTCACCTACCGCCGGCGGCGCGACCCGGACGCTGCTGATCCGCGGGGGCTGGATCTGGGTTTTCGTGGGTCGGCGGAGTCGCAGGGCCTGGCGCTGGCCTGCCTGCTGATCACCGGCTCGGCGGTCGCGGTGCTGCTCGGCGCGGACCTGTACGAGTTCTCCTGGCGTTACCAGCTGCCCGCGCTGATCACGCTGCCCATCGCGGGCGCCCTCGGCGCGACCGCGGTCGTCAGGTACCTGCGGGCCAGGCCGGCGGATGCGGGAGCGAGGGCGGTTCCCGCCGCCTGCGCGGGCCAGCTGGCGACAGCCGGATCCGAGCAGGTGCCGTAGCCGATGCCGGACGCTCCTGACGGTACAGACGCGCCTGACGGTGCGGACGGTGCTGACGTGCCTGACGGTGCTGATATCCGCACGCTTACGTCTGGAGTCGTCTACGAGGATCACTGGATGCGGCTGCGGCGGGACGAGATCGAACGGCGCGACGGTTCCCGCGGCACCTATGCGTTCGTCGAGAAGCCCGACTTCGCGCTGGTCATCCCGGCCGAGAACGACGGCTTCCACCTGGTCGAGGAATTCCGCTACCCGATCGGCCGGCGCACCTGGGCGTTCCCGCAGGGCGGCTTCCCGCACGGGCAGACGGGCGACCCGGAAGAACTCGCCCGGCTGGAACTGCTGCAGGAAACCGGGCTGCGGGCCCGGAACCTGGTCAAGCTCGGGCGCCTGAACTGCGCGCACGGCCTCAGCAGCCAGGACGGACATTTCTTCCTGGCGACCGGCCTCGAGCCAGGCACGCCGGAACGAGAGCACGAAGAGCAGGACATGCGCCAGGAATGGGTGCCGCGGACCAAGTTCGAGGAAATGATCGCCGAGGGGGATATCAGCGACGATTCCACCGTCGCCGCCTACGCCCTGCTCCTGCTCCGCGAGCGTGCTATTTACGCACCTAACGGCCGCGGCTAAGCCCGTTTTTCCTCAGCTGCGCACCCTCGCTCACCGTCTCCCGCGGCAACGACATTTCCGCAGATCAGAGCGATCGGCCCGATTACCGGCCGACTTGGTTAGAACCACGTTGTAGTTAGGTAGCAGGTCGTGAAAACTCGCCATCTTTTCAACTTTTCGGTCACTTGTTGCGTCATTCTGAATGTGTCGTGGAAAAACGACAGATTCGTCGGCGAGTCGCCGGGCCCGACTGCGGGAACATGGCTTACACGGGGGAAAGAAAATGTTGG
>Ga0302314_10015248_pt1 | contig 13075 bp, 8 predicted proteins | sample III_Palsa_N2_3_FD_200533 | JGI IMG/M metagenome (GOLD analysis project Ga0302314, IMG submission 200533) | Peat permafrost microbial communities from Stordalen Mire near Abisko, Sweden - III_Palsa_N2_3 | ecosystem: Environmental > Terrestrial > Soil > Palsa > Peat permafrost | place: Sweden...
GCTCCTTGCCGGTGCCCGACTCGCCGACGATGAGGACCGGGTGGGTGGTGCCGGCGACCTTGGAGAGGATGCGGTAGAGCTTCTCCATGGCGGGTGAGTTGCCGACCAGGTTGCCCATGGCGCCACCGGTGCGAAGACGGTCGCGGAGGATGCGGGATTCGACGTCGAACGAGCGGCGCTGGGCGGCGCGGTCGAGGGTGGTGGAGAGCTCTTCGAGGGTGAAGGGCTTGGTGAGGTAGTCGCCGGCGCCGATGCGCATGGATTCGACCGCGGAGTCGACGGTGGCGAAGGCGGTCATGATGACGACGATGGTCTGGGGATGCTGGGCGCGAATGTCTTCGAGCAGGGAGAGGCCTCCTCCACCGGGGAGCTTGAGGTCGAGCAGGAGGATATCGATGGAGCTGTGGGCCAGGGCGAGACGCGCGGTGGCGACCGAGTCGGCGGACTGGGTGGAGAAGCCGAGGCTGCGGGCGATCTCGGAGCAGGCGTTGCGGACGGGAGCGTCGTCGTCGACGACCAGGATGCGGAGCGGGGGAACATGGTCAGCGTCGACGCTGCGCTGGACGGAGGTAGCGGAGGGATGGGTGGGCCAGGAGAGAGGTGCGGGCAATACGGCTGGCTGGTGGGGTGGGAGGGCGGGTCTGGGAGCGGGGGGGTAGATGTCGGGCATGAGCATTTTTGTTCCTTCCTATAGATCTCTGCTGGAGGGGAGGGAGGTGGAGGTGGCGGGCGGTTCGGTGAGGAGGGGCCATTTAATACAAAAGACGGTTCCGTTGCCGGGGTGAACGCGGATCGAGAGCTTGCCTGCGGTGGCGTTGACCAGCTCATGAACGATGCGGTGTCCCAGGCCGCGCGTGGCACCGAGGGGAAGTGGCAACGGTTGCAGATAGGCGGCGGCGATGGCCGGTGGCATGCCCGGACCGTTGTCTGCGACCGAGAGTTGAATGCAGCCGTCGGCTACGCAAAGCGTGACGTGGATCTCTTCCGAGGAAGGCAGGGTGGTGGGGGGTGCGCTGGCCTGCTGGATGCGCATGGCCTCGGCTGCATTGCGGACGAGATTGACGGTGATGCGCTCGATGACCTCGGAGGAGAAGTCGAGGGAAGGGATGGAGACCGGTGTGACGACGGTGACATGGGCTGCGCCAGCGGCGATGCGGTCGAGAACCGGAGCCAGGTTGCGCAGCATGGCGGCGTGGTTGGGCGCGGCCGGGAGCGCGTCCGAGGCGCGCGTGTTGCGACGGTGGAGCAGCTCGGGCGGCAGCGAGAGTTGTGCGGCGGTGCCGGGTTGAGCCGGTTCGGGCGTAGGGGGAACCGGTCCGGCCAGCAGACGCTGGATGAGATCGGAGCTGCGATCGGAGATGAGGCGGAGCTCAGTGGCGTAGTGCTGATGCTCGGGGCGAAGCACGCCGGCGACGTTGAGCAGATCGCAGTAGAGGCCAAGGGCGGCGAGCAGGTTGCCGGCGTCGTGGGCGAGGCCGGTGGATTCGGCGAGCGAGGGCGTCCGGGTGGGTGCGGGGGGCGTGGAGGGAAGCGTAGCGGTTGTCCGTGCGGCCAGAATGCTCTGTGGTTGAGCCTGCATGGTGATCTCCGGGTTGTAGCGCAACCAGTATGCTCGGTCCTGGAAGCGGCCAATCGTGTACCAAAGTGGGACAATTGGGCCGTAATGGACCGTTTTGCTATTTCCTCTATCGACAATTTGGAACGGAGGATTAGGTATTCCCGAAATATCTTCCCGAGATGGAACAAAGGGTCTCTGCGAAGCACAGTAACACAGGTTCGGGGCGAATGCTGTGTTGTGAGGCGCGAAGGCATCGTTATGAACAATAGGCGGGTGGAAGGGGGAGGACGGCGGGGATTGGGATTGGGCGATTTTCGTCCGCAGGGAGAGAGAGATTCCTATAATGAGCAGATGAGCGTGATCCAGGAAGTTGAGTTGTTTCGCAGTGGTGGACGTGGGGCGCATGCGGCGCGGGAGCTGAAGCTGACGCCGGGATTTGTGGCGACGGCGGAGGGGTCGGTACTGATTGAGGTGGGGTATACGCGGGTGTTGTGCAACGCGACGATTGAGAATGGGGTGCCGGGATGGATGCGGAACTCGGGGCGCGGATGGGTGACGGCGGAGTATGGGATGCTGCCGCGGGCGACGCTGACGCGCTCGCCGCGGGAGGCGGAGAAGGGTAAGATCGGCGGCCGGACACATGAGATTCAGCGGCTGATTGGGAGAAGCCTGCGGAGTGTGGTGGACATGAAGCTGCTGGGAGAGCGGACCGTGATCCTGGACTGCGATGTGCTGCAGGCCGATGGAGGGACGCGGACGGCGGCGATTACGGGAGCGTGCACGGCGCTGGCGCTGGCGCTGGGAAAACTGGTGGAGGCGGGAACGCTGAAGGAGTCTCCGCTGCGGGAGATGGTGGCGGCGACAAGCGTGGGGATTGTGGATGGGAGGGTGCTGCTGGACCTGGCGTACGAGGAGGACTCGCGCGCGGAGGTGGACATGAATGTGGTGATGACCTCGGGCGGCGGGCTGGTCGAGACGCAGGCAACGGCGGAGAAGGGGACGTACTCGCGGGCGCAGTTGAATGAGATGCTGGACGTGGCGGAGGCGGGGATTCGGGAGTTGCTGGCGGCGCAGAAGAGGTGCCTGGAAGCGAGTTAGGATGTTAGCGAGTCAGCAGGTTGGAGTTAGCGATAAGGAGAGATTATGGCGTGCCATCATTTTGAACATCTGAAGCCGGTGCCGAGTGCGAAGGCGAGTTATGCGAAGGGTTGCGAGGAGTGCATCAAGATGGGCGATACGTGGGTGCACCTGCGCGAGTGCCTGGTGTGCGGGAATGTGGGCTGCTGCGACTCGTCCAAGAACAAGCATGCAACGAAGCATTTTCATGAGACCAAGCATCCGGTGATGCGGTCGGTGGAGCCGGGTGAGTCGTGGGGATGGTGTTATGTGGATGAGGTGATGGTGGATTTTTAGCGGGTGCATTCGCGGGCGATCGAGAGAGCCTTGTGGAGCCGCGTCGCTGCTATGCTGGAGCTTTGAAGAAGGAGTTCGCAATGGCAGAAGAGACAGTTCATATTACGGTGCGGCCGAATGGCCCGCTGCGGGTAGAAGGGCACATCGTGCTGAAGGACGCCGATGGGCGGGAGTGGGACCTGACAGGCAAACCGGCGATCAGTTTGTGCCGCTGCGGGATGAGTGAGAAGCGGCCGTTCTGCGATGGAGCGCACTCGCGGAATAACTGGCTGTGCGAGACGGCTCCTCCGGGAAATCTTACTTAGAGGCAGGGATTAGGTCCCCCGTTGAGCGATAGGTGCTTGCCGGGGGACTGTTGGTATCTGGATGAAGTGAGGAGACGGCGAATGCGCTTGACGAAGCTGGCGGTGTGCCTGGGTGTGGTGGGATGGCTGGGTGGAGTGAGCGGGAGCTGGGCGCAGACGGCTCCGCCGCCAACTACGATTCCGACAGTAACGACGCAGGTGCCTGCGCCGGCGAAGCCTGAGGATGAAGCTGCGGCGCGGAAGACTCGGATGGCTGCGATGCTGAAGGAGTATCGCGGGCCGGAGTATGTGCGCTCGGAGGTGATGATTCCGATGCGCGATGGTGTGAGGTTGCATACGGTGATTCTGCGGCCGGTGGGAAGCGCGAAGGAGGGAACTCCGCTGCCGCTTCTGATGACGCGCACGCCGTATGGGGTGGATGAGTATTCCGATGTCGGGTTGAAGCTGGGCAAGCCGGAGCTGGCTGAGAGCGGATACATCTTTGTGGCGCAGGATATTCGCGGGAGGTATGAATCGGGTGGGAAGTTCGTGATGAACCGGCCGATCGTTTCGCATGCGACAAAGGATGGCGTGGATGAGACGACGGACACGAATGACACCATCGACTGGCTGCTGAAGCATGTTCCGAACAACGATGGCAGGGTCGGCGTGCTGGGCGTCAGCTATCCGGGATTTCTGGCGATGATGGCGGGGATCGATGCGAATCCGGCGGTGAAGGCGATTAGCCCGCAGGCGCCGATGACCGATATCTGGATGGGCGATGACTTCTTCCACAATGGTGCATTTCGCGAGAGCTACGGATTCGATTATGTGCAGGAGATGGAGGCGCAGAAGACCGATGTGCGCGCCGACGCCAAGGAGGATCAGTACAACTTCTTCCTCGAGCACGTGGACTTTGCGGGAGCGGCGAAGGCGGCGGGGATGAGTGAGCTGCCGTCGGCGGAGAAGTTTTTGACGCAGCCGACGTATACGAAGTTCTGGCAGGATATGGCGGTGGAGCCTCATCTGACGCGGCCAGAGGTTCCGACGCTCGAGGTGGGTGGGTACTGGGACCAGGAAGATATGTGGGGAACGCAGGCGGAGTATGCGGCGCTGAGGGCGCATGAGAAGCCCAACGAGCCGCTGCATAAAGTATTTATGGTGCTGGGGCCGTGGAACCATGGGGGATGGGGAGGCGGCCCGGGCGACAAGCTGGGCGGGAAGTTTGGGACGATACCGTTTGGTGGAGAGAAGACCGGTGCGTACTATCGCGCGCACTTTGAGGCTCCTTTCTTCGAGAAATATCTGAAGGACCGGCCGGGGTTTGAGCTGCAGGATACGGCTAGCTTCCGGACGGGTGAGAATCAGTGGCACGCGTACGCGATCTGGCCGCCGAAGGTGGGCTTCCATGAGGTGCGGGCGTATCTGCAGCCGGACGAGACGCTGAGCTTTGTGGCGCCCAAGGGTCTGTATGACGTGAAGGCGGCGGCGTATGTGGCCGATCCGGCGGACCCGATTCCGTATCGTCATCGGCCGATTCAGTCGACGTATGGGGAGACCTCGACGTGGCGGACGTGGCTGGTGGAGGATCAACGGTTTGTGAGTGGAAGAAAAGATCTGGCGAACTTTGAGACGCCGGTGCTGACGGGCGATGTAACCGTGACGGGCGATGTGGTTGCGGATCTCTATGGAGCGACGACGGGCACGGATTCCGATTGGATTGTGAAGCTGATCGATGTGTATCCGAACAATGCTGCGGATGCTACGTCGTTGGAGACCAGTGAGGGAGCGAAGGGTGGGTATGAGTTGATGGTGGCCGAGGAGATTCTGCGCGGGCGCTATCGGAAGAGCTACACGACGCCGGAGCCGGTGAAGCCGGGCGAGGTGGCGGAGTACAAGTGGAGCCTGCATGGTGTGGACCACACGTTCCTGAAGGGGCATCGGATGTTGGTGGAGGTGCAGTCGAGCTGGTTCCCGCTGTATGACCGCAATCCGCAGACGTACGTGGAGAACATCATGACGGCGCCGGCGTCGGCGTATAAGGCGGAGACGGTGTCGATCTTCGGCTCGGCGAAGTACCCGTCGCACCTGGATCTGCCGGTAATGGATGGCTCGAAACTGCCTTAGCTGGCTGCACAAACAGCTGATAAAAAGCTAGATGGAAGAGTCACGTCTGGTTACGATAAAATCGGGAAAACGCATTCCGTAGAAACTTTTGCGGAGTCCATTCGTATCTTCAAGAGTAGCCCGGGCCCCTAGTCAGAGATTGTTTTCGACCACAGCATCATCCGCTGACTGAGGCTTGAGAACCCCAGGCTACCCCTGCTGGAGGGGTTCAGTTCCGAGCTTCAAGGTCCGCTTCCGCGTTTAGAGGGATCGGTACGGCTTGCGATGCGATGGAGTCGAGAGAGATGCGAATCATGAAGGTAGCAAGAGTGTGGATGATGATGGCTGCGCTGGTGGTTGGTCTGACCACGGTGCCGGCGGTGGCGCAGACGCAAGGGGCAGCGGCGACGCAGCGCCAGGCGGGCACGGTGAAGTCGACCAGTGCGACGGGGCTGACGTTGACGACGACGGCCGGGCAGGATGTCACGGTGGCGGTTCCGGATACGGCGAAGGTGCTGGTCGTCGCACCGGGCAGCAAGGATTTGAAGTCGGCGACGGATGGAACGCTGAGCGATGTGGCGGCGGGCGATAAAGTGCTGGTGACGCTAACGCCGGGTGGGGATGCGGCGGCGCGGGTGATCCTGATGAAGGCGCAGGCGATTGCGGCGACTCATGCGAATGAGGAAGAGGCCTGGACGAAGGGCGGCGGCGGGATCGTGAAGTCGGTGGACCCGACGGCGGGCGCGATTGTGATTGCCAGCGGTCTGAAGACGGTGACGGTGACGGTGACGCCGCAGACGATTGTGCGGCGGTACTCGGGTGAGTCGGTGCGGTTTGCCGATGCGAAGGTGAGCAACCTGGGGGAGGTTCAGAAGGGCGATCAGCTGCGGGTGCGGGGAACGCGGTCGGCGGATGGAAGCTCGATCACGGCCGATGAGTTGGTGACGGGGAGCTTCCGCAACTTCTCGGGCTTGATCTCTGCGGTGGATGTGTCGGCCGGGACGGTGACGCTGAAGGATCTGGTAACGAAGAAGCCGGTGACGGTGGCGGTGTCGTCGAGCAGCGATGTGCGGCGGATTCCACCGATGCTGGCGCAGCGCGTTGCATCGCGGATGGCAGCCGGAGGCAAGGGTGCGGCGGCGGACACGCATGCTGCACCGGCGGAGGATGGAGCACAGCGCGAACGCAGCGCGGGGATGGATCTGTCGCAGATGCTGTCGCGGCTGCCGACCGAGACGCTGGCGGGATTGAAGGTGGGGGATGCAGTGATGATCGTTGCGACGTCGCCTAGCTCGGACGCCGAGACACCCATGGCGGTGACGCTGCTGGCGGGTGTGGACGCGATTCTGAGTGCGTCGCCGAAGGGGCAGACGATGACGTTGTCGCCGTGGAGCCTGGGCGGGGGAGAGGGCGGCGGCGAAGGTGGCGGTGGGCCAGAGGGTGGCGCGCAGCACGCGGCGACTCCGCAATGAGGCGGTTGTGATTGGAATAACACGCAGGCGCGGCCTGAGAGTGTAGGCCCGGGCGGAGAGTACGTCGTCCTAAGTGGGCAAGATGAGGGTTTTGAGGATCGCTAGATAGAGCGAGACGGGAGATGGACCGTTGAAGCGTTCAGGAGTGAGCATGCTGGAAAAGAGATGGTGCAAGAGGATGAGGTCTCGATGGCTGGGATCCGGGTTGGCGGGCCTGTTGGTGGTTGGAACGGCGCTGACGCCAGGTGCGGCGAGGGCGCAGGCAACGACGCCGACGCCGGCTGGTGCAGCGGGTGTTCAGGCTGGCATGACGCGCGTGCATGGCGTGGTGACAGATCCTGATGGAGCGCTGATCCCGGGGGCGACCGTGGTGCTGACGCCGAGCAGCGGGCAGCCGGTTACGGCGAAGTCGGGGTCGGACGGATCGTATAGCGCGGCGGTGATGCCGGGCACGTATACGGTGGTGGTATCGATGCCTGGCTTTGCTACGTTTACGTCGCCGGGTATTGCGATTGCCGCGGCGGGGGGCATGACGCTGAATGCGAAGCTGCAGATTGGCGTGCAGTCGCAAGTGGTGACGGTGCAGGCGGACTCGGTGCAGTTAAGCGTTGATCCGGATTCGAATGCGAGCTCCGTGGTATTGCAGGGCAAGGATCTGGATGCGCTGTCGGATGATCCGGATGAGTTGTCGGACGAGTTGACGGCGTTGGCGGGGCCGTCGGCGGGACCGAATGGTGGACAGATTTATGTCGACGGATTCACTGGTGGCCAGCTTCCGCCGAAGTCGTCGATCCGCGAGATCCGCATCAATCAGAATCCATTTTCGGCGGAGTATGACCAGCTGGGATATGGGCGCGTGGAGGTCTTCACGAAGCCGGGCACGGACAAGATGCATGGCAACTTCCAGGTGAATGGAAATGCATCGCAGTTCAACTCGGACAATCCGCTGGCGACAGGGTATCAGCCGCCGTATCACACGCTGTTCATGTTCGGAAATTTGACGGGGCCGTTGAGCAAGGTGGCGTCGTTCAACATTGGTGGAACGTATCGCCAGATTCAGACCGATGAGTTTACGAACACATCGATCCTGGCGGCGACGGCAGGATCGACGACGCTGTGCGCGCCCGGGGATGCGAGCTGCGTGGAGACGCCATACCAGGTGTCGACGTATTTTCCGCAGACGCGCGCGGACATCAATCCGCGGCTGGATCTTTCGCTGGGATCGAAGAATGTACTGACGACGCGGTATCAGTATGTGAATAACACGGCGACCAACGATGGCATCAACAACGACAACCTGCCAACGAGCGGGTACAACACGAACACGCTGAGCAACATTCTGCAGATGAGCGATACGGAGACGTGGAACTCGAATGTGATCAGCGAGACGCGCTTCGAGTATGAGCGGGAACATTTGACGACAACGCCGCTGAGCACGGCGCCGTCGGTGGGTGTGTCGGGACTTTTCACTGGCGGCGGTTACACGTCCCAGGGGCTGAGCGATCACCAGGATCACTTCGAGTTTCAGAGTTACAACTCGATCCAGCTGAAGAAGAACTTCATTCGCTTTGGCGGACGCGTGCGCGCGACGCGTGAGGCCGAGAATACCGAGAGCAATACCAACGGCGGCTTCAATTACGCCACGGTGGCGGACTACCTGGCGGGGACGCCGAGCCAGTTTACGTACACCGTCGTGAACAACCACAAGATCGGGGACACGTACGCGGACCTGGAGATGTATGCCGAGGATGACTGGAAGGTGCGGCCGAATTTTACGCTCAGCTACGGCATCCGGTACGAGACGCAGAACCACCTGGCGGACCACCATGATATTGCTCCGCGCATTGCGTTCAACTATGGACTGTTCAGCGGGAAGGGCGCGCCGAAGACGGTGCTGCGCGGCGGGTTTGGCATGTTCTACACGCGATTCGCGCAGGGGAATATCCTGACCCTGGAACAGGAGAACGGCGTCAACACGACGAACTATACGGTAGAGAATCCGTCGGCGGCCTGCAATCCGAGCGCGACGGATTTCATTTCGGCGTGCGGTGCGACGTCGGTTGCGCAGACGACGTATACGGCGGCAAACAATCTTCGCACGCCGTATATTACCGAGGTTGCGGTTGGTGCCGATCAGCAGGTGGGCCGCCGCGGAACGATCTCTGTGAACTATGTGCACTCGCAGGGCGTGCACCAGTTGGCGACGCAGAATATCGGATATAACTTTACCGATCCGGCGGCGAGTACGCAGGAGAACCAGTATTTCAGCGAGGGCGTGTTCAATCAGAACCAGCTGATCATCAATGGACGGGTGCAGACGACCAGGGCGGTTTCGCTGTTCGGGTACTACTCGCTGAACTCGGCACACGGTGATACGTCGGGCGCGGGAGCGGATATTACGACGCCGGGAAATATTGCGGCGGACTACGGGCGTACCACGTTCGATGTGAAGAGCCGGATATTTTTGGCGGGATCGATCACGCTGCCGAAGTTCATTCAGCTGAGCCCGTTCATGATTCAGCAGACTGGCTCGCCGTACAACATTACGACCGGCCTGGACAACAACTTCGACACGTACTTCAACTCGCGACCGGACCTGGTGACGGGAGTGGCGACAGCGAATGGGAGCACGATCAAGACGATTCCGGGTTGCGGAACGTTTGCGCAGCCGGGTCTGGTGGCGGGAGCGTCGGTGGTGCCGATCAACTATTGCACCGGGCCCTCGGAGTTCACGTTCAACCTGCGGGTGACCAAGACGTTTGGCTTTGGTGCGTCGACCAGGCCAGTGGCTGCTGGCGGCGGTGATAACGGCGGCCACGGCGGTCCTGGTGGCGGCCACGGCGACCATGGCAACCACGGCGGTGGTGGCCCTGGTGGCGGCCCAATCAGCACCGGCAAGCGTTACAACCTGGCGTTCGGCGTGCAGGTGCAGAACCTGTTCAACAACGAGGATCTGTCGGTACCGCAGGGAGTCTTGTCTTCGTCGAACTTTGGAGAATCGACACAGATCTACGGCCAGCCGTATACGACGACCAGCGCGTTGCGACGCATCACGCTGCAGACGTCGTTCTACTTCTGATCCGTGGACGAGTAGCAAAGAAGAGGCGCGGCCTGGTGGCTGCGCCTCTTTCGTTTGGTGGGGATTTCGGTGGGCTTAGCGCAGGCCGAGGATGGAGCCGCCGCGGGGGGCTGGGGCGTCGTCGTCCTTCTCGGTTGCGGGGTGTTGGGGTTCTGGTTTGACTGGGACCTCTTCGGCAGGCTCCGTCGCTTTGGCTGGCGCTTCTTCGACGAGCTCCACAGGCATTGAAGGCTCTACAGGCTTGGGCGTCTCCGCGGTCTTGATGGGCGCTGCGACTCTGGCTGGTTCTGGAGTCGATGGAGCGGATTTGCGCGGCTCGAACCTTCTTAGCTGGTCGGCGATTTGCAGGAACTCGCTGGGCTTCTCGGAGCGCGGCTCGGATTTGTGCTGATGGGAGACAGCGGGCTGGGTGGGGATGGCGTGCTCCGCAACGACGATGGTCTTGGCGTTGAGGAACTCGCGCATGCCGGCGGCGGAGAGCTCGCGGCCGTAGCCGGAGCGCTTGATACCGCCGAAGGGAAGGCGAGGATCGCTGGAGACGGTGGCGTTGAAGAAGACGCTGCCGCACTGCAGTTCGATGGCGAGGCGCTGCTTTTCGGCGTCGTCGGTGGTCCAGGCGCTGGCGGCCAGGCCGAAGGGTGTGTCGTTGGCGAGGGCGATGGCTTCACCCAGCGAGCCGATGCGGAAGAGCAGGGCGACGGGGCCGAAGGTCTCTTCCTGGGCGACGGGAGCGTTGCGCATGACGCCGGCGATGACGGTGGGCTGGAAGTAGTTGCCGAAGCGGCCACCTTCGACGTTCACGGCGCGGGAGCCTCCGGTGAGGACGCGGCCTCCGGACTCGCGGGCGTGGGTGACTTGGTCGAGCAGGTCTTCGAGGATCTGCGGCGTGGCGAGGGGGCCGATGTCGGTGGTTTCAAGCATGGGATCGCCGACGGTCAGCGCGGCCATGCCGGCGACGAAGCGCTTTTCGAACTCGGGATAGATGCTCTCGTGGATGATGAAGCGCTTGGCGGCGATGCAGCTCTGTCCGTTGTTGATGGAGCGAGCCTTGATGGCATTGTCGATGGCGGCGTCGAGGTCGGCCGAGGGGAGGACGATGAAGGGGTCGGAGCCGCCGAGCTCGAGGACGGTCTTCTTGATGAGCCAGCCAGCCTGTGCGGCGATGGCGCGGCCGGCGGCTTCGGAGCCGGTGACGGTGACGGCGGCGACGCGGGTGTCGGAGAGGATGTTTTCGACCTGGCGGGCCTCGATAAGCAGGGTCTGGAAGACGCCGCGGGGAAAGCCGGCGCGGCGGACCAGGGCTTCGATGGCGAGGGCACATTGCGGTACGTTGGAGGCGTGCTTGAGCAGGCCGACGTTGCCGGCCATAAGCGCGGGGGCGAGGAAGCGGAAGACCTGCCAGAGGGGGAAGTTCCAGGGCATGACGGCGAGGATGACGCCGATGGGATCGTAGCGGACGTAGCTCTCGGCGTGCTCGGTGGCGATGCGCTCGGGGGCGAGGATGCGGGCAGCGTTGTCGGCGTAGTAGCGGCAGGCGGCGGCGCACTTGGTGACCTCGGCACGCGCGGAGACGAGGGTCTTGCCCATCTCGGCGGTCATGGTGGCGGCGAGTTCTTCGAGGTCGGCTTCGAGCAGCGCGGCGAGGCGGCGCATCCAGAAGATGCGCAGGTCGAGGGACTCGTTGGGGTAGGTTTTGGCAGCGCTCGACGCGATGGCTAACTTGGCATTGAGAGCATCAGGTGTGAGTGGATCGAAGCTGCGCAGTAGCTTTCCATTGGCCGGATTCAGGGATTGGATCATAAGGCGGAAATATTGGGTAGCGGATACGGATGAAGGTAGAAGAAGTCAGAAAGTTGCGTCAGTAGGTGTGAGTAGTGTAGCCGCAGTGGGGCGTTACGGCTAGGTGGCGGCTACTGGCTGTCCTGGATGGGCGCTACTCGCTGGCGAGTTGGGCGAGGGCGAGGGCGAGGATGCGGGTGCCGAGGGCGATGGAGGCGGGGGTGGCGTACTCGTCGGGACGGTGGGAGACGCCGTTGCGGCAGGGGATGAAGAGCATGGCGACGGGAGCGATGGGGGCGATGAAGTTGGTGTCGTGGTAGGCGCGCGCGACCAATTTTTTGTAGGAGATAGAGTTGGCGTTGCAGATGGATTCTAGCGTGGCGAGGATGTGGGGGTCGCTGATGGCGGGGAGGTCGGCGTTGATCTGCTGCTCGGTGATGGTGACGTTGCGGCGGGATTCGAGGTCGCGGATGTCGGCGTGGAGGGCGGAGAGGATGCGGTCGCGACGGGCGACGTCGGTGTCACGGATGTCGAGCATGAGGGTGACGCGGGAGGGGACGGAGTTGATCGCGCCGGGGTGGACGGCGAGGGTGCCGACGGTGGCTACGGAGTCGGAGGTGTTGGAGGCGGCGTTGGCGGCGAGGGTGTGGCGTTCGACGGAGAGGATCAGTTCGGCGGCGGCGCAGAGGGCGTCGCGGCGGTCGGGCATGAGGAGGGCTCCGGCGTGGCCGCCGAAGCCGGTGATCTCGTAGCGGTAGCTGGCAGGGGCGGCGATGTGGGTGACGATGCCGAGGGGGATGCCTTCGCGTTCGAGGAGAGGGCCTTGCTCGATGTGGAGCTCGACCCAGGCGTTGTAGTAGTGGGGCGGGAGCTGGACGGTGTCGAGGGAGCCGGTGAAGCCGGCGGCGGTGCGGACTTGTTGGAGGGTGAGGCCGGTGGAGGCCTTGGGATCGGGCGTGCTATTAACTTCAGGGAGACGATCGGGAAGGGCGTCGGCGGTGGTGGGGTCGAGGGAGCCGCCGAGCAGGCGGGAGCCGATGCAGCCGATGCCGAAACGGGTGGGCTCCTCGCTGGTGAACATGAGGGTTTCGATGGAGCGCCTGGGGAGGAAGCCGGACTCTTTGAGGGAGCGCATGGCTTCGAGGCCTCCTAAGACTCCAACAGTCCCGTCGTACATGCCGGCGTGGGGGATCGCGTCGGTGTGGGAGCCGGTGCCGACGGCGGGGAGGGTGGGGTCGGTGCCGGGGAAGCGGAGGAAGGTGTTGCCGATGGCGTCTATACGCACGCTGAATCCTGCGGACTCAGCGAGACCTGTGATGTAGGCGCGGGCTTCGAGGTCGCGGGGAGTGAAGACGATGCGGGTGACGGCGGTGGTGGGGGAGGG
>Ga0302314_10015249_pt1 | contig 13075 bp, 11 predicted proteins | sample III_Palsa_N2_3_FD_200533 | JGI IMG/M metagenome (GOLD analysis project Ga0302314, IMG submission 200533) | Peat permafrost microbial communities from Stordalen Mire near Abisko, Sweden - III_Palsa_N2_3 | ecosystem: Environmental > Terrestrial > Soil > Palsa > Peat permafrost | place: Sweden...
CAACTGGGGTGTCCGGGGTGTCCGGGGCGTTAGCCGCGGCCCAGGTGGCGGCATGCGGCGCCGCAGCCCAGGTGGCGGCATACGGCGCCGCCGCGGGCGCGGTGCGGTTCGCCGCGGGCGCGGTGCCGTTCGGCCCGGGCGCGGTGCCGTGCGCCGCGGGCCGTTCCCCGGTGGCGGTCAGCAGCGGCATCAGCATCGCACGCAGTTCGCTGAGCAGCTCCACCGCGCTCTCCCCCGGCTCCCCCGGCTCCCCCGTTTCCTTAGAAAACACGGTCTCCTTAGAAGACCCAGCCTCACGAGAAGACCCAGCCTCACGAGAAGACGCGGCCTCCGCAGCTTCCCGAGAAGGCACGGCAGGAACAGCAGGCACGGACACGCTGTAAGGACCATCACCGCCGGGCGCGGAACCGAGGCCAGCGCCCGAGCTAAGCACGTCACGGCCGCCCGCCAGCCTGGCCGAACGCCTGGCCGCGCGCCGCGCCTCCTTGGCCGATCGCTTCGCGAGCCGGGCGGTGCGCCCGACCTCCTTGCGCAGCTCCCGCCGGTTCTGCCGCGCCTCGCGCCGCGTCGCGATGAGGAACCGGGCGGTGAGCACCCCATCGACGCGCATTCGACGCCGCCAGGCCGTCGCCCAGCAGCCGAGCGTCGCGCTCGACACGACCACAAGGCCGGCACCGGTCAGCAGGTTCACCCGTCCCGCGAGACCGGCGGATTCTCCCCCGAAAGCCACCGTCGCCACGATCAGCCAACCGCCCCCGCATAGGCCCAGGCCAGCGACGCATAGCCCGGACAGGTATCGGGTCATTACTACCCTCCGAAGCCATTCGATAACTGAATGCCTCAGGCTAACATCCAGACACGCTGCGTACCGTGAGCAACACGCCAAGCTATACCGACCAAATTCCGACGAGAAAATTCAAGTGACAGTCACGAATTCGCCAATTAGGCTCGGCACGGTGTCCCAAAGCCCAGTCGCCGCCCTCTGGCGGCTGCGCCCTTACCTGCGCCCTTACCGCAGACAGCTCATCGCGATGCTCTCCCTGGCCATCACCACGGAGGCCATGGAAATCGTCATACCGCTGCTCGCCAAGGACGTCATCGACGGCGCCATCGCACACCACGAACGCGGCCTGCTGCTTCCGCTCGGCCTGCTCGCCGTGGGCCTCGGCGCCACGTCAGCCGCGCTCGGCTTGATCCGCCGCTGGATACAGGGCAACGCCGTCGCCGACATGGAAAAGACTCTCAGGAACGACCTCTACGCCCACCTGGAGCGGCTCGAACCGTCATTCCACGACGAATGGCAGTCCGGCCAGCTCCTGTCGCGCGCGACCACGGATCTCTCGGCGATCAGGCGGTTCGCCGGCTTCGGCCTGGTGTTCCTCATCATCTCCATCATGACCTTCTCCGCGGTGACCGGCCTGCTCATCACGCTCAACTGGTGGCTTGGCCTGATCACCGGCGCCATGGTAGGACCCGTGCTCGTCTTCTGCACGCGGTTCGAGCGGCGCTACAAGCTGCTCGCCAGGCGGGCACAGGATCAGGACGGCGACCTCACGACGCTGGTGGAGGAGGCCGCGACCGGCGTGCGGGTGCTCAAGTCCCTTGGCCGCGCCCCCGAGGCGGCCCACGCCCACCTGGCGCAGGCGGCCGAACTCTCCCGCACCAGGATCGCCATGGCCGACCTGCTCGGCACCTTCTGGTCAACGCTCGATCTTGTGCCCAACGCCGTGATCGCGCTCGCCGTCATCCTCGGCGCCTTCGCGGTCAGCCACCACGCGCTCACCATCGGCGGGCTCGTCGCGTTCATCACCCTCTCGCTGATGCTCATCTGGCCGGTCGAGGCCCTTGGCTACGTCCTCGCGTCGGGCGAGGAGGCCGCCACCGCCGCCCAGCGCGTCCTTGAGATCTTCGATACCGCCCCCGCGATCAAGGACAAGGAACAAGACCAAGACCAAAACAATGCGGATCATCCCGAACGGTCCCGTGGCTTCGCGGTTTCCAGCGCACCGCGTGTCCGGCCTTCGGTGAGCGTGGAATACGGGACCGTTCAATTCGATCATGTTCGTTTTTCTTATCCCGGTGCCGACGAACCGGTACTGCGGGACGTGAACCTGCAGGTGGGGCGGGGCGAGACGGTGGTGCTCGCCGGAGCCACCGGGGCGGGGAAGACGACGCTGCTCAACCTGGTGCCGCGGCTCGCCGACGTGACGGGTGGCCGGGTGCTGCTTGGCCGCGTTGACGTCCGGGACATTCCCCTCGCGGAGCTGCGGGCCGCGGTCGGGTGCGCGTTCGAGGAGGCCACGCTGTTCTCCGCGAGCGTGCGGGAGAACGTCATGTTCGGCGCGGCGGCCGCGAGCGAGGACGAGATCGAGGCGGCGCTCACCGCGGCCCAGGCCCGGTTCGCCTACGACCTGCCCTGGGGCCTTGACACCCGGATCGGCGAGCAGGGCATGGCGCTGTCCGGCGGGCAGCGCCAGCGGATCGCGCTCACCAGGGCGATCCTCGCCCGGCCGCAGGTGCTGATACTCGACGACCCGCTGTCCGCGCTCGACGTGCACACCGAGGAGCGGGTGACAAGGGCGCTCACCGAGATCCTCGCCGGAGTCACGGCGCTCATCGTCGCGCACCGCCCGTCCACGGTCATGCTCGCGGACCGGGTCGCGCTGCTCGACGGCGGCGTGATCGCCGCGACCGGCAGCCACCGGGAGCTGATGGCCACCGAGCCCGCCTACGCGCGCCTGATGTCGATGGAGGAGATAGCCAGATGACGGCCGATACTGGGAGCGCGCGGGCGGAAGAGGAGGCCACCCAGCCGCCCGATGACGCCGGCGGCCCCGATAATGCCGCCGATAAACAGGCGCTTAGCCCGCAGTCTTGGCGTGGCATCGCCGCCGAGAAGCTCGACGAGGTCTCGGCACCGCTCGAGGCGCTGCTGCGGAAGCGGAGCAGGCGGCTGCTTTCCGACCTGCTGCGGCCGCACCGGCGGGTCGTGGGGTGGACGGCCGTTGCGATCATCATCGCGTCGCTCGCCGCCCTCGCCGGGCCGTGGCTGATCGGCATCGCGATCGACAACGGCATCCCGCCCCTGGTGAAGTCCGGTGACGCGGCGCCGCTGCTGCGGATCGCCGCGGTCTTCGCGGTGACGGTGGTGCTGCAGGCGGCGGCCACCAGGGTGTTCGTGACGATGACGGGGCGGTTCGGCCAGGCGGTGGTGCTCGAGTTGCGGCGGCGGCTGTTCGCGCACCTGCTCAGGCTCCCGGTGTCGTTCCACGAGTCGTACACCTCGGGGCGGGTGATTTCCCGGCAGACCTCGGACGTCGACGCGATTTCCGACTTGTTCGATGAGGGCCTCGACGGGCTCATCACCGCGGTCTTGTCCTGCGTCCTCGTCGGCACCGGCATGCTGCTGCTCGACTGGCCGCTCGCGCTCGTCGTACTGTCCGGGTTCATACCGCTGATCTGGCTCAGCGTCTGGTTCCGCCGCCAGTCGGCGATCACCTACCGCTGGATCAGGGACGCGAACTCGCTGGTCATCGTGCACTTCGTCGAGACGTTCGGCGGGCTGCGCGCGGTGCAGGCGTTCCGTCGCGAGCGGCGCAACGAGGAGATCTTCGACGAGCTTTCCGCGGACTACGCCCGGGCGAGCAAGCGATCCTCGCAGATCAACGCGATCTACGCGCCGAGCATCTCGATGGTGGGGAACGTGATCACCGGCGTGGTGCTCTGCTACGGCGGCCTTCGCGTGCTCGACGGCGACATCCGGGTCGGCGTGCTCGCCTCGTTCCTGCTGTACCTGCAGCGGTTCTTCGACCCGCTGCAGGACGTGTCGCAGTTCTACAACTCGTTCCAGGGCGCGGCCTCGGCGCTCGAGAAGATCTCGGGCGTCCTCGAGGAGGAGCCGTCGGTGGCCGAGCCCGCGATGCCGGTTTCCCTGCCGGAGCTTTCCGGGCTCGCCGGCGCGCCTCGCGGGCGGCGGGTTCGGTTCATTGGCGTCCGGTTCGGCTATCGGAAGGCGATCGTGCTGCCCGGGCTCGACCTGGACATTCCCGCCGGGCAGACGGTCGCCATCGTCGGCGAGACCGGCGCGGGCAAGACCACGGTCGCCCGGCTTGTCGCCCGGTTCTACGACCCGAACTCGGGCGGGGTACTCCTTGACGGCGTGGACCTGCGTTCGGTGCCCGACGATGTGCTGCGGCAGGAGATCGTGCTGATCACCCAGGAGAGCTTTCTCTTCGAGGGCACGGTCGCGGAGAACATCAGGCTCGGGCGGCCGTCCGCGTCGGACGCCGAGGTCGAGGCCGCGGCGCGGGCGATCGGCGCGCACGCGTTCATCGCCGCGCTGCCCGAGGGTTACGCGACCAAGGTCGGCAAGCGCGGCGGCAGGCTGTCGGCGGGCCAGCGGCAGCTCCTGTCGTTCTGCCGCGCGTTCATCGCGGCGCCCTCGGTGCTGGTGCTCGACGAGGCGACGGCGCTGCTCGACATCCCGTCGGAGCGCCTCGTCCAGGCGGCGCTGCGGACGGTGCTCACCGGACGTACCGCGCTGATCATCGCCCACCGGCTGTCCACGGTCGCGATCGCCGACCGGGTCCTCGTGCTGCGCGCGGGGCGCGTCATGGAGGACGGCTCCCCCGCCGAACTGCTCACCGCCGGCGACGGCGAGTACGCCGACCTGCACGCCCGCTGGGCCGCCAGCCTCGCCTGAGCGCGCGCCCGGCGGGCGTCCGGGGTGTCCGGGGCGTCCGCCACAAGCGCTCTTTTATCCGGATTTATGCCGATAAACACCCCAAGATCGAACTAGCGCTGAAGGTTTGACCGGTGATAGCCGGTCAAATATTCAGCGTTATCGATTCCTGGTCATGACGACCTACTTTCTGGCGGCAGAGGACCGGTTTCGAGTGTCCGTAAAATAGTACTGATCGTTAAAACGACATGTCCGTAAACACCGAACTTCCTTTCCTGTACAATCAAACACATGAGCGGTACGGATGCGGACACGGTGGCTGGTCCGACGGGGGGTGCGGGCCAGCGGACCGGTGCGCTGATCGGGTACGCGCGGGCGACCGACGGCGCGGGCGACGCCGAGCAACGGGTACGGGCACTGCGGGAGGCGGGATGCGCGCGGGTCTACGCGGACGAGACGCCCGACAGGCATGCCGGCCAGCCACGGCTGCGCGCCTGCCTGGAATCCCTGCGGCCGACGGACACCCTGGTCGTGGCGAGCCTTGACCAGCTCGGGCGGTCACAGCGGGAGCTGATCGCCCGAGTGGAGGAGGTGCACCGTAGCGGCGCGGGGTTCAGGTCGCTGCGCGAGGGCCTGGACACCACCGCCCCGGGCGGAGAGGCGATCTTCCGGGTATTCAGCGGGCTCGCGGACTTCGGGCGGACCACGATAGCGGCGGGCACAAGCGACGGACTTGCCGCCGCCCGCGCCAGGGGCAAGCGGCTCGGCCGGCCGCCCGCGCTCACGCCGCAGCAGCTCGGCGAGGTCCGCGCGCTCCTGCTCAGGCCCGAGCACACGATCTCGTCCATCGCCAAGACGATGGGCGTCAGCAGATCCACGATCTACAAGTACCTGCCGGACATTTCCCACACCGACGCGGCCGGCCGGCCGGCCGTCGAGACCGCCAGATACTCGCACGAACAGCCGTCCGAGCCGCGGAACGCCGTCGCGCATCTCGCCCCGTACCAGGCCCGACCGGGTCGCCGCGTGCTTGTCATCGACGACCTCGCCGACCTGCGCGGCCCGACGACGGGCAGCGTCGAGCTGCCGCTGCGGCTGTTCTGGAGCCTGCCCGATCACAGGTTCGACCTCGACGATCCCGACATGCGCCAGTGGTATTACCAGACGGTCCTGCGCGAGGCGAGCCGGCCGGCCGACATCACCACGTACCTGGACGGAGGCACCCTGGTCAGCATCTGGCCGGAGCTGTACCTACCGAAAGGGGTGCGACGCGCGTGGGAGGAGCAGCATCCCGTACTGCGCGCGGAGGTGACCGCCTAATGCCACTCAACGAACTGCACCGGCGGGTCACCACGGTCGCGCTCCGCGCCGCCGCCAGGTTCGGATTCGCTCTTGGCGGCGGGAACGCGCTGATCGCACACGGCCTCATCACCAGGCCCACCCAGGACGTCGACCTGTTCACGAACGAGGAGACCGGCGTCGAGGCGGCGGCCGACTCGGTGGAGGCCGCGCTCCATGAGGCGGGATTCGCGGCCGAACGCGAGGACAAGATCACCGGACTGGCCGATCTCTTCGAAGGCATGGACGAGGGGCTTGCCGAGTGGACCGTCACCGCGCCCGATGGCCAGCGGACGATGCTGCAGATGGCTTACTTCGACCGGGCCGCGCAGCCGGTGACCATGGACGTGGGACCGGTGCTGAACCTGGAGGACGTCATCGGCGGTAAGGTGTGCGCGCTAGCCGGCCGGGCCGAACCCCGCGACTACATCGACACGGCCGCGGCGCTCAAGCTTTACAGCATTGATCAGGTGATCGCCCTCGCCCACCGGCTCGATCCAGGCCTGGACGAGCGGGACTTCGCCGACGCCGGACGGCGGCTCGACCGGTGGGGCGACGCGATCTTCGCGCCGTTCGGCCTCGGCGCGGACGACGTGGCCGCGCTGCGGGAGGCGTTCACGGGCTGGCCGCGCTGACACCCACCCGAGAGTGTGCCGTGGCGAATGGGGCGGGGACGGCGACGGCGGAGACGGCTAAAACCGGGAGCCGCCCGGAGCATCGGGTCGGGGGTGGCGTAATCTACGGTGCGGACCGAAGCGGAGGACGGACACAGGATGTATAAGCCTAGCCAGGAGTCGCTCGACAAGCATGCGGCGGACGTGACCGCGGCGGCGGGGCGCGGCAAGCTGCTCGACGCGGCGCGCGCGGCGGACGTCGCGCTCCGGGAGGCGGAAGCTCGCCACGCCAACGTGATCGAGCGGCACCAGCTGGCCAAGGAGCTCGACGCCGCGCTTACCGATGCCATGCAGGCCGCCTTCGCCGCGCAGCGCGCCGAGATCGGCCCGCGCGGTTACGAGGACCGGATCTATTTCCGCAAGGCCAAGGCCAAACCCGCCGTCCACACACTCACCGCCGAGGCCGAGCGGCTGCTGACCCTGCGCGAGAACCACCGCCTCAACAGGATTCCCGAGGCTCCCCGCGTCCCTACCGTTTAAGGCGCCCGTCCGCGCCTGGCCGATCCGGAGAGGTAACGATCCGGTCAGAGAAAGCCCGGTACGTTCCTTATGATCCTTGGCATTTCCTTTTGGTAGTAGCCTCGAACGCGAGCGCCTGCGGATGGTCTGAACCATCGGGTCCGCATGGCCGTATCAATATTTGGGAAATCTCTGCCTAACAGGACGGCAAGTCGCTTGCGCTTACCGTCGCAGCGGGGCAAAGTTATGTTAAGTGGTCTAGGCCATTTGGTAGGGGTGTAGTTACGTCTCGTCGCCGAGCGTAACCGCGTGGCCGGATGGATCTAGGCCGTGGACTGCTGAGGAAAGCCAGGAGGCACTGACATGTGCCCGCACATACCGAGGTGCCCGGACTCATCGGCACCCGACCGAGAGGCCGCGCACACGATTGCGAGCCACCCGGAGCAGGGCTGGTCGCTGCTCTGCAACGGGGTTGTGATGTTCGATGACACCGGCGAACTACTGCCGAGCGGCGCGACCATCGCACCGCATCGACCTAAGAACTACCGCGCACCAGCCGCCTAACCTAGGCGGCTAACCAGCGCGGCCAGCCATTCGGCGACGGCTTCACCGATCGCCGCCGGATGGCGTGAGAGGGCATGCGTCTCCCCACCGGCGACCACGACACTGGTTTTCGCGTCGGGTTCTGGAATGCCGAAGGGGTCGCGGTCCCCGTTGACGACAAGCACGCTTGTCCCGGCCTCCCGCAGCTCGGCGTCTCGTGATTTAGCCGGATCGCCCGGCGGGTGGAGCGGGAACGCGAGCGCTATCACCCCGACAGCGCCGACCGCCTTCGCCGTCCGGCAGGCGACCCGCGCACCGTTGGACCTCCCGCCCTGAACGAGCGGCACGTCGGCCATTCCCGCCCCCGTCACGAGGGCAGCGATGAGCTCCGTCCACGCCGCGTCCTGCCGTGCCGCAGAGCCGGGCGCACGGGCCCCCTTGACCCGGTAGGGCTGGGTGACGAGCGCCGTCATCGCGCCGCGGGTTAGCGCGGCATCGCGGACGGCCAGCAGGTCGGGCGTGTCGGGCGTGCCGCCCGCGCCGTGGGTGAGCGCGATCAGGAAGGTCGGCTCGGCCGCCGGCTTGTCGAGCACCACGTGCGCCGGTCCGCCGCTGGTCATGATCTCCACGGTCGCACCGTACCCCGCGGCGACAACCGGGACGGGATCAGGGGCCGGCCACCGCGGCCAGTCCGCTCGCGGGCCGACGGGGACGGTGCGCTTCCATCGGGGGCTCGCGCTGAACTGGCACCCGGTCGAACAGGTGCTGCTGCCGAACTGGCCGGTCTCCGGCTAGCCTTCGAGCGCGGCCCGTCCCTGATCCGGTCGCCGCAGGCCGCCCGCGGACCGTCATGCGGCCCGCATGAGCGGCAGCGCCGGGTCGAGGTTATCGATCGCGGCGTGCAGCAGGTCGGCGAGGGTGACGGCGCTGCGGGGGTTGTATACCGGTCCGGTGGCGTCGGTAAGCGGGAGCCTTGCCATCGCGACACCCTGGGCCGTCACAGGCAGCGGTGCGGCGAGGCGTTCCATGAGGACGTGGATGGCGGGTTCGGCGGCGGCGATCTGGTCGGTACACAGCGGCACCGCCGCCGGCCGCGCTGCCGGGCCGCGGTGCGCGCGCCGCAGCAGGCGATCCCAGTTGCCGGCCACCGCCTTACGGCTGGGAACCGAGACGATGTGCTTGGCGCGAGCGGCCAGCAGCCGGGCCGATTCTGGCGGGCGGCCCGCCGCAAGCTGACGGTCAAGCGACGCGCCGAACGCGCGCGCAAGCACCCGGTCAGTGAGCCGGCACGGGCGCAGGACGAGCGGATCTCCCACGATAAGGACGTGGCATGCGAGGGCATCTGTGTTGGGCATACCTCCACCCTCTGCCTCGTTGGCCATGGCCGAAAGTGGCATAATAGCCATGGTGCACGACAAAATTGCCATTCTGTCGGACTCGGACCGCCGAGGAACACCGCGGCGGCCGAGCGGGCGTCGGCCGCCCGCCGTCGCGGTCGTGGTGTATGACGGCGTGGCGTTGTTCGAACTCGCCGTGGCCAACGACGTGTTCGGCACCGATGTCACCGGGACGTCAGGCGCGCCGCTTTACCGCGTCGCCATCTGCGGTGCCGCGCCGTCGGTCACGACGGACGGCGGGTTCCGGATGGAGGTGCCGCACGGCCTGGACTCGCTTGCGGTGGCGCAGACCATTGTCGTGCCGCCAACCGAGTTCCCCGACCAGGTGCCTGCCGCCGTGCTTGACGCGCTGCGGCTGGCCCGGACGCGGGGACGGCGGATCCTTTCGCTGTGCACGGGTGCGTTCGTGCTTGCCGCCGCTGGCATCCTTGACGGGCACACGGCGACCACGCACTGGTCGGAATGCGCTGTCCTGGCGCGCCGGTACCCCCGGGTTTCCGTCGATCCGCGGGTGCTGTACGTGGACGAGGGCAGCCTTCTCACCTCCGCCGGCAGCGCCGCAAGCCTTGACCTGTGCCTGCATGTGCTGCAGCGCGACTACGGAACCGAGATCGCCGCCCGGGTCGCACGCGACCTGGTGACACCCCTGCACCGGCCGGGCGGGCAGGCGCAATACATCGAGACGCCGATGCCGGCGCCCGACAGCGGCGACATGCTCGCCGACGCGATCGGCTGGCTGCGGGCGCACCTTGACCAGCCGATGACGGCCGACGATCTCGCCGCCCGTGCGGCCATGAGCCCGCGCACGTTCGCCCGCCGGTTCATGGCGAGCACCGGGACCACGCCGTTCCAGTGGATCGTGCGGGAACGGGTCAGGCTCGCGCAGCGGCTACTCGAAACAACCAGCCTGCCCATCGAGGCTGTCGCGCACAAGAGCGGCTTCGGCACGGCCGACAATCTACGCAAGCATTTCAGCCGCGCCCTGCGGACCACTCCGCAGGCCTACCGGCACGCGTTTCGGGAACCCGCAGCGCGTCCCGGAAAGACGTCTCCCATCCCATAAATCGATAGTGCTGAACCCAAGCCGGCTATGACCGGTCGAATCTTCAGCGCTGACACGATCTTGATGGTTATAGCGTGCGCTCGCGCCGCACATGATGCGGCACACGTGGGCAGACGCGCACTACCGGGCGGCCACCGCAGAGGCGGTCATGCGGCAGCTCGGCGGATGGCAGGGCAAGATTCCCGAGACCTACGGGGCTGATGCTGCCGAGAAAGGGCCATCGCGATCGGGCTCCAGCGGCCGGTGCTGGGACTCATCAGGGAACGGGGCAAGAAGGGGAGCCGACCACGCTGACGGAGCTGGCCGAGATAGGAGCGCCCCCGCACGATGTTGTGTCGGGGCGCTTCATGCGCGCGGCGAGCCTCACCCGTTGACCCCGGACATGGAAGACCTCCGGCGGGTCAGGGGAGCAACCGCCCGGCGGGCCAGATCGCTCCCAGGGCGGTGACCAGCGTTGTTCCCGGCTTCGCGCCGCACTGTACTACTCCGTCCAGCCTGCTACCGGCCCGCAACCAGTCACCCAGCCCTCCCGCAACTGGAGAACGCAACTGTAGGTCTTAGCGCGCTACTCGCAAGGCGCTGTCTTACGGAGCGAAGGCAGGCATCTCATCATCGCACCAGGGATAGGCAGCGCTGCGTCGCACGGGAGCTAGCCGCCCGTGCCCGATGATGACCAGGCTATTTTAACAAGGCAAATGAAACCACAATGCTCAGAACAGGATGAGCACCCATGAGTTTGCTGCTTTGAAGCACGAGCTGGAAAGCGCACCGTACGGCTACCGGCTGGACGTGCGCCAGCGCGATTTCCCGTCCGCGGTCGCAGGCACTCAGCCTGAAAAAAGAAATAAGGCCATCACCGAGGAATAAGAAAGCAGCGCAAATCATGACGCACGGGCTTTTCAAGCAGGGCACAGCCGGCCCGCTGAGCGGGACAGATCCGCTGACAGGCGTGCCTTACCAGACAGAAGCAGACGCACTGACCGCGCAGGTAACGCAGGAAGCCTACCGGGAATACTGGGCTCGGCAGGAAGTACAGCTGCCAGCACAGGCAATGCCGCCACCACCGGAAAAGCAGCCGTGGCACCAGCGCCGTGCGGTGCCGCTCATCACCGGACACCGGCTGCTCGTGGTGCTTACAATGACAGCCGCTTCGCTCACACTATTCCGACTGCAGCTGGCATTTTGGCCAGGGGGCAGCTCGCCGCGCGGAATCGGGCCAGATATGTGGAACTGGGGCACGCTAACCTGGCTGGGCGCGGTAATCCCGGGAGCCGCTGGGCTAGCTGGCATGCTCATCTTCCGGAAGCCGGAGGGTCTTAACCAGGTCAGGCCGGTACCGCAGCTCGTTTCCTGGAGAATCGTGAGCCGGGGAATGAACCTCCGGATGGTGACTGAGACGATCCGCCGCTGCCAGGCAGAGATGGCGCAAACTCCGCTGTTCCCGTACATCATAGAGGTCATTACCGATACTCCTACCGAGCTAGCGATAAAGGACGACGACGTTCGCCACCTTGTCGTACCGGCGGGCTACGAGACGAGTAACGGCTCACTTTTCAAAGCGCGTGGCCTGCAGTATGCACTGGAGAACTCACCGCTGCCGCAAGATGCCTGGATCGTTCACCTTGACGAGGAAACGCAGCCGACGGCAAGCGGCATCCAAGGCATTGCCAGAATGATCATGGAAGAAGAGGAATCAGGACAGTACCGGATCGGCCAGGGCGCGATCCTGTATCACCGGGCCTGGCGGCGTCACCCGTTCCTCACGCTCGCGGACATGGTACGTACCGGCGATGACTTCGCACGATTCCACCTGGGGCACCGAGTCGGCATTACACTGTTCGGCCTGCATGGCTCTTTCATAGTCGTCAAAAACCGTGTCGAGAAGGCCACCGGGTTTGACTTCGGCCCGCAGGGAAGCATTACCGAAGACGCCTTCTGGGCGCTCGTGAGCATGGAGGCAGGCTACCGCTGCCGCTGGGTGGACGGCTACCTAGAGGAGCAGTCCACCGAATCCGTAATGGACTTCGTGAAGCAACGTCGCCGCTGGTACCAGGGGCTCGCCAAGGTCGCTATCCACGCGCCCGTAAAGCTCCGGTGGCGGCTCGTCATAGGAACCAACACCATCCTCTGGACGCTAGCCCCGTTCGCAGTGCTCTACACAGCGGCGCACTTCGCCTATGGCTCCTCCGTCATGGCACCGGTTAAGCTTATGGCCGACCTCTCAATGGCGTCGTTCCTCACCCTCTACGTCTGCGGGCTGCGGGAGAACCTGCGAGAGCACGGCATCACCAGTCCTGTGCAGCGAGCTGCCTGGTACGCCCTGCAAGTCATGCTGCTGCCGGTCTTCTGCACGCTAGAGGCAGCCGGCGTCATGCTCGCAATTGTTCACCCGGTGAAAGGCTTCCACGTCGTTAGCAAGGACGGTAGGTAACCTTGTCGACCGTCAGGGCAACAAGGTCGATCGTCGCGGCGACCGTATCTGACAAGAGTGGGGATCATACATCCTCGCCAACGTCCCACTCGCTGACACCACGATCTTGGTGTGTTTGCCTGGATAAATCCGGCAGGAGAACGCCTACGGCGGCGGTCCCTCCCGTTTACCTGATCAGCAGCGGCTTGAGGAACTGGCCGGTGTAGCTCTTGTCGTTGGCGGCCACGTCCTCGGGCGTGCCGGTCGCCACGACGGTGCCGCCGCCGTTACCGCCCTCGGGGCCCATGTCGATGATCCAGTCGGCGGTCTTGATGACGTCGAGGTTGTGCTCGATGACCAGGACCGTGTTGCCCGTCTCGACCAGCTTGGTGAGGACGCCGAGCAGCTTGCGGATGTCCTCGAAGTGCAGTCCCGTGGTGGGCTCGTCGAGAACGTAGATGGTGCGGCCAGGGGACCGCCGCTGCAGTTCCGTGGCCAGCTTGACGCGCT
>Ga0302314_10015250_pt1 | contig 13075 bp, 8 predicted proteins | sample III_Palsa_N2_3_FD_200533 | JGI IMG/M metagenome (GOLD analysis project Ga0302314, IMG submission 200533) | Peat permafrost microbial communities from Stordalen Mire near Abisko, Sweden - III_Palsa_N2_3 | ecosystem: Environmental > Terrestrial > Soil > Palsa > Peat permafrost | place: Sweden...
CAACTGCAAAAGCAAAAGCAAAAGCAACTGCAAAAGCAAAAGCAACTGCAAAAGCAAAGGCAAGTGCAAAGGCGAGATCCTTCGCATCGCTTCGCTCAAGCTCAGGATGAGGGCGAAAAACTAGCAACAGCAACTACAGAAGCAGATTCCCTTCGGGAATGACAACCAGAAAGGCAAAGGCAAAGGCAAAAGCAAAAGCAACTGCAACTGCAAAAGCAAAAGCAAAAGCAGATTCCTCCGCTGCACTGCGAAATGACAACTCGAGAAGAAAACGGCAGACCGCTTTTTGCTGGTGCTCAGTCGAAGAGGATGACTGTTAGGCGGCGGGGGCCGTGGACGCCGCGGATGCGGGTCATTTCGATGTCGGAGGTGGCGGAGGGGCCGGAGATGGTGGTGATGGGTTTGCTGGCTTTGGCGGCGACTTCGGCTAGGGTTTCGGGGAGGAGTTCGAAGACCTGGTTGTGGCGGACGAGGCAGATGTGATGGTCAGGTAGGAGTGTGACTACGCGGCGGGCTTGTGCGCCTTCGTGTACGAGGATGATGGTGCCGGTGGCGGCGACGGCGGCCTCGCAGGTGGTGATGACGGCGGGGATGCCTTCGATCTCGTTGGTGGCGAGGTTGTGGTCGATGCGGAAGTCGATGCCGGTGGGTAGCCATGCAGAGGGGAAGGCTGCGGCGACGATGGCCTGCTGCTCGTTGGCGTGTTGCAGGGCCTGCGCGATGGCAGAGGGGAGTTCGGACTCGGCGGTGACTTGCAGGATTTCGGTGTCGTAGTCGATGAGGCGGTCGATGAAGAAGTCGAGGCAGGCTTGGTGGTTGAGCTTGCCGACGCGGTTGTAGGTCTGCGCGATTTTGGCGTGAGACAGGACTGGGTCGACGGGGTCGACGTCGAGTGCGGTGCGGATGCGGGAGAGGATTTCTTCGCGGGCGGTCATTGGGGGTCTCCGGGGGATTTTGAGGTGGTCCCGTCCCCGATCTCCAAAGGCGAGAGATCGGGGGCACCCGGATTTGTGGGAGTACTTGGATTTGTGGATGGTTTGCGCTGCTTCCACCAGTCGCGGAAGCTTTGTTGGGGGATGGGGCGTAGGTCGCGGGAGCTGGTCCAGGCGCCGGCCATGCCGGGCAGGTTGGTGAGCTGGCCTTTGCGTTCGAAGAGCGTTTGACCGATGCGTGCCAGGCGTTGCGCGGCTTCGTAGCGGCGGTGATTTTGGAAGATGGCTGCGGCGGCTTGCATCGCGAGGTTTTCGGGCGAGAGTTTGCCGCTGAGGGTCTTCTGGTCTTCGCGGACGACTTCGCCGCGCAGGTGGATGAGGACTTCGGGGATGTTGATTTTTACGGGGCAGACTTCGTAGCACGCGCCGCAGAGCGTGGACGCGTAAGGCAAGCTGCGGGAGTGTTCGAGCGACGAGAGTTGCGGAGACAGGATGGCACCGATGGGGCCGGAGTAGATGCTGCCGTAGGCGTGGCCGCCGGTTTCGCGGTAGACGGGGCAGGCGTTGAGGCAGGCGCCGCAGCGGATGCATTGCAGGGTTTCGCGCTCGAGCTCGTCGTGCAGTAGCTTGGTGCGGCCGTTGTCGAGCAGGATGACGTGGAAGGCCTGGGGGCCGTCGCCGAGGGTGACGCCGGTCCAGAGTGAGTTGTAGGGGTTCATGCGCTCGCCGGTGGCGGAGCGGGGAAGCGTTTGCAGAAAGACTTCGAGGTCGGCGAAGGTAGGGATAACTTTTTCAATGCCGACGAGCGTGATGAGGACTTCAGGAAGCGTGACGCACATGCGTCCGTTGCCTTCGGACTCGACGACGCAGACGGTGCCGGTTTCGGCGATGGCGAAGTTGGCTCCGCTGATGCCGATTCTGGTGCGGAGGAAACGCTTGCGAAGGTAGCTGCGGGCGGCTGCGGTCAGGTCTTCCGGCTGTTCGGTGAGCTCGGGTTTGCCCATCTTGTCGCGGAAGATGTCGCGGATTTCGAAGCGGTTTTTGTGGAGAGCGGGGACGACGATGTGGGAAGGCTCGTCGTTGCCGAGCTGCACGATCATGTCGGCAAGATCGGTTTCGATGGGCGTGATGCCGGCGGCTTCGAGAGCGTGGTTCATCTGCACTTCGTCGGAGGTCATGGTTTTGACCTTGATGACTTCCACGTCTTCTTGATCGCCGCTGTAGTGCTGGATGAGTTCGATGGCAATCTTGTTGGCTTCGTCGGCGTCGCGGGCCCAATGGACTTTGCCGCCGGCGAGTTCGCAGTTGCGTTCGAACTCGAGGAGGTAGTGGTCGAGGTGGGCGAGCGTGTGCTGCTTGATGTCGCTGCCGGCCTGGCGAAGCTGCTCCCAGTCCGGCATCTCTTCGACGCGGAGGGCGCGCTTGTTGCGGATGACGTTTGTCGCGTGGGCTACGTTGCGGCGGAGCTGGTCGTTTTTGAGCGCGGACTTTGCGGCGATGGGGAAGTCGGGCGCTTTGGAGGTTTTGCCGACGACGATGCTCATGCGAGGCCGCCTGTTTCCGCGAGGATTTCAGCAAGGTGCAGGGTGCGGACCTGTGAGCCGCCGCGATGCAGGCCACCGTAGATCTGCATGAGGCAGGAGTTGTCGAGGGCGCAGACGACCTCGGCTCCGGTCTCGACGACGCAGGCTTCTTTTTCAGCGAGCATGGCGAGGGAGACGTCGGGGTTTTTGACGGCGAAGGTGCCACCGAAGCCGCAGCACTGTTCTTTCTGTGGGAGCTCGATGAGGTTGAGGCCGCGAACGTTGCGGAGAAGTTTGGTGGGTGCGTCGCCTACGTGCAACATGCGGAGCGAGTGGCAGGAGGGGTGATAGGTGACGGTGTGCGGGAAGGTCGCACCGACGTCTTCTACGCCGAGGTGGTTGACGAGAAGCTCGGAGAACTCGAAGACGCGCGGAAGCAGGCTTCGGACTTCTGCGAGGAAAGCGGGATCGTTTTCGGCTTCGGCCATCATCTCGTAGTGCTCGCGCATCATGGCGACGCAGGAAGCAGAGGGGACGCAGACGGCTTCGGCGTTGCGGAACATCTCCACGAAGCGGCGGACGAGCGGCACGGCCTCGCGATGGTAACCGGTGTTGTAGTGCATCTGTCCGCAACAGGTTTGTTCGAGCGGGAAATCGACGGTGTGGCCAAGGCGTTCGAGCACACGGGTAACGGCGATTCCTGTCTGCGGGAACAGCGTGTCGTTATAGCAGGCGACAAAAAGCGTGATGCGCAGGGGAACTCCTTCGTTGTGGCAGTGACAAAGCCAGTTTACAAGTGAAACATGCTTGCCGGGAAAGCTTATAGGATCAGCGGACCTTCCGGCTATCTGATTCTCATTATCTGACCTTCAGATAGCTGCCGTAACCGACGACTACGGTTGATCCTATGAGAAGAGCGAGTCCGCAGCCAACCAGCAGCCGGGTGCGGAGGCTGGTGTCCTTCCATTCCTTGAGGGCGATGCCCCAGAGATTGGCAAAGATGATGATACTGGCCATGTGCAGCGTCCAACTGGCGAAGTCGTACTTGCCCATTTTTGTGGTGCCCATGGAGTAGAAGAAGAACTGGAAGTACCAGATGACGCCGGCGGAGGCTGCGAGGAGGTAGTTGCGCAGCAGAACGCTGGAGTTGATGCGCTGGGTGAGCTCGCGGGGGTCGAGGTCGATGAGGGTTTCGCCGGTGACGGCGGCGGTGCCCATGGGGTTGTCGCCGGGTTGGCCGGTGAACTGGCCGATGGACTTGTTGCGGAGGATGAGGATGGCCGACCAGACGAGGTTGGTGACGAAGCCTCCCCAAAGGACGACGATGAGGACAGGGAGGTTGGACCAGAGATCGCTTTTGCCGGCGGCGGCGAGTTCGAGGTGGGCGATATCGGCGATCGGCTTGCCGGCGTCCAGACCGAAGGCGAAGAAGCTGCTCATGATGCCGGCGAAGATGGCGACGGCGAGGCCTTTGACGAAGGAGAAATCACGCTCTCCGGCGAGGGCTTTGTCTTCTTCGGAGATTTCCTGCTCTTTGGAGTAGCCCGCTGCCCCGCTGACGGCGATGGCGAGGATGCACATGGCGACTCCGCCGAGGATGACCTGGCCGGACTTCTCGCTGAGGATGGCGTGCATCTGGTGGTGGAAGATGGGTGGGATCAGGGTACCGAACGCGGTGCAGAAGCCAAGCGCGATGGCGTAGCCGAGGCCGAGGCCGAGGTAGCGGATGGCGAGGCCGAAGGTGAGGCCGCCGACTCCCCAGAGGGCACCCCACGCGACCGCGTAGAGGATGCTGGAGGTGGGTGAAGCGTGCAGGATGCTGAAGACGTGTGGGACGAAGATGGCGGCGAGCAGCGGAGGAGCGATAAGCCAGGCGGCGACACCCTGGATGATCCAGTAGATCTCCCACGACCAGCGCTTGATGCCGCGGAAGGGGATGAAGTTGCTGGCGGAGCAGAGGCCGCCGATCCAGTGAAAGATGACGCCGATAAACGGGTTGGGACCCACAGGGAACCTCGAGCGCTCGCTCCGGCTAAGGGAAAAGGACGGCTCCGGACGGCGAAGCCATCGTAACCGAAACGAGTGACGATGCGAAACAAGTTTTCTATTGAATAACTATGCGGGGCGGAAATTCTGGCCGGGCAGGCTGTTCTGAAGATTTGTGCTTCCCAGAATGTTTCAATACGTATTATAGTTTCCATTGAGAAGCCGGACAGTTGGGCCGGCATTTTGAGGTGAGTTTGTCCTATGTCGACCGAACAGGTGAAAAAGCGCGTATTTGCTGCTCTTGATGCGTTTGAGATCGCGATCCCTTCGTGGGGTTTTGCCAATACCGGAACGCGCTTTGGCAAGTTTGTGCAGGCGGGCGCCGCTACCAGCATCGAAGAAAAGTTTGCGGATGGGGCTGAGGTGAACCGGCTGACGGGCATAACGCCGACGCTGGCGCTGCATGTTCTGTGGGACCTGCCGAACGGTGTTTCCGACGCGGGCAAGATCAAAGCGCTTGCGGAGAAGACGGGTATGCGCGTGGGTTCGATCAATCCGAACCTGTTTCAGGAGGCGGAGTACAAGTTTGGGTCGATCTGTAATCCGAGTGCGGAGGTTCGTGAAAAGGCTACGGCGCATTTGTTGGAGTCGGTGGAGATTGGCAAGGCGCTGGGATCGGCAGAGGTGTCGATGTGGGTTTCGGATGGGTCGAACTATCCGGGGTCGCAGAGTATGCGGCGGCGTATTGGGTGGATGAAGGAAGCGTTGTCGCGGACCCATGCTGCGCTGGCTCCGGGACAGACTTTGCTGGTGGAGTACAAGCCGTTTGAACCGGCTTTTTATCACACGGACATTGCTGACTGGGGCATGGCGTTGGAGCTGGCCCGCAGTGCAGGGCCGCAAGCGAAGGTGCTGGTGGATACGGGGCATCATTACCAAGGGACGAATATTGAACAGATTGTGGCGTGGCTGATTGAGCTGAAGGAGTTGGGTGGATTCCACTTCAACGACCGGAAGTATGCGGATGATGATCTGACGCTGGGATCGATCGATCCGTACCAGATCTTCCGCATCTTTCATGAGATTTTGTTTGAGCAGAGCAAGGGTGGGGTGTTTCAGGCTCCGGCTTACATGATTGACCAGAGCCACAACCTGAAGGGCAAGGTAGAGGCGATGGTGCAGACCGTGGTTACGGCGCAGGAGCTGTATGCGAAGGCTGCGCTGGTGGACCAGGAGAAGCTCGCGGAGTTGCAGGATGCGTGCAGCCTGGTGGATGCGGAAGAGGCTTTCCGTGGAGCGTTCTGGACGGACGTGCGACCGTTGTTGCGGGAGTGGCGGGAGCAGCGTGGGCTGGCGGCGAATCCGCTGCAAGCGCTGCGGGAGAGCGGCTACGTCGAGCGGATTTCAGAGGAGCGCAAGGAGAAGAACGCTGGGGGCGGCAGCTCTTACGCGTAGGCGATCTTCGGGTTTGCATAGGGGCGAGGCTGAATCCATTAGGGGAATTACGTGTCCCGTGTTGATAATGGGGTGGCGCAACTGCGCTTGTCTGCGATGAGGTGAAATGGCTTCCCGAGTGAAAACGAAACGCTTGTATCTGATTCCGGTGCTGACGAAGTCGCTGGACATCCTTGAGCTGCTGCAGGCGGAGAACCAGCCGATGGTGCTGGAGGCGATCCATAAGCGCACCAAGATTTCGAAGACGACGGTCTATCGCATTCTGAAGACGCTGGTGCATCGCGGGTATGTGGCGCAGACCTCGGACAGGCAGTACCGTCATGTAGCGCGGCCGAAGAAGCTGCGCTTTGGGTTTGGTGGGCAGAGCGCGGAGATGCCGTTTTCAGAGGCTGTGACGGCGAGCCTGCGTGATGCGGCTACTGCAGTTGGCGTGGACCTGATTGTGCTGGATAACCGCTACGATGCGGAGACGGCCAAGCAGAATGCGGACACGTTTATTCGCGAACGCGTGGATGTGATCATCGAGTTCCAGATTGATGAACATGCGGCGCCGGTTTTAGCCGACAAGATTGCTGAAGCGAAGATTCCCTTGATTGCGGTGGATATTCCGCATCCTCATGCGACGTACTTTGGCGTGGACAACTATCGGACGGGGCGTGAGGCTGGCGGCATTCTGGCGGAGTATGCGATCAACCATTGGGGCGGCAAGATGGACTGGATGGTGGGACTCGATATCGAAGAGGCCGGCCAGTTGGTGCAGAGCCGCATTACGGGTGCGTTTGAAGGGGTGAGGGAACGGCTGCCGAACCTTCCGGTGGAGTCGTTTGTGCGTATTGACGGCCGCGGTATGCGGGACAAGAGTTACAAGGTGGTGCTGGACTTTTTGAATCGCCACCCGAAGGACAAGCATGTGCTGATTGCGGCTGCGAACGACACCAGCGCGATGGGTGCGGTGGAAGCGGTGCGGGAGCTGCATCGCGAGAAGAATGTGGCGATTGTGGGGCAGGATTGCGTGGACGAGATGCTGGCGGAGATGCAGCGGCCGAACAGTCCGGCGATTGCTTCGATCTCGCATGAAGTGGGGTTGTATGGGCCACGGCTGATCGAGATTGGGCTGGCGTTGCTGCGGGGGGAGACGGTGCCTCCGTATAACTACGTGGACCATCGTGCGATTACGGCGGACCGGGCGTGGTCGGTGCCAGTACGGGCGCAGGGTGGGGCGGAAGCTGCTGGTGTGGTGAGCTTGCAGGCAGCGGCTACCAAGAGTGCGAAGGCGAAGACGGCCAAGAAGAAGACTACGAAGTAGAGGCTTGCAGGAGGTGGGATGTCCTGCAAACAGGGGAGAGCTGCGTGTTGGGTGATGTTTGAGGAATCGGTTTCGCTCAATTTGGGATGAGTGTTGGGAGGGGAGAGAGCGTATCCCGGGGGCTGAAGCCCAGGTTGTGGCGGGGTTTAATGTCCGGGCTAAAGCCCGGACCTATCTCAGAAACAAAAACAATGGCAAACCGATTCGTTAGACAATGCCTAGCGTCCTGAGTCCAAAGTTGGCAACATATTCCCGGTGGTGAGTTTGATTGTCAGGTTATGCAAAAAGCAACGGCCCAGGGCTAAAGCCCATGTTGTGGCGGGTTTGAAACAGGGGCCTGAAGGCCCCTTCTCCCTCCGTCAAGTGCAAGTGCAGACGCAGATTCCCTTCGGGAATGACAACAAGAACAGCAGACGCAGATTCCCTTCGGAAATGACAACCAGAACAGCAGACGCAGATCCCCTGCGGGGATGACAGCAAGGAAAGCAACAGCAAAAGTTATATTGCGAACTTTAGACGCAGGAAGCTGGCGGCGGGATGATTTGCGACATTAAATTCTCTATAGGAATAGTTGTCCTATTGGTAGTTTTCATGCAATCATTGTCGTGCTGTGAATAGCCGGCACCAATCTTTAGTGCACAGGACGGGACATGACTACCGCTAACAAACTCCACTTTCTCGAAGACCGCTGGGACGAGGCAGTGGCCGCGAAACTTGATGCGCCGGAACTGCTGCGCTACCGCTCCAACCTGCTTGGCTCTGACCTTCGGCTTACGAACTTTGGCGGCGGCAACACGAGCTCGAAGATCGAAGAGATCGATCCGCTGGATGGGCAGAAGAAATCCGTACTGTGGGTGAAGGGCTCGGGCGGCGACCTGGGCAGCATCAAGCGCTCGGGGTTTGCGACGCTGTACCTGGAGAAGGTGCTGGCGTTGACCAAGAGCTACAAGGGCGTAGAGCTTGAGGACGAGATTGTTGGGATGTATCCGCTGTGTACGTTCCACAACAATCCCACCGCAGCGTCTATAGACACGCCGCTGCATGGGTTTTTGCCGGCGCCGCATGTTGATCATCTGCACCCGGACTGGGCGATTGCGCTGGCGGCTTCGGCCAACGGCAAAGAGAAGATGGAAGAGTTCAATCAGCAGTTCGGCCACAAGATGGTTTGGGTGCCGTGGCAGAGGCCGGGCTTTGAACTGGCGATGATGTTGAAGAAGGCGGTTGATGCAACGCCTGGATGCGATGGTGTGGTGCTGGGCGGACACGGCTTGTTTACGTGGGGCGACACGCAGCGCGAGAGCTATCTGAATACGATTACGATCATCGACCAGCTGGGACAGTTTATTGAAGAGCATGCGAAGAAGAAGGGCGTAAGCTTTGGTGGAGCGAAGCATACGTCCCATGCAGAACGCGCGGCGATTGCGGCGAAGCTGATGCCGACGATTCGTGGGCGTGTGTCTGCGAAGCAGCGCGTGATTGGCAGCTTTACGGATGCGCCGGATGTGCTGGGCTTTGTGAACTCGCACTCGGCCAAGCAGCTTGCGCATCTGGGAACGAGCTGCCCGGACCACTTTATTCGTACGAAGATTCGTCCGCTGTTTTTGGACTGGGATCCGAAGAGTTCGGTGAGCGATTGGGAAGCGACGCTGGAGCAGGCGTTGGAGACGTATCGCGCGGAGTATGCGGAGTACTACAAGGCGCATGCGCTGCCTGCATCGCCGGCGATGCGTGATGCCAGCCCGACGGTGGTACTGGTGCCGGGTGTGGGGATGTTCAGCTTTGGCAAGAACAAGACGGAGTCTCGCGTAACGGGTGAGTTTTATATCAACGCGATCCATGTGATGGAAGGTGCGGGAAGCCTGGATGGTGGCAAGCTGCCGGCGGAGTTGCCGCAGTCCGGTTGTGCGCCGACTTCGGCGTTCAGTGTGTGTGAGAACTATGTTGCGCTGCCGCCCAGCGAGGCGTTTCGCATTGAGTACTGGGCGTTGGAAGAAGCGAAGATTCGTCGCCAGCCGCCGGAGAAAGAGTTGAGCCGCCGCGTTGTGTTGGTGGTTGGCGGAGCGAGTGGCATTGGGCGTGAGACAGTGTTGCTGGCTGCGGAACGTGGCGCGCACATTGTGGTTGCCGATCTTTCGCAGGAGGCCGCGCAGAAGGTTGCGGACGAAGCGAAGGCGATTGGCGGCAAGGAGTGCGCGGTTGCTACGGTGATCGACATTCGCAGGCGCGATGCGATTAAGGGTGCGCTGGCGGCTACGGTTGCGGCGTTTGGCGGCATCGATTTGTTGATCAATACGGCGGCGATTTTTCCGACGTCGCCGGATGGTGTGATCAGCGATGCGCAGTGGGGCGTGACGTTGGAGATCAACGTGACGGCGAACTATCTGCTGACGGATGAGGCGCAGGTGATCTTCAAGGCGCAGGGGATTCCGGGTAGCGTTGTGCTGACGAGCTCGGCGAATGCGGTTGTGGCCAAGCGTGGATCGGAAGCGTATGACGTGAGCAAGGCGGCGTTGAGCCACCTGGTGCGCGAGCTTGCGATTACGTACTCGCCGCTGTTGCGGGTGAATGGTATTAGCCCGGCGACGGTGGTGAAGGGATCGACGATGTTCCCGCGCGATCGCGTGAAGGCGTCGCTGACGAAGTACGGCATTGCGTTTGACGAGAGTGCGAGCGACGATGAGATTCGCAATCTGCTGGCGGCGTTCTATGCGCAGCGTACGTTGACGCATGTGCCGATTGATCCAAAGGATTGTGCGGAAGCGATTCTGTTTGTCGGCGGGCCGAAGGCGCCGGTGACGACGGGCCATCTGATTCCTGTGGACGGCGGTCTGACTGAGGCTTATCTGCGATGAGCGCGGTGGAGACGTCGGCAACTTTTGCTGCAAAGATTCCTGAAGATCAACGTGCGTTGGTGGCGATCGATCTTGGGGCGGAGAGTTGCCGCGTCTCCTTGTTGCGCTGGTTGGGAGAGCGTGCGCAGATTCAGTTAGTGCATCGGTTTGCGAACCATGCGGATGAGCGCGAGGATGGGTTGCGGTGGGACCTGCAGTTCCTTCTCGATGGGTTGGATGCAGGATTGCGGAAGTGCGCGGAGATTGCGACCGAAGGCATACGTTCGATTGCAGTGGATGGTTGGGCCGTGGACTATGTACGGCTGGATGAAGCGGGCGCGGTGATCGCGGATCCTTTTTGTTATCGCGATGAACGTACGGTTGGCGCAGAGGCTGCGTTGCATGATGTGATTCCGGCGGAGCGCCTGCGAGAGATTACGGGGATCCAACTGCTTCGCATCAATACGGTGTATCAGTTGTTTGCGGAGACGCGCGAGACGAAGCATAACCTTTGGTTGAATCTGCCGGAGTATGTTTTGTATTGGCTAGGTGGGCGTGCGGTTTCAGAGCGCACGAACGCTACGCATACGCAGATGGTGGGGCTTGATGGAGCGTGGTCGAGCGAGATCTTTGCGGCGATGGGACACTCCGTGGAGGAGGCTGCGCCGATTGTTGAGCCGGGTACGGATGTTGGGCAGTTGAAGGGCGAGCTTGCTGCGTTGCCTGCGTTTGCGAAGACGCGGTTGATTGCGCCGGCTTGCCATGACACGGCTTCTGCGATTGCGGCGATTGCGGATGCGGGGGATGACTGGGCTTATATCAGCTCGGGGACGTGGTCGCTGGTAGGGACGGTGTTGATGACTGCGGTGAATACGGCGGCGGCGCGTGCGGAGAACTTTACCAACCTTGGTGGCGTGGATGGGACGATCTGCTTCCACAAAAATGTGAATGGCATGTGGATGCTGCGGCAGTGCATGGAAGAGTGGGCTGAGGGTGGAACGAAGCTGGAGTTATCCGAGTTGATTGCAGCGGCGGCGAAGTTTGGGCCGCGGGAGTATGTGCTCGATGTAGATGATGCGGAGCTGTTGTTGCAAGGGCACATGCTGGAGCGGATCAACGCGCAGCTTCGGCGGCGTGGTTTGCAGGAGCTTGGGGTTGAGGGGAAGGATGCTGCGGAGGTGGCGTCGTTTCTCTTCTATAGTCTGGCTGCTCGCTATGCGGTGGTGCTGCGTAAGGTGGCTGAGATTACAGGCAAGCAGTTGCGCAGGCTCTACATGATGGGCGGCGGAAGTCAGAATGAGTTTCTGAATCGTTTGACGGCGGAAGCTACGGGGCTTGAGGTGCGCAGGGCGGGGACGGAGTGCTCGACGGTGGGGAACTTTGCGGTGCAGCTTGCAACGCTGGAGCGCAAAGACGGCGATACGGAAACGCGACCGACGTGCGTGTGGGCTGGTCGGCTGGCGGACGCGCAACAAATTTAGAGATAGCAGTTTGACGAAGGGCTCGCTGCGTTATGGCAGGGATGCGTTTCGTGTGGGCGCTTTCGCGAGGTAGCCAGCTTTACGCTATGCTGTAGCAACTCCATTGCGTAGAGTTTTGACCGGGCCACATCCCCCTATTTTGAATTTAATTTTCAGCGTGAGGTTGCAGCGATGGACGTTCGGACGGTTGCGGAAAGATCAACGACCGCAACGCTTAGCGATGGTCCGAAGACTGCAACGTCGCCATCGTATGGGTTACAGCAACATGTGTTGTCGCCGATGGAAACGCTGGCGCAGTCGATTTCAACCATTGCTCCTAGTACGACGCCTACGCTGACTGTGCCGCTGATCTTTGCGCTGTGCGGTGTTGGTGCGGGGTTGGCTTATGTGATCGCGATTGTTGCGGTGGTGTTGGTTGCGCTGTGCGTGGCTTCGTTTGCGAAGGAGTCGGCATCGCCGGGATCGCTTTATAGCTATGCGCACTCGTCGTTGCCGCCGGTGTTCAGTGCGATGACGGCTTGGGCGTTGTTCTTTGCGTATGTGATGACGGCGGCCTCCGTAATTGGCGGGTTTCTGAACTACAGCTATGTTGTGCTGGAGGATCTTCATGCCGGGCTTGCGGCGCATGTGTCGCCTACGCTGCTGACGGTGATCGTTGCCGGTGGAGCGATGAGCGTGGCGTATCGCGACATCAAAATTTCTGCGCGACTGATGCTTTGGATTGAAGCTGTGTCTGTGTGTTTGATCACGATTGTGATCGGCATCACGCTTTGGAAGCATGGCCTGCATGTGGACAAGTCGCAGTTTGAGTTGCGCGGCGTTTCGATGCAGCAGGTGCGCATGGGTGTGATGCTGGCGATCTTCAGCTTTGTGGGATTTGAAAGTGCGACCACGCTTGGATCGGAAGCGCGCGAGCCGCTGAAGACGATTCCGCGAGCGGTGATTTTGAGTACGTTGCTGGCGGGGTTGTTCTTTTTGCTTTGCGTTTACGGCGAGGTGTTGGGCTTTCATGGATCGGCTACGACGCTGGATAACAGCGCGGCGCCATTTCACTATCTTTCGACGCAGGCGGGCATTGGGCCGGCGGGGATGTTGATCGATATCGGCGTGCTGGTGAGTATGTTTGCCGCGACGCTGGCTTGTGTGATCGCGGCTTCGCGGGTGCTGTTGTTGATGGCGCACCATGGGCTGACGCATAGCAAGCTGGGCGTGACGCATGTTCGCAATGAGACGCCGGGGTTTGCGAGCATTCTGGCGGCAGTGCTGGCGTTTCTGCCGGTGGCCGTGCTGGTGCATCGCGGGGTTGGCGGGGCGGACATCTATGGATGGATGGGGACGCTGGCTGTTTTTGGGTTTTTGACGGCGTATACGCTGGCGGCGGTCGCGCTGGCGGTGCATTTGAAGAGGGAGCAGCGGTTGACGGTGCGCGTGATGCTGCTTTCGGCTGCGGCGGTGGTGGCGATGATTGCTGGGTTGCTGGGGAATTTGTTTCCAGTGCCGCCGGCTCCGTATCGCTATTTTCCCTATATTTACGGGGCTTATCTGGTGTTGGCGATGGGCT
>Ga0302314_10015251_pt1 | contig 13074 bp, 10 predicted proteins | sample III_Palsa_N2_3_FD_200533 | JGI IMG/M metagenome (GOLD analysis project Ga0302314, IMG submission 200533) | Peat permafrost microbial communities from Stordalen Mire near Abisko, Sweden - III_Palsa_N2_3 | ecosystem: Environmental > Terrestrial > Soil > Palsa > Peat permafrost | place: Sweden...
GCGCCCAGGTGTCCCCGGCGTTGGCTGAGGCGTAGACCTGGCCGCCGGTGGTGCCGAAGTACACCCCGCAGGAGTCCATCGTGTCCACGGCCATCGCGTCGCGGAGCACGTTGACGTAGCAGTGCTCCTGCGGCAGGCCCCTGGTCAGCGGCTCCCAGTCGTCGCCGCCGGTCCGGCTGCGGTAGACCCGCAGCTTCCCCTCGGGCGGAAAGTGCTCGGCGTCGCTGGTGATGGGGACGACGTAGATCGTGTCGGGCTCGTGGGCGTGCACGTCGATCGGGAACCCGAAGTCGGTCGGCAGGTTGCCGCTGACCTCGTGCCAGGACTCGCCGGCGTCGTCGCTGCGCATGACATCCCAGTGCTTCTGCATGTACAGCACGCCCGTACGGTCGGGGTGCATCGCGAGCCGGTGCACGCAGTGCCCGACCTCGGCGTCCGGGTCGGGGATGCCCTCGGACTGCAGGCCCCGGTTGATCGGCCGCCAGCTCTGGCCGTCGTCATCGGACCGGAACGCGCCCGCCGCCGAGATCGCGGCGAACATCCGGCCCGGCGCGGACGGGTCGAGCAGGATCGTGTGCAAGCACATGCCGCCCGCACCGGGCTGCCAGGACGGCGCCGAGTCGTGGCCGCGCAGCGCGGGCATCTCCTGCCAGGACTGCCCGCCGTCGCGCGACCGGAACAGCCCGGCGTCCTCCACCCCGGCCCAGACGGTGTCCGGGTCATCCAGGGACGGCTCCAGGTGCCACACCCGCTCGAACTCCCACGGGTGCGGCGTCCCGTCGTACCACTGGTGCGTGCCAGGGGTTCCGTCGTAGGCGAACTGGTTACCGACCGGCGCCCAGGTCGCGCCGCCGTCATCAGAGCGCTGGATTACCTGCCCGGACCAGCCGCTGCATTGCGAGGCGTACAGCCGGTCCGGGTCCGCTGGCGACCCCTTCACGTGGTAGACCTCCCAGCCCGCGAAGTGCGGCCCGCTGATTTCCCACCGGTCGCGCCCGCCATCGGAGGTCAGGACGAACGCGCCCTTGCGCGTCCCCGCCAGCACCCGCACGCCTGTCATCGCTGCTCCCGTCTGCCCGCCAGGCGCCCGCGCACCCGGACCCGGACCCGGCCAACTATGATCACCCGCCTGACCTAGCCATAGCCGGTAAGTAGAAGATGTCACAGCCCGCTGACATTCTGACGCCGAACGCACCGCAGACTCATCGCGGCGAGCCCAGGGAATCCTCGTTACGGCTGGTAGGGCGGGGCCACGCCCCAGCCCCAGTGCGGGACGGGTGCCTGCTCGACGACCTTGGCGCCAGGCTGGGAGTTGTGCATGGCCAACCGGGTCCCCACTCCAGGTAGCCGATCAGGGCCGCGCGGAACTCCGGGTCATCGGGCAGGCCCGCGTCACCGGACGGCCCTGCACCCATTCGTACAGCGTCGGCGGCTCGCTCATCGCAGAAGTGTAACACTGTAATCAGCCATATCCTGGTTCTGGCGCGTGAATGACGACGAGGCGCCCGCCTCGCCACCCGTTAAGGGAGCGGGCACTATGGGAACGGCTCTCCTCGGGGAGCCCGCATCGGACGGCGAGACTGAGGAGCTGACGCGATGGGCATCGTCTCGCCCGGCTTTTCCGGGCACCGCCGGACCAGGGAGAAGCTGCCGCCGGGGCAGTACCTGGTCCATGACTTTCCCGTGCTGTCGGCCGGGCCGACGCCGCGGGACGGGCTGCGCGGCTGGGACTTCACCATCACCACCGAGTCCGGGCAGGTGAACGCCTGGGACTGGGCCGCGTTCCAGGCCCTCCCGGCCGAGGACATCACCGTGGACCTGCACTGCGTCACGAAATGGTCAAAGCTGGGGACCCGCTGGCGAGGCGTGTCCCTGGACACCCTGATGGCCGGCGTGACGACCGCCGCGGAATACGCGGTGGCCCGCGCCGTGGGCGACTACACGACCAACCTGCCGCTGGAGGACCTCCTCGACGGCAAGGCGTGGATCGCGTTCCGCTACGACGGCGCCGACCTGGAACCCGAGCACGGCGGCCCGGCCCGGCTCCTGGTGCCGCACCTGTACCTGTGGAAGTCCGCGAAGTGGGTCCGCGGCATCGAGCTGCTCGACCACGACGAGCCCGGCTTCTGGGAACCCTCGGCTACCACAACTACGGAGACCCATGGCGCGAGGTCTCCCCGTACCTGACCGAGGTCCTCAGCCCCGGCAATCCCCTGGAGCTGCGCGGCCCGATCGGCGGCTACTTCGCCTGGCACCCCGGTGACCCGCAGCCCGTCCTGCTGATCGGCGGCGGCTCAGGCGTCGTGCCGCTGATGGCCATGGCCCGCACCCGGGCCGCCACCGGCAGCACCGCCCCGATGCGGCTGATCTACTCCACCCGCAGCCCGCACACCCTGCTGTACGCCGGCGAGCTGCAGCGCCCCGCGGCCACCGGTACCGGCCTGGACATCGACATCATCTACACCCGCGAAGCTCCGGCCCGATGGCCCGGCCCCGTCGGCCGCCTGGACGCCCGGCAGCTCCTCGACCTCGCGGGACCACCGGCGGCCAGCCGGCAGTGCTTCATCTGCGGGCCGACGGGATTCGTGGAAAACGCCGCCCGCCTGCTCGTCGACCAGGGCATCGGGGAGCGGCAGATAAGGACCGAGCGGTTCGGACCCAGCGGAGGCACGTCATGACCGAGACATGGACCGACGGCAACAGCATCGGCGGGACCCTCCGCGACGTCTTCAGCGTCGACATCACCGCGGCCGCCGGCCGCTGCGCCGGATGCGGCAAGACCGGCCCGCTCGCCGAGGGCCGCGTCTTCAGCTACTCCCCGGGACTGGTCCTGCGCTGCCCCGCCTGCGGAGCAGCGCTCCTGCGCCTGGCCCGCGCCCCCGGCCGCGCCTGGCTCGACGTACGCGGACTTGAGTACATCGAGCTCGCAGCTCCCGAGTAGCCGCCAGCCGGGCGGTCACCGCTGCACCTGGTCATGAACATGGACCTCAGCTCAGGCCCGACCAGAGATAACGTGCGCCGATGGCGACGACCAGGACTCCCATCACCCGGCGGATCAGGACATCCGGGAGCCGCCGCTGGATCCGGGCACCGGTGTAGGCGCCCGCCAGGCCGCCGAGGCCCAGCGCGATGCCGGTCGGCCAGTCGGGAGCCACCGGCCCATGGTGATGAACCGACAAAATCAGGAAGGTGACCACGCCCGCTACCGAAGTGACGAAGGTGGATGCCAACGCAGCGGGAGCCACTTCTTTCGGCGACCGTCCGCTGCCGATCAGGACAGGAGCCAGGATCGAGCCGCCGCCGATGCCGTAGATACCGCCGACGCATCCCACCACCACCGCGAGCAGGATCAGCAGGGGCAGCGGAATCGCCCGGCCCGGCCGCGCATCCCCTCCCGAGGGAATCGGCCTGGTCAGCGCCAGCCAAGCACCGAGCGGCAGCAGCACCGCCGCGACGACGAAGTCAAAGACGTGCGCGCTGGGCAGCAGCTCCACGCGGATCACCGACCCGGCGATGACGCCGGGCAGCGTCCCGGCGATGAGGACCAGGGCAAGCCGACCACCGGTCTGTCCCTGCCGCCAGTACCGGTACAGCGCACCCGGAGTGGCCACCACGTTGTACAGCAGGTTGGTCGGGGTAACCGCCGGGCTCGGCGTCCCCAGCACGCTGACCTGGAAAGGCAGCAGCAGCACCGCACCCGAGATCCCCGCAGGCGTCGCCATCACCGCGACGGCGAATGCCGCGGCCAGGGCCACCACCACCGTCCAGCCCGGTCCCAGCACCCGGTCACGATAGCGAGCCGCACGGCAGAGGATCAGCCGATGACCGGCTAATTGCGCCGGGCAACTCCGGCGAGAGCCACGCCTGGCCTCAACCGCTCCGCCGTGTTCACCGACAGCGCGGAGTCCGGCGATGCCCTCACCCAGGCTGGGCACCGACCCCAATCCGGGCCAGTGCCGGGCGATAGTGGGCCAGGCACGGCCGCCGGAGATCAGTTCGCCAGACGAATGCGGTGTCCCGGTGCTACGCGAGGGGTGTCTCATGACGCCGACCACGGACAAGATCACCCATCAACTGGCTCCCCGTTTGGCTCCGTTAGACTTGCTAACGACCATGCGAAGACGCAACACGGCTCTGAGCTGCAAAAACAGGTGGGCGCAGCAGGGTTCGAACCTGCGGCCCCTCGCTTGTAAGGCGAGGACGTACCGTCGCTGGACGTCGCTGGACGTGGCCCGGTGTGGCAGCTGCCAGCCACGACTGTGGCTGGACGTGGCCTGGTGTGGCCTGATGCCGGTGGACGTTGGCTCCCCGTTTGGCTCCCCCCATTTCGTTAGCGCCGCTAACCTTCAATAATCCGGACGGCAGCCTGAAATTGCTCCCCGGCCATACTCGATCGGGCTGATCCGCCAGCGCTGAGCCATGGCATTCAGCAGTCCGATCGATCGATGGATCCCCCGATGTAGTCTTCGAAATATGGATGCTCAGTCCCGGCCTCCGCTTCGCGGACGTGAGCAGGAGCTCGCGGTCTTTCGTCGGAGGCTGAGCCAGGCCCGGGCCGGGACCGGTTGCGTGGTCGTGGTGGAGGGGAGCGCCGGGCTCGGCAAGACGAGGCTGCTCGATGAGTGCGTTTCGATGGGTGGAGCGCTCTCATTTCGGGTCGGGCGAGGAGCTGCCGAGCCGGGGAGGGTAATCGAGCTGGGCGCCCTCTTCGACGCGTTGTTTGAGGGGGATCCGCCGCTCGCGGATCGGCGCGCACTCAATGACGTCCACGCTTCATCGGAGTTTTTGTTCTGGCTCCTCCAGGACGTGCAGTCCCTCATTGAGGAGGCCGCGCTCAAGAGTCCCGTGCTTATCTGTCTGGACGATCTGCACTGGAGTGGGACCAGTCTCTCGTTCGCAATGCGGCAGCTCCCTTCGCGCCTCTCGTCGCTTCCTGTCGCGTGGGTCATGGCATTCCGGCCAGACCAGGGGCTGCATCAGGTACAGCAGGCGAAGCTCGAGCTCATCGAGGCCGGGGCGGAGCTAATTCGCTTGGGGCCGCTCAATCGCGAAGCCGTCGCGCAGGTCGCGACCGACGTGCTCGGAGTCGAGGCAGACGAGGAACTCCTCCAGAAGGCCGGCCGGGTTCAGGGCAATCCGTTCCTGCTCGTTGAGTTCTTCCGCGGACTCCAGGACGACCTCCTCGTTTCGCTCGACTCAGGACGCGCGAAGCTCGTCGAGGACCGACTGCCCCACCGCGTGAGTGACAGCATGCGCGGGCGCCTTGCGCGCATGTCCCCGGCATCGGGACGGGCTGCGACGTTCGCGTCGGGGCTCGGACGCAGATTTAGCATTCACGACTTGGCCACGATGACCGATATGTCGCTCACGGAGCTGATCGACCCGGTCAACGAGCTCGTTCAGGCCGATATTTTCGCTGACGATGGCGGTCAACTGGCGTTCCGGCACGACATCACCCGGGAGGCCGTTCGGGGCAGTTTGCTGCCCCCGGTCCGGCGGGCAATCGACCGGCAGGCGGCCGAGGTGCTGCTTGCACGCGGCGCGCTCCCGGTAGAGGTGGCTGCCCAGCTCGTTGAGAGCGCAGAACCGGGCGATGACACCGCGATCGAGACGGCGCTCCGGGCAACTCAGGCCCTCGGCGCTTCCGATCCCGCCGCGGCAGCTGAGCTTGCCGCGAAGGCGCTCGACCTCACCCCACTCCGGCATACCCTCCGAGGTCCGCTGGTCGCCCAACGGGTCGTATCACTTTTCGCAGCTGGCCTTGCGGAAGAAGGAAAGCGGTTCGCTGATTCTGCGCTCCGGGAGGCGATGCCGGCCGAGGAAGAGGCGAGGGTACGTGTCAGTGTCGCCGGCATGTTCGATCTCTCTCCGGAGGTCCGGTCGGAAAACGCTCGCGCTGGCCTCGCTCTTCCGTCTTTGTCCACGGATCTGCGTGCCGAACTCTGGGCTGCGCTGTACCACAGCCTCAGCGTGGCTGGACGGAAGGCGGAGGCTCTCGACGTCGAGCCCAGTGCCCGCGAGGCAGCGTACGCGAGCACGAGCGAGGTGTGCCGGTTCGCGTTTGAGCTCCCGGAGTCGGGGCTCTCGTACCAACTACTCGACTTTGGGCGCTCGCTCGAGATTCTTTTGATTGCAGAACGCCGTCGGCTCAACGGCCAAGGCGACGCGCGAGCTCGTCTGGCGCACATGCTCCGGGCATGGATTCTCGCAGCAAGCGACCGGTACGAGGACGCGCTTCAAGCTATCGACTCCGGGGTGATCGCCGCCCAGCGCGACCGGCAGAATTGGGCGCTGCGCGCCTTCGAGACAACGCGTGGCCGGCAGATGCTGCAGATGGGGAACTTCGCTGAGGCCGCGCTCGCGCTTGAAGGCCGATTTAGTTGCGGGGAGGCCCATCTCATTGCCGGAGCCCTCCACGCTCCCTCGGTCGTCGCGCTCGGCACACTTAAGATCCACACCGGAGACGAGTCCGGCGCGCTGGAGGTCGCCGAGATCGCGAAGATCATGTTGCAGGCAAGCGCACCTGGCGTCCGGCATCATGCGATGTGGTACCTCGCGCTTCTCGCGCTGTCCCAGGGCGACCCGATGCGGGCGCACGGGTGGCTCTGCTCCTGCGGACATGAGGAGCGGCTCTCGATGTACCCGCTTTACCCGCACGAAGTCGCCTACGACGCCGAACGCGTACGCATCGCTGCCGCGGTCGGTGACGAGGAGCTCGCCGAACACGGAATCTCGATCGCTGAACGGCGCGCGAGGCTCAATCCAGATGTCCCCTCGTGCGCCGCTGCAGCAGCACACGCACGAGGCATCTGGAACGACTCCACGGAGGATCTCGAGCGCGCCGTTTCGCTCTATAGAGGTGGACCTCGCCCGCTAGCCCACGCGTCCGCGCTCGAAGACCTCGGCCGAATGCTGGCACAGCACGGCGACAACGCGTCGGCAATAGCCGCGCTCGACGAGGCGCTGACGATATCGACGCGCGTCGGGGCGAGCTGGGACGCTAAGCGTGTTCGGGGCCGCCTTCGCCGCCTTGGCGTGCGACGGCGAACCGTCAAAATCGATCGACCAAAGACCGGGTGGGAGGCACTGACCGAAGCCGAGGCTGTAGTCGCCAATCTTGCCGCACATGGATCCACCAACCGGGAGATCGCCGACAAGCTCTTCGTCTCCCAGCACACCGTCCATTCTCATGTTCGACACGTCTTCGAGAAGCTCGGAATCAATTCCCGTGTTCACCTGACGAGGCTTGCTGCGGGCCGATCGCCCGAATCGCCAAGTGATCCGCATGCCGACCGCTAATGATTGGCGCCCGCTGGATGACTGATCAGGCATGGGGCTCAGCACAGCAGACGTACAGTCAGCCCGGCTGAGGAGCGCGTAGACCAGCCATCTGGTGGCCATTGGCGCCAACGCGAAACACCATATCCGTGTCTTTTCGATCGGGGGTGGGCGGCGTCTGGCTGGCGTAGCCGGCCAGACAGTTAGCCAGTTGCACCCGAGATTGCACGCCGAGTTTTGCGAATACGGCGCGGAGGTGGGTGCCCACAGTATTAATGGACACGCCTAGGGCGGATGCTGCGGACTTGTTTGTGTGTCCCTCGCTGATGAGGGTGGCGACGCGCCGTTCGGCCTCGGTAAGGGAAGCCCATCCGGTCGCCGGGGCGGCGGCCGCGGTGGACCATTTGGCCCGGCGGGCGCCGGCCTGGCGCATGGCGCGCTGCACATCGCCGCGGAAAGCCCGCGCTCCCATGTGGTGGTATTCGTCCCAGGCCCGGTCTAGTTGCGCAAGCGCTTCGGAGCGGCGGCCGGCGGCGAGCAGGGCGCGTCCGTAGGATTCGGCGCCGACGGCGCGCAGGACCGGCCTCGGGCTGCGGTCGAGAACACCCGCGGCCTCGGCGAGGATGTCGAGGTCCTGTTTACCTAGTCCGCGGAGATTGAGGGCGACACCTTCGAAGCTGGCCACGCCGGGATTGCGGGCGGCGTTCGCTTCGGCGACGCCGAGGCAGGACGCGGTGAAGGTGTCATCGCCGGTGGCGGTACCGATTTGGTAGAACAGCCCGTTCCAGCAGGGCCAGAGCGGCCAGTAGCTGCGGGCCTGTTCTGCGCCCTGCAGGACCGGTCGCAGCGTGTCCCGTGCTGCGGTCAGGTCGCCACGGCTCACCGCGAGCCAGCCTCGCATAACGGTGACGCCGGGGTTACGGAGGGCCTCGTCGGAGTCGGTCAGCTTGTCGGTGAATCGCAGCTGGGTAGCGGCGATTTCGATCTCGCCGCGCAAGAGCGCGACCGCGGCACGGATCGTGATCGCGTCGAGAAGATGCAGGCTGGTGCCCAGCTGGCGGCCGAGCTCGATCAGTGTGCGAGCGCCGGCGTCGGCGTCGTCGAGGCGCCCGAGATTGAAGTCCTGCCACATCTGGGCGCACGCGATGCCGGGCAGCAAAGCTTCGGCGGTGGTGGCGCAGCTGGCGCGAGCTTGATCGAGCAAGGCCTGGGCGTGGTCGTAGCGGTCCACGAACTGCAGCGCGGTGATCTCCTCGGCGAGGTACGGCGCGCCGGTGAGGGTACGCAGCTCACGGAAGTGCCGCAAAGCCTCCTGGTGGCGCCCTTGATTGCGGGCTGCCTCGCCAGCGGCCTGTACCGCCAGGGAGAGCGCCTCGCAGTCGCCGCTGTCGCGGGCCTGCTCTACCGCGCTGGCCGCTTCTTGAGCAGCTGGCTCGCCGGGTAGCGTCCGGGTGCGGGCCAGCGCGTATGCCGCCCGCAGCCGGACCGTGACTGCCGCGTCCAAGCTGCTGCTGCGCAGGGTCCGCTCAATCCTGGAGGTCAGGTCGTGGGCCCGTCCACTTAGCCACAGCGCACGCGCGGCTTCGGTCTCGACCTGCGCCGCCAGGTTAGCGTCATCGACGCGGGCAAGGATCTGGTCGGCGACGGTGATCGCCTGGGTGGCGTGCTGAGCTCCACACAATACGGACAGGCAGCGACGGCTCAGGTCCAACCACTCCGGCTGAGCGGGGCGCACTGTGGCGAAGGCGAGCGCAGCAAGTTCCCCGGCGTCCTCGGCACTAGTGCGGGCCAGGGTTTCCGCCGCCGAGATCAAGATCAAGGAACTGGCAAGGTCTCCCGACGTCGCGGCCGCGCGGGCGTGGGCGGCAGCGACCAGGGGCTCGCCGAGGACGCTGAGGTGGTAGTCGGCCAGGCGGGCGTGCAGCTGACGGGCGCGATCAGCGGCGAGGATGGCGTAGATCGTCTCCCGGACCAGGTCATGGCGGAAGGTCAAGGCATCCGCGGCCACGGTGATCAGCCCGGACTCGAGGGCACCGGCGAGACCGTCCGCACCATCAGAGCTGCCAAGTCCGGGCAGCAGCGCGAACGCGTCGCGTACCGGCAACGGCCGTCCAGCGGCCGCGACCAGCTCCACCAGTTCGCCTGCCGAACTGGGAAGCTCGGCGAGTCGGCGCGCCATCGCCGTTGCGAACTCGCCCGCGATATCGTCGCGTTCCCCGCCTGCGGCTGAGCGCGCCAGGCTGTCGATGATCTGAGTGGCCAGGAACGGGTTGCCGCCGGTGGCATTCAGGTAGCGGCGGGTCCGCTCGTCCGGCACCCGCCCGAGCCGGTCCCGTGCCATCGCCGCCAGGTCTGACGTGGTCAGCGGCACAAGCCGAAGGTACTCGCGGCGGACGACGTCGTATCCGGCCAGATCGATCCCGCTGGCGTCATCGCGGCTGGCGAAGATCCACACCACGGGCAGGCCGGCCAGCCGGGACACCAGGCTGCGCACAAGGAACCGGCTAACCCGGTCGGCCCATTGAAGGTCATCAATCGCGATGAGCAACGGTTCTACGGCAGCGAGTTCCTCCAGGAGGGATGCAATGCGGTCGGCAAGCAGCAGCGGTTCGCTGACCAGTGCGGCGATCTGCTCGTACTGTTCCGCAGTGGAGACCGGGTCCCTCCCCGCGCGCAGCGCCGCGATCACCGGGGCACCGGGCCAGACCTGCTCGATCGGGTCACACTTACTCCAGCCGACCCGGATCTTCATGCGCGTGGCCAGCTCACAGATCTCCGCGAGGAGCGCGGTCTTGCCGATACCGGCCGGGCCGGAGATCAGCACGCTGGCACTGGTTCCGTGCTGGCAGGAACTACGCAACGCCGACTGCGCGCTGGCCATCGGCTCGCTACGACCTCGCAACGGTCTTGTCCGCAAGGCACCACCTCAGGGAACGGCATTTCTCCTGGCAACGGTGACAGGTGCTCTGCCGCCGCGCATCGCCCGTTCGTTCGATGCGCGGCGCCGTCCATCACCTGTTCGTGCGATGTCTAAGCTGCGGTCGGCAGCCAGGCTCGTCAGTGAACCCCGGACTTGACTTTCATATCGTCGAAACTGTGGCGAAGGTAGGCGCGCCTACTCGATCGTGCGCTGCCTGCGGAGACCTCAATTTCTCACCTGAATAGGTGAGCGCGTCCGACGCGGCGACATGGCTACAGTCGGCAATGTGGTCAGCGATCACGGCCCGAGCGGCGCCGGAAGGGACGATGCCCACAGTCGGCAGGCGTCAGGCCGGCGGCTCGGCCTGGTTGAGCACGGCGGCGGGACGATCCCGCTGATCTTGCTGCACGGCTGGCCGCAGACCTCGTACGCGTGGCGGCACGTGACGCCACTGCTAACTTCGGACTGCCACACGCTCGCATACGACCTGCCCGGCATCGGCACCTCTGAGCCAGCGATCGACCGCTTTGATAAGTGGTCGATCAGCGGGGATCTTCGCGCTAGCCTCGAGCAGCGCGGCATCCGGCACCCACTGGTCGTGGGCCACGGCATGGGTGCTCAAGTCGCATATGCCTACCTGCGCCGCTACCCCACGCAGGTTCGCGGTGTGATGCTGCTGGATACCCCGATCGCAGGAGTTGGCGGTTGCGAGGACCTGTTCACATCATCGGCGTTCTGGCACATCGGATTCCACCAGACCATGTCCGGCGACACCGGCCTGGCTGAACTGCTGATCGCGGGCCGGGAGGTCCGCTACTTCCGCAGCCACATCGACCGGTTCGCTGCCCACCCAGACGCGATCAGCGATGCCGACGTGGCCATTTACGCGCATGGATACCAAGGGCCGCAGCGCCTGGCCGCGGGTTTCGCTTTGTACCGGGCCATCCCGCTCGACGTCGCCAGCAACGAGCGCCACACCGGCACCGTGGACCCCCCGATCCAGTTGGCGTTCGCCGAGTACTGTCACGCCACCATGTTGCCTGAGGTGGCAGCCGGTCTAGGCGAAGCCGGCAACCGGCACGTGGCCACCAGCATCATCGCCGACAGCGGACACTGGGTTGCCGAAGAGCAACCAGCCAAGGTCGCGGCGGTTATTAACCGGTTCATCGCCTCCACCTGACGCCCACCGTGTTTGCCGCGGCCGCTGCCGGAACCGATGGAGAGTGCCGACGTAGCCGTAACCCGCACGAACGGGTGAGCACCTGAGTTGCTGCCGGGTCGCCTCACCTGAACGCGTGAGGGATCGCCGTGACCTGTCCGGCCAGGCTGATGTCTGTGCGGCTCCCCCGACTGGAGCCGTCGCCACCACAGCCGAGGAGGAAGCCATGTCCACGCCAACCAAGCCAAGCATCGTGTTCTGTCATGGGATCTGGGCCGACGGGTCGTGCTTCAACAAGCTGCTCCCGCCGCTGCAGGCGGAGGGATACGAGGTGATCTGCGCGCAGTACGGCCTGGACACCAACGTGGCCGACGTCGCTGCGACGATCCGCACCTTCAACCGGGTCCACAGCCGGATCCTGCTGGTCGGCCATTCCTACGGCGGCAGCGTCATCACCGCCGCGGGCACCGACGACCGCGTGGCCGGGCTGGTCTACATCAACGCCCTGGGCCCGGACGAGACCGAGACCTCCCAGAGCGAGCAGGAGAAGTTCCCCACGACGCCGGCGTTCGGCCAGATCGAGGTCGCCGACGGGCGGATCTGGATGCTGCCCGGCGGCGCTGCCTGCTTCTGCGGCGACCTGCCCGAGGAAGAGCAGAAGGTCGTCTGGGCGACCGCCTGGCCCCCGTCCGTCGATCTGTTTAGCAGCAACGTCCCCGGCGTCGCGTGGCGGACCAAGCCGAGCTGGTACATCGTTGGCAAAAACGACCAGGCCGTCCACCCCGACCTCGAGCGGGCCGCCGCCAAGCGGATGGGCGCTACCACCTACGAGTTCGACAGCAGCCACTGCCCCATGCTGTCCCAGCCCGACAACGTCCTCGACGTCATCCGTACCGCCGCAGCAGCCATCTGAGCCAGCACCCTTTCTGGGCCCTGTTCGCCGGCCGGGCGGGCAGGGCCCAGAAGCAGCGAGATCAAAGGAGAAACCGGTGGCATCCGAGCAGGTGCTCGACATACCCGTGCGCCGCCATGTGCTGACCAGCGAACAACCGTTCCAGGTCGTCCTGGATGGTATCTACGACGGCATCAGCCAGCCCGACATCGGGGCGCTGTTCGCCACGCTGGCGGCCAGTACCTGCTATGAGGAGTTCGCCGCGCTGGTCCGGCAGGCGCAGGGCAGCGCTGGCCTGATGCGGTTCCTGCACCTCGACGACGACCACGTCCTGGCCCTCGACCCGCAGGCGGACCAGGCCGGGCGGCGCCTGGTCCGCCTGATCGCCGGCAACCCGGTCACCATGGGTCAGATGACCCGCCACTTGCCCGCGGCCGGCTCCTACGCCCCGATCACCATCCTCATCCAGGAACTGCCGGGCGGCGGAACCCAAGTGGCCTACGACACCGTCACCAGCGCGATCGCGCCCTACGGTGACGCCGCCGCCTCCCAGGTCGCCAGGCGGCTGGACACCGAAGTCCTCCGCCTCCTGCGCCACGCGACCGGCATACCGGCCACCGCAACCGCGGCACAACGGCCCCGCAGAACGCCTTAGCACCGTCGCCGACGGCCCGGAACGCGCAGGCCCGCAGAGCCGACGACCACGAACAGGTCCTCGCCCACCGATTTCAGCCAACTGCCGGCGGAGTGGTGATCATGAAACCAACCAGCATCAGCCCCCGGTCAGGGCAGCGGACCGCCACCAGCAAGGCGGTCATGTTCCTG
>Ga0302314_10015252_pt1 | contig 13072 bp, 11 predicted proteins | sample III_Palsa_N2_3_FD_200533 | JGI IMG/M metagenome (GOLD analysis project Ga0302314, IMG submission 200533) | Peat permafrost microbial communities from Stordalen Mire near Abisko, Sweden - III_Palsa_N2_3 | ecosystem: Environmental > Terrestrial > Soil > Palsa > Peat permafrost | place: Sweden...
ATGATGGTGTTGGCGGTCGGGATGTCGATGCCGGTTTCGATGATGGTGGTACACACCAGCACGTTGAAACGCTGGCGGTGAAAATCCGCCATCACGCCTTCCAGCTCGCGCTCGGGCATCTGGCCGTGAGCGATGCGAATGCGCGCTTCGGGCACAAGTTCTTCGAGTTCACGCACGGTGCGCTCGATGCTCTCGACTTCGTTGTGCAGAAAATACACCTGGCCGCCGCGCGACAGCTCGCGCTGCAGCGCCTCGCGGATGGTGGCGGGATCCCACGCAGCAATGAAGGTGCGCACGGCTGTGCGGTGCGCTGGCGGTGTGGCGATCAGCGAGAGATCGCGCAGGCCAGCCATCGCCATGTTGAGCGTGCGCGGTATCGGCGTGGCGGTCATGGTGAGTAGGTCGACTTCGGCACGCAGCTTTTTCAGCTGCTCTTTCTGGCGCACGCCAAAACGCTGCTCTTCGTCGACGATCACCAGTCCGAGATTCTTGAACTTGATGTCTGGCTGCAGCAGCTTGTGCGTGCCGACAATCACGTCGATCTGGCCATCGGCGAGACGCTTCAGCGCCTCGTTGACTTCCTTGGTCGAGCGGAAGCGCGACAACACATCCACGCGCACCGGCCAGTCGGCGAAGCGGTCGGCAAAGTTGCGGTAATGCTGTTGCGCCAGCAAGGTGGTTGGCACCAGCACGGCGACCTGTTTGCCGGCCGTGGCTGTCGCAAACGCGGCGCGCAACGCGACCTCGGTCTTGCCGAAGCCGACGTCGCCGCAGATCACCCGATCCATCGCACGTGGCGCCGCCAGATCGTTGAGCACGGCCTCGATCGCGGTTTCCTGATCGGGCGTTTCCTCGAACGGGAAGGTGCTACCGAATTCTTCGACCATCTGCCGGTCGATCGGTAACGACTCGCCACCGCGGGCCTGCCGCTGCGCGTAGATAGCCAGCAGCTCGGCGGCGACGTCGCGTACTTTCTCGGCTGCCTTACGGCGTGCGCGTTCCCAGGCATCGCCGCCCAGCGAATGCAGTGGTGCCAGTTCTGGCGCGGTGCCAGAGTAGCGGCTGACCAGGCCGAGCTGCGCCACCGGCACGTAGAGCTTGTCGCCCTTGGCGTATTCGATGGTGAGGAACTCGCCATCCATGCCGCCGACATCCATCGACACCAGGCCCTGGTAGCGACCGACGCCGTGATCGACATGCACGATCGGCGCGCCGAGCGTGAGCTCGGTGAGATCGCGGATGATACTTTCCGGATCGCGCGCGGTGCCGCGTCGGCGTTTGCGATCGCGCTCGCTGCGCACGCGCTCGCCGTAAAGCTCGCGCTCGGTGAGCACGGTGATAGCCGGCTTGGTCAGCGCAAAGCCCTGTTCCATGCCAGCGATGACGATGCCGAAACGTGTTTCGGACGCGTCATTCAAGAAAGCCGACCAGCTGTCGGTGTTCGCGGGCTTCATGCCGGCCGTCGCCAGCGTCTCGATCAGCGCCTCGCGACGGCCAGCCGAATCGGCCGCGATCAGCACGCGGCCCTTGTAGCTCTGCATGAAGTGCTGCAGCGACGTACCGGGCTCCTCACCCTTGCGGTTGAGTGGCACGTCTGGCGCCGGCTGCGTGCCGGTGTTGATGGCATGCTCGTGATCGCCGGCGACCACTTCCACGCGCAAGCGCTTGTTGAGCTGTTCGCGCAGGGCTTCCGGTGGCAGATAGATTTCCGCCGGCGGCAGTACCGGGCGCTCGATGTCATGCGCGCGCTGGTCGTAGCGTTCGGAGGTCTGTGTCCAGAATTGTTCGGAGGCTTCGGCCACGCCTTCGCCCAGCACGAACAGCGCATCGTCGGCGAGGTAGTCGAACAACGTAGCGGTCTGCTTAAAGAACAGCGGCAGGTAGTACTCGATGCCGCCGGGCGTCACGCCTTCCTTCATGTCCTGGTAGAGCGGGCAGCGGCGGACGTCGATTGGAAAACGCTCGCGCAGGTTGCCGCGGAAATCCTTGGCGGCTGCCTCGGTCAACGGAAACTCGCGTGCGGGCAGCAGTTCGATTTTTTCGACCTGCTGCTGCGAGCGTTGGGTCTCCGGGTCGAAGCTGCGGATCGACTCCACTTCATCGTCGAACAGCTCGATGCGGTACGGCTCGCTGGTGCCCATCGGAAAGATGTCGATCAGCGCGCCGCGCACGGCAAAGTCGCCGGGCTCGGCCACCTGTGGCACGTTGCGGTAGCCCGACGCTTCCAGCCGGCGTTGCTCGGCGATGATGTCGAGCTTCTGCCCTTTGCTCAGTACCAGCCCGGAGCCGGTGATATGCGCGCGCGGCGCGATGCGCTGCATGAGCGTGGCCACCGGTACCACCAGCACGCCGCGCTTTACGCTGGGCAGCTGGTAGAGCGTGGCGATGCGCTGCGAGACCACTTCGGGGTGCGGGCTGAAGACGTCGTAAGGCAGCGTTTCCCAATCGGGAAAATGCAGCACGGGCAGGCCGCCCGCAAAGAGTTTCAATTCGGCTTCCAGCGCATGTGCGCGCTGGGTATCGCGTGTGACGGCGACCAGCAGGCCTTGATGCGAACGTGCCGATTCGGCGATCAGCAGCGCGCGCGCCGAGCCGTGCGGCGGCGTCCAGTAACGGCGCTGCTTGGGCGTGGTGGGCAGGGGAGGATGCGGGATCAAGGCTGACATAGAGAACGCTTATTTCGGGACGCGACCGGCAGGTCGCGTCTGGGTAAGCGGACAAGTGTAGCGTGCCGATGCCAGTCGGCCGACCATGCAGGGAGATCGCGCGGGCAAAAGCCGCAGCTCAGCAGCGCGAAGTGGGCTACGAGGCCAGGATGGCCGGAAGAGCAGGTTCTCTAGACGAGGCGCAGCGTGATCTGCGCGACACCCGGTTCGTTGTCCATGCGGCGACGGACAAAACCCAGCGTCTTGCACAGATCCAGCATTGGCCGGTTTTCCAGCAGCACGTAGCCCCAGATTTCCGCCAAGCCGCGGCGGCGGCAGTCGTCGACCAGGCGCTGCATCAGCAAGGCGCCGAGGCCGAGGCGGGTCCAGTTCTTTTCCACCAGTACCGAAAACTCGGCGCTGTCGGCGGCCTCGTCCACATAGATACGGCCGACGCCGCGGATCTCGCCCGGAACCACCGTTTCGTCCACCAGCACCAGCGCGGTCTCGATGGTTGAGTCGATCTGGCATAACCGCTGCGCCATTGGCGTGGGCAGTTCGGACATGGCATGCAGAAAGCGGCGACGGACGTCCTCCGGCGAAAGCCGCAGAAAACAGCGCTGCAAGGATTCAATGTCGTTTGGCGCGATGCTGCGCAGGTGCAGCTTGCGACCGTCCTGGATGGAGACGAGCTCGCCCGAGATGGCTCGAACCAGGCGCGGCGCAAAACGCTCACGCGCCGGCGGGCGCAGCGAGGCCTCATCCGGCGGCGTGGAGAAATCGATGGCGGGTAAGGAAAGCATTTCCATACTCTAGCGTATTTGGTGCGACGCAACATGAATGAAAGCCTTTCAAACAAGGGGGTTAGCCGCTAAGGCGCGCCGTGTGCAGGCTGCTTGCCGGGTAGTTGAATCGGTCTCAAACCGCTGGGCGGCCGTGGCTTTGCCAGCCACAATGGGCTCTTCGACGGATCTTTGCGCGGGAGCAGGCATGGGCAAGACCACGGGCATGACGGCACAGCAGCTGGAAGCGTTCTGCGGCCACTGGCCGGGCGTAACGCGCGACATCAAATGGGAAACCAATCTCGTGCTCAGCGTAGGCGGCAAAATGTTCGCGATGACGCCAGCAGATGGCAGCGATGGCGGCCGGCTATGGTGCAAGGTGGAAGACGCGCGGTTTTTGGAACTGACGGATCAGCCGGGTATCATGCCCGCCCCGTATCTGGCGCGTGCCCACTGGATATCGATAACCGAGCCACGGCGCTTCGCCAGTGCCGAGCTTGAGGGCTTTATCCGCGACGCGTATGCGTTGGTGCGGGCCAAGCTGACCAAAAAATTGCAGGCGGAGCTCGGTCCGCTGCCGACCATCAAGGTAAACAAGAAATGACGCAACATCTTGGCGCACTCGCGCTACTGGTCGCCGACTATGACGAGGCGATCGCCTGGTACACCCGTGCACTGGGTTTCGAGCTGATCGAAGACACCGACATGGGCCAAGGCAAACGCTGGGTCCTGCTCGCCCCGCCGGGCTCGAAGGAAACCCGCCTGTTGCTGGCCAAGGCCAAGGGTGACGAACAAGCCTCTCGCGTCGGCAATCAGACTGGTGGCCGCGTATTCCTGCTGCTGAACACCGACGACTTCGAACGTGACTGGCAGCGCATGCGCGCCGAAGGCGTGCACTTTCGCGAAGAACCGCGCCATGAGGCGTACGGCACCGTCGCGGTATTCGATGATTTATACGGCAATGGCTGGGATTTGCTGGAGCTGAAGAAGTAGGGCGATCGGTTCGCTGCTCTGTGGTCTAGGCGAAAATCGTGCTTTGCGCTTGCCACATCCAGCGATCTTGCACGGTTGCGTCATCGCCGGGTTTGTCGATGGCGAACACTACGGCGCTGCGCGGTGCGACGCGCAGATCGACTCCGGTTTGCAGACCGAGCCTGGCAACGTCTTCGCCGGCGATGTCGGCTTCCAGGGTCTGGTCGATTGCTGGAACGTAGAGTTCCAGATGCACCACGCTGCCGGCCAGGTAGATGTGGCGCAGGTGGGCGATCCAGGCGGGCTGGTTTGCGGGTACGCCTAGCGCAAGATGTTCGGGACGCACGTAGGCGGTGGCGTGTGCGTGTCGGCCGTGCCACGGGTCGCTATCGAGCACCCATTCACCCGCAGCGAGTTTGCCATCAGTGCAGGTTACGGGCAGCTTGTTGACCTTGCCGATGAATTCGCAGACGAATGGCGTGGCTGGCTGCTGATAGATCGCCTCGGGCGTGCCGACTTGTTCGATGCGGCCACGATTCATCACGGCAATACGGTCGGCGAGTTCCAGTGCTTCTTCCTGATCATGGGTGACGAAGATGGTGGTGAGTTTCAGGTCTTCGTGCAGTTCGCGTAGCCAGCGGCGCAGGGTCAGGCGGACCTGGGCATCGAGTGCGCCAAAGGGCTCGTCGAGTAGCAGCAGGTCGGGCTCGACTGCCAGCGCGCGCGCCAGGGCTACGCGTTGGCGCTGGCCGCCGGACAGCTGGGTGGGGTAGCGATGGCCATAGCCATCCAGCTGCACGCGCTTGAGCAGCTGATTTACGCGTTCGGTAATGGCGGCTTTGGACGGCCGAAGCTTGCGCTTGCGCACGCGCAGGCCAAAGGCGACGTTCTCGGCCACGGTGAGGTGGCGGAACAGCGCGTAGTGCTGAAACACCAGCCCGATCTTGCGCTCGCGTGCCTGCGCGACCAGAAAGTTATGGCCGTCCAGATGCACACTGCCGGCGTCGGGATAATCCAGCCCGGCAAGTATGCGCAGCAGGGTGGTCTTGCCCGAGCCGGAGGGGCCGAGCAGGGCTAGGAATTCGCCTGGAGCAATCGACAGGCTGACATCGTCCAGGGCGGCGAAGTCGGTGAAGCGGCGGCTCAGATGGGAAAGTTCGAGGGTCATCGATGGTCTCAGTGGCCGCCGGGTGCATGTGCAGCGATCTCATCGCCGTAGTGCCATTCCAGCAGCGTCTTGATCGCGAGCGTCAGCAGCGCGAGCAGCGCCAGCAACGAGGCAATAGCGAAAGCGCCGACGTAGTCGTACTCGTTGTAGCGCATCTCCACCTCCAGCGGCATGGTGGTGGTGAGTCCGCGGATATGCCCGGAGACGACCGATACCGCGCCGAACTCGCCCATCGCACGGGCGTTGCTCAACAGCACACCATAGAGGAGTGCCCAGCGGATGTTGGGTAGGGTGACCCGGAAAAACATCTGCCAGCCGCCGGCGCCGAGCACGCGCGCGGCTTCTTCCTCGTCGCTGCCCTGCGCCTGCATCAGCGGAATCAGTTCCCGCGCGACAAAGGGCAGGGTGATGAAGATGGTCGCCAATACCAGACCAGGTACCGCAAAAATGATTTTGACGTTGTGCGCATCCAACCACGGTCCGAACCAGCCCTGCGCGCCGAACAGCAGCACGTAGACCAGGCCGGAAATGACCGGTGATATCGAAAACGGCAGATCGATGAAGGCGCCCAGCAGCGCCTTGCCGCGAAACTCGAAACGCGCCATAGCCCAGGCTGCCGCGACGCCGAAAACGACATTCAACGGCACCGCGATCACCGCCACCAGCAAGGTCAGGCGAATCGCGGAGAGCGCTTCCGGCTGCTTGATGCTCGAAAGATAGGCATGCATACCCTGACGAAACGCTTCGACGAAAACCACGCTCAGAGGCAGCACCAGAAACACGGCGAGAAAGCTCACGGCGACGAGGATCAGTAGCGCCCGTCCGATCTTTCTCGGCCAGTGCGGCTGGCGCTTTTGCAGGCTGGTTGCCGCTGCAGTTGTCGAAGCTGCAGTTGTCAAAGATGCAGTCATCGCGTCTGCTCCGCCCAGCGCCGGCTCCATCGCTGCAGCAGTGAAATGATGATCAGCAGCACGAACGAGGCAATCAGCATCACCATACCCAGGGCCGCAGCACCGGCGTAATTGAATTCCTCCAGCTTCTCCACGATCAGCAATGGCGCAATTTCCGAGCGCATCGGGATATTGCCGGCGATAAAGATCACCGAGCCGTATTCGCCCACGGCCCTGGCCAGTGCCAGCGCAAAGCCGGTCAGCAGGGTCGGGAACAGCATTGGCAGGATCACCCGAAAGAAGGTTTGCAGATGCGATGCACCCAGACTCTCGGCCGCTTCTTCCACATCACGATCCAGTGATTCCAGTACCGGCTGCAGCGTGCGCACCACGAACGGAAAACCGACGAAGACCATCGCCAGGATCACGCCCGGTGGCGCGTAGGCAATCTGGATGCCGTGCGGTACCAGCCATTGCCCGAGCCAGCCGTTGGGCGCATAGAGTGCCGTCAGCGCGATACCGGCAACCGCTGTTGGCAACGCGAAAGGCAGGTCGACCAACGCATCAAGAAAGCGCCGTCCGGGGAAGCGGTAGCGCACCAACACCCAGGCGACCAGCAGGCCGACGACAGCGTTGACGACCGCCGCAAAGGTGGCGCCGACAAAGCTCAGCTTGAGCGCTGCAAACGTGCGTGGCGAACTCAACAGGCGGATCAAACCGTGCAAACCGATGCCCGATGCTTTCCATGCCAGCGCTGCCAGCGGCAGCAGCACGATCAGGCCCAGATACGCCAGCGCATAGCCCAGACTGAGCCCGAAGCCGGGCAGGATGCGCCGACGCATGCGTCTCAGTGCCCGGGGCCGATCTGGTCGAAGATGGCACCATCGGCAAAGAACTTCGTCTGGGCCTGACGCCAGCCACCGAACTCGTCGTCGATAGTGAAAGTATTGACCTTCGGGAACTGCGCGGCGAACTGTGCGGACACCGCCGGCAGGCGCGGACGGTAGAAGCTCTTGGCCTCGATCGTCTGGCCTTCGGACGAATAGAGAAACTTCACGTACGCCTCGGCGACGGCGCGCGTGCCGTGCTTGTCGACATTGCTATCAACCACTGCTACCGGCGGTTCGGCCAGGATGCTGATGGACGGCACCACGATATCGAAGGTGCCTTTGCCCATCTCCTGTTGTGCCAGCAACGCCTCGCTTTCCCATGCGACCAGCACATCGCCCACACCGCGCTGCGCGAACGTATTGGTGGAACCGCGCGCACCGGTGTCGAGTACTGGCACGTGTTGGTACAGCGCCTGCACATAGGCCTTGGCCTTGGCCTCGTTGCCGCCAGGCTGCTTCAGCGCATAGCCCCATGCGGCGAGAAAATTCCAGCGCGCGCCGCCGGAGGTTTTCGGATTCGGCGTAATCACCTGGACGCCGGGCTTGATCAGGTCTGCCCAATCCTTGATGCCCTTCGGATTGCCCTTGCGCACCAGGAATACGATGGTCGAGGTATACGGCGAGGAGTTGTCGGGCAAACGCTTTTGCCAATCCTTGGCGAGCAGCCCGCGATCGGATATCGCGTCGATGTCATAGGCCAGCGCCAGTGTCACGATATCGGCCGGCAGGCCTTCAACTACCGAACGCGCCTGTTTGCTGGAGCCACCATGCGACATCTGGATCGTTACGTTGTCGCCATGCTGCGCTTTCCACTGCGTGGCGAACGCGGCATTGATATCGCGGTACAACTCGCGGGTGGGATCGTAGGACACGTTGAGCAGCGTCGCGTCCTTCGCATGCAGCGATGTTATTGTCAGTGTCGCCAGCAGGGCTAGCGTTGTTCCGAACTTTTTCATCGTCGTTTCCCTTTGGCTGCTCGACTCGCCAGCGTAACCAACGAGCGGCCCGTCGCGAAATGGCCAAACACCATGTGTTTATACCTGATCGTTATGCGAGATGGCTGGTGAAAGCGCTATTCCGGAATGCGTCATTAGTGTTTATCGTCTCGATTAGTGCGCCAGCGCCTGATCGATCGCTTGTTGCGCCAGCGGTGTCATGACGGCGTAACCGGCGGTATTCGGATGCAAGCCATCGATCGTGAAATCTTTCTTCAGCGCCTTGTTGGCATCGAGCAGGGCCGGGTAATAGTCGAGATAGATAAAGCGTTCACGCGCTGCGTAGGACTTTATCCATGCGTTGAGCGCCAGAATTTCCTGGGGCGAGCGAGCTTTCGTCTGGTTGGGTTGAATGTAATCACTCACTGGCGTGAGTGATGCCAACACGACCTTGATGCCGTTGGCGCGTGCGAGTTCGGCCATGGATGTGAGATTGTCTTCGACCATTTTGAGTGTGGTCGGACCGGCGTTATTCGCAATATCGTTGGTGCCGCCCAGAATCACGACGACGCGAGGCTCCAACGCGATGACGTCGGGGCGAAAGCGAACCAGCATCTGCGCGGTAACCTGACCACCAATACCCCGGTTTACATAAGGCTTGCCCGGAAAAAAGACACCCTGCTGGCGGCCCCAGATATCGGTAATGGAGTCACCCATAAAAACCACGCGCGGCTCGCCTTTTGCGGGTTTTGGTAGTGCAGCGTTTTCGTTGCGGTAGCGCGCAAGTTGCGGCCAGTCGGCCAGCAATTTTTCATCGGCCTGAATTTTCTCTGCGATCGCTTGCGGTGACGGTGCAGGGGCTTGCGCCATCGCCAATCCGCTATAAAAAACTGCGGCGAGAATCGTGATGTGTTTTCTCATGGCGAATAGGTCCATCGGTTGCAATTCAATCGGTAAAATCGGGTTCGAAGAAACTCCAGCGCACGTCGTCGAACTCGGTTTTCATCGCCCGTTCGACGGTGTTGATGGCTTCGATCAGGCCGCGCGAGTCGGTGGTGGGCGCCATCAGTGCCTTGACGGCGACCATTACATCGGGACCCATCTGCAGGGTGATCAGGTTGAGTACTTTGGATATCTCAGGGCGCGCTTCGAGGAAGGTGAGCAGTTCGGCGCGACGCTGCGGTTCGACGCCCTGGCCGATAAGCAAGGCTTTTACCTCGATGGCCAACAGAACGGCGACGACGACCAGCAGCACACCGATGGCAATGGTGCCTACCGCGTCGTAAATGATGTTGCCGGTCGCCATGGTCGTGCCGATGGCGATGGCGGCGAAGCACAGGCCGAGCAGGGCTGCCAGATCTTCTCCGAAGATCACCAGCAGTTCGCTGGAGCGCGTCTCACGAAACCAACGCCACAGGCTGCGGCTGCCACGTGCCTTGTTGACTTCGACCAGGCAGCCGCGCATTGAAATGCTTTCCGCAACGATGCCGAATACGAGCACGCCCAGCGCCAGCCAAGGCCACTTCAGTGGTTCCGGATTCGTGAGCTTGTGCACGCCCTCATACACCGAAAACATGCCGCCGACCGAGAACAGCAGGATCGCCACCAGGAACGACCAGAAGTACAGCGCGCGGCCCCAGCCAAGCGGATATTCCGATGACGCCGGCCGTTTCGCCTGACGCATGCCGAGCAGCAGCAAACCCTGGTTGCCGCAGTCGGCGAGCGAGTGCACCGCCTCGGCCATCATGGCGCCAGAGCCGGTGATGAAGGCTGCCGCCAGCTTGGTTACGAAGATCGCGAAGTTCGCGCCGAGCGCGAGCAGGATGGCCCTTAGCGAGTTGGCGTTACCGGACATGCGATTCCCTTGGACTGATGGGTTCTACGTGGTTCAAGCGGCGACGCATGGCAGCGCGCACCGCTGTCGATGGCTGCGGTGCGATCAATGAATGCCGACGCCGACACCCAGGCCGAAGCTGACATTGCTGCGGCCCTGCTGCATTTCTTTCTGCGTCCACACATGCGACTGAGCGACGTTGACCAGCGGGAACACGTAATCGGCTTCACCGACCTTGCCGGCACGGCTGCCGTTGAGCTTGCCGCTGACTGTGATCAGCGAGCCACTCGGATAATCGAGTGGCTCCACATAGCCATGCATCACCACGATGAAGCGACCGTTGCCGCTGTCATTTGCTTTCGGCCGCTGCGAGTTGTCCAGCGGATAGGCCAACACCTCGACTTCGCTGTGATCGGACAGGTTGGTGACCTGCACGATGCGTCCACCCCAGATCACGTCGCCGCTGGTATAGCGCTCTGGCGTTTGCGACACCTGCATGGGCGTGACGATCACGGCGCTGGGCGCGGCCTTGTAAATTGGTGCGGGCGCGCAGGCGACAAGGACCACGGCGGCCAGCGGGCCGAACAACCGGCAGACGTAATGAGCAGTGCTATGCATGACCGAGCTCCAATAAACATGGCGAAGAAACCCGACTGTTCCGGCTGGATCAGCCAGTCTGGTGCTGAAGCTACAACAAGTGGCGTTGGAACAGCGTGTATCGTCAACGAGCGTTATCGCGTCGGCCGGATTAGCGCGGCCGACGCGTTCGTGGCTCGGGTGCAAGCCGGGAGCGGGGCAGTGGACTGGCGACGGGCGGCTCATCGCCCTCCTGCAACAGCCAATCCAGCTTCCAATCAGCGGGATGATCCTTGGATAGCAGTCGCGCCATGGCCCGTAGTGAATCGCGCAGCACATCGTCGAGTTTCCACGGCGCGTTCAGAATCACCATGCCGGAGCCATTCAAGCGCAGCGGGGAATCGTCTGGATGCACCATCAGTTCGGCGCGCAGCACGCGCTTGGCACCGCTGCGCGGCAGCCAACGCAGGAACGGCTGCACCTGGCTGCGCAGCTTGATCGGATACCAGATGGCGTAGACGCCGGTTGGCCAGCGCTGCATGCACAGTTTGATCGCCTGTTCGAGCTGTTTGTACTCGGCTTCCTGCGCCTCGTACGGCGGATCGATCAGCACCAGGCCGCGCTTTTCCTTCGGCGGAAGCAATGCTTTCAGCGCTTCATAGCCATTGCGCTGGTGCGTGTGGATGCGATCGTCGCGGTGGAACAGCTCGGCCAGCAGGCCGGCTTCCGTGGGATGCAGCTCGCACAGCTGGGCGCTGTCCTCGGCGCGTATCGCCTGGGCGATCTGCAGCGGCGAGCCGGGATAGAGCTTCAGGCCGTCCTCGTTGCCCGGAATCGCCAGCACGCTGTCGAGCCAGCGGCGCAGCAGCGGCGGCAAGCTGGCGGCATCGGCCTTGCCGCCGTGCAGGTCTGGATATAGCAGGCGCGAGATGCCGTCCTTGAATTCGCCGGTCTTGCCTGCTTCATAACCATCCAGCGCATAGCGCCCGCTGCCGGCGTGTGTCTCGATCACGCAGAACGGCGTCGGCTTGCTGCGCATCGCCTCGATCAAGGCGAGCAGTACGGTATGTTTCAGAACATCGGCAAAGTTGCCGGCGTGATAGGCGTGGCGATAATTCATGGCGATCACGGCGTGCGGGATGGGCAAGTATAGACGGCTGGGCGCGGCATCCCCGTCAAGCAGTTGAGCGCGGGCGGCGCAACGCCTAAGCTGTAGCGGTGAACCGATTACTTCGCCATGTCAAACGCTCGCCGTTCCTTCGGGTTATGGCATGTTTCGCGTGGCTGTTGCTGGTGGCTCTTCCGGTTCACGCTGAGTCGCTGGCCATGAACAGCGGCATGCATGCGATCGGCCGTGCCATGGGCGCGATGTCGTCCATGCCCATGGCTAAGGCCGCCAGATCCAATGATTGCCAGCACGCTGTGCAAGCCAAAGTGCCAGTGCACGTCGAGGACTGCTGCCGTGGTGGCGATGGCAATCATGGAATGGCGGCCAGCTGCCATTGTGCGGCGACGGCCGGAAGTGCCATGGCTGCCATAAGCATGATTGAGCTGCTGCCGGTGTTGCCCGGTGATATGCATCCCACGCTTCGCATAACCACCGCGCCGGATATTGCCCACGGTCCGCCGCTGCGGCCGCCAGCGGTCTAACTCTCTCTCGTTACGTTGAGCTTGCTTCGCGTGCGCCGATGAGCGCGTGCGCGACTGACGTCTACGACCGGCATCGTCAGAATGCCTACCCGGAGAGTTTCATGAAAAACCGTTTTCCCCTTTCCGCGACCGATTTGTCGCGGCGGCGCTTCGTCCAGGGTCTCGCCATGGGCAGTGTTGCTGCCGGTTTCGGCCTGCTGCGTTCTTCCAACGCCTGGGCGTTGACCAATCCCGGTCAGTCCACCGTATTCAGCGGCACCGATTTCGCGCTGAATATTGCCGAGACGCCGGTCAACATCACCGGCGCGGTGCGATTGGCGACTACCGTCAATGGCGCGATGCCCGGTCCTGTCCTTCGCTGCAAACAAGGCAGCACGGTGACCTTGCGCGTGACCAACCGCTTGCGCGTTCCAACCTCGATCCACTGGCATGGCATTGTGCTGCCGTCCGGCATGGATGGCGTGCCGGGCATCAGCTTTGACGGCATCGCTCCGGGCGAGACGTTCGTCTATCGGTTTCCGCTTAGACAGTCAGGCACGTACTGGTACCACTCGCATTCGCGTTTTCAGGAGCAGACCGGTTTATTCGGTGCGCTGATCGTTGATCCCGCAGGCCCGGATCGGTACGCGTCTGATCGTGATCATGTGGTGTTGCTCAACGACTGGACCGATGAAGATCCCGAGCACATTTACGCCAAGCTCAAGAAACGGAGCGACTACTACAACCGCGC
>Ga0302314_10015254_pt1 | contig 13071 bp, 12 predicted proteins | sample III_Palsa_N2_3_FD_200533 | JGI IMG/M metagenome (GOLD analysis project Ga0302314, IMG submission 200533) | Peat permafrost microbial communities from Stordalen Mire near Abisko, Sweden - III_Palsa_N2_3 | ecosystem: Environmental > Terrestrial > Soil > Palsa > Peat permafrost | place: Sweden...
GCGTGCAGATCTGGCTGTGGCTGGCCTTCTTCGCCTCCTTCGCGGTGAAGATGCCGATGTGGCCGGTCCACACCTGGCTGCCCGACGCCCACGTGGAAGCGCCGACGGCCGGTTCGGTGATCCTGGCGGGCATTCTGTTGAAGATGGGCGGCTATGGCTTCCTGCGCTTCTCGATCCCGATGTTCCCGTCGGCCAGCCACTATTTCACGCCGCTGGTCTTCACCATGTCGGTGATCGCCGTGGTCTACACCTCGCTGGTCGCTTTCCGTCAGACAGACATCAAGAAGCTGATCGCCTATTCGTCGGTGGCGCACATGGGCTTCGTGACCATGGGCATCTTCTCCGGCAACGCCCAGGGCGAGCAGGGGGCCATCTTCCAGATGCTCAGCCACGGCGTCATCTCCGGCGCCCTCTTCCTCTGCGTCGGTGTGGTCTACGACCGGATGCACACCCGCGAGATCGCCTTCTACGGCGGCCTGACCGAGCGGATGCCCTGGTACGCGGCCGTCTTCCTGCTCTTCACCATGGGCAATGTCGGCCTGCCGGGCACCTCGGGCTTCGTCGGCGAAATCCTGACCATGACCGGGACCTATCAGGCCTCGACCTGGGCGGCGATCGTCGCCGCGACAGGGGTGATCTTGTCGGCCGTCTACGCGCTGAGCCTCTATCGGCGGGTCATGTTCGGGACCATCACCAATCCCAAGCTCGCAACCATCGCCGACCTGGACTGGCGCGAGGTGGTGATCTTCGCGCCGCTGATCATCGGCACCCTGGTGCTCGGCCTGCAGCCCGGCCTGGTGTTTAATCTCACCGCCGCCTCGGTGGACAAGCTGGTCGCGGCCTATCAGGCGGTGAGTTGATTTCATGACCTATGCCGTTCTCTCCATCGCCCAGCCGGAAATCTTCCTGGCCATCGCGGCGCTCGCCCTGCTCCTGCTCGGCGCCCTGGGTGCGCCGAAGACTGCTGGCCTGGTGTCCTGGCTCGCGGGCCTGGCGCTGGTCATCGCCGCCTATCTGGCCGCGACCGGTCCGCAAGGGACCATCTTCGGCGGCGGCTTTGTCGCCGACCGGGTCTCCGCCTTCGCCAAGGTCGCCATCTATCTGATCGGCGCAGTGGGCGTCTTCCTGGGTCTCGGCTGGCTTGATCGGTTGAAGGCGCGGCAGTTCGAATATCCGGTGCTGATCCTGCTCGCCGCCATCGGCATGGGCATGATGGTCTCCGCCGGCGACCTGATCTCGCTCTACGTCGGCGTCGAGCTGCAGTCCTTGGCCCTCTATGTCCTCGCCGCCTTCCGCCGCGACGACGCCAGGGCCTCCGAAGCCGGCCTGAAATACGCCGTCCTTGGCGCGCTTTCGTCCGGCATCCTGCTTTACGGCGCCTCGTTGGTGTACGGCTTTACCGGCTCGGTGCGGTTCGACGTCATCGCCGCCTCGGTGCGCGCGAGCGCCAACACCGGCGTCCTGTTCGGCCTGGTCTTCCTGATGTGCGGCCTGGCGTTCAAGGTCTCCGGCGCGCCGTTCCACATGTGGACGCCGGACGTCTATGAAGGCGCGCCCACTCCCGTGGTCGGCTTCTTCGCCGCTGGCCCCAAGTTCGCGGCCATGGTCCTGTTCGCCCGCGCCCTCGGCAACGCCTTCCCGGACGCGACGGCGCAGTGGCGCCAGATCCTGATCGCCATCGCCGTCATCTCCATGCTCTGGGGCGCGTTCGCGGGCCTGCGCCAGACCAATCTGAAGCGGCTTTGGGCCTATTCCTCGATCGCCAACGTCGGCTACGCCCTGGTGGGCTTGTCGTCGGGCACCAAGGAAGGCTTCCAGGCCATGCTGGTCTTCATGGTGCTCTACATGATCGACGTGACCGGCTTCTTCGCCTGCCTCACCGCCCTGTCGCGGCAGGGCCGGCCGATGGAGACCATGGATGACATGGCCGGCCTTATGCGCGAGCGGCCAGGCCTGGCCCTCTGCATGACCGCCTTCGCCGTCTCGGCCATCGGCTTTCCGCCCTTCTCGGGTTTCTGGGCCAAGGTCTATGTATTCCGCGCGGTGATCGACGCCGGCTATAGTTGGGTCGCGGTCGTCGGCCTCGTCTCCAGCGTTGTGGCCGCCTTCTACTATCTGCGCCTGATCAAGGTGATGTGGTTCGACGCCTCCACGGGCGGCGCGGTGGACAAGCCGCCGGCCGACGCCAAGGGCGTGGCCTATGCCGCGGCCCTGTTCTCCATGCCGGTCGTTCTCGGTGCGCTGGTCTTCATCGATCCCCTGGCCAAGTCCGCGGCGTCCGCCTTCGGCCTGGGCTGACATGCGATCACCGATCCGGGCGCGTCCTTGATGGACATCCCCGTCCTCGCCTTCGACGAGATCGATTCTACCAACGCCGAGGCTCGCCGACGCGCCGAGGTGGGCGAGGCCGGCCCCTTGTGGATCATCGCCGCGCGCCAGAGCGCCGGGCGCGGCCGGCGTGGACGCAACTGGAGCACCGAGGGCGGCAACCTGGCGGCCACCCTGCTGGACACCACTGACCTGCCGCCTGTCGAGGCGGCGCAGATCTCCTTCATCGCGGCCTTGGCCGTGGGCGACTTGGCGCGCCGCTATATTCCGGCCAGCCGCGTCGGGCTGAAGTGGCCCAACGACCTGATGATCGACGGCAAGAAGGCGGCCGGCATCCTGGTTGAATCCGGCCAACGCCCCGATGGGCGGCTGTGGCTGGCGGTGGGCATCGGCGTCAACCTGGCCCATTCGCCTGATCTGCCGGACCGGCCGACCACCTCGATCGCCGAGGCCGGCGCCGCGCCGCCGCCGCCGCGCGAGGCCCTGGACCATCTGGCCACCGCCTTCGCCGCCTGGACGGGCGTGTGGCGCCAGCAGGGGTTCACCGCCATCGCCGAAGCCTGGACCGTCCGCGCCCATGGCCTTGGCCAGCCTTGCGTGGCCCGGCCGGGCTCGGAAGTGCTTCGTGGCGTAGCGGAAGGCCTCGACATCGACGGCGCCCTGCGTTTGCGTCTAGAGGACGGAAGCGTGCGCCGGATCACCGCCGGTGATGTCTTCTTTGAAGGAGTCTAGCGCGATGCTGCTGGCGATCGAGCAGGGCAATACCAACACCCTCTACGCCGTTCACGACGGCGACGACTGGATCGCCCAGTGGCGCACCGCCACCGATTCCATGCGAACGGCCGACGAATATGCTGTCTGGCTGCACCAGTTGTTGGAAATGCAGGACCTGAAGCTGTCCGATCTCACCGCCTGCATCATCTCAAGTGTCGTGCCGCAGTCGATTTTTAACCTGCGCAACCTGAGCCGCCGCTATCTCAAGGTCGAACCCATCGTGGTCGGGGAGAACGCCACGCTGGGTATTGAGCTCCGTATCGACAAGCCATCCGAGGCCGGCGCCGACCGGCTGGTGAACTGCATCGGGGCCCATATGGCCTATCCCGGCGCCCTGATCGTGGTGGACAGCGGAACGGCCACCAATTTCGACGTGGTGGCCGCCGACGGAGCCTTCGAGGGCGGCGCCATCGCGCCCGGCATCAACCTTTCGATGCAGGCGCTGCACGCCGCCGCCGCCCGTCTGCCGCGCGTCGCCATCCGTAAGCCAGACAAGGTGATCGGCACTGATACGGTGGGCAATATGCAGTCAGGCGTCTACTGGGGGTACGTCAGTCTGATCGAAGGCCTCATCGATCGCATCAAGGCGGAGTATCACAGCCCCATGACCGTAGTGGCTACCGGCGGAGTCGCCTCGCTGTTCGAAGGCGCCATATCCAAGATCGACTATTTCGACCACGACCTGACCATTCGCGGTCTCTTGGAAGTGTGGCGGCGCAACCCCACTTCGCCTGCATCATGATCCCACACCCCAATGATGAACTCGTCTTCCTGCCGCTTGGCGGGTCGAACGAGATCGGTATGAACCTCAACTGCTACGGCTACGGCCCGGCCGACGACCGCAAATGGATCATCGTCGACGTCGGCGTGACCTTTGGCGACGTCTCGACCCCCGGCGTCGAAATCATTCTGCCCGACCCAACCTTCATCGAGGAGCATGCCGACGACATCCTCGGCATCATCCTGACCCATGCGCACGAAGATCACATCGGCGCCATGGGCTGGCTCTGGCCCCGGCTGAAGGCGCCCATCTATTGCACCCCCTTCACCGCCTTCCTGCTGCGCGAGAAGATGCGCGAGCGGGGCTGCCTGGACGACGCCGACATCACCGTGGTGCCCCTGGGCGGGACCATCGAGCTGGGCCCGTTCGTCTCGACGATGATCACCCTTACGCACTCGATCCCCGAGCCCAACGGCCTGGCGATCAAGACGCCGCTGGGGACCATCCTGCACACCGGCGATTGGAAGATCGATCCGGATCCGCAGCTCGGCGCGCCCACCGATTCCGATTACATCCGCCAGCTGGGGGACGAAGGCGTCCTGGCCATGGTCTGCGATTCCACCAACGTCTTTGTCGATGGCCGCGCCGGCTCGGAAGCTGATGTCCGCATAAACATGAATGCGCTGATCGGCTCGCTGAAGGGCAAGATCGCGGTGGCCTGCTTCGCCTCCAACGTCGCGCGCATGAGCACGGTGATCCGCGCCGCCCAGGACAATGGCCGCGCCGTCTGCTTGGTCGGCCGCTCGATGATCCGGATGGCGGCGGCGGCGGACTCGGTCGGCCTGTTCGAGGGGATCAAGCCCTTCGTCAACGACGCCGAAGCTGGTCGCTATGGCGCCGACGAGATTCTCTACCTCTGCACCGGCAGCCAGGGCGAGGCGAGGGCGGCCCTGTCGCGGATCGCCGAAGGGACCCACCCGCATGTGAAGCTGGGCCTCGGCGACCACTGCATCTTCTCCTCGCGGGTCATTCCGGGCAACGAACTCGGTATCCGCAATCTGCAGGACAAGCTCTCGGACCGGGGCGTGCGCCTCTACACCGAGCGCGACCATCCGGGCATCCACGTTTCCGGCCACCCCTGCCGGGACGAGTTGAAGGACATGTACGCCTGGGCGCGGCCGACCATCGCCGTGCCGACCCACGGCGAACGCCGGCACCTGATGGAGCACGCGGCCTTCGCCCGCGACCAGCAAGTGGCCCAGACCGTCGCCCCCCGCAACGGCGACATGGTGCGCCTCGCGCCTGGCCGCGCCGAGATCATCGATGAGGTGCCCTCGGGCCGCCTCTACGTCGATGGCGGCATGGTCACGCCGGAGAATGGCGAGGCCCTGCGCGAACGCAAACACGCCTCGCACAGCGGCATCCTCACCGTGGCCGTGGCCATGGATGGCCGCGGCCGGCTAGTGTCCGGTCCTCAGGTGCGCGGCATCGGCCTGCCTGGAGAAGAGGACTATCCCCTTGAGGAAGCCCTCGACGATCTGGCGGTCGCCGCCGAGGAGGCGATCAAACGCCTCAGCGGCGGGGAGCGCGATGACGACGCCGCCGTGGAGGCCGCCATCAGCCGGACGCTCAAGCGCGCCTCGCAGCGCATCTGGGATCGCCGACCGATTGTGGAAACCACCGTCTTACGCGTGTGAGTTTCTTACCGGCCGAGCCGCGCTAAAAGGCCGGCGGCGCATGGTGATCCACAGGGTTCCTCATCCTGAGGCGCGAGGCAGAGCCGAGCCTCGAAGGACGCACTGACGCGCCGCAGCGTCCTTCGAGGCCCGCGGCGCGGGCGCCTCAGGATGAGGACCTTGTGAGGTGGCGGCTATCGCACCACAACCATCACCCGCACCAACCCGGCGTGCTGAAAGTGCAGCGCCACCTGGACCTTGCTCCCTGACTTGAAAGGCCGCTTCAGGCCCTCGAACATCAGGTGGTCGCCGTTCGGGTCGAGGGTGACCGAGGCTCCCGGTGCGATCTCCAACCCGCCCGTCACGGGACGCATCCGCATGATGCCGCCGGCCATCGACATCTGGTGCAGGCTGACCATCCCGGCCGCCGGGCTGTCCTCGCTCAGCAGCCGATCGGGCGCGTGGCCATGGTTGGCGATCGTCAGATAACCCACCGCCGTCGGCGCGCCGGGCGGCGTGGGACGGCTCCAGGCGCCGGAGACCGCAATGGTGTCGGCGGCCTGAGCGGCGGGCGTCAGGGACAGTGAGGTCAGCACAGCAAGAAGCGCGCGAGAAAAGGTGATCATGCTCAGAAGCTCTTGCTGACGATGAGTTTGAACAGGGCCGGCGCCACCAGCTGATTGCCGTTGACGTGTTGGTAGATGGGCAGCTCCACGTCGCCGTACAGCCGCACGTTCGGCGTGTCGAGCTGAAGGCCGGGGGCGATCATCAGCCGCTGATAGCCGCTGTTGGGCCGATCGGATTCCGGGCCGGCGTCGAGGGTCCGGGTCGAGGCGATCAGCTGCAGCACCGGCGCGACCTTGAAGGTGTTGCCGCCCCACTTCAGGCCTCGGTAGTAGACGCCGACGGCGCCGTTCAGGTCCTGACCGGGCCGATAGCCATCCTGATAGGCCATGGCCGCCTGCCAGAGGATCTGGCCGTAGTAGGTCCAGTCGCCAACCGCATCGATCTGGCCGAAATGATAGCCGCCAAGCAAAAGGTCGGTGCTGCCAGAGCCGATCGAGGTGTCGCGGTCGAACCCCGAATAGCGGAAGTCCCCGGTCGGCAGTTTGACGCCGAAGATGATCCCGCTGGTCATGTCCTTGGAGAAACCGGAATAGACTCCCATCAGGCGGATGTCGCCCAGGGCGGTGTGGTCGAAACTGCCCACGCCGGCGCCGTCGTCGGTCTTGAACAGCCGGTTGGTGACGGGGACTTCGAGCATGACGCCGAAGCCGCAGTGGAACATGTACTCCCCGCCCAGGACCAGGAAGTTGCTGCGGATCAGCTTGTCGTCATTGTCCGCGGCGGGGGCGCGGGAGGTTCCGCTGAAGTTGCGGTTCTGGTCCATATAGTCGTATTCGCCGAACACGCTGCCCTGGCCATGGCCAGAGGGGAACAGGGCGCTGGTGCCGACATCGAAGACGTCGCAGCCGCAGGCGCAGGCCAGCGCCTGGGCGGGCAGAAGAATGGCGATGGCGGCGCATGCGCCCGCTATCGCGGAGAAGCTGAGTTTCATTGAGGTGGTCCCCCGGACGGCGAGCGCGCGTCCGTTTCCTGACGTTGAGATGAGCGAATGCGCCGCCAAATGGCGGTGCGATGGCGTCAGGTCAGGGCAGGAGGGCCGCGGGACGGCGGCGGGGGAGCGGCGAGACCGCGCCCGGGGCTTTGGGCGACGGCAAAGGTCGTGACAGGCGCGTGCACGAAGGTGACGGAGACTGGCGCTTGAGTGGGGATCGGCGGCGACACCGCCAGGCCATGGCCCGCGAACACGCAGGCGCCGTCGTGGTTTGAGGTCGGCGCGCCGCCGGGGTGATCGTGGCTGGCCAGCGATCCATGCCCCGTGCAGATCACCAGGCCGGCAGCCTGGTCCGGCGCTATCATATAGCCAGCCGGTATCAGCGCCTGGATCCACAGCGCCGCCAACGCCAGGATCACCAGCGCCGATCGCCGATTTAGCTTTCGATCACCCGAGCCGCCCATAAGCCGCGTCTACTGCTGCGGCGAGACGTTGTCGATAAGGGAGGACAAAAGAACGCGCTCTACGCCGCCCGCGCTTCGCCTTCGGCCATGCGCTGGATCGCGACATAGTCGGTCTTGCCGGTGCCCAGGACGGGGATTTCAGGCACCCGGACAATCTTGCGGGGGATCGAGATCTCCGCAGCGCCCACTGTTTTGGCGTGCGCTATCAGCGGCGCCACGGCCGCGTCCCACCGATCCGTGACCAGGATCAGCCGCTCGCCCTTGCGCGCGTCCGGTAGCGAGATCACCGCATGACGTGCGTCTGGCCACACGGCGGAGGCCAGCGATTCGGCGGCGTTCAGCGATACCATCTCGCCGGCGATCTTGGCGAACCGCTTCACACGCCCCTGAATCTTCACCCATCCGTCGGCGTCGATCGACACCACGTCGCCGGTGTCGTGCCAACCGTCGGGCGGCGCATCCAGACCGCCGTCTTCCCGCAGATAGCCGGCCATGATGTTTGGCCCGCGGACGAACAGCCGCCCCCCGCCGGGGATGCCCAGGACGGGCTCTAGCCGGGTCTCGATGCCGGGCAGGACGGAGCCCACGGTGCCGCGCTTGTTGACCACCGGCGTGTTGACGGCGATCACCGGCGAGGCCTCCGTGGCGCCGAAGCCTTCCAGAAGCGGCACGTCGCCAAAGCGGTCGAGCACCATGTCGTGCGTCTCGTCCCGCACCCGTTCGGCGCCGCAGACCACAAACTCCAGGCCCGACAGCTGGCCGGGCTCGGCCGCGCGAGCGTACTGGTTGATGAAGGTGTCGGTGGCGAGCAGAACCGACGCGCCAGAATCCTTTATCAGCGGCGGAATCTGGTTCACGTGCAGGGGCGACGGGTACTGAAACGCCTTCATCCCGGCGAATATCGGCAGCAGCACGCCGCCGGTCAGGCCGAAGCAGTGGAAGGTTGGCAGCGGGTTGAACATCACCCAGGCCGGATTGAGGTCGATGTGGGCGGCGATCTGTTCGGTGTTGGCCACCAGGTTGGCCTGGGTCAGCAACACCCCGCGCGGCGCGCCGAAGCTGCCTGAGGTGAACAGGATCACGCCGGGATCGTCGGGTTGGGCCGCGACCCGGAACTGGCGGGGCATGGCGCCGGCCAGGGCCGCGAAGGCCTTGTCCGCCAGCCCGACCTTCGCGCGAACATCCTCCAGATAGACGATCCTATAGTCGTCCTCGAGGGCGTCGATGATGTCGTCCAGCTTGCCCTGGTCGATGAAGCGCCGGGCGGTGAGGATGGTCTTCACACCCGCCGTCTTGCAGGCGGCCTTCAGATTGCGGATGCCGGCGGTGAAATTCAGCATCGTCGGCGTGCGGCCAATGGCGTGCAGGGCGAAGAAGGTCACGACCACGCCGGCGCTCGACGGCAGCAAAACGCCCACGCGCTCGCCGCGCGTGGTGAAGCCGGAAATCTTCCGCCCCAGGGCGAATGAGGCGCGGATCAGGTCGGTGTAGGTGAGGGGATTGCGTTCCTGATCCTCGAGGATCGGCTTCTTGGCGCCATAGGCGTCCCGGGCGTCGATCAGAGCATCAAACACCGCGCGGTGTCCGGCTCGCGCATCATAGGCGCGCGGCATCGATGAAGACCTCCCTGGTCGTTTTTCTATAACGTCTACGTAAAGGCTAGCGTTGCGGATCGTCGTTGGAAAGGGCGCCGAGCGGATGAGGGACCGGCGCGTCCTTAGGGACGAAGGTTTCGGCGAAGGCGATCTCGCGGCGGGTCGGGTCCTTTGGGAGGGGCTCAAGGACGCAGTGGGGCAGGGCGCGGCAGATCGGCGCCCAGTCGGGATCGGCGCCGCCGCGCGGGGTGAGGATCAGCACCGGAACGGTCACCCGGCTCCAGCCCGCGGCCTTGACCGCGCTGGTCAGGTCGTCGAACGCGGCAAGCCAGCCAAGACTCGGGTCGCCCATTCTGAGATCCGGGTTGGCGGCCTGCCAGGCCAGTCGTCGGCCTCGGTCGGTGGAGATGTCGGGCGTGCCGGCGTCGTGGCTCCATCCCGATCCTCCCGGCGCGCGGATGAATCCCAAATGCAGCCGGGCGGCCCAGGTCGTCAGGCGCGCGTCGGCCGTGATCGTTCCAGTCAGGCTCGGCTGCACCAGCACGACGCCGCTCACGCCCTGCGCGTTGGTTTGCAGCGCCCGCAAGGCCACCGGCGCGGCGGTTCCCTCGGCAACCAGCACCAGGGGGGCGTCTTGAGACGGGCGGATGCTCTGCCGGACCATGGCGCTGACGGCGACCACATCAGGGTCAAAGGCGTCGGCATGACCAAGATCGCGGGGGCCGACCGCGCGGCCTGATCCGCCCTGGCCAGCGCCATCCAGAGCCCAGCTTATATAGTATTGGCCGACGAAGGCCCGCAGCTGGCGATAGTGGGTTTCAGCAAAGTCGCCATAGCCCGGCAGCACAAGTACCTGCGCGCGCGGCGCGGTCGCGGGGGCGGCGACGCCATAGCGTTGTGCGGGCGCATCCTTCGCGGTCTGGATCAGCCCCCAGGCCCAGCCCGCCGGCGGGAAGTCGGCCAGGCTAAGCGCGGGCGGCAGGCGGCTGTCGGTAAAGGGCGCGGAATCGTCCCGCGCGCCGCAAGCGGCGAGCAGCAGCACTAACGCAAAGACGAGACCCCGACCGCCCATGATCCCAGTCTTCCCGTTGCCGCCCGCCGCGACAAGACTTGGCGCGCGACAGGCGACCACGGAGCCGAAGATATGACGAAATGCAGGCGTTCGCCGTCAGCCGATCGTCAGGCGACAGCCCTAGGCTTGCGCCACATGGCATAGAGCGTTGGCCCGCCGATCAGCTTGATCTCCTCGGTCAGCTCGAAGCCGAAGCTGGCGTAGATGGGCAGGTTCTTTTCCTTCGATGATTCCAGGTAGCAGGGCAGGCCGGACGCGTCGGCGATGGCCAGGTGGCGGCGCATGGCCACGCCGCCAAACCCCATCCCCTGCTTGTCGGGATCGGTCCCAATCACCTGCAGGTACCAGTGCGGTTCCTTCGGGTGACGTTTCTCGACCTGATCCATCACCGTGATGGCGTGGCGCGCCCCGCTAAGGCCAAACAGGCTGAGGAACGCCACACCGTTGGTGATGTACTGCCAGAACGGCATTTCCCAATGGTGCGGTGGCCGCCAGATCGCGCCAGACTCATAACCCTCGGCGACGTCGCAGCCGCCGAGCGGCAGGGCGAGTTTGAGCAACAGCTTGAACAGGCGCGGCAGCTTTTCAGCGCGCGTGGCCTCGTCCCTGAGCAGGAAGCACATCATCGGGTCTTCGGCGAAGGCGCGCGACAGCATCGCGCACATCGGCTCGGTGTCCGCCTGGGTCACCGCCCGCGCCTCGGACCTGGTCTCGCGGGCCGTCTTGTCGCTCTTGGCCTTCGCCATATGATGCTCCCCATTCAACCGGCCTGGCCCCGATTGGGGCCGGGACTCTGGTCTTTGAGGGCGAGTGTTGCTAGAAGCTGCGCAATGATCAACCGCGCTTACCAAGCTTGCTCGAACGCCAACGGTCCCACCAGGGGTCGTGAGGGTTCGCGCGCGCCAAGCTAGCCGCCGATCATCACAAAGACCCCGCCGGATAGGCTGGGGTCTTCGCATCTCCGCCACCGGCTCATCGCCAAAACGGAGACATGCATGACCACCCCGCCTAAACCCTGGTATCCCGTCCGCACCGAGCGATTGCTGCTGCGTGACTTTGTCCCGGCCGACTTGGACTCCGTGCATGCCTACGGCTCCGATCCGGAGGTCGCCCGCTACATGGAATGGGGGCCGAACACGCTGGACGAAACCCGCGTCTTTCTGGACCGCGCCCTGACCGGTCAGGGTGTCTGGCCCAGGCTGCATTTCGGCCTGGCGATCGAGCGGCTGGAAAACAGCGCGGTGATCGGCTCCATCGACCTGCGCCTTCACGACGCTGGCAACCGGACCGCCGAGATCGGCTATTGCCTGCACCGGGCCTATTGGCGGCAGGGGATCGCCCATGAGGCGTCTCACGCCCTGGTCGACGTCGCTTTCAAGGCGTTCGGACTGCATCGGGTGATCGCGACCTGCGACGTGCGCAACACCGGCTCCTTCGGGGTGATGGAGAAGCTTGGCATGCGGCGAGAGGGCGCGCTGCGGCAGGACCGCCAGATCAAGGGCGCGTGGCGCGACACCTACCTCTATGCGGTGCTCGCGGAGGAGTGGACGTGAAGGCTGGTCGCGATCAGCGCTTGGCGTTGGGACATACCGTGTCCTAGATTGTCGACAGGAAACGACGAGCGCCGAAAACGGCGCCGCGACCAGGGAGGAAAAACATGGGCAGCACCGTCGCTGTGGACGAGCAGACCGGCCGTAAATTCTATCTCGACGATCCGGACGACCTGAAGCCAGGCGAGGATGTGATCTTCATCCTCAACCTGCATGGCGGCGGCTCGGTCGGCGCCTGGCAGCGCGCCTATTTTCCGGCGGTCGACTTCAAGGAAAAGTACCGTCTGGTCATCGCCACGCCGTCAGCCGCCACCAAGGAGCCTTCGCGTCGCTGGGTCGGCGAGGCGGATGACGCCCACCTGCACAATATCGTCGAACAGGTGTTCGCCAAATACGGCAGGGACCATATCAAGGCCTTCTGGTTGGCTGGCCACAGCCAGGGCGGCATGACCTCCAGCCGCCTGCTCAGCGAAGACCCGTTCTTTCAGGATCGCGTCGATGGCTGGCTCAGCCTGTCGGGCGGCCGCCTGGGTCCTGCGCCACGGGCGGAAGGCTTCTCTGTCCCGATGCCTCCGGGCCAAACCTTCAACTTTCCCAGGCTGCCGCCATCGTCTCCGCCGACTTGCGATTTCTCTCACATCTTCGCGGTGGGCGAGCACGAGATCGCCTCCCTGCCCGAGACCTCGCCCTGGGCCGAGAAGTACGGCGCGGGCGCGCGGGTGCGGCGGCCTGATGTGGTCGACACCGCGGGCGGGCAGATTCATGACACCACCCGCGAGTCCTATTCCACCAAGGGCTGGGGCCTGAAGCCGGCGCCAGGCGCGGCCCAGGTCTGGGTATATCCCGGCGCCAAGGACGGCCGCGTCATCGCCGACGTGGTGCGCCTGAACAAGGGCCACACCGAGGGCCTTGAGCCGAAGGTGACCGAAGAGCTGATCAAGTTGATGGTCTCCGCGCCGGGCGGGAAGGCGAGTAGGCTTTAAACTCTCCTTGCCCGTCATGGCCACCCTTGTGGCGGCCACCCATGGCTAGGCCGGGTGCGAACTTCGGAGGTTCGAGACGCGGAAGAATGGGTGGCCGGGACAAGCCCGGCCATGACGAACTATGGGAGAGGGTGCTTGATCCCAACCCCGGAACATCCGATCTAAGGGCCATGACAACGGTCATCGATCGGCGGGGCGAGCCTAGGGCGCGGCATCCGGAGAAACAGGCGCGGCCAGAGACGCCGCTCCTGCGCAAGCCGGACTGGCTGCGCGTGCGCGCGCCCGGCTCCGCCGGCTACAACGCCACCCGCGAGATCGTCAAAGCCCACGGCCTGACCACGGTCTGCGAA
>Ga0302314_10015255_pt1 | contig 13071 bp, 8 predicted proteins | sample III_Palsa_N2_3_FD_200533 | JGI IMG/M metagenome (GOLD analysis project Ga0302314, IMG submission 200533) | Peat permafrost microbial communities from Stordalen Mire near Abisko, Sweden - III_Palsa_N2_3 | ecosystem: Environmental > Terrestrial > Soil > Palsa > Peat permafrost | place: Sweden...
GTGGTTGTTGGCGTGAAGCCGCGAGGCATCTGCTGTAGGACCTGTCCGTTGAACTGATAGATCGCGTTGATCACGAACACGCCGGTGGCAGCTGTGACGATGAGCTTCCAGCCGAGACCGCGCTCGAGCAGGAGTGGCAGCAGCGCCGGAATCGCTACGTAAACGCCGAGTACGTAGCGTCCGTCGGTGGTGAAATCGTTGGGATGGCCGACGAGGACGATCACGAGCCCAGCGAGCATTGCGGTCAGCCACCAGGTGACGTGTACGAAGCGGGCGCCGACGGGCTCGCCACCGTCGTCGGGACGCTGACTGGATTCCTTGGCCAGCCGCCGGACGCGTGCCACGACCGCGACCATCGCCGTAAACAGCAACAGCGCGGCCGTGAGCGCCATCTCCGAATGCCCGGTCGCGCGCTGACCGAAGAAGCTCGCTGAGGGCAGCAGGGTCAGGCCGCGGATCGTGGTCTCCACATTTGCGAGTAGGTCGCTGGGAGTGAGGAAGGTGGCGTACTGGTGATAGGACCACGCGAAACCACGCACGCCCTGCCCGCGCATGATCGCCGCGAAGATCAAGGCGCAGACGCCGGTGACCAAGGCGGTTCCCAGCCCGAAGCCAAGCGTGTACGCGATCTGCCGTTGCGGCCCACGCCAGGCAGCGAGCACGGTCACCATCAGCATCGGCAGCAGGATCCAGGCCAAGCAGAGCGTGTCTCCCGCGAGCGGCAGGCCCCCGATCACGCCGATCGCAAGCGCCCCCAGCCCGAGCTTCCAGGGCTTCATCGTCGCCGCCTGCGGCAGCAACCAGACCATGCCGGCGCCGCAGACCATGGCGGCGACGATCGAGTTGCCGTGCGAGTCGATCGAAAAGATCGTGGCCAGGCCACCGGAGCGGAAGGTCGCAAGGCCGCCACCGCCGAAGCAGACCAGAGCGGCCGTGCCAAGCGCCGCCGGCCAGTTGCCGAAGACCCTGCGTGAGCTCCAGTGCAGCGCGGCGATGCCGACCACCACGCAGATCACCGGGGTCAGCATCCACAGCGGCCGGTAGAAGGACAGTCCGCGCGTCAGGAGCGTGAACGCGAGCGTCTCATAGTGCGGGAAGTCCCCCGTCGTCAGCACCGCACCTGCGGGGGCGTGCGCCGCCATGTGTGCGAGCACCGCGTCGATCGTGCTGTCGCTACTGAGCCAAACGCTATTCAGGATCGCCGGCAGGTGCACCAGGATGAGCAGGACGTAAATGCCTGCAAGCAGCGCTGGAAGCCACCAGGCCAAGCGAACTGACAACTTCGGCAGACGCATAAGCGGGCCAATCTACTGGACGGGTTTCGATTAGGCTGGGCGCGTGATGCTGCTGCTCTTCGACATTGACGGCACCCTCGTGCAGCGCGCGTCACGAGAACATGCGGTCGCGCTCCGCCAGGCCCTGCACAACGTTCATGGGATCGATCCGGACGCAATCGGACCGAGCAAAGATCGGGCGGGCCGTACCGACGGTGAGATCGCGCGCATGATTCTGCTCGACGCAGGCGTCTCAGCGGACGCAATCGACTCGCGCGCCGAGGAGGTCCAGGACGAGTGCTGCCGGCTTTACGCGACCCTCTGCCCGCCCGACCTCTCGGCGACGGTCGTTCCGGGTATGCCCGACCTGCTCTCCTGGCTGGCCGACGTCAGCGGCGCGCAGCTCGCGCTCGTGACCGGCAACTTCGAAGCGGTGGCCCGGATCAAGCTGCGGGCTGCGGGGATCGGCCACTGGTTTGAGCCCGGTCAGGGCGGCTTCGGCTCCGACTCGGAGGACCGGCTGGCGCTGCCGCCGCTGGCGCGGCGCCGGGCCGGCGAGGCCGCCGGACTGACGACCTCGTGGCCGCGTGAGCAGACGCTAGTGATCGGTGATACCCCCAGGGACATCGCCTGCGCGCGCTCCGATGGCCTGCGTTGTGTGGCCGTCACCAGCGGTCCGCACGGCGAGCTGGCCCTGGTTGACGCAGACGCGATTGCGCGCAGCTCTGCGGAGCTGCGCGCCGTGCTCGAAGCTCTGTTGGGCTTCTAGGAGGGCTGGCTCTCGTCCGGTCCCGGGACCGGCGGCGAGGCGGGCGGCTCCGGCATCAGCGCCGGCACCAGCGCCAAGAACGCCGTTGCGACGAACGCCAGCAGCATCGCAACGCCAATAGCGTGCGCCACATGGCCGTTGGCGAAGGTCAGCAGGCCGATACCGGCGATCAGCGTCGCGAGCGCGAAGCGGCCGGTGGTTGGCACCAGTGCGTCGAGGCTCGTGTCGGGCCGCGGCGATCGGGGCGCGTCAACCTCCGACGTGGGATCGAACTGCCCACGCAAGCTGAGCCGGAACAGCCACGCGATCGATGGAAACACGATCGCGCCGCCGGCGAGCACAGCGACGATCACCGCGACCAGGGTGTCGTGGGGAGCCGCTGCCTGACGGATCGTGAGGCCGGGCAGGACCCGCGGCCACTGCGCCAGCGCCCATCCGATCAGGACCGCCGCGATGGCCAATGCCGCAACGTAGCGGGCCGGCTCGAACCGCCGCCAATAGACAAGCGCCAGCGCGACGACTCCGGCCACGGCGGAAACCAGGACGGCCGGCAGCGCTCGGCCGTGCAGGAGTTCGTGGTAGAGCACGTGCTGGTCGTGATGGACGACGATCAGCCCCACAACAGCGAGGCCGCCGGCGAGCACGCCGGTGAGCAGGGCACGCTGCCGAAACTCGCCGGCCAGCTCGGGCTCTTCGCGGCGGGTGGCGTCAGCCGCCAGGTAGACGGCCGCCAGGTAGGCGGCCGTGGCAACCGCGAGCACCCCGTCGAACAGCGAGGTGGCTGAGAGCCAACTGGTGAAGCGGTGCCCGGCGTCATCGCCGACCAGCACGCGTCCACCGGCGATCGCTCCGACCATCGTCCCCAGGGCGAACGGTGTGACGATCGACGACAGTGAGAAGACCGTGTCGAGCACGAGGTTCTCACGCGGCGCCGAGGCGCCAGACCGCAGCGCATACGCGGCGCCACGCAGCACGATCCCCAGTCCGGCGAGGAACAGCGGCGCCGCCAGGGTTGAGGCGATCGACCCGAACGCAGTCGGGTAGGCGGTCCAGAACACCGTGAGCACGAAGATCAGCCAGACGTGATTGGCCTCCCACACGGGGCCCATTGAGTGATGGGCCTCTTCCCGGATGTGCAGCCCGTGCTCGCCACGGCCAGAGAACAGCGTCCAGAAGCCCGCGCCGAAATCGGCACCGGCCAGAACGGCGTAGAGGACGATGCCCGTGAGCACGAAGACCATCGGGATGCTGGAGAGCACCGGCGAACTCATCGGAACTCAGGCTCCAGATCCAGGGGACGGTTGGCGAGCCGGCGCAGCATCCAGACCAGGCCGGCGGCAACGAGCGCATAGACCACGACCAGCGCGCCGTAGCCGACCGGGATCCCGGGAGCACCGGTGACAGCGTCAGCCGTTGGCATCACGTGGTAAACCACCCACGGCTGGCGGCCGACCTCGTCGACCACCCAGCCGGCTATCAGCGCGACCACCGAGAGCGGTCCGGCAAGGATCAGGGCTCTGTAGAACCACGGCGAGTCAGGCAGGCGCCGCCGTCGCAGGCGGACCCACAGCGCAAACAGGCTCAGGGCGCCGAGCAGCGTTCCGATGCCGACCATGGTCTGGAACGAGAAGCGCACGACGTTGACCGGGGGCTGCTGCGAGGTCGGCACCGAATCAAGGCCGATCACCTTCGCGTCCCAGCTGTGGAATGAGAGCACCGAGAGCAGGTGCGGGATCTCAATCCCGAACTTGACCTTGCTGTCCTCGTACAGGCCGAGCAGGTGCTCTGGCGCCCCGCGCGTGGTGTGTGCCAGGCCCTCGATCGCCGCGAGCTTGACGGGCTGTGTGGTGGCGACGTCGCGGGCCGCCCAGTCGCCGACCGGCCCCTGCGCGATCGACGCCAGCACGGCAAGCATCAGCGGGATCGTGATCGCGGCGCGTTCGTAACGACCCCAACGCCCGCGCAGCCGCGCGAACGCGTAGACCCCGGCCAGCAGGAATCCCGAGACCATGTACCCAGCCAGGTACATGTGTACGAGCTCGTTCCAGAAGTAGCTGTTGCCCAGCAGCGCCTTCCACGGGTCGGCGTCGATCACCTTGCCGTGAAGCAGCTTGAAACCGGTCGGGTGGTTCATCCAGGCGTTGACCGAGATCACCATCAGCGAACCGGTGAAGCCGGTGATCACGATTGGGATGCCGGTCAGCAGATGCAGTCGCGGCGAGAGCCGGTTCCAGCCATAGACGTAGATGCCGATGAAGATCGCCTCAACGAAGAAGGAGAAGCCTTCTATCGCGAAGCCAAGCCCGAAGACGCCGCCGAAGGTCGCCGTGAAGTTCGGCCACAGCAGGCCCATCTCAAAGCTGAGGATCGTTCCTGTGATCACGCCGATGCCGAACAGGCCGATCATCACCCGACCCCAGCGGCGCGCCAGCTCGCGATAGACCGGATCGCCGGTGCGCAGCCACCGCGCCTCAGCGAACAGAATCATCACCGGAAACGAGATCCCGAAGCAGACCAGCGGGATGTGCACCGAGAACGAAAGCGCCTGCATCTGCCGCGCCTCCAGCAGGTAACGCTGGTGCGCAGGTGCGAACGCGGCTGCGAACAGGGCCATCATCGGCGAGCCCCGAAAATACCGCGCCTGGCTCAGGCGCGGGTCAGTCGCGATGCGTGTCGATCGCCGCTAGGCAGCAGCGGGCGCCGCGGCAGAGGACTCCGGCTCCGGAGTCTGCAGCGGGAAGTGGCAGGCAGCCTGATGGTTCGGGCCGAAGCGGCGCAGCGGCGGCTCCTGCTCGGCACAGATCGCCTGCGCGTATGGGCAGCGGGTACGGAACCGGCAGCCGGACGGCGGGTCGATCGGGCTCGGTAGCTCGCCGCGGATGCCCACGTCGGTCTTGGACTTCTCGATCGCCGGGTCAGGCACCGGAATCGTCTTGATCAGCGCCTCGGTATACGGGTGGGCGGCGCGACGGTAGATGTCATCACCGGTTCCAAGCTCGACGATCTTGCCGAGGTACATGACGCCGATCCGGTCAGACAGGTACTTGACGACGGCGAGGTCATGCGAGATGACCACGGAGGCCATGTTGTGCTCGGCCTGCAGGCGCTTCATCAGGTTCAGGACCTGCGAGCGAATCGACACGTCAAGCGCGCTCACGGGCTCGTCGGCAACCATGACCTTCGGCTCGAGCATCAGCGCACGCGCCAAGGCGATGCGCTGGCGCTGGCCACCAGAGAACTCGTGTGGGTAGCGCTCGAGTGCGTTGACCGGCAGGCCAACCTCACCGAGCATCGCGCGAACCTTTTGATCCCGCTCCTTGTCAGAGCCGATCCCCTGGATCTGCAAAGGCTCACGCAGGATTGCGTTGACGCGCATCCGTGGGTCGAGCGATGCGTACGGGTCCTGGAACATCATCTGCAGGTCCCGCCGGGCAGTCTTGAGCTTGTTGCCGCTCAGCTTGAAGATCTCGGTGCCGTCAAGCTTGATCTGTCCGCTGTCGGGCTTCTCGATCCCGACGATCAGCTTGCCGAGCGACGTCTTGCCGCAGCCGGACTCACCAACGAGTCCGAGTGACTCACCCGGGTTGACGTACAACGAAACGTTCGAGACAGCCTTCACCGAGTTGACCCTGCGTTGCAGGAGCCCGGCGGTGATCGGGTACTCGCGGACGACGTTGACGATCTCAAGCAACGGTTTGGTGCCGTTGCCGGCGACCTCGGTCGCCGGATGTGTGGCTGGTCCGGTGACCTCGATCGACGGCGCGGCGTCGGGGCTCAGGGCGTCCATCGCCGCCGCCAGCGGGTCCAGGGCGGCGGCCGCTGGAGCGGTGGCGGTCACGCCGCTCGGGAGGATCAGACCCGTCATCTGCGCCGGGCCGTCAACCGGGTGCCAGCAGGAGAACTTGTGATCGGCGTCACCGGTCAGCGGTGGCTCCTCGGCGAGGCACTGTTCGGTCGCGAACTGGCAACGCGCCGCGAAACGGCATCCGGGGGGCGGATTGCTCAGGTCCGGCGGCAGACCGGGAATACTGAGCAGCGGTTTGGCCGCGTCCTGTTCGAGCCGCGGGATCGAGCCGAGCAGCGCCTGCGTGTAGGGATGGCGCATGCCGGTGAACAGCCTCTCGGTCGAGGCGGTCTCGACGATGCGGCCCGCGTACATCACGTTGATCCGCTTCGCCCGGCCGGCGACGACACCCATGTCATGCGTGACCAGCAGCGTCGCCATGCCAAGACGCTGCTCGAGTTCGTCGAGGACCCTCAGGATCTGAGCCTGGATCGTGACGTCCAGCGCGGTGGTGGGCTCGTCCGCCAGCAGTACGCGGGGCTCGCAGGCCAGCGCGATCGCGATCATCACGCGCTGACGCAAACCGCCGGAGAGCTGATGCGGGTAATCGCCGAGGCGCTCCCGTGGCCGTGGCAGACCGACCAGCTCGAGCACCTCGAGCACGCGGTCATTCGCCTCAGCACGCGAGGCACCGCGGTGTAGCCGCACCGGCTCGGCTATCTGCTCGCCGATCGATTTGGTCGGGTTCAGCGAGGAGAGCGAGTCCTGGAAGATCATCGAGACCCGGTTGCCACGCAGCTTGCGCAGTTCCGAGTCCGACAGACCAACCAGCTCCTGACCCTCGAGCTTGACGGAGCCGTTGACGATGTGACCGCCGTTGGGCAGCAGGCCGAGCACTGACAGCCCGAGCATCGATTTGCCGGATCCGGACTCGCCGACCAATCCGAGCGTCTCACCGGCATCGATCTGCAAATCGACGTTACCGACCGGGTGAACTGTCGAGCGCGACAGCTTGATGTCGGTGCTTAGGTTTGTGATCTCGAGCGCGGCGGTCATCGTCCGTGAATCTCCTTCTAGCGACGGCGCAGGCGCACGTCGACGGCGTCACGCAGAGCGTCGCCGATTAGGTTGCAACAGAGCACGACAGCCACCAGGCAGCCGCCGACCGGGTAGACCAGCCACCACTCACCGTTCTGCACGTACTGCTGAGCGTTGCCCAGCATGTCGCCCCACGAGGTATTCGGGAACTGGAGGCCGAAGCCGAGGTACCCCAGCAGCGCGAGGTAAAGGATCGAATCGGCGATCAGGAAGGTGACGTTGACGATCGTCACCGACATCGCGTTGGGGATCAGGTGGCGGTAGATCAGCCGCGCACGACTCGAACCCATCGTCTGCGCGGCGAGCACGAAGTCACGCGTGCGCAGCGTGAGCACCTCACCGCGCACCAGGCGCGCCGGTGCCAGCCAGGAGAAGACGCCGAGGATCAGGCTGATGTCGACCACCGTGCCGTTGTATTTGGTCGCCAGCACCAGCACGATCAGTAGGAACGGAATCGAGAGCAGAACGTCGACGAAGCGCATCATCAGACCGTCGACGAAACCGCCGAGCAAGCCTGAGACCGCGCCGTAGAGCGTGCCGATCACGATCGCCACGATTGAAGCGAACGCTCCGATTTCAAACGCCGCCTGGCCGCCGAGCATGATCCGGCCAAACTCGTCGAAGCCGCTCTCGTCGGTGCCGAGCAGGTGACCGTTGCCGGGCGCAAGCGTTGAATTGAGCGGGTTCGCGGCAGTCTGGTCGGAGTGATAGAAGACCGGACCGAGGAAGCAGAAGAGGATCATCGCCACCAGCAACACCAGGGCAATGACGGCGAGCTTGTTGCTCATGAATTCGCGAACGGTCAGGCGCCAACCGCTGGATATGGCCTGGACATCGCCACCCTCCGGCGTCCCACTTGGGAACGGACTTTCGTAACCGATTCCCGCAAACTCCATACCTGGCGTGCTGTGCATCGCACGCGGGGCCGTCGGCTCCAGCGCCTCGCCGTCTTCGGTCGTGATTTCGCGTTCCTCAGTCAAGGCGCACCCTCGGGTCAGCGGCCGCGATCGCAACGTCGGCGAACAGGTTGCCGAGTACGGTCAGCAGCGCCCCCAGCAGTGTGTAGGCGAGCATCACGTTGTAGTCCTCGTTGCCGAGCGCGTCGTAGAACAGCAGCCCGAGCCCCGGATAGTTGAACAGCACCTCGATCAGCAGGTTGCCGGCCACCAGATACGGGATCGAGAGGCCGACGAGAGTGATCACCGGAAGGCAGGCGTTGCGCAGCAGGTGGCGAGTCAGCACGACCCTCTCAGAGAGGCCCTTGGCCCGAGCGAGGCGGATGTAGTCCTGGGCCAGCTCGTCCAGCGCTGACGAGCGCATGTAGCGGCTGTAGCTGGCGACGTTCAGCAGGGCCAGCGTGACGATTGGCAGACACAGTTGCTCTGGGTGCGTGATCGCGCCCCACGTACTCGTGACCGTGTCGCTGACGCCGGGCGGGAAGATGTTGAGGTCGAGCGCGAAGACCTGGATCAGGATCAGCCCCAGGAAGAACGACGGCATCGAATACAGCGTGAAGTTGATCGTCGTGGCGGCGTAGTCACCGGGGCTGTTGCGCTTGACCGCCTGGGCGATACCGAGCGGAACGGCGATGATCAACGACAGCACCAGCGCCGCGCCGGAGAGATAAGCGCTGCGTCCGGCGTTCTCCTTGAACAGTGCGGAGACGGTCTGATTCAGCTTGTAGCTGTAGCCGAAGTTGCCGTGGACGATGCCGCCCAGGTAACTGAGGAACTGGGCGAGCTCAGAGCGGTCGTAGCCGTTCTGCTTGTCCCATGCCTTGATAGCCGCAGGTCTGGCCTTGGTGCCAAGCACCGCGTAGGCGGGAGTGGGCGACAGGTAATGAAGGATTGCGAAGGTGATGGCAGCCACGCCGATCACCACGATCACAGCAACGCCTAGTCGGCGGACTATGTAGCCAGTCATTTAAGGGGTGTACTTCCTATCGAGGCGGCCGACGGCCGGGAACGGGCATCGTGCCCGTCCCCGGCCGGATTACGACCGTACGTCGTTAGCGTCCTACTTGTTGACCCAGAGTAGCGTGGCGTTGAGCTGCTGCTGTGTCATCTGCAGGAAGCCGTTGGTGGTACCACCGACCTTGTTGCTGACTGCCGTGATCCAGTCCTGGACCGGCATGTACAGGACCGGCTCGTTCTTCGTGAAGAACGCGACCTCATTCGTAATCGCCTGTGTGGTTGGGCTGGCGATCGACGCGGCCATCAGCTGGTTCGCCTGCGGGTTGTCGTAGTCGCCCATGTTGAGCCCACCCGTCGGGGTGATCACGCCGTTCTCGGTCGGGTAGTAGTCGGTGAAGACACCGCCGTAACCGTTGGCACCCCAGTCGTTGTAGTACTTCTTGGCGGCCGGGTTCTGGTCGTTGTAGTTCTGCGTGAGGAAGTCGAACGTCTTGTACTGAATCGTGACGTCAATCCCCACCGTCTTGGCCTCTGACTCGAACGACTCGGCCTCCAGCACACCGGTGGCCGCCGCCGACTCCGGCTGGGTAGCCCAGACGAACTTGATCGGCGTGCCCGCCGGGATGCCGGCGCCGCACTCGTTGGAACCCGTGCCCGGCTTAGCGCAGGTCGTCTCGCCGCCAGGCTTGACGTCCCAGCCATGCGCCTTGAGCGTTGCTGCGGCTGCCTTCGGGTTGAACGTCCAGACCGCCTTGGTCGCGGTGCTCGAAACGTACGGCGACTTCGGCGCCGTCGCGACCGGTCCGTATGCAGCCACGGCCCAGCCGTGATAGGCACCCTTGACGATCGCCGGCTGGTCAACCAGCTGCGCGAAGACGCCACGGATGTACGGCTGCGCGACGACCTTGTTGAAGTCGTCGGTCGTGTCCTTGTAGTTCAGGAACGGACCCCACCAACCCCACTGCGGGGCGCCGAATGTGTCGAAGCCGTCCCGGCTGAGCGTCGGGATCGAGCCAAGCTGGGTGGCGGGATCGATCTGACCGATCTCAACCGACCCGGACTCCATCGCATCCAGCAGCGCCGTTTCGCTGGTGTACGTGTTGTCGTCGAACGTGAAGTTCGGCTTCGGCGAGAGGCCATAGCTCTTGTTCGGGGTCAGCACGAACGAGTCGTTGGTCGTGTTGAAGCTCTGCAGTTTGAAACCACCGTCCACAACCTTCCAGAGCGGGCTGGTCGCGAACTGCGAGGGCGAGTCAGCACCGTTGGTGTTGTTCAGGTTCTCGAAGATCGCCAGTGCGTCCTTCGGGTTGGTCGCCCAGTCGGTCAGCTTCTTGCCGCTGGAGTTGACGTCCCAGTCGGTTGCGGGCAACGGGTAGACGCCGCCGTTGGTGTCCTGCAGCTGGTCGTCCGTGAACCAGGTCGGGTTGACCGTGTGGGTCAGATGGAAGACAACCGTATTGCCGCTGTAGGAGACGCTCTTGACGTTGTACGGGAACTCCGTGCTGGAGGCGTACTGGCACCAGTTGGCGGGCGACGCGTTGGTTGCGGCCTTGAGCACGTCGTAATAGAAGGCCACGTCCTGACCGTCGACCGGCGTACCGTCCGACCACTTCAGGCCGGGCTTGATCTTGATCGTCACGGTCGTGTCTTTATCCGAGTACACCGGCGCCTCGGCGGCGCTCATGCTCTCGTCAATCGCTGGGGTCGCGCCCTTCGGCCCGTAGTACAGCGGGATGTACATGTCGGCCACGAACTGGAACGTGTCCGTGCTGCAGGTCGCGTCGTTGATGATCGGATCGATGTCCGTCGGCGTCTGGCCGGTGAGCTGGCCTGCCACGACCGTGCCGCCGCTGGCCGGCGTGCCGTTCTTCGGCAGCGTGCCGCTCAGCAGGGTGCCGTCGACTGGGCGGGCGGTGGCGTTCGCCACTGCCGGGTGGGCCGTGGCGGACGCGGCATGAGCCGTCGCCCCGCCGTCGGTAGCACTCGACCCGCAGGCGGCGAGCGTGATTGCGCTCGCCACGACCACGGCTGCGCTAGAGAACAGCGCACGCCGCGAGCGGGACGCCTTGCGGCGGCCTGCACCTCGCGTCGAACTATTTGGAACGTCAGAGCGCATAAAAGGGCTCTCCTCTTCCGTCGATTAGATGGAACAACAAAGGCGCGATGCAAACAGCCGCACGCTTTCGTGTCAAGCACAGGTATAGGACGCTCTTTCAGACGTTCAGACCCGCTTAACTTCTTACTAACAATTTAGGCTATTGGCCCGTCGTCCGTATGTACACGCAGACGTCGCCGGGCCTAGTGCCCGCGGCCAGGAATCTGTAACCGGCCAATCGAACGGACCAGGCCGCTGCGAGGGGGGCCGGTTGTCAGGTGCGCGTCAGCTTCTTGTAACTGAGCCGGTGCGGCCGGTCGGCCTCGGCTCCGAGCTGCTCGTGACGGAAACTCTCGTACGCCTCGAAGTTGCCCTCGAACCAGCGCACCTGAGAGTCGCCCTCGAACGCGATCACGTGCGTGGCGATGCGGTCCAGGAACCAGCGATCATGCGAGACCACGACGGCGCATCCGGCGAACGCCAGCAGCGCCTCCTCGAGTGCGCGCAGCGTGTCTACATCCAGATCATTGGTCGGCTCGTCGAGGATCAGCATGTTGCCGCCGCTGGCCAGCAGCTTCGCCATATGCAGGCGATTTCGCTCTCCACCGGAGAGCGTGCCAACCTTCTTCTGCTGGTCTGAGCCCTTGAAGTTGAAGCCGGCCACATAGGCCCGGCTGTTGATCGCGTTCTCACCGAGCATCATCTGGTCGAGGCCGCCCGAGATCTCCTCCCAGACCGTCTTGCCGGGATCCAGATCCTCACGCGACTGGTCGACGTAGGCAAGCTTCACCGTGTCCCCCACCTTGAAGCTGCCGCTGTCAGGTTGCTCCTGCCCGGTGATCATCCGCATCAGCGTCGTCTTGCCTGCGCCGTTGGGTCCGATCACGCCGACGATCGCCGCCGGCGGCAGGTTGAACGAGAGGTCGTCGATCAGGATCCGGTCGCCGAAGCTCTTGCTGACGTTCTCTGCTTCAACGACCAAACCGCCCAGCCGTGGCCCGGCGGGAATGTGAATCTGGACCTGATCGAGCTTAACGTTGCGCTCCTCTGCCAGCAACGCTTCATAAGCATTGAGGCGGGCCTTCGGCTTGGCGCGGCGGGCGCTGGCGTTCATCCGCACCCACTCGAGCTCCTTGGAGATGGTCTTTCGGCGAGTGTCGTCCGCCTTGGCCTCCTGCTGGAGACGCTTCTCCTTCTGCTCAAGCCAACCGGTGTAGTTGCCCTGGTAGGGAATGCCACGGCCGCGGTCCAGCTCGAGAATCCAGCCGGCGACGTTGTCCAGGAAGTACCGATCGTGGGTCACGGCGACGATCGTGCCCGCGTAGTCGTGCAGGTAGCGCTCGAGCCAAGCGACCGACTCGGCATCCAGGTGGTTGGTCGGCTCGTCCAGCAGCAGCAGGTCGGGCTGGCTCAGCAGCAGCCGACAGAGCGCGACACGGCGGCGCTCACCGCCGGAGAGTGTGGTCACATCGGCGTCAGCAGGCGGGCAGCGAAGCGCGTCCATCGCGTAGTCAAGCCTGGTATCGAGCGTCCACGCATCAGCGGCGTCGATCTGCTCCTGCAGCCGCGCGAACTCATCGGCGGTCTCATCTGAGTAGTTGGCCGCCAGCTCGTTGAAACGGTCGAGCAGCGCCTTGGTCTCGGCGACGCCCTCTTCGACGTTGCCGCGCACGTCCTTCTCCGGATCGAGATACGGCTCCTGCTCAAGCAGGCCGACCGTCGCGTTGGGCGCCAGCTGTGCTTCACCCTCGTAGTCGTGGTCGAGCCCGGCCATGATCCGCAGCAGCGTCGACTTGCCGGCGCCGTTGTAACCGAGTACACCGATCTTGGCGCCCGGATAGAACGAGAGCGAAACGTCGGTGAGCACCTGCTTATCCGGCGGATGGCGCCGAGAAAGCTTGTAAGTCGTGTAGATGTACTCGCCGGCCACTTCTATTGAGGGTGGCACATCTACATCCCCGGCGGATGGCGGGCCACGAACCCCACGTCCTCGCGGACCAGCGGGTGCCAGCCGATGCCGGTCGTGCCGTCACCCGGCCCCGCCGCATTGTGCGTGTCCCAGCGCAGCCCGGCGACATACATGAACACGTGGTCCGAGCTGGCGTAGAGCGTCACCCAACGCCCTGGCCCCGGCAGCC
>Ga0302314_10015256_pt1 | contig 13071 bp, 15 predicted proteins | sample III_Palsa_N2_3_FD_200533 | JGI IMG/M metagenome (GOLD analysis project Ga0302314, IMG submission 200533) | Peat permafrost microbial communities from Stordalen Mire near Abisko, Sweden - III_Palsa_N2_3 | ecosystem: Environmental > Terrestrial > Soil > Palsa > Peat permafrost | place: Sweden...
ACGCGGGGAATAGTACTCCTGTCCCCTTAATCCCCTTAATCCCGCTTTCCGGCACCGTCACGGCGACCGCTCTCGACCCATCTGAGACCTTCGGAAAGTCCGCTTGTAGGACCTAGGCGCTAGTGGCGCCACAGGGCGGGGCTCGCCAAGCTCAGGCTGGCCGACGGCTCGCCCGCGCTGGTCGACAGCGGCATCGGCCCGTGGGTGGGCGCGAACCCCGCCGTCGCCTGGACGAACCGGGCCAACCGGGCCACATCCGCCGACGTTGAAGCTGTGATGATGCTGGCCGCACCACCGTCCGCGCTGGCGGCGGTGAAGGTCACGCCCTGGGAGAGGCCGTCCAGTTCTATTTGGACCGTTCGGTTGGTTCCGACGATCGTCAGCACGCCGGTACCGTTCGTGTTGGCGCTGAACGTCGCTTCGCCTGCGCCGGCAAAGCCGACGTCTTCCAGGTCCAGCGAACTTGCGCCGGTGGTGCTGAAGCCTACGATCGGTGAGGTGAACGCCTCCGCCTTGGCTAGAACGAGTTCTCCACCAGCTTTGCCGAAGTCCACGCCTGCGCCGTTGCCTTCCACGCTCGATTCGAAGATGGCGGTCCCGCCGTCGATTGTCGCGCCGCCCGCCGAGACCGCGCCATCTACCGTCAACGTCCCGCCTTTATCCACACCAGCAATTAGTGCATTTGCGGGGCCGAACGCACCCTCGAACGTGGCGGACCCCCGCACAGTGAGTGGTCCCACCATGTTTATCGTGCCTTCGCCGACCAGCGTCGCGCCGGCGACGACGACATTGGATGAGCCTATGACGACGGTTTGAACCGAGCCATCGATGACGTCCGATCCATAGAACTGCGCGAAGCTGAGGTTCCCACCCTGAATATCGTCGTTTATCAGATCTAGGCACTCGATGGTCCCGCCGTCGTTGTTGACCGTCGTCGAACGTATTTTCAGCGACCCGTCGATACCGTTTATGGTCCCTTCGTTGACCACGGTTGCAGCGGTGTCGATCGTCAAGACGCTCTGGCTGCCCAGGGTGATCACGCCGTCGACACCGTTGGTCAACGCGCCCTTGATAGAGCCTCCCTCGATCTCGACGGTGAAGTTGACGTTGTTGATTGCGCCGATCGCATTGAACCCAGTCTGGAGCGTAAACACCGGGCTCGTGGCGCCAGCATCGTCCAGCAGAAGAGTTGCGTTCGACGCTATCTTGGTGTCGGCGAGTGAGGGGTCGCCGTAGTCGAGCGTCACCGTGTAGGCCGCGCCGCCGTCTCCGGCGAGGAACGCATCGTCGGACGAGTCGGGAGTGAGGCCGGGGGCCACGTCCCCCTTCCAGTTGGTCTTGGTGTCGTAGTTGCCGCTGACGTCCGTCGCCCAGGCGATCGTGGCCATTACTTACTCCCCCGCCTTAGCCACCGACCCACTATTTGAGCGACCATAACACCCCGTCCGCGCGACTGCTAGCAGGACGACCCGGGGAGGCCGGTGAGCTTCGCCGTTATACTGACCGCACCTCTGGCCTGGAATAAGGAGGGGAATAAGGGGACAGGAGCAATATTCCCCTTTTGTTCTGGGGCGCCGCCGTGCCAAACTGAGCCATGGCCCGCTTCGCCCGGATCGTCGCGCCCGGATGCCCGCACCACGTCACGGCGCGCGGCAACCGGCGCGAGCCAGTGTTCTTCGAGGACGGTGACCAGGACATCTACCGCGACCTGTTGAGCGAGCAGATGCGCAAGGCCGAGGTTGAGGTGTGGGCCTATTGCCTCATGCCCAATCACGTCCACCTGATCCTTTGCCCGAGCACGGCCGACGGCATGGCGCGGGCGTTGGGCGCGGCGCACCGGCGGTGGGCCAACTTTATCAACGCGCGCGGTCGCTGGCGTGGCCATCTGTTCGACGGCCGCTTCGCCTCGGTGGTCATGGACGAAGCGCACCTCTACGCCGCCATCCGCTATGTGGCGCTGAACCCGGTGCGGGCGCGACTCGTGGCGCGGGCGGCCGATTGGCCCTGGTCGAGCGCGCGGGCGCATCTGGCGGGCGAGGACGATGGCCTGGTCACCGTGCGGCCGGTGCTGGACAGGGTGGAAAGCTTCGCGCGCCTGATCGAGACCGAGGCCGACGATCCGGCCTTCGCCGCCTTGCGCGCGGCCGAGACCACGGGACGGCCCCTGGGCGCGGCGGACTTTGTCGCCGACCTCGAACGCCGGCTCGGCCGCCCCATCGCCCGGCGCGCGCCCGGCCGGAAGCTGGCTATCAAGTCGGAGGGGCAGCTTGCGTTGTTCTAAACAGACGCGGGGAATAGTACTCCTGTCCCCTTAATCCTTAATCCTGGCCCCCGCAGATCGCCCAACCGGAGATAGGTTAGCGTCAGACTGTCAGCGCCCACCCCTTCGTCTGTCCAGGATCAGGCCAAGCACGATGATCGTGGCCAGCAAGAGCGGCGCCGCCACAAACCCCCCGACCACCATCATCCACCGGGCGCTCGCGCCTGGTCGTCCGGTGACCGGGTTCAGCGCCATGGCGGATCTCCTCGGCGCCTGAAGGCCTTCGCCGGGGGCGCCCTGCATCTTCGCCCTACGCTGGTAGGCCTTTGCCGACATGACGTCGATTTCGTCGGGGGTGAGATAGCCGTCGTGATTGAGGTCCATGCGCTGGAACTGGCGGGCGGCATCGCCTCCGCGGCCAGGATGAGCCGCGCGCCAAGCCATCCACTCCCGGAGGCTGACGCGGCCGTCGTGGTGGGTGTCAGCCTGCATCACGTTGGCGCGGAATCGGGCCTGAAACAGGGGAAGAGGCGGCAATGGCCGTTGCGGACCCGCCATTCCCGGCGGAGAGGACGGCGGCTGATCCAGCGGCGGCCGCGCGACGGCCGCTGCGGCCGTCGCGCTGGTCATCACAACGGCGAGGCGCATACTCAGAGCCAGGCGAGCCATGGTTCGTGTCGCCGCGGGCGCGGCCCCTCCTATTCGGGTTGCCTGGCGGCGGCGATGCGGTTGAGCAAGCCCCAGGCCTTCTCGGTGGCCGAGAACAGCAGCACGATGTTGGCCGCGGCCAGGGTGTCGCGCGTGTCGGCCCCGTCCCAGGCCATTCGCGCGACCGAATAGACCAACATGCCAAAGCCGATGATCGTCGACAGGTGTCGGCGGAGCGCCATCGAGCGGGATTCATGGACCGATGGCTCGGCCGCCGCCTGATACAGGCGCACCAGGACCCATACGGTCCAGGTCGCGGTGACCACGAGCGTGACGCGGCCGAAGATGAGCAACGTCATGTCCGGAAACAGCGCCAGCAGCGAGACCATCAGCACGGCGAGATAGTTTTCAAAGGCCTGTACGGCGAGGCGGCGCGATCCATGCGGTCCCGCGCCCAGGGCCGCCGTGGCGTTCATCGACATCGCCACGAACAGCAGCCCGGTCAGGGTGGCGGCGGCGGCGCCGATGACGGCGTAGAAATCGAACCATGCCTGCATCGTGAAATCCCTGGCTCGGGGGTGTTTATAGCGGGGATGAGCGCCGTGCGCGCCCAACCGGCGATCAGCGCGCGGGGTGCAGAGTGTAGATGCGGTTGTTGAGGCCGAACACCAGCGTCGTGGGCGAGAACCGGTGATAGGCGACTTCGGAGCAACTGGTCTCCACTGTCTGGACGGTGCGCGTCGTCATGCCGAGCGCGCGCGCCAGCTTGTCCGCATCGCGCGGCCTGCCGCTGGCGTCAGGCTCGGCGAGCGAGCCTTCGAAGAGCAGATCGGCCGTGTCGTCATGAACCACGTAGATGGCGCGTGGGCATCCGAGCGGCGCCGGGCCGGTCACGGCGTGGGGCGTGAAGGTGACCAGGCGGCCGACCAGGCGCCGCGCCTCCGCCTGGCCGCCGCGTTGCAGGGGGTCCGCCCAGGGCGCGAGCTGCGCCTTCGCAATGATCCAGCGCCCCATGACATCGACGCCGTGGGCGTGCGCCGTGGAGATCAGGCCGAGACAGAACGCGGCGATCAGGGCGATCCTCATAACCATGCAAGCCCGGCTTCGCCGCGCAGGATCGCCTCGGCCTCGGCGGTGTGCTTGGCCCCGTCGCGGGGGTGGAGCACAAGCGGCGGCAAAAGCTTCAGCGGCGCGCGACCGCCGCGGATCGCCCGGACCAGCACCCGGCCGGCGGGCGCGTCGGCGAACGGATGAACCGGCCGCACCTGGAATGATCCCGCCCGGCGGCCGAGCAGATCCAGCAGATCGCCCAGGCGGTCGGCGCGATGAATGAGGGTCACCGAGCCGCCGTCGCGCACCGCCAGGGTCAGGAAGTCCGTCCAGGCGGCGAGGCCACCCTCGGCGATCCAGGCGCCGCGTTTGGCGGGGGCGGGTCCGCGCAGGGCGCGCGCGTCGTCGAAGAACGGCGGATTGGCCAGCGCGGCGTCGAAGCCGCCGGCGAGGCCCGAGGCGGCGAATCCGGCCTCGACGTCCGCCGGCGCGGCGCCGACGCGGCCCTCCAGATGGTTGAGCGCGATGTTGCCGATAGCGAATTCCAGCGCCGCCGGATCGCGTTCGACGCCCAGAAAACGGGCGCCCGGCCGGCGCACGGCGGCCATGAGCAGCACCGCGCCGGCCCCGCAGCCGGCTTCCAGCACCCGCTCGCCGTCACCCGCGTCGCAAGCGGCCGCCAGCAGCGCGGCGTCCATGCCGGCGCGATAGCCGCCCACCGGCTGGCGCAGGCGCGCGCGGCCGCCCATCAGCCCGTCTTCGCTCGCCTCGACGCCCGTCTCGCTCATCTTCTCCGAACACCCCGGCTTGACCATGTCCTATCGCGCCAGCATTGTCGCACCGCAACGGCGGTGGGGCGCGTTTCGAGCCCAGGGCCTCAAGGAGCTCCAGTAGTTGGAAGCAGCCAGAGCCGTCATCGACCGCCCGGCGGCCGACCTGGACGCGCTGATCGCGCGCGCGGCGCCGGACATGGCGCGCGTCGACGCCCTGATTCTGGCGCGCATGCAGAGCCCGGTGAGCGTGATCCCGGCCCTGGCCGATCACCTGATCAACGCCGGCGGCAAGCGGCTGCGGCCGCTCCTGACCGTCGCCGCCTCGCGCGTGGCCGGCGGGCGGGGCGATGCGGCGCTCAAGCTCGCCGCGGCGGTGGAGTTCATCCACACCGCGACCCTGCTCCACGACGATGTCGTCGACGCCTCGCAGCTACGCCGGGGCCAGACCGCCGCGCACCTCATCTGGGGCGCGCCGCCGGCGGTGCTGGTGGGCGACTTCCTGTTCGCCAGGGCCTTCGAGCTGATGGTCGAGACCGGCGTCATGCGCGCGCTGGAGATCCTCGCCCGCGCGTCCCGCGTCATCGCCGAAGGCGAGGTCCTGCAGCTGAGCCGGGCGCACGATCTCGATCTCGACCAGGCGACATACCTCGAGATCATCACCGCCAAGACCGCCGCCCTGTTCGCCGCCGCGGCCGAGGCCGGGGCGGTCTCGGCCGGGGCCCCGAGCGCCAAGGCCCAGGCCCTGCACGACTATGGCCTCAACCTCGGTCTCGCCTTCCAGCTCGCCGACGACGCCCTCGACTATGGCGGAACCACCGAGACGCTCGGCAAGAACGCCGGCGACGACTTCCGTGAAGGCAAGGCGACCTTGCCGCTGATCCTGGCGATGGCGAGGCTGCCCGCGCGCGAGCGGGCGTTCTTCGAGCGCGCCGTGGTCCGCCGCGAACAGACCGACGACGATTTCCGCCGGGCGCGCGACCTGATCGTCGGCGCGGGCGGGCTGGAGGCCACCCTGGCGCTCGCCGCCGACTATGCCGGTCGCGCCAAGCGGGCGCTGTCGACATTCCCCGACAGCGACTGGCGCGACGGCCTGGAGGCCCTGGCCGACTTCGCCGTCAGCCGACGGGCCTGATCCTGAGCGGGGGAGGGAAAGTTGGCGCATACGCCAGCCCCAAACAAAGTTCGTCATGGCCGGGGATGACGGTAGAGAAAAGATGAGCGCGGAGCACATGCGATAGCCCCGCTGTGCGGGGGGGGATTGCTAGCCCGGCCCGATCATGTTTTCGGGGCGCACCCATTCGTCGAACTGTTCGGCGGTGACATAGCCGCCCTTGACCGCCTCTTCGCGCAGGGTGGCGCCGTTGTTGTGGGCGGTCTTGGCGATCTTGGCGGCGGCGTCATAGCCGATGTGCGGCGCCAGCGCGGTGACCAGCATCAGCGAGCGGCCGAGGGCGGCGGCGATGTTGTCGAGGCGCGGCTCGATGCCGACCACGCAATGCTCGGTGAAGCTCTCGGCGGCGTCGGCCAACAGGCGGGCGCTCTGCAGGAAATTATAGGCCATCACCGGATTGAAGACATTGAGCTCGAACTGGCCCGAGGCGCCGGCGAAGGTGATCGACGTCTGATTGCCCATCACCTGGACGCAGACCATGGTCAGCGCTTCGCACTGGGTGGGATTGACCTTGCCCGGCATGATAGACGAGCCCGGCTCGTTTTCCGGCAGCGACAGCTCGCCCAGTCCCGAGCGCGGCCCGCTGCCCAGATAGCGGATGTCGTTGGCGATCTTGAACAGGCTCGCGGCCACCGTGTTCATCGCCCCATGACTGAAAACCATGGCGTCGTGGGCGGCCAGCGCCTCGAACTTGTTGGGCGCCGAGGTGAAGGGAAGACCGGTGATCTGGGCGATCTTGTCGGCCACCATGTCGGCGAAGCCAACCGGCGCATTGAGGCCGGTGCCGACGGCCGTGCCACCCTGGGCCAGCTGCATCAGCATCGGCAGGGTCATTTCCAGGCGCAGTACGCCGTTCTGCACCTGCCGGGTATAGCCGCTGAACTCCTGGCCGAGGGTGAGGGGGGTGGCGTCCTGGGTGTGGGTGCGGCCGATCTTGATGATCTTCGCCCAGGCCCCGGCCTTGTCGTTCAGCGCGTTGCGCAGGGTCTGCAGCGCCGGGATCAGCCGATGGACCACCTCCTCGGCCGCGGCGATGTGCATGGCCGTGGGATAGGTGTCGTTGGACGACTGGCTCATGTTGACGTGGTCGTTGGGGTGGACCGGCGACTTCGACCCCATCGCCCCGCCCAGCATCTCGATGGCGCGGTTCGAGATCACCTCATTGGCGTTCATGTTGGATTGGGTGCCCGAGCCGGTCTGCCAGACGGCCAGGGGGAAATGGGCGTCGAGCTTGCCCTCCATGACCTCGGTCGCCGCCGCGACGATCGCCGCGCCGAGCGCGGGGTCGAGTTTGCCGAGCGCCATGTTGGTCTCGGCCGCGGCGCGCTTGATGACGCCAAGCGCGCGGACGATCGGCGCGGGCTGCTTTTCCCAGCCGATCTTGAAATTGTGCAGGCTGCGCTGGGTCTGGGCGCCCCAATAGCGGTCGGCCGGAACCTCGATCGGCCCGAAGCTGTCGGTCTCGGTTCGCGTGGCGGTCATGGCGGGCTCCGGCTTTGCAGTCGGGCGCGGGTTTAGCCCACGGCGGGCGGCGGGCGCTAGCCGGGCGTGGTAAAGCGCGGCGAATGGAAGCGAGGGTCGATGAAGGTCTGCGGCTCCGACGGCGGGCTCATGCCCTCCTCGCGCTCGCGACGGGCGACGCAGGCCCGCGCCCGGATCGCCAGGGCCACGAAATCGGCGGAGGCGGGCAGGGACTCGAGGATGCAGCCATCGAAGAACGGGTATTTGTCGCTCTCGCCACAGCCGAAGGACGAGCGGTCGCGCCGCGCGGCGGTCAGCACGAGGCGGTCGGGGCCTTCGAGCGGCGGGACGAACACGCCGGAAAAGCAGGCAGAGATCACCACCACCGTCGGTCGGCCGCCGCAAGCGGCGCCAATCACGCGGGCAAGGGTGCGCGGCGCGATCAGCCGCTCGCCCAGCACCGCGCCGTCCGGCGATCCGTGCGAGGTCAGATAGAACAGGCAGCCGTCGGGCGCCTGCGCCGCGAGCCGGCTCAGACCTCGGCCGATGGCGGCGAGGTCGGCGGGGCCGGGATGGGTGTCCGGATGGCGGTCCGGTTCGACCGAGAACTCGGCGATGTTGGCCGGTGAAAAACCCAGGGCCTCCAGCGCGCGGGCGACGTCGCGGCGGGCGTTGTCGAAGGCCTCGGTGGGCGCGTCGACGTGAGCGGCCTGATCATCGCCGGATACGATCACCGCCGCCCAGCGAGCGAAGGGGCTCGCCGCCAGTGCGTGCGGCGCAACCAGAATGGAGACCGCAAGGGCGGCCAGAGCGGCGGCGCGCTTCATTCGTGGCGCTCGGCCGCTACTTTTTGCGGAACTGGTCGAGGGAGACGACCTTGGGACCGTCGTCGGCCCGCGCATCGCTTTTGTTTTCGGCGACGGGGCCGGGCCTGCCCGGTGCGGCGGGGGGCGTGAACTGCAGCAGATATTGCACGCTCGGATCGTAGAACCGCGTCAGGGCCGCATAGGGGACCGAAAGGCTTTTGGGCTGGCCGCCGAACTGGAGCGTCACGGAAAACGATTCATCGCCCGGCGACAGGTCCCAGAACTGATTTTGCAGGACGATGGTCATTTCTTCAGGATAGCGAGCGACCAGATCCTCCGGCGCCGACACCTCCGGGAAGTCGGTGCGGAAGCTGATGTAGAAATGGTGATCGCCCGGTAGGCCGCGCGCCGTCGCCGCCCGCTCGAGCGCGCCGCGCACCACCGCCCGCAGCGCGTCTTGCTGAAGGCTGTTGTAGCCGATCAGGTCCTTGGGCTTGTCGTCCTTGGCCATGCCGTAAGGGTAGCGTCCGGCCGCGCCAAAACAAGTGCGGCGAATTGGAAATTGGAGGGCAAGTGGAGAGCTTCTGTTGGCGGGCGCTCCCATGGGCGTGACGCAAGAGGGGGAGCGCCGTCTGAAATGTCGGTTAAGTGGGGAGCTTCTGTTGGCGGGCGCTCCCATGGGCGTGACGCAAGAGGGGGAGCGCCTTCTGAAATGTCGGTTAAGTGGGGAGCTTCTGTTGGCGGGCGCTCCCCGGGCCCCGCCTGACGCTGCTAAGACATCAGGACTTCAGAGGTCGAATACGACCGCACCGCATTACGCGGCGAGGGCATACTCATTAGCGAAGTTATCGTTCGCAGTTAGTTTAAGGCCCGAAACGGTGAGCCACGCCGAGAGAAAGCTACGCCTTTAGACGTCTGTCGATGCTGATCGGCCCCGCGCGGCCTCGCCGATAACGCGAGCGCCGGAAAGGTTGGTGGAGCCGCCGGGAATCGCACCCGGGTCCAGTCCGCTTATTACGCGCGCGTTTATCTCCATAGTCCGGACAAGTCCGGACCCCGCCAAGATAGGCGGCCTGGGCCGCTCTGGGAAGGGCCGGCCTGGGGCGCGGCGTTCGTGGCCACTAGACACGGCGGCTGGTTCATTTCAGGTTCATGGCGCAGTTGTTGAATTGGACATGTTGCAGAGGGACCAATCGCGGAGAGAAGCTCATGAAGACTCTGAAGCATACGATCATCGCCGCCGCGGCCGCCCTGGCGACCGCCGGAGGCGCTTCGGCTGGGGTCATGCCCCAACTTACATCTGGCGACCCATCGGCCCAGCTGACCACGGCCATCTATGACCCCGCGGCTCCGGTCACGCTTGAGAAGACAGCGTGGGCTTGGGGTGGCCGCAACTATTGCTGGTATGCCGGCGGATGGCGCGGGCCCGGCTACTACTGGTGCGGCTACGCCTGGCGGCGCGGCTTCGGCTGGGGCGGCCCGATCGGCTGGAACGGCTGGGGCGGCGGCGGCTGGCGCGGCGGACCGGGCTGGCGTGGCGGCGGCTGGCGCGGTGGCTGGCGTCATGGCGGTGGCTGGCGTCATGGCGGCGGCTGGCGTGGCGGCGGACATCACGGCCACTGGCGTCGTTAGACTCGCTGTCGCGGGTCGATGAAATCGGGCGCCGGCTCCATTCCGGCGCCCTTTTTTTGTCGCGGTCCCGATTGGAACCAAGACCCTTCCGTCGCTATTATGGCTAAGGCTATTCAAAGCCGGGGAAAGGACATTCACCCATGAAGCGCCTTCAGCGTTCCATCTTGACGAGTCTGGCCGCCATAGGCCTCGCGGCCGCCGCGTCGGCGTCGTCCGCCGCGCCGATTGATAACACCGCCGCCGGCGCCCAGTTGATTTCGGGCGTTTACACCTCCAGCGATTCCGTGACGCTGGAACAGGCCCAGTGGCTCTTCGGCGGCCAAAACTATTGCTGGTATGCGGGCGGCTGGCGTGGCCCCGGCTTCTACTGGTGCGGCTACGCCTGGCGGCGCGGCTACGGCTGGGGCGGACCGGCCGGCTGGCGCGGCTGGGGCGGCGGCTACGCTAACGGCTATCGCGGCGGTTATCGCGGCGGTGGCGGCTACCGCGGTGGTGGCGGCTATCGCGGCGGCGGTGTCGCTCGCGGCGGGTTCCGCGGTGGCGGCGGCGCGGCTCACGGCGGCGGCGGCGGCCGCGGTGGCGGCGGCCATGCCGGTGGCGGCCATGCTGGTGGCGGCGGCCACGGTGGCGGTCACCCGCGCTAAGGTCTGATCGAAGAGCGCCGCGTCCGCGTTTCAGGCGGGCGCGGCGGCTCGCGAAGCGTGAACGGCGGGCGGAATATCGCCAATCGACGGATCGGCTTCGCAAGTGACCTGGGGTATCGATAGGTCGGCGGACTAGCTTCCGGGGCGTCTCAAGCCCCTGGAGTCCCACGCCATGAAGAACCTTTTCTACGCCGCCCGTCCGATCGTCACCGACATGCTGTCGACGATCCTGTTCGCGGTGCTGTTCGGCCTCACCAACAATATCTATCTCTCCACCGGCGCGGCCGTGGCTCTGGGCATCGGCCAGGTGGGTGTCGAGAAGCTGCGCGGCAAGCCGATCCCCGGCATGCAGTGGGCCAGCCTCGGCCTGGTCACCGTGCTCGGCGGGGCGACGCTCCTCACCGGCGACCCGCGCTTCGTGATGATCAAGCCGACCATCGCCTACCTCACCGTCGGCGCGGCGATGCTGCAGCGCGGCTGGATGGATCGCTACATCCCGCCCGTCGCCAAGGACTATCTGCCGCGGGGCCTGATCGTCGGCGCCGGCTACGTCTGGTCGGGCCTGATGTTTCTGACCGCCGCGCTCAACCTGTTCTTCGCCTTCGCCATGGGTCACAAGGCGTGGCTGGAATTCGTGGGCGTCTTCCCCCTCGCCTCCAAGCTCGGTCTCTTCGCTATCCAGTACGCGACTTTCCGCTTTATCTCCCTGCGCAATCATCGCGCCCGGCACACGGTGACCCAGGACGCGGCGCCGCAGGCGCAACCGGCCTGACGCAGCGTCACCGGTGACCCCTCCTCGTTCGCGGGCGTATGCTCGCCGGGGCGAGGAGGAACGGTCATGGACATCTCGGCCATCGGCTTCGACGCGGCGGCGCACATCGAGCGCATTCGCCGCGACGGCTACACCATCATCGAGAACATCCTGGACGAGGGCGGCATCACCGACTTCCGGGCCGGCGTCGCGCCCCATCTCGGGCGCTGGACGGGCCGCAACCCCTTCGAGGGCCTCAAGACCGAGCGCGTCTACAGCCTGGTGGCGCGCGGGCGGGTGTTCGAACACCTGGCCGCCGACCCGCGCATCCTGGCGGTCGTGGGCGCCTTCCTCCGCCCGGGATTCCTGCTGAGCGCCAGCCACGCCATCCAGATCCACCCGGGCGAGGCGGCGCAGTCGCTGCACTTCGACGATGCCTTCTATCCCTTCGAGCGCCCGCGACCGCCGCTGGGCGTGAGCGTCATCGGCGCCGTCGACCCCTTCACCCAAGAGAACGGGGCGACGCTCGCCATCCCCGGCAGTCACACATGGTCGTCGGCCGAGATCGGCGAGGCGCGGGAGGCGATCGCCCGCGGCGGAGGCCCAAGGCTGATCCCGTTCGAGATGCCGGCCGGCGCGGCGGCGGTGTTCGCCGGCACGCTCGTCCATGGCGCTGGCGCCAACCGCAGCGCGCGGCCCAGGCTCGGCTGGACCAACCAGTATTGCGAACCCTGGGCCCGGACGCAGGAGAACTGGTTCCTGGGCGTGCCGCGCGAGCGCGTGGCCGCCATGTCGCCGGCGCTGCAGGCCTTGCTGGGCTACAGCCTGATGCCGCCGTTCATGGGCGAGGTCAGCGGCACGCATCCGCAAAAGGCCCTGGCGGCGGACTGGATCCCGCCCGTGGCGCGGCAGGAACAATCCGGCGATTTTCCCGCTTGACCCCGCCCCAGGGGCGCCCCCGACAAGCCTTGAGGGTCGAAACGGAGAGCGCTTCGCCGATGTCGGAGTCCGAGCGTCACTACAGCCCCGCCGAGATCTCCCGCCTGCTGGGTGTGAGCGCCAAGGCCCTGCGGCTCTATGAGGCGCGGGGGTTGGTCAAGGCGCGCCGCGCGTCGAACGGCTGGCGCGTCTACGGCCGGGCCGAGATCGGCCGCCTGACCCAGGTGCTGGCTCTCAAGGCCCTGCGCCTGCCGCTCTCGCGCATCGCCGAGCTGATGCAGGGCGTGAGCCTGGACCAGACGCTGGCGGCGCATGAGCGGGTGCTCGGGCGGGAGGCGGCTCAGGCCGTTCGCGCCCTCGGCCTGGTGCGGGCGGCGCGCGGCAAGCTGGCGGCCGGCGAGGCGCTCTCCATCGACGATCTCGCAACCCTCGCCAAGGAGACCGTCATGACCCGCAAGACCACCACCGCCGAGATGGGCGAACTGATGAAGCCGTTCATCGCCAAACACTTCAGCGACGGCGATATCGAGAACGCGCGGCAAGCGGCCCAGCCGTACGATAAGGACCAGGTCGCCCGGGACTGGAACGAGATATTCGCCGAGGGGCAGGAGCTGATGGACGCCGGCGACTCGACCTCGCCGCGCGCCATCGCGCTCGGCCGCCGGTGGAAAGCGGCGGTGACCGCCTTCTCGCCCGATCCGGAGATGCAGGCCAAGTCGGCGGCCGTTTGGCGGGACGCGTTGGCCGATCCGGAAACAGTGGCGAAATTGCCGGTCGGCCCCGCCGTCTTCGCCTTCGTCCGCAAGATCTGGGAAGCGGCGGGGTGAGGACGATCCTCCTCCCCCTCGATGGGGGAGGTGGCGCGAAGCGCCGGAGGGGGTGGGGCGGCGGGCGCCCCCCCCGCCGCCGCGGCCGCGGCCCCCCCCCCCCCCCCCC
>Ga0302314_10015257_pt1 | contig 13071 bp, 17 predicted proteins | sample III_Palsa_N2_3_FD_200533 | JGI IMG/M metagenome (GOLD analysis project Ga0302314, IMG submission 200533) | Peat permafrost microbial communities from Stordalen Mire near Abisko, Sweden - III_Palsa_N2_3 | ecosystem: Environmental > Terrestrial > Soil > Palsa > Peat permafrost | place: Sweden...
CCTCCGCGACGGCGCGCTGGACGATCTTGTCCTCCAGCGACGCGATGCCGAGCGGCCGCAGCCGCCCGTCCGCCTTCGGGATGTAGACGCGCCTAGACGGCACCGCCCGGTACTTCCCCGACCGCACCCGCGCGTGCAGGGCCAGCAGGTTCTCCTGCCGGTTCCTGTCGTACTCCCGCCAGGTCACCCCGTCCACGCCGGGCGCCGCGTCCTTCTTCAGGGCGTCGAACGCCAGCGACAGCCGCAGGTAGCTGACGTGGTGCAGCAGCGCGGTGAACCGCGCGTCCTTGTCCTTCAGCGCGACCTCGCGCACACGGTCCAGCCCACTTGACACGCCAGGCCCGGCACTGCGTCCGGGGCGTGCTTCACCGCCCGTGTTCCCCATGACTCAGTTCCTTTCCTCCCCTGCCTCCTCGGCTCGCGCCTCGTTCGGCAGGCTCGCAGGTACTACGAACTGATCCGACTTCCCGCGCCCGTCCATCCGGGGATTACCGCCGCAGCGTTCCCCCGGCGGCCCGCCCGCAGACCACGCGGACGGGCAGGCACGGGACCTCCCGGTTCTCGCGCACGAAGGTTCCGCACATGCCATGGATCTCTGACCGCGCGGGGCCCCCTGACGGCTCGCGATAGCGCCGCCAGGAGTGTTGCCTTCCGCTCTGCCGACGGCGTCGGCACCCCGGTTTCCTACATTTCGCGGCTCAATAGCCCGGCCTGCGCGTGCCCCTGTCAACGCTTCACTCCGCCCCTCACGGGACGCAGCGCATGACTCGGGGTCGCCGTGGGTCGCTAGCCCTTCGGCGTGGAGCTCTTCCATCTCCTCCTTCGTGCCGGTTTATCCCGGCGCACCGGCAGCTGTAGTTCGTGAGTGTACTGGTGTTTGCGCAGGTCAGATAGCAGGCCGTGGTGACGGGCGGCTGCCGCGTTCATGATCGGTTTGTGGAACAGAACAACGAAGCGGCAGCCGCTGCTGTCACGGTAGCCGATGATGATACCCGCGCCGCCCTGCTGGCGGACCTACTCGGCCAGGTGGCCGGGTGCTTCCCCCGCCGGGAGACCCGGCAGACCTGCGCCGGCATGCTGAACGGCCTGCTCATGGAACTTGAAGACCAGAACTGCTGGACCATCGCGGAGGCGATCGGCGACAGGAGGCCGTACCGGCTGCATCATTTCCTGTCCCGCGCCTCCTGGGATGAGGAACTGCTGGTGGATACCGCCGCGGTCTGGGCGGCGGCCCGGCTCGGTGACGGGGACGGGATCCTCATCATCGACGAAACCGGCGACGGGAAGTCCTCCACGGATGCGGCCGGGGCGGCCCGGCAGTACTCCGGCAGCGTGGGAGGTGTGGCATTGTGCCAGGTCATGGTCACCCTGACCTACACCGCCAGCCGCGGCCACACGCTGCTGGGCCGCGCCTTGTACCTGCCGGACTCCCGCGCCTCCGATGAGGAGCACCGGGAGCTGACCGGGATCCCTGACGAGGTCATGTTCGCCACCAAGCCGGAACTGGCCGGAACCCTGGTCGGGCATGCCCTCGAGATCGGGATCGAGGCGCCGATGGTGACCGGCGACGAAGTCTACGGCGGCCGTGACCTGCGCCGGCTCATCCGCGGCCTCGGCCTGGGCTACGTCCTGGCCGTCCAGTCCGGCCACCAGGTCACCCTCGGCAGCGGGAAGAAGATGACCGTCGCTTCCGCGGCAGCACTCACCCCGGCCCGGGCCTGGCAGCGGATGCCGACCGGGACGGGAACCAAGGGCACCCGCGACTACGACTGGGCCATGATCGAGGTCACCGCCGACGACACCCCCGATGACCAGGACGAAGGCCACAGCGCGCTGCTCGTCCGCCGCCACCGCTACACCCGGGAAGTGTCCTATTACCGCTGCTGGACGCCGGAACCGGTCCCGCTCAGCCGACTGATCCACGTCGCGACCGCCCGCTGGAGAATCGAGGAAGACCACCAGCAGTCCAAGCAGACCGTCGGCCTGGACAAGGGCCAGGTCACCTGCTGGAGCTCCTGGCACCGCTGGACCGCGATGTGCCTGCTGGCCTACATCTACCTCACCGTCGCCGCCGCCCTCGAACAACGCCGGGACACCGAAGTGAACGACGCCGCGGAGCTGATCGCCGTCACCGTGCCCGAACTGCTGCGACTCCTGCGCGGCACCGTTATCCCCCCGCCCCGCCGCGACCGCGAGCACGTCCTGGAATGGTCCCACTGGCGACGCCAGCACCAGTACCGAGCACGGAAAGCCCACCAGCGCTGGAACGCCTACGCCGACTCGGTCGCCTGACAACGAAGTACAGCTGCCGTATCTGAGTCACGCCGTCATAGCACACGGCGCCGAGAAGGTCGAGCAATGCCGCGCACGGGACCGGGAAGTTCTTAAGCAGCCACGCGATCGTGTTGGAGTGGAACAACTCTGCCCCGGCTCGTTCGGGCCGGCAACAGGCACGCCAGAACAAGGGCTAGACGACACCTTCATCCTCGACGCCGGCCCCCAACAGGGAACTGACCGCGCTCATCGCGACACGGGCACACGTCACACAGAAAAATGCGAAAGTCGAGTGTAGTTTTAGCCGCATCGGTGTGCTAAGGGAGATCGGCTTATAGTAGAAGAAACGATACCTCTGACTGACAGATGCTGTAGCATCACGCCTGTCGGCTTAACGCGCAAGTCCCTGTGGGGGGTTGACTGATAGCCTGGTTATTTGTGGCCCGTGTGGCGGTTGCCCGCAAATGAAGATCGGCTGCTTCTCCTATGTGAATGGCGCCCTCGTGCGGCGGGCAGTAACCGCAGGCATCGCCGACGGTCGCGTTTCCGCTTGTTGGAAGCTTGCGTCTCATTCCATTCTTCACCAGCTTCAAGCTGGCAGTTAACTTTCGCTGAAGAGGTTAACGATGACACTGCAGTCGGTAAGCGTGCTCGAGGTCGCGATCGGCCGCGAAAGATAGACGGCAGAGTGCACGTAGAAGTAATTAGCCTCAATGAGTCAGGCTCACCGGGCTCTCCTTACGTTTCGTGGTCGAGTCTGTTGTCAGGCATTTCTGCGCTCATCCGTTCCTCCTGCCGCGGAACAGATCCAGCGGGTCACGGAACATCTGGTAGCGGACGTTCCGTGCATCGGGATCGGGCGCACAGAGCGTGGCCCACATAGCGATCCCGATATACAGGACGAAGACGGCCACGATGACCGCGCAGAACTTGGCAATCCAGACAGCATCAGGGCCAAGACCTGTGACCGCCCGAAATAGCGTGTCAAACATTCGGCGTGCTCGGCTTCCTGAGGTCTTCACGTTTGGGTCTGACCTGCGCGGATGCGGCCTTATTTTAGCCCTGGCCACAGGTTAAGCGCGGCCAGCCCACACGCCTGAGACCCTGTACGCAATTGCGCGGGACGTTTCCGCCGCGGGGCCGCATCTGCCCTGGTCGTGGCCCACGACAGCCGCGCGGCAGGGCCAAGCCCTACGTGAACATACACCGGGCTGAAACGCGAAGACCTCCTTCCTGCTCAATCAGGGAGTCGAACCCACCACCTACGTGGTACGAGCAGCCGACCCGATGACGACTGACATCGACGTGAGGGCAGGAATGTGGTCGTCCGGTTCACCGCAGCGCCCAAAGCACCGAGAGACGGCGATCAGGACAAGGGTCAGATAGGTGGCGTCAGACCGTCGGGAGAGCGCGGCCAACACGAGCATGAGGATGAGGCAGAGAGTTCCCCGGGTGCCGGCCAGCACGAGGAACAAGCTGTCCAGAATAAGCACGCCGCCGCCGCTGTCCTCGGACAACCAGGTGATAACGGCAAGGGCCGAGGAAGATTCGTCTGACGGGCGGCCCGACGATACACGCGTCTTGTGCACACCGGACTGGACGAGGCTATGCAGCGAGAATCCCAAACGCCTGGCGACAGAATGCCCCGCGAGCGCTGGCTGCTCGCCTATGAATCTCAGCAGCCGGCCGGTCTCCGCGCCCAAGCCCGCCAAGTTGACGAGCACGATCTTGCGCGTACGAATGGCGTCCCGGAACGGGAAGCTGCTCTCGCTCTGCCCAATGACGTTCCAGATCTCGCGCCATTCAGAGAGCTGCCATATCCGGTCGAGGATCGGCGCGGCGTAGTTCTCCTGCTGGGCCGGTGAGAGGTCGTCGAACCGATCCCAGAACCGCTTGAGCTCGAGGTCCGTGACGCCCGCGATCAGCTCATCGCGCCACTGCGCTTCGGTCTCACCCGCGCAGACCGCCGGGATCGAGCTCTACCTGTCGCTGATGAAGGCCGGGCCGCTGCCGCTTCCCGCATCCCTGCTTGTCACGCTCACTGGTGCACCATCCCGCCGCCCCCGTCGAGCCCGTGCCCGCCCGGGCGGTGGCGGCGGAGGCGAAGAAACGGGACCGTTCGGTGCGAATCATGCAGATGCCGGCCGGGACCTGCGTGCGGGCGGAGACCTCCGCCACCGACCTTTCCTTCTACTTTCTCGTGCCGGGAAGCGGAGCGTGGCTGCTGCTGGCGTTCGCCGGGCCTCGCGGGCCGCTCGGCCCCGTGATGAAGGAACTGTTCGAGGCCATCGCGGGAATACTCCGCTGGGTCCGGTGAGGGCGAGCGGTGTCCTTCGGGAGGGGTGCCGCGTGGGCATCGCCCTGAACCCACTGCCGGGGTGGCACCATGAAGCGGTACTTGCGGGTTAGAGCCCATGGGCTACGTCAGCGATCTGAACGAGCACTGCGGGTGGACGGTCAGCAGGACCCGGATCCCCGGGGCGGCGAGCAGCTCGTCGACGGGCTCCCAGCCCGTGCCTGCCGAGCAGGCCGTCCGGCCCGAAGGTGGAGATCACCAGGACCGCCAGTTCGCCGGGCCTGATGCCGAGCGCGGCCCGGTGAGCGGCCCTGTCCCAGTCCTGAGATGCCCGCGACCCTGGGCGCTCTGAACTGGCCGCTCCAGTGTTCAGGCAGGCATGTCCGCCGGGCCTTACGTCATGTCGTCGCGGGTCCGGGAGTACGAGGAGCTGGCATCGGGCGGATTCCCGGACCTCGGGTTCGACGTCGTGTACGTGATCGAGCCGTGGCCCCGGGAAGGATGGCCGCCCGACGTGACCACGGGTGACGACATACGGCGGCTGCTGCGGCGCATCGACACGCGGCTGGGCATCATCCAGCGCGGGATCCCCCGGCCGCAACAGGGAGAGGGCGTGATGCCGCACGCGCAACCCCGGCGAGAACGAGCCACCGCAAGCCGGTACGGCGGCCACTGATGGGCCACACGCCCGGCCGATTACGGGCATCCCGGCGGCTGCAGGCGCTGGTTTTCTTCCTGCCGGGCGTTCCAGGCGTGCAGGATGCGCCATCCTGCCGGGTCGAGGGTCGAGGGTCGAGGGTCGACGCGCCGCGCATGCACGTCCTCGATCGTGTCGGGGTGATTGGCTCCGTAGAAGGCAAACCACCCGGGTCCGGTGTGGCTCTGCATGACCACGGTGACGGCGCGGTGCGACCAGTCCGGGCTCAGCATCATCTGCCGGGCACAGCATCGGCTGCAGATTCGTCGGGTCGACCGGTGCCACCGGATCATGCAGAGTACAGTCCCGCCGCCAGCGACTGCAGGGCCGACTGCCAGACGCGCCCGGCAGCCGACCCTTACTCCTTGACCGCGATCCCGCCTACGAAGCGGTGGAAGAAGCCCGGCATCTCGCCCTCCCGCGGCTTGTCTGGCCGCCAGAGCGCCAGCGGAACCAGCCCTGGCGAGACCAGCCGGAAGTCGCCGAAGAACGCGGTGATCTCCTCCGTCGTCCGCCACCGCCCGGTCCCGAAGTTCTGCGTGAACAGCCGCTCGCTCTCCACGGCGATCTCGGATTCCTTCGGGTTGGCCGCGCCCGGATTGCAGAAGTGCGACAGCGCCAGATAGCTGCCCGGTGCCACCGCGTTCCGGAATGCCCGCGCGATCGCGCCCGGGTCTTCGTCGTCGGCGACGTGGTGAAGGATGCTCAGCAGCAGCATGCCGACCGGCTGCGAGAAGTCGATGAAATTCCGCACGAGCGGGTCGTCGAATATAGCCGCGGGCTTGCGAGCGTCACCCTTGATGATGTGGGTGGTATTGGTCTCGCCGATCAGCGCTTTTGCGTGCACGATGACCACGGGGTCGTTGTCCACATAGACCACCCGCGCCGCCGGATCGATCAACTGCGCGATCTCATGCGTGTTCTCCGCCGTGGGAATCCCTGAACCCACGTCGATGAACTGCCGGATCCCGGCCTCGCTGACCATGTACCGCACGACCCGCCCCAGGAAGGCGCGGTGCGCCCGCGCCTCCGTCGGCGCGTTCGGTTCCACCTCGACGATCGCCTCGGCTACCGCACGATCGACGGTGTAGTGATCCTTACCGCCGATCATGAAGTTGTAGACACGCGCCACGCTTGGCTTGGTGATGTCGATCTCTGGTGGGGCAACCTCGTCGTCCGTCACGGGCTGATCCTCCGTATTTGTGCCTAAGTCGCGGCTCATCGTATGCTTTCGCCACTAATTCTGGACGGTTTCTGTCCTAATCTCTGCCCAGAGCAAAGTCGTTCCTTGCCGCACAGGGTCTTGCTCCCTGATCAGCGGCGTCACCTGGGACGGCTTGAGCCCGAGTGCCCGTGCGATCTCCTGAGGGTGCGGCCGTCGCGCCGTAGTTGCGCGACTCGCTCCGCGGGATCGGCACTTGAGTCATGCGAACCATTATCCGAACGAACGCCGGCATCTGCCCCGCCTTCACCCATCTGTTAAATATGCACGCAGCCCGCTCACCAGAGCGGACAGCGCGTCGGCATTGTTCTCTAGCCCTTGCGCCGATAGCCCTTGCGCCGAAGGCCTTTCCGCTCCAGCGACACGGCAGGGTAGACCGCGACCACCGCTTGATGGCTTGGAGGCCCCATGCTGGCGGATGAGTCGTTTGACGCTGCTCTCGCTGATGCCGTAGCGCTCGGCCAACTTCCGCTTCGACGTGCCCGCGGTAAAGGCCGCGATCAGCCGTTCCGTGTCGGTCTCAGAAAGCCGGTCACCGACCCGCCACCGGCTGGGCGGCTGAGCGGAATGCATGCTGAAGGCCGGTTCGCTGACCTCGGCATGCGCCTGCTGCAACTGCCGCACCGTGCTGACCAGAGCGTCTGCAAGGTGCCGCGCGCTGGTTGAGCGACTCCTCCCAGGACCTCCGCCACGAACGCCCCCAGGTCCATCTGCTTCGGCCGAGACACGCGCCGCCCCGGCTCTGCCGCACCCGCAAGGGACGCGACCGGCTGATCAGGAACTGAACAGGATCCCACCCCGGCGTCGGCTCCTCCAGGCCGTCATAGCGGCCGGCACCCGGAGTGACCGCAGGCCAACCACCTTCTGCGGAAAGGGCGCCGCCGAGCATGCGTTGCGAGCTGATTGGGATTTCACCGCAACCGAGAAGTACAGAACCGTCAATTCTGAGCCGATTAGGTTACTCACGTGGACCACAGCACGAGTGGCGGGGCAATGCTCGTCCGGACCCAGAACCACCAGCGCCCGACAACCCAGATGACGGGAGTCAAGATCGTTGGGCTATGGCGCGGCGGGGCGCTCAGCTTCATGCAGAGCGGGCGGGCCAGGAATAGCATCCGGCGCTGGTTCTCCGGGAGCGCGGGACGGACATGCTTGCTCTCGCTACGTGGACGAGGTCACCAGCCCCGGGGCGCGGAGCTGATCAGCCAGCCTCGGAACGTCTCGGCCATGGCAGGCAGCTGCCGCCCTGCGATCCACGCTAGGCCGACGGGACGGGCGGCGTCCTGCGCGGCGATCGCAAGCGTCGCAGGGGCGCCGGAGGCGGCTGGCTGGTGCAGGGCGGGCAGGATGGCGATTCCGAGGCCCGCGCCGACGAGCGCGCGGACCGTTGCGACGTCGTCGGCCTCGAATGCGACCGCCGGGGAGAACCCGGCCTCGCGGCACAGCCGGTCGCTGAGCTCGCGGAACTCCGAGGTCACCGCCAGCGCCACAAACGGCTCGGCGGCTACCTCCGCCAGCCGTATCCGCCGTCTGGCGGCCAGCCGGTGGCCGGACGGAACGGCCAGTTCCAGCCGCTCATCGGTGAGTAGCTCCCAGCTGACCTCTGGCAGCCGGGGCCGCGGGCCGGTCAAGATCAGGTCGACATCCCCGCGCAGCAACTGGTCCGCGACTTGCTCCGACAGCCCCTGGTACAGCTGGAACTCCACCCCGGGCTCGACGGCCTTGAACGACTGGATCAGGTCCGGGACGAGCCACGTGCCAAGGGACCGCACGAATCCGATCCGCACCGGCCCTGCGTGCGGATCGAGCAGCCCCGCGATGTCCGTGCTCGCGGCGTCAAGCTGGGCGACGATCTTAACTGCATGCGCGGCGAGCACCCTGCCGAACACGTTGAGCCGCACGCGGTGCCCCGGCCTGTCGAACAGCCGGACTCCGAACTGATCCTCCAGGCGCCCTATCGCCCGTGTAACCGCCGGCTGGCTGAGGTGCAGCCGGGCCGCCGCGGCGGTCACGTGCTCGCCCTCTGAAACGGCCAGGAAGGCCCGCAGGTCGTCGGTGCTGACGTGTGCTTGTGTCATGCATAAATCGTATGAGGATCGATCGAATTTATCATTTTACGTATCACTTCCGGGGCGGCAGAGTGGATTCATGGACCTGGTGAGCACGAGCGCGGACAAAGGACTCCCCCTGGAACTGGCCTACCACCGGCCAGACGAGGCCGGGTACCGGCGGCTCATCCTGGCCCTGTTCGCCGCTGGCGTCGCTACGTTCGCAGCGCTGTACAGTACGCAGCCGCTGATTGGGCTCCTCTCCAGGGACTTCGCCCTGCCGGCCTCGCGCGCTGCGTGGTCGGTATCGGTCACCACGCTGCTGCTGGGCATCGGCATGCTGGCAGCCGGGCCGCTGTCGGACCGGTGGGGCCGCACCGGCATGATCAAGGGATCACTTGTCCTGACTGCCCTGCTGGGAATGGCGTGCGCGGTTGCACCGTCGTGGCCTGTCCTGCTCGTGCTCCGCGGCGCCCAGGGCCTCGCGCTTGCCGGGGTACCTGCGGTGGCCCTGGTGTACCTGCGCGAGGAGGTGCATGCGTCAGTCCACCCTCGCGCGACCGGCCTGTACGTCGCGGGCAACGCGATCGGCGGCATGACCGGCCGCCTGGTGGCCGGCGGCGTGGCCGACCTGGCGGGCTGGCGCTGGGCGCTCGCTGCGATCGCCGCCCTCAGCGGCCTGTGCGCCCTCGCGGCCGTGGCCGCGCTGCCAGCGGCCCGGCATGGCCTGCGGTCCGGCGCGGCCGGCGGCACCAGGTCCGCTCCCGGCACGGCGGTCCCTGGTAGCTGGCGCCACGCGCTGAGCGCGGCTGGACGTGCAGTGCACGACCGCCAGCTTCTGTGCCTCTACCTCATCGGTTTCACCTCGATGGGAGCGTTCGTCGCCGTGTACAACGTGCTCGGGCTCCGGCTGACCGCTGCGCCTTATCACCTGTCCGTGTTCGGAGCCAGCCTCGTGTTCTGTGTCTACCCGCTGGGATCGGCTAGCTCCGCGGTTGCCGGACGGCTGGCGGAGCGGCTAGGACGGCCCGTCGTCGTGCTCGCCGGCGGCCTGTTCGCGACCGCAGGCGTGGCCGTGTCGCTCTCCTCGCCGCTGCCAGTCGTGATACTTGGCATCGCCATGATCACCGCTGGCTTCTTCGCCGCCCACGGCATTGCCAGCGGCTGGGCCGCCAGTGTAGGCCAGAGCCGCCAGGCAGCCTCGCAAGCCTCGGCGTTCTACCTGCTTGCCTACTACCTCGGCTCCTCGGTCTTCGGGGCGCTTGGCACGAATCTGTGGGAGTCCGGACGCTGGCCCGCTGTCGCGGTCATGGCCGGCGCGCTGCTCCTCACGGCCGCCGCCACCCCGCTCGCGGCGTCCCGCAGGCCCTAGACGCCTATCGGAGATACGAGTCGGCATACGGGGCCCCTGCATAACAGCCTGGGCCGTTACGCCGACGCACTGGCGGCGGCCCGGCACGCCAGCGAGCACGGCCACGTGCATATTTCCATGTGGGCGCTGCCCGAGCTGATCGAGGCCGCCGCACGCACCGGGAACCCAGATGTGGCCCGCCCCGACAGACACGCGAGCAGTTGCGCACTGCCTGCCGGATGCTGGACGCGATCAGGATGGAGACGTTCGCCGGCGACGCCCCGCGTAGCCAGCCTTCGAAATACGGCAGCCGACCGATGTCTTGCACTGCAACTTGCAGCAGAATTCTTATCGTCACCGGCGCTCGATCAGATCCGGTCACTGCCCCGGAAGGGATTCGACCCATGCCGCGCTGCCGTTGCGAAAGCCACGATGTTCCCCCCGCCCGCGTTGTGATAGCGCTTTCAGCAGCCGAGTCGGATACTGCCGGCAGCCGCGGCCCGGCGTCCGGGTGAGTGCCGCGATGCCCCAGCCTGCCCGCGAGACGGAGGGCCGACCGCTGCTGCCCTGGCGGGCGCTCGGCACAGGCGCGGGCGTCCTGGGCGGCGAGGGCCTGGCCGGGATCCTGCACCCGGCCCTCGACGAGGCTCTCGCCGCCGCTGACGTCATCGTCCCTCTGGTCATCGCCATCGTCTTGCTCGCCGCGATTCTGTGCGGCAGCACCCAGACCTGCGAGCGCGTCTTCCGCTTGCTCCGCTGGATCGCCAACCGCCCCGAGCCGGCCGCACCGGAAACACTGCTGGCTGGCACGCGTCGGCGCATCACCAATGCAGGCCCAGACAATGAACCTCCAGTGACGTGACCGCGCTGATCAGCGGGTGCTCGCCGAAGGCCCGACCAAGGCACTTGACTAGGCAATCCGGTGGACAGAGTGGGCGGACCGCGCGGAGCGGGCGGTGATGACGATCAGCCACGCTCGGCCGCCCGTGCCGGTGGCGGGTGCCGCCACCCGGGACCAGGTGATCCGCCAGTAGGGAATCCCCGGGATGGTCAGCCGTCGGCGGGCGGCTCGCCGCCGGGTGGTCCTCGGGTCCCCGCCTCGGGCCAGTGCGCGCAGGTCGCGGTGGTGCTGTGCGATCAAGGGTCGCGCGATCTCTGGGTGCATGTCACTACTCCTCTTCCGAGTGGTCCAGGTCGTCTATTGCTGTGGCATCGCCGGCGGGGAGGCCGGGCAGGGGCGCGTCTGGGTACGCTACGTAGGTGACCTGCACAGGCAGCGCCCCCGCCGGTCGAGATTCCGGGTTGGGGAGCCGATCTGCGTAGCGGTCAAGGATCTCGCCGATTTCCGCGGAGACCTGCGCCGTTTCCTCCGGGGTCATGAACCGCACCGAGTTCCTGGCGACCACCACCGACTCCCAGCCATCCGGCCAGGTGTCGGCCGCGAAGGCGCGCCGGATGCGCTGCATGGAACGCTCCATCCAGACATCGCTGAGCGCGAGCGCGGCCTTCTTGGCCTGCCGGTCCGCCTGACCGGTCGTCGACACGTTGATCGACCGCTGCGCGGCAGTCCAGGGCCGCTCGCGGCCCTTCCCGCCCCCCGTCTCCCGGATGAAGCCGTACTTCGCCAGCGTCCGCAGGTGAAAGGCGCAGTTCGCAGGAGACTCCCCCAGTGCCTCGCTGGCCTGGGTCGCCGTCAGCGTTGGCATGACGTTGAACAGCTCCAGCAGCGCAATCCGCACTGGGTGGGCGATCGCCCGCATGGTCTTGGGATCGGTGAGGCTCCGCCCTGCCTCAGGCCTCGCGCCGCCCTCGCCGGCGCCAGCGTCGGCTTCTTCGGAACTCATGTTTCGAAACACTACGCTTGAAAGGATCGTTTCCACAAGGCCCTCGGAAGATTTCTTTCGAGGGCCTTGACGCTGCGGCCGGCGTGCCATTGTGGGCATATGCGGATCAGCGGCGTGGAGTCGACCGACCTGTTCGCTGGCGGCGCGGGGCGGCCGCTGCAGATCATCCGGATCAGTGTGGAACGCGAGCCTGGGGACCCCTCTGCCGCGTCACTGCGCGTCGGGGCGCCGGTATCGAGACGCCGGGCCCGCTGCAGATCGCTGACCTCCTTCAGCGTCTCGGCGGGCAGCTCAAGCCCGGTGATCTCGCGGACCGCGTCCAGCAGGGTCACGGCAGCGGCCGGATAGGCCGCCTGATGGACCAGCCCGTGCGGTGCTCGATGAACCTGGTGACGGCGAGGGCGGCGAAGACGATGGTCAGGTGGGCGTCGATGGACTCGCGCTTGCGGTGGTAGACGGGCCGGGCCTTCAGGTCGTGCTTTGACATGCGGAAGCTTTTTTCGATGTTCCAGAGCTCGTGATAGCTGCTGATCACGAAGTCCGCGGTGACGGGCGTGCCGTCGGGCAGGCGGCGAGGTTGGTGACGGCCTCGATGGCCTTCTGGTTGGCCTCGGAGATCATGCCCGCGTCCGCGACGACGGTGACATCGGGCAGATGGTGGGCGGCCATGAACTTCTCGATGACCGGCAGCATCGTCTTGGTCTCGGCCTTGTTGCCTTCAAAGGCGCTGACCATGAGCGGGAACCCGTCCTGTCCGGTGAGCAGGCCGATGGTGACCTGCGGCTCCAAGCGGCGCTCCTTGGAGAATCCCGGCTCGCGGAACCCGTCGCCCTGGTCAGCCTCGAAGTAGAGCGTGGACATGTCGTAGAGGACCAGGCTGGCCGGGCCGAGCCGGGCGTGCGCGGCGCAGGCCTCCGACAGCCCCTGCCGCCGCAGCCCTGTCAGCTCTCGGCCGCCAAGCCGACGCAACCGCCGCACGCACAGAAGCACACGCCATCAACAGCCCACCCTGAAATCCCGCGCCGACCTCCGGGCAGCCGTCTCACAGTCGTGAGCAGTCTGGCCGGTTCCGCAGCTCTGACTGCCAGCCTCGTCTGGCAGCCGGTTCAGATGACTTCGGACGTCGAAAGAATCTCTATGACCTGCGTGTTCGTGTCCCCACAAAATTCCCACAGGTCCGGGTCCGTTGCGTCGGCGCCCACAAAATCCCACGGACAATCTGGCACAACTCACGGAACGTAACCATTGGCCTCATGGCGACGGCGCGCGAACCGCCTTATGGTCGGCTGTCGCGGCATGGGAGCAGAGCTGGAGGTTGAGCTCATAATGAATGATCCGT
>Ga0302314_10015259_pt1 | contig 13070 bp, 18 predicted proteins | sample III_Palsa_N2_3_FD_200533 | JGI IMG/M metagenome (GOLD analysis project Ga0302314, IMG submission 200533) | Peat permafrost microbial communities from Stordalen Mire near Abisko, Sweden - III_Palsa_N2_3 | ecosystem: Environmental > Terrestrial > Soil > Palsa > Peat permafrost | place: Sweden...
GAGGGGCGGCGGCGGAATGACGCCAGCGCGCGCCTCACGGGCTCGTGAGGCGCGCGCGCGCCGGAAAGCCGCTTAACTGAGTGACGATGCGAAAGGCCGGGCTTGTTTTCCTCTTAAGCGTCTCGTTGGCGACGAGCGCCGGCGCGGCCTTTGCGCTGCCGCCTGTCGTGGTGGAGCTGTTCACCAGCCAGGGCTGTTCGTCCTGCGTAAAATCGGGCGAACTGGTCGCGGCCCTGGACGCCAAACCCCGGGTGCTGACCCTGACCTTCCCGGTCGGCTACTGGGACTATCTCGGCTGGCGCGATACCCTGGCCAAGTCGGAATTCGACCAGCGCCAGCGGGCCTATATGCGCACGCTGGCGCTGCGCGACGTCTTCACGCCGCAGGTGGTGGTGGATGGCCGGCTGCAGGCCGCGGCGATCGACCCCAACACGGTAGGCAAGCTGGTCAAGACCGCCTCGCGCACGCCGGGCGATCCGCCACAGATCACCTTGAGCAAGGCCAGGCTCTCCATCGGCTCGGGCCCGGCGCCGGTTGGCGGCGCCGATGTATGGCTGGTGCGCTACCTGCCGGGCGATCAGTCGGTGAAGGTGCTGGCCGGCGAAAACCGCGGCAAGACCGTCGTTGAGCATAATGTGGTGCGCGAACTGCAGCGGCTGGGCGGCTGGCGCGGCCGGCCGGTGCGGTTCCGCGTGCCGACCCCAAGCGACAAGGACTTGAACACGGTGGTGATCGTCCAGGGCGCGCGCAACGGCCGCATTCTCGCGGTCGGGCGTTCGTCGTAACAAGCTTTCGGGGAAGTTGGGGAAAAGAATAGCCCGCGCGACCGGGGGGGCATGTTGGTCGCGCGGGCTTGTCTTTTCGTTCGCCGGACGGCTGGGCCTTTAAGCCCTGGAGGGGCTGGGGGGCTGATCAGAATCCAGAGCGAAAGGAACCCCGACCGACCGACCCTTAGAGTTTGACGGCGCAAGCCGGCGCCCCCGCGTCGGAAATAAGGTCTTTTCGTGGCGGAGCGCCTTTTGCGATCCGTCTCGCCGGGCGTGCGGGATTGGGTTTAGGATAACGACTCGATGAGTCTCGACAGCCCGCCATCGCCCCGGTCCGCGGCCCAGGTCTTTTTCGAGCGCCGCGAACTTGACCGGCTGCTCGGCCTCTACGGCATGCGGGTGGCGGCCGGCGAATGGCGCGACTACGCCATCGACGGCCTTGGCGATGCGGCGATCTTCTCGGTCTTCCGCCGCGCCTCGGAGGCGCCCGCCTACCGCATCGAAAAACGCCCGGCCCTGGCCCGGCGGCAAGGCCAGTGGGCGATTATCGGCCAGGGCGGGCTGGTGCTGAAGCGCGGCCACGAGCTGGACCAGGTGCTGCGCTTCTTCGACCGCTCACGCTTCTCGGTGGTCAAATAGGGCGGCCATCACTCGCCGCGACCGATCCGGCGCCTCGATGACCGGTGTTGCGTCGGTGACCTGGTCCAGCGAGCCGATGATCGGCAGGGCGCGCAGCGCCGGGTCGCCTATCTCAGCGGCGATGGCCGCGCCGATCGCGTCGGCATTGATCACCATGAATGGCCGCTCGTGGAACGGCCCGATTACCGGCGCGGCGCCAGGAAGACCCCGCGCCTTTTGCAACGCGGCCAGCGTCCGATAAGTCTCGGCCAGCGCCGCTTCCCGGACCTTCCAGTCCGTAGCGGCCAGGGCGCGTTCCAAGAGCGGCGCCAGCGCCGGCGCGCACGGCAGCCGGGCGAAAGCGGCCCCGAACCATTTCGGATAGGGCGCGTAGCGGTCCTCGATCAGGAAGGCCATGCGCATGGCGTCGCGGACCAGCCGCGCTGCGATGACTCTCGAGCCGAGATCGTCGCCGCGGTCGCCGGTGCGGCCGACAAAGGCCTGCTCCTCGCCGATCCGCCGCCACTGGCAGGCCAGCTTGTAGAGGCGCACGTCGCGCGGAAGGGCGCTCAGGCGCTGGCGCACGGCGGTCAGCCGGCCGTCGTCGTCGTGGAAGACCGCGCCTGTGGTCATCGTCAGCAGTCGTTGCTCGGAGAGGCCGAGCCAGGTCAGGGCATCACGTGGCTCGTCGAGCGCCAGCGCCAGCGTCCGGCGCAACATGGCCTCCAGCGTGTGGACCTCAAGCCCGTGGCGCGGATCGTGGCGGACGCCCTCGATGTCGCCGCCGCGCGTGCGATTGAGACGGAGCGGGTGGCCGAGGAATTCCGCCGGCGCGGCGGCGGCGAACGCGTCGACCACGGCGACCGCATGGGTCGCGAAATCGCCCTCGCTGACGAACAGCAGGACCCTGGACCCCCAATCGTGATCGCGCGACAGGACGTCGTCGAAGCCCATCAGTTCCGAGCCCGAGCCGATCAGGGCCGCGGCGTGGTGCAGGCCCGGGAAGGCGCGTCTCAGCCAGGGTGCGACCACTTCGCCGTGGAAGCGGCGCGAAAGCTCGATGCCGGAGATGTCGTCCATGCCGCCCTCGTCCTGGCGGGTTTGATAGCAAAGAAAAGCCCCGGCGGTCGCCCGCCGGGGCTGGTATCGCGGATTGAAGCCTCGCTTTAGCGGCGGCCGCCCATCAGGCGCAGCAGGAAGAGGAAGAGGTTCAGGAAATCCAGATAGAGGCTGAGTGCGCCATAGTTGGTCGCCACGCCCATCGCGGCCTGGTCGCCGCCCATCTGGTAATAGGTCATCTTCAGCCGCTGGGTGTCGAAGGCGATCAGGCCGGCGAAGATCAAGACGCCGATGATGTTGACCACGAAGGCCAGAGCCGAGGAATGCACGAACATATTCAGCACCGAGGCGATTATCAGACCAACCAGGCCGACGATCAGAAAGCTGCCAAATGCGGTCAGGTCCTTCTTGGTGGTGTAGCCTACCAGGCTGAGGCTGCCGAAGGCGACTGCGGTGATCAGGAAGGTCTCGAAGATCGAATCGACCCGGTAGATCAGCGCGATGTCGCCGAGCGAGGCGCCGAACAGCGCCACGACCGTCCAATAGACGATGCCGCTGGACCGGGGGCTCTGCTTGAAGGCCAAACGGCCGACTAACAGCACGGCGAGCGGCGAGAAGGCTACGATCATGCCCAGAAGGGTCATGCCGACGAAGCGCCCGTCGGCGCTGACCTGGAAGAGCAGATCGCGCACGGGGGCGACGGTCGAGGTCACATAGGCGAGCGCGGCCGAGATGAGCAGGCCGAGGCCCACCTTGTTATAGACGCCGAGCATGAACGCGCGCAGGCCCGCGTCCACCGCCATGTCGGCGGCGCCCGCCGTGGCGGGGCGCGGATAGTCGCGGTTGAAGTCGCTCATTTGAGTCTTGGTCCTTGACTGAAACGCCCGCAAAGGGCGCGGCTAAGATATCGGAGAGGATGCGCCTACCCGCAAGGCCGGGCAAGCCGGATCGCCTTGGCGGCAAGGGCGCGGCTTGAGCGCGGGGGGCTGCCAGCGGCATAAGGGCGGCATGATCCGCCTGTTCGCGGCGCTGACCCCGCCGCCCGAGATCGTCGAAGCCTTGGCGTCGCGCCAGCAGGGTCTGGCCGGTGCGGCCTGGCGCCCGCCCGAGACCCTGCACGTCACCTTGCGCTTCTTTGGCGAGGTCGCCGAGACCGCGGCCGACGACCTGGACGCCGAACTGACCGGGGCGGGGCGTGGGGCGCTGAGCCTGGAGCTTCAGGGCGTCGGCGTCTTCGGCGAGGGCGTCGACCTCCACGCCGTCTGGGCCGGGGTGGTGGAGAATCCCGCCCTGCGACAGCTCGCCCGGGCTTGCGAGACCGCGGCCCGGCGCGCCGGGCTCAAGCCGGACACCCGCCGCTATCGTCCCCACCTGACCCTCGCCTATCTGAACCGCGCAGAGCCCGCCGCGGTCGCTGAGTGGATCCGGGCCAACAACCTGTTGCGCTCGCCGACCTTCCGCGTGGACGCTTTCGGCCTCTATTCCAGCCGGATGGGCGCGGGCGGCTCCCGTTATCGGCTGGAGCGATTCTATCGGCTGGGCGGCGGCTAAGGCGTCCCGCCATTAACCGTCTCTGGCGCGAAAGCGCGGTCGAACGTCGCAGACCAGCCGTTCCGGGCGCCTTTTTTTCAGGCGCCGCGGCGCCGGTCTCGGCAGAGTTTCTGGCCCCCGACGCGCGCTTGGTCACCCTGTTTGGCGGGCCGATCTTCTCGCTCGCTGCACTGACTAAAGCAGGCGAAAACAGTGGCGGAGGCAGTTTATTCGTCTATTCGGGTAAGATCGGCTATTCAATCTATATGATCTGTATCACGTGGAAGCTGTTGTTCGTTAACGCTGTTGTTCCATTGCTCCACTTGGATAAAGCCCACCTGCTCCTATACCTCTGGTTGGTGATGTATGCTGCGATTATACCTCTTTCGGCCATGTCCTATCATCTGATCGAGCGCCCCGCTCGCCGCTGGATCAAGCGGCATCCCGCGCCTGGTGTGAAAGCGTTAATAAGCGTGGCTTAAAGGGCACGACGAGAAATTATTTTTCTTTTCATCTTTGCCCGAGATGGTTATCGACAGGCCCAGTACGGGTGGGGAGACCCCTGAGTATGAGTCGAGGGACAAGAGCCATTTTGGGCTCGCTTGCCGTGGTCGTCGCGCTTTCTCTCTGCGCTGGCCAGGCGCAGGCGGATGACTATTGGCAGTGCGTCCCCTTCGCCAGGATGATCTCGGGCATCGAGATTTTCGGCGACGCGTGGACGTGGTGGCAAAAGGCGGCCGGCAAATACGCCCAGGGCTTTACGCCCAAGGCCGGCGCCGTTCTGGTGTTCAAACCCAATGGGGTGATGGACAAGGGCCACGTGGCGGTGGTCAGCCAGGTGCTGACCGATCGCGTGATCCAGGTCACCCAGGCCAACTGGTCGATCATTCAGGGCCATCGCGGCCAGGTCGAACGCGACGTGACGGTGATCGACGTATCGCCGCAGGGTGACTGGAGCCAGGTCAAGGTCTGGTACGATCCGGTCCGCGACCTCGGCAAGACCGTCTATCCGACCTACGGCTTCATCTATCAGACGACGCAGACCGCCGCGGCCAACGCCGCCGCGACCGCGGTCCGCACCGTCGCCCAGACCGCCATCAACCAACTGACCTCCGCAGTGTCGACGCCAGGCTCCAACCCGGCCCAGGCGCTCAGTCAGGCGGCGGGAAGCTCCACCGACCGCATCGCCGCCCTGTTGCAGGCCGCGACTGGCTCGGACGGCCGCTAGAGCGGGTCCGCGGAAAAGTGCGGAGCGGTTTTCCGCCCGCAACCCGCTCTAACCCTCAGGAATCGATCACGTTTATAATTTTGGATTGGTTCAATCCAAAATCATCGTGATCTAAGGCGCGCTGGAGTCCGGCGCGCTCGACGCCGGTTGATCGGAAGCCGGCGCGCCGCCGGCCAGGGCCGCGCCCTGATCCTTCAGATTCTGGCCGGCGGTTTCCAGCGCCGTTCCGGTCTTGGTCGCGGCGTTGTCGATCGCCGGCGCGACGCCGCTGGTCGCCTGGCTGAGCTTATTGTCCACAACTTGGCCGCCGGCGGTGAACGAGCCTTCGCGGAAGGCGAACACCAGCAGCACGACGCCGACGACGGCCGCCAGGACCAGGATGAAGGCCAGCGGCCCGAAGCCACCGCGACGACGACCGCGTTCGCTGCGTTCGTCGAGACGCCCGTGGTCGTAGGCGCGGCGCATGTCCGCGTCGTACTTGGCCGGGTCGATGACGTTCACGGGCTGAACGGCCACAGGTTGCACGGCAACGGGTTCGACCGTGGCGCGGCGATTGGCGAAACTCCAGAAAGCCATGATGACATCGCTCCAAAGACGCCGCCCAAAGTCCGGCGACAACCTGCGTCAAGGAAACGGGTTGGCCGACGCCAAGGTTCCGGTCACCATGGGGATGCTATGCAAGGGTCGAGCGCTTTGATCGGTGTTGGACTTTGAGGGAAGGGTTTCGAAATGAACGTTCGCTTGTGGGGTCGGCGGCTGACGGGCCTTGGCGCGATCGCGGCTTTTGGGCTCAGCCTTCCGGCCTGCACCAACACCGCCCCGCCGCTGGTCAAGACGACAGCCTGCGCCGACTTCACCTTTCCCATCTATTTTGAGCAGCATGCCGACCAGCTGAGCACGGCGGCCCTGCAGGTGATCTCCGCCTCGGTCGACCGCGCCAAGGCCTGCCCGGTGGCTGGCTTGGCCATCAGTGGGCTTGGCGACGACACCGGGCTCGCGTCACGCCGCGCGGCGGCGGTGGCCAAGGCGCTGGCCGCCGACGGCCTGGCCTCGCCAACGCCTGTAGTCCAGCCCGACCGGCCCAATCATGGCCTGGCGCTTCTGCGGCACAGCTCGCAGATCAGCGTCCATTTCGTGACGCCCTAAAGCGACCCAAAGAAAAAGGGCGGCTCCGGGAGCCGCCCTAGTTATCCTGCATCATCGAGAAAAGGGGTGCGGAGACGGCTGGCTGGCTCTCGCCAGCCTCAAGTCGGGGGGGCGTCGCCGCCTCCGCAATCCACAAACGGGTCGCCGCCGCGATCGGTTCCCGTGGCCCGCGAATTTTTTCCCAGGGACTGGCGAGGCGCAATCGGGCGGATCGTTCCGTGCCGCCCGGACGTTGATGGGACGAGAGCCAGACGCTCTTGAAAAGGAGACGATCCATGGCCCAATCGCAGTTCCCCGACGCCGCGCCTGATCTGTCCGCCACAAAGGCGCGCCAGGGCCGCATGGGCCGGGATGTCTTCTGGGTGCTCGTGATTTCGGTGGTGCTTGCGGCCGCGGCCTTAACCTTGGCCTGGATCTATCGTGCGCCCCAGCTATCGGCCAGCGAGACCAATAACGGCAAGCAGCCGGCGGTCGCCCGCGCCTTCAATGCGCCGCCGTCCCAGCCGATCCAAAGCGCCGCGCCGCCGTCCCAATAGGACGGCGGTCGCCGACATCCCGGCTAGACAACGGACTGCCCGCGCACGGCGCGGATGATGAAACTCACGACCAGCAGCACGATGAAGACCAGGAAAAGAATCTTGGCGATCTCGGCCGCGATGCCGGCCAGGGCCACGAAGCCCAAAAGCCCCGCGACGATGGCGAGAATGAAAAAGGTCAGGGCCCAGCCGAGCATGATCGCCTCCTTGGCGTGAAATGCGCCGCTTGTCGGAGCGGCTTCACGGCAAAGAACGCGGCTTGGCTTTCGGACGTTCCGCCGGACGCGCGAAGGCGGAGCCCTTAGGCCACCGCCGCCTTGTCGCGGGCCGGATGGAAGAAAAGGGCCTGGCCGATCGCGGCCTTCACCGTCTCCGGCTGGAAGGGCTTGGTGATCAGGAAGGTCGGCTCCGGCCGCTCGCCGGTCAGAAGCCGTTCGGGGAAGGCGGTAATGAAGATCACCGGCACGTCGAACTTGCCGAGGATTTCCTTGACGGCGTCGATGCCGGAGGAGCCGTCGGCCAGCTGGATGTCGGCCAGAATCAAGCCGGGCCTGTGCTTGGCGACCGCCTCGATTGCCTCCCCGCGGGTGGCGGCGATATCGACCACGTTATGGCCAAGCTCGCGCGCCAGCGCCTCGATATCGGCGGCGATCACCGGTTCATCCTCGATAATCAGAACATCGGTGGCCAGTTCGGCGTCGATCTCTTTCTGCGCCTCGGCGATCAGCTGCTCGACCTCGGGGAAGTCGGCGCCCAGGATCTGCGCCGTCTCACTGGGGGTGAAACCCTCCAGCGCGGTCAGCAGAAAGGCCTGGCGCGAGCGCGGGGCGATGCGCATCAGCCGCGATGACGGGTCGTCGCCGGTTCCGGCCAAATCCTCTGGACGCGCTTCGAGCTGGGCGCCGGTGGAGCACCAGATGGTGTGGAAGACGTGATAGAGCGCCACGCGGGGACTCATATTCGGCTCGAGCGTCCGCTCGCCCGCCGCCAGCGCCTCCAGCGCCACCCGCACATAGGCGTCGCCGGCCGGCTGGTCGCCAGTCAGGGCGCGTGCGTAGCGCCGCACATAGGGAAGATGTGGGGCCAGTCGGGCTAAGAGACTCATATACCTCCCCTTTTCGCATCCAGCTTTAAGGGCGCGAAGATTAAGAACCGAGATGATGGCGCCGGCAAGACCGATGCAACGCTTGGAAACGCAACGCTTGGGCCTTGGTTCCCGGCCAAGCCTGTTTTCTTGGAACCAACGGGCATCCGGCGCGTTGGCGATGGCCGGAGCATGTTTATTATGATGTCGTATAACGGAGGGGGGCGCACCTTGGATCGAGAGGACGAGTCGGCCGAAGCTGCGAGGCGGGCGCCGCGGCGGGCCCTCGACGAGGCGCGGCTGCGCCAGCAGGCCATCGGTGTAAAGCTGCGTCAGATGTTCGACCGGGTCGTGAACGAACCGGTGCCGGACGAGTTCCTCGACATCCTGCGCCGCCACGACGAGAACGCGAAGGGCGGCGATGACAGTTAAGGCCGGGGCCGCGACCGGCGGCGCAGATCCGGCCATGGAGGGGCGCTTCAAGCGGGAGCTGGTGGCGCTGATCCCGCATCTGCGCGCCTTCGCCCGCACGCTGACCGGCGATCAGGCCAGCGCCGACGATCTTGCCCAGGACGCGTTGATGAAGGCCTGGGACGCGCGCGCCTCCTACCAGATGGGCACCAATATGAAGGCCTGGACCTTCATGATCCTGCGCAACCAGTTCTATTCGGAGAAACGCCGCTCCTGGCGGCAGACCCAGCTTGACCAGGACGCCGCCGAGCGAACCCTGGTGGCGGTTGACGACCCGCAGTCGCCGGTGGCGCTGGACGAACTGCGCCTGGGCCTCGGCATGCTGCCGGCCGAGCAGCGTGAGGCGTTGATCCTGGTCGGCGCAGGCGGCTTCGCCTACGAGGAGGCGGCCGAAATCTGCGGCTGCGCCGTCGGCACGGTGAAGAGCCGGGTCAGCCGCGCGCGCCGCGCGCTGCAGGGAATATTGGAGACCGGGGCCTATGATCGAGACGGCCGCTCGGCGAGCGACGCGATGAACTCGATCCTCGCCGCCGCCGAGCATCTGGGCCAGGCCCGTTAAGGACGACGCTGTCATGCACAGGTTGGCGGGGGCGCTGACCACGATCCGGTTCCGCCTGGGGGCGGCATTGGCGCTGGCGCTTTTGCCGGTCCTGCTGCTGGGCGCGATTCAGGTCAGCGTCGCCTTCCAGAAGGACGCCGACGAGCAGCGCACCAACCTCACCCTGGCCGCCGCCCGCAGCGCCATGACCGCCCACGCCCGCATGGAGAGCGCCAGCGTGCTGCTGGAGACGCTGGCGCCGCAGATCATCGGCCCGCAATGCGCCGAGCGCCTGTCGGAGATCAGTCAGCGCCTCGGCGGCTATGAAAACCTTGTCCGCTTCGATTCCGACGGCAATGTGATCTGCTCCGCCGCGCCGGCGCCGTCCAATCCCGCGATCCACGCCAGCGACTGGTTCGCCCGCCTGGCCATGGGCGAGCCTTCGGTGGCCGTGCGCGCGCCCGACGCCTTCAGCCCGGGCCAGCCGGCCTTGCTGGCCGCCGAGCGGGTCGCCTCCTCGGAGGGCGATTTCGACGGCGTGGTCGCCGCCGTCATCAGCCTGCAGAGCCTCAGACCCACCCAGTCCGATCCGGCCCTGCCCGACGGCACCGAGGTGGCGCTCGCCGACGCCCAGGGCCATCTTCTGACCCGCACCGACCCGGCGGCCTTTCCCGCCAACCCGATGCTGGACCTGGAAAAGGTCAAGGCCCAGGGCTCGGTGATCGACTACGGCGACGACCGGCGCGGCGACCCCCGGGTCTATTCGGCCGCGCCCCTGATGGGCGATGTCTTCGTGGTGCTGTCGGCGCCGCAGGAGGGCTGGTTCTCCTGGGCCAAGCTCAACCCCCTCTCCGGCGTGGTCTTCCCGCTGCTGGCCTTCCTGACCGCCCTGGCGGCGGTGATGATCGTGACCGAGCGAGTGGTGGTGCGCTGGCTGCACTATCTGCGCCGGATCGCCAGCATCTATGCCCGCGGCCGCTTCACCGTGCGGCCGGTGCAGGCCGAAACCGCGCCGCCGGAAATCCGCGACCTGGCCCATTCCATGGCCACCATGGCCGACGCGATCGAGACTCGCGACCGCTCGCTGCTGGATACGCTGGCGCAGAAGGACGCGCTGATGCGCGAGATCCACCACCGGGTGCGCAACAATCTGCAGGTCATTTCCTCGCTGCTGTCGATGCAGCAGCGCGCCCTGACCGACCCGGCCGCGCGGGAGGCCATGTTCGACACCCGCCAACGGATCAACGCCATGGCGCTGATCTACCGGGCCCTCTACCAGGGCGTCGATCTGAAGCGTGTCGACATCCGCCAGTTCCTCGGCGATTTGGTCGCCCAGCTGATCGTCGAGCAGCAGGAGCATGGCGAACTGATCGCCACCGAGCTCGAGGCCGACGAGCTGATCATCGACCCGGACAAGCTGGCCCCGTTGGCCCTGTTCGCGGTCGAGGCGATCAGCAACGCCCAGAAACACGCCCTGTCCCATCGCGGCGGCATGCTGCGCGTGCGTTTCACCGTGGACGGTGAGGAGGCAGAGCTGGCGATCATGGACGAGGGCTCGGGCGCCGAGCCGGAGCTGGCAGGGACCGGCGTCGGGCGGGCCCTGATGACGGCCTTCGCCCGCCAGCTACGCGGACGCATGGAGTTGGCCGCCAACGACCATGGCGGGGTCACCGCCCGGCTGATCTTCCCGACGCCCCAGGCGCGCGGAACCGGTTCCGGCCGGACGGCCCCCCGCTCAAAGGGGAACCGAGCCGCAGCTTAGCCGTTGACTCTCCATGGAATTCTCCATGGAGAACCGCGCTATGCGCAAATTCATTTTATTGGCGATTTTAGCCGCCGGCCTGACCGTCTCCGCCTGCAACACCGTTGCGGGCGCCGGTAAGGACGTCAGCGACGCCGGCCATGCGGTGACCGACACCGCCCACGACGCTTCTCACCCTTAGATCGAACCTTAGTTATTTCCGGCTTTGCGCTTCTCCTTCGCGGGAGAGGCGTTTTGCTGTCCGGAGCGTTGGATCAGGCGGCGATCCGGGCCGCGGCGGGCGCATAGACGCCACGACGGCCCGCCACGGGCGTCAGAGCGTCAGTGACGCCCGAGACCGTCTCGTCGAAGCCCAGCACCAGCCGCCCGTCCGCGGGCAGGGCGCGCGCCATCTGGTCCAGCACGCGGCGGCGGGTCGGCTCGTCGAAGCTGGAAATCACGTTGCGGCAGAAGATGACGTCGAACTGGCCAAGACCGCGCAGGTCGGCCAGCAGGTTGATGCGCCGCCAACGCACCATCTGGCGGATGCGCGGGACCAGGCCCCACATCTCGTCGACCTTTTCGAAATGCCGCACCAGAAGCCGGATCGGCAGGCCGCGCTGCACCTCGAACTGGGTGTAGAGCCCGCTCTGCGCCTTTTCGAGCGAGCGCTCGGAAATGTCCGAGCCATAGAGCTCGATCCGCGCGCCGGAAAGCTTGGCCCGCTCATCGTCGAGGATCATGGCCAGGGAATAGGGCTCCTGGCCGGTAGCGCAGGCCGCGCTCCAGATACGGATGGGCCGCTCGCCGCGCTTGGCGACCAGGTCGGGGAGGATCTCCTCACGGAACTGGCTGAATGGGATGCGGTCGCGGAAGAAAGAGGTTTCGCCACTGGTCAGGGCTTCGGTCGCCGCCCACATCAGTTTTTCGTCGCGCTGGGTGCGGATGGCCTGGACGAGGTCAGGCAGGCTGGCGAACCCAGCGCGGCGCGCCAGCGGCGCCAGCCGCGTCTCGATCTGATAGGTCTTCACCGGGTCGATCACCACGCCCGAGCGGGCATGGACCAGCGAGCGCACCGTTTCGGCGTCCTCCGGCCTCATCCGATCAGCCCCGCCTGGCAGAGCTTGGCTTCGAGGATGTCTCCGTCGAACGGCTTCATGATGTATTCGTCGGCGCCGGCGTCCAGGGCGGCGACGATGTGCTCCATGTCGCTCTCGACGGTGCAGAACACCACAACCGGCTCATGGCCGTTGGGCTCCTTGCGCAGCTCGCGGAGAAAGCTGAGCCCGTCCATCACCGGCATGTTCCAATCGAGCAGTATGGCCTCGGGCATGGCCGTGCGGCACCAGGCGATCGCCTCCATCCCGTCGGAGGCCTCGGCGATCTCGAAGCCCAGATCCTCCAGGATGCGGCGGGCCACCTTGCGGATCACCCGGCTGTCATCGACGACCAAACAAGTTTTCACGGGCGCGACGACTCCTTTCCGGCCGATCCGCCTTTTGTCGCGCCGCCAGGGTTAAGGAGCCGTATGGCGTAGGGAAAAATTAGCCGTGGGAGGGACGCAAGCGCGCCCGGATGGTGATGACGCCCTCGCCGGACTCGATCTCGATCGCGCCGTTCTCACCCTCGACCAGGCCTTTCAGGTAATAGGCCTGCACCCAATGGCCGCCCAGGCCCTCGCCCAGTGGCAGGCCGCCCAGCCCGTCGGCCACCTCGGGCCGCAGGCGAACCGTCTGCCCCTCGGCGCGGACGCAGACCTCGGTCTCGCCGTCGGCCTCCGTCACGGTCAACCGCGCCATGCCGCCCCGGGGCAGAAGGCCGGCGCCGATCTGGGCCAGGTTCAGCAGCACCCGCGCCACCGGCTTGGCCAGGCTCTCGCCCGCGACCGCCCAGTCCAGCTCGGCGCGCCCATGGCCGTAGACGTCGCGGGTCAGCTTCTCAAGTTCGCGCACGTCGAAGTTTTCGGCGGCGGCCGAGGCGCCGAAGGCCACCCGGTCGAAGGCCAAGAGCTCCACCAGCTTCTCGCTGGAGGCGGCGATCAGGCGCAGCGCGTCGTCGCGCATGTCCTGGGCTTCCGGATCGTTCAAAAGGTCGAGTCCCGACATGATCGCGCCGGCCGGGCTGATGAAGTCGTGGCAGAGCCGCGCGGCCAGATGGGCGGCCAGTTCATGCGGCTGCGGCGGCGCCGGGGTATGGGCGAGACGGGACGGGGAGGGCTGGTTGTCGTTCATCACGCTTTCGCCGGATCGCTTCCTTAAGGCGGCCGACCCTGGCCTGATTTGCCGCTTTCGCAAACCAGGCCGCCATGCCAGACAGGCCGCCGTGAACCCCGAACGAGGCTGAATATGGGCG
>Ga0302314_10015260_pt1 | contig 13069 bp, 11 predicted proteins | sample III_Palsa_N2_3_FD_200533 | JGI IMG/M metagenome (GOLD analysis project Ga0302314, IMG submission 200533) | Peat permafrost microbial communities from Stordalen Mire near Abisko, Sweden - III_Palsa_N2_3 | ecosystem: Environmental > Terrestrial > Soil > Palsa > Peat permafrost | place: Sweden...
TGTCGAGGCGCTCGTTCGTGGGCGCGGCCCTGGCATCGGGCGCATTCGGGCTGGGAGCGAGTTCGTTGCTTTCCCAAGGCGCTCGCGCCGCGACCTCGGCGAGCCGCGACGTATTGACCGGTTGCCATTGGGGCGCTTTTCGCGCGCATGTCGCGGACGGCAGGATCGTCTCCATCAAGCCGTGGGAGAAAGATCCGCACCCGTCCGCGCAATTGCCCGGCGTGCTCGATTCCGTCTATTCGCCGACCCGCATCAAGTACCCGATGGTCCGGCGCGCCTGGCTGGAGCATGGGCCCGGTGCCGACACGCCTGGGCGCGGGGAGGGCGACTTCGTGCGCGTGAGCTGGAGCCAGGCGCTCGACCTGGTGGCAGGCGAAATCAAGCGGGTGCGAACGGCGCATGGCCCGACGGCCATCTTCGCCGGGTCGTATGGCTGGAAGAGCCCCGGCAAGTTGCACAACTGCCAGAGCCTGTTGCGCCGGATGCTGTCCCAGAACGGCGGCTTCGTGAACACGTCGGGCGACTACTCGACCGGCGCGGCGCAGGTGATCCTGCCCTACGTCGTCGGGTCGATCGAGGTCTACGAACAACCCACGGCCTGGCCTGTGCTCGCGCGCAGCAGCGACCTCGTGGTGTTCTGGGGGGCCGACCCCGTCAACAACAACCAGATCGGCTATCTGATCGCCGACCACGGTGCCTATCCCGGGCTGGATGCACTGAAGAAGGCAGGCAAGCAGGTGATCTGCATCGACCCGGTTCGCACCGAGACGTGCACCGCCCTGGGCGCCGAATGGATCGCGCCGCGGCCGCAGACCGATGTCGCGATGATGCTGGGCATCGCCCACACGCTCTACATCGAGAAGCTGCACGACGAGAAGTTCCTCGCGCGCTACACGACGGGCTTCGACAAGTTCCTGCCCTACCTGCTCGGGCAGTCGGACGCCACGCCGAAGTCCGCCGAATGGGCGGCGCAGATCTGCGACGTGCCGGCGGCGACCCTCAGGGATCTCGCGCGGCGCTTCGCGAAGCAGCGGACGATGCTCGCCTGCGGCTACTCCCTGCAGCGGCAACATCACGGCGAGCAGGCGCACTGGATGCTCATCACGCTGGCCAGCATGCTGGGCCAGATCGGGCTGCCCGGCGGCGGCTATGGGCTCAGCTATCACTACGCGAGCGGCGGGGCGCCTGCCGCGACCGGGCCCGTGCTCTCCGGCATCAGCGATGGCGGCGCGGCGACCGTGGGTGCGGATTGGCTGTCGAAGAGCGGCTCGTCGACGATCCCGGTTTCGCGCGTGGTCGACATGTTGCGCAATCCCGGCAAGCCGTTCGATTTCAACGGCACCCGGGGCGTCTATCCGGACGTCAAGCTCGCCTACTGGGTTGGCGGCAATCCTTTCGCCCACCAGCAGGATCGCAACCAGATGGTGCAGGCGTGGCAGAAGCTGGAGACCTTCATCGTCCACGACTTCCAGTGGACGGCGACGGCGCGACGGGCCGACATCGTCCTGCCCGCGACCACCTCGTACGAGCGCAACGACATCGAGCAGGTCGGCGACTATTCGCTGACCCATCTGCTGGCGATGAAGAAGCTGATCGAGCCCATGTTCGAGGCTCGCAACGACTACGACATCTTCGCCGACATCTCCGATCGCCTCGGCACGAAGGCGGCCTTCACGCAAGGGCGGACGGAGATGGACTGGATCCGCGCGTTCTACGAGGCCGCGCGGGTGCAGGCGAGGGCGAAGGCGATCGAGATGCCGATCTTCGATGCGTTCTGGAACAGCGACGATGCACTGGCCTTTCCCATCGAGCCAGCCGCCGAGGCCTACGTCCGCCATGCCGACTTCCGCGCCGACCCGTTGCTCAATGCCTTGGGAACCGCGTCGGGCCGCATCGAGATCTTCTCCAGCGACATCGAGAAGATGGGCTACGACGATTGCCCGGCGCACCCGACCTGGATGGAGCCGGCGGAACGTCTCGGCGGCCCGACGACACGCTATCCGCTGCACGTGGATTCCAGCCATCCGAAATTCCGGCTGCATTCCCAGCTTTGCGGCACGGCGTTGCGCACCTCCTATGCGATCGCCGGCCGCGAGCCCTGCCTGATGAACCCCTCGGACGCCGCGCATCGGCGACTCGTGGACGGCGACATCGTCCGCGTCTTCAATGACCGCGGGCAGATTCTCGCCGGGCTGAGGATCAGCGCGGACATCCGCCCCGGCGTCATTCGCATCAATGAAGGCGGGTGGTTCGACCCGGTCGATCCGCGCAAGCCCGGAAGCCTGTGCCGCTACGGCGACGTCAACAACCTCACGCTCGGCATCGGTACCTCGAAGCTGGCGCAAGGCAACTGCGGCCACACCGCCGTGGCCGATGTAGAGAAATACACCGGCCGATCCGCACCCGTTGCCGTGTTCGATGCGCCGAGCGGCGCGTAGCCCTTTCAACAACCCACCGAGAGAACGACATGACTTTTCATTCAGACGATACGCCCTCCCTGGCATGGCTCGCGACAGGCGCTGCGATCGGCCTGGCCGGGGGGCTGGCCGAAGTGCTCGTGGTGGGCGCGTATTCGAGCGTCGCTGGCGTCGATGCCGCAAGGGTCGCGGGAGCCATTGCAACGGCGGTCAGGATCGATCCGGGATCGGCCGCCACAGGCCTTGCCGTGCACATGGCGTTGTCCGCCTTGTTGGGGATCGGTCTCCTGGCTGTCGCCAAGGGCAGCGGATTGCTGCGCGCCGGGTCGGCGCTGTCTGCCTACGCCATGGGCCTCCTCGCGCTCGGTTCGGTCTGGGTACTGAACTTCTTCGTGGTTCTACCGATCCTGAGCCCGGGGTTCGTCCACCTGCTTCCGTACGCGGTCACGCTGGCATCGAAGCTGATGTTCGCGGTCGCGGCGGTCGTGACGCTTCGGGTGCTGTCGGCCAGCACGGCGTCGCGGTGGGTTGCCCCGCTTTGGCCCGCCCGCACGGCGGCTTGAACTCCCGGGTGCTTCGGCAGTCTGTCGTCGTCGCACCGTCTAGGGTGAAGGCGGAGGCTGTGGCGGCTTGGCGGCACGCGGTGTGAAGTTCGGACGGTGTGGGGCTTGCGGCTTGCTGCCGGCGAGCCTGTTCGCCGTCTTGACGATCCAGGCGAACGGCCTGGCCCAGAGTGCCGGCGCTCCACAGCTCTTGCAGCCGAAGATCGGCCGCACATCCGACAGGATGACGTAGCCGAGGTCGAGGAGGCTCTGGAAGGGCCGCACGTTGAAGACACGAACGGAAAACAGCCAGGCGCACCAGGCCATGCCGGGCGATCGCCTCAGCACCTCGGCCACCGCCTCGCCGGCAATGAGGATGGAACCATCCGGCATCAGCAGATGGCTCTTGGCATAGACCTTCCAGATATCGAGCGTCGGGTCGAGTCGTCGCAACGCCTCGGGGTCCTCGCCGATGGCCCGCACATCGATGGTCGGCGCGCCCGCCGAATTGCGTGCCACGCCTTGTACCCAGCGCGCCATGCGACGGCAGACTGCGCATTCGTCGTCGAACAGCAGGATCGGCGTGGCCGGCCTGGGGGCCGTGCCGGTGCTCGCGGAATTCATCGCCGCATCCCGAACGGCGCCGTCACCGCCTCGAGGACGGTCGCCGCATCCGGGGCCAGGCCCTCGGACCGCCCGACCTCCTGGCCTTGCGAGAACATGACCAGCGTCGGCGTCCCCTCGATCTCGTAAGCGCTGGCCAGGTCGACCTCGACGGCCACGTTGACCCTGAAGATCGGCTCCCGGGATCCCAGCATCTCGGCCACCTGCTGCAGCACGGGCTCCATCGCGCCGCAGTAGGCGCAGCTGTACGACATGAACTCGACGGCAATGGGCCCTTGCCCGCGCAGCACGCGGGCCTCGAAGCCGGCGGCGTCGAGACTGGGAATGCCGTCGTGCGACGGGCTGCGGGCCTTCTGGCTTGACTCTGACAGGCTAGGGGTCACAAGGTGTTCTCGTCTGGGCCGATCGAACGCGTCGGCAGCACGGCTATCCTGGGCGGCCGTGTCAAGTTGGTCTGTACGGCGTCGCACACAGGTTGCGCGGGCCGCGATCGACACGCCTGGTCCGACATCGACCGGCTTTGTTCGCTAGCAGACAGTCAGCGCCGCGCAACGGCCGCAAACTGGGCCTGACAGGGGCGACGAAATCGACATCCCGCATCGGGAGGCAGCCATCAAGACAGCGGACATCACCTTGGCCAAGAACAATCTCATCGAGTTGCTTCCGCGCTCCGAACGCGCACGCCTGCTCGCCATTGCCGAGCCCTTCGACCTGGTGCTCTCCGACGTTCTCTGCGAGCCGGGCAATCCGACCCGTCACGCGTATTTCCCGACCCAGGGCTTCATCTCCCTGGTGACGGCGGTGCCTGGCCATCCCGGAGTGGAAGTGGGCATGGTCGGCAGCGAAGGCATGGTGGGCGCGTATCTCGCGCTGGGCGTGAGGGTCGAGCCGCTGCATACGGTCGTGCAGGGTGCCGGATCGGCACTGCGCATCGCGACGAAGCCGTTCCTGCTCGCACTCTCCGGAAGCCCGGTGTTGCGAAGTGAAGTGAACCGCTATCTCTACGTGCTGATGGCGCAGCTCGCGACGGCCTCCGCCTGCCTGCGATTTCATGAGATCGAGCCCCGGCTGGCGCGATGGCTCCTGATGAGCCAGGACCGCGCGCATGCCGACACGTTTCACGTCACGCAGGAGTTTCTTGCCTACATGCTGGGTGTGCGCCGTGTCGGAATCACTGCTGCCGCGTCGGGACTCAGGCGCAACCGGTTGATCGAATATCGCCGTGGCGAGGTGACCGTCCTGGATCGAGCGGGACTCGAGGCCGTGGCATGCACTTGCTACGCGGCCGATCGGCAGGCCTATGCCGATCGCCTGTGAAATCGCTCTACCGGATGCCCAGCCGCCGGAATGCGGGCAACTTGACTGCATCCAGAACAAAGGCGAAGACGGCTGCCGCGCCCAGCGTCTGCGCCACGACCGCGATCGGCAGCGCCGTCATGGCGATGCCGGCGATGGCCAGCGTCGAAGCGATCGCCACGTCGGCCACGGACGACGCGACGAGCCAGGCGCTCGGGCGTGAACTCCAGAGATGGCGGCGCTCCCGATTCGTATACGTCGTCGCTTGCTTGATGCAGACGATCGCCACGAACGCGAGCGTCCGCAGGCGGTCGATGTCGTAGCCCCGCACGAAGTCGCCGACACCGAGCACGGTGCAACAGAACACCAGCGAGCCGACGCCCATGATCGCTCCGGCCAGCGTCAGGTGCCCGATGCGCCAGACGTTGGGGGTGGGGGAGGGCCGCACGTGATCCGTGGTGAGCGACATGCCCAGGAAGTCGCCGGTGATCATGATGATGACCATCAGCATCGGCGTCAGGATCGCCTGCCCGGTGACCAGCAGACCGACCGACAGCAGCATCACCTGCAGGATCTTGCTGGTGATGGAGTTCAGCGTGTAGGTCTGGATACGCTGGAAGGTGATGCGACCCTCCTTGATCGCCGCCAGGATGCCCGCCAGGCCGGCGGTGGTGAGCACCATGCCTGCCGCCGATTTCGCGACGTCCGTGGCCGTCGATACCGCGATCCCCATCTGGGCCTGGCGCAACGCCGGCGCGTCGTTGGCGCCGTCCCCGCACATGCCGACGGTATGGCCGGATTTCTGCAGGATCTGGACGAGCTTGAACTTGTCTTCCGGCAGGACGCCTGCGAAGACGGCGTACGTCTCGGGCAGCAGCGACTCGGGGATCGCCCCGGGCGGGCAGACGGCACCGTCCAGCCCGACCGCGTGGGCGACCGAGGCCGCCGTCAATGCGGAGTCGCCGGTGGCCATCAGCGTGCGCACACCCATCGTTCGCAACTGGGTGACCAGGGCCGCCGAATCTGCGCGCGGGGGATCGCTCAGGGCGATGAAACCGGCGAGCTTCAATGCCTCGGGCGTGCCCGATGCGACGGCCAGGACGCGAAAGCCTTGCCCCTCGAGGTCCGTGGCGATCTTCGCCGCCCCCGGCGGTGGCGTGGCGATCGCCAGGACCACGGCCGGCGCGCCTTTGACCACGCGCTGCACCGCACCGCCCTCCAGGCCGAACGTCGCCTCCGACATCTTCGTTGCGGGATCGAAGGGTGTGAACTTGATCAACCGTGGCGTATCCGGTGCCGGAGCCGGTTGCGCTCCGTCGAGCGCGGCCTTCACGATGGCGGCATCGAGCGGGTCCTGCCCGCCTTCCGCGCTGGCCAGCGCCGCCAGGGACAGCACCTGCGCCGTCGAGAAGCCCGCCAGCGGACGCACGGCGCTCACCGACAAGGCATCGAGCGTGAGCGTGCCGGTCTTGTCCACGCACAGCACGTCCATCGTCGCCGCTTCGTCCACGGCCGACAGGCGCGTGGGCAACACGCCGACGCTGGCCAGCGCACGCGCTCCGAGGGCCGCGGCGAGCGTGAACGTGGCGGGCAGCGCGACCGGAATCGACGCGAGTACCCCGGTCAGCACCAGTGGAACGATGCCTGCGTAGGTCATGCCGATGTGCCAGGCGTAGAACGCCAGCACGACGATGACCGACCCGTTGAACAAGGCGAGATAGCTGACCACGCGCAGGACGGCCCTCTGCTGGGAATCGACGGCATGGGCGTCACGCACCAGCGCCGCGGTGCGACCGAACCGCGTGCGTTCTCCGGTCGCGGTCACTTCGGCGACCGCCTCGCCGCGCCGTACCAGGGCGCCGGCGTAGGTCTGCAGTCCGGGTCCGGCTTCGATGGGCACCGATTCGCCGGTGAGCATCGACTGATCGATCAGCACGCCGCCGCTGGTCAAGCGCACGTCTGCGGGCACGACGGCGCCGAGCGAGAGCTTGACGACATCCCCGGGAACGACCTCCGACGCCGGCAGGGTCTTCCATCGATCATCCCGCCGAACCGAGGCGGTGAGTGCGAGGCGGGACCGCAGTGCTGCGAGCGTCGCTTGCGCGCGGTTCTGCTGGAACATTCCCAGTCCCGCGTTGAATACGAGCAGCACGGCGATGATGGCGGCCTCCGCGGTCTTGCCCAAGGCCAGTTCCAGGAGGATCGTCCCTTCCAGCATCCACGGCACGGGCGCCCACAGTTGCTGGAGCGCGACCCGCCAGGGATGAACCGCGTCGTCCGGAAGGCTGTTGGCGCCGGTGGACGCCTGGCGCTGGCGGGCTTCGGCGCTTGTCAGTCCCGTCGCCTTGGTGGCTGGCGCAGCGGCTTGTGCTGAGATTGGCGAAGCATCGGTCATCTGGCCGAGGGTGCACGGGAAAGGCCGCGTGATCTGTGCGGTAGCGAACACGTCGATTCGAGAAGCCTTTTCGGCGGTACACCTTGGCTGTCCGGCGCTTCGCATCGATGTGGAGAAATGACTGCGCGATGTCGCTCGGGTGTAAAGCTTTCGGCCGGGTGCGCAAACGAACAGACCGGGTACTTCCGCGACGAGATAGTCACTCTCAGGTACGGGTCACTGCGCCGCCACGTTTTCTTCAGGGGGCACGGCGAGTTGATCCGGGCGGGGCATTGCGCTCGACTGCAAGACTCAACGGGGAAACGAATGACGCACGGTGTCTGGAACGACTGGTATTTCGGGTGGGGCTGGTTCCTGTGGTTCGGCATCATGATGCTGGCCTTCTCCAGTGCCGGGAACTGGGGCTATACGTACCGCGTGCATCGCTTCTCCGGCCGGCCACGGCAAAAGGAGGCGCTCGATATCCTCGACGAGCGCTATGCCCGCGGCGAGATCACCCTGACGGATTTCCGCGAAATGAAGGCGGAGATCTCCAGGACGACGGTGCAACCATGAACTCCGACGTCCTGGAGATGGCATGTCGGCCGCAGGACAGCTGTCTGCGGATAGCCGATGCCGTCGTCCGCCCGGGAGAACACGCTGTTCCAGCGCTGGCCGCCACGGCTGATCACGCACTCGGCGACGACATCGGCCCGCAGCCCGGTTCGCGCGGGTTCATCGCGATGCTGGAGGCGTATCGCGCCACCGGGGGCCTGGCGCCTGGCAACTTCCTGAAGCGGTCGCTCCAGGTGCATCAGCGCGGCGATCTCGTCCACCTGGTCCGACTGATCGTCGATCGGCGGATCTTCGTGCTCGACTGGCGCGGCGACTCGTGGATTCCGATGTTCCAGTTCGACGCGCACGATCTGTCCTGCAGGCCCGGCGTCGCGCTCGTGCGTGCAGAGCTCACGGGCTTGTCGTCGGGCTGGGCCGTCGCTGCCTGGTTCGCGCAACCCAACGCGCTGCTCGAAGGACGCCGGCCGGTGAACCTGATGGAGTCGGACCTGGCCCACGTGCTGCATGCGGCGCGATCCCTCGCACCTGGTGCCGGGTTGCCATGTCGCGCGCTCGCACCCGCATGACCTGGCCAGTGTCCGGAACGCGCGCTGTCTCACGAGTTTCCTGCAGATCGCCTGCAATTCACGTTCGCGCTCCGGGCTCATGAATTGCCCTTCGGTGTCCGAGTCTCGCCGTCGACGCGCGCCCGCGCGCCTGATCGAGCGCGACGTCCCCGACGCACGCCGCGCGCCAGCAATTTCGCCGATCCACATCGCTCGGCAGTTCAAGAGGAATCAACCATGTTGCGCAGTACCAAGGATCTCGAGCACTACTCGATCGGCGCCACCGATGGCGACATCGGCCACGTCAAGGATTTCTACTTCGACGACGATGCGTGGGTCATCCGCTACCTGGTCGTCGACACCGGAACCTGGCTCGTGGGCCGAACGGTGCTGATCTCGCCCATTTCCATCCACGAGCCTGATTGGATCGAGCGAACGTTGCCGGTGGTCATCACCAGGGAGCAGGTCAGGAACAGCCCGGACATCGAGACGCACAAGCCCGTGTCGCGTCAGAACGAAAGCCTGTATCTCGGCTACTACGGCTATCCCGACTATTGGGGCGGCGCAAGCATGTGGGGCAATGGCATGTATCCGTATGCCCTGACCCCTGGCTTTATCAACGCCGGGTCGATGCGGCCCGAGCAGGAGCGCGAAGAACAAGCCTACAGGAGCGCGGAGCGGGATCGTCGTCGCAACGAGGATCCGCATCTGCGCAGTTGCAACGAAGTCGCCGGCTATCACCTTCACGCCAGCGACGGCGAGATCGGGCACGTCGAAGGCTTTCTCCTGGACGACGAGACCTGGGCCGTCCGCTACCTCGTCGTCAACACGAGCAACTGGTGGCTCGGTCACAAGGTACTGATCGCGCCGCGTTGGCTCACGGCGGTCAACTGGGGCGATCAGACCGTTTCGGTCGATCTCAGCCGCGAGTCGGTGAGAGCCGCACCGCCCTACGTTGCGGGCGACGAATTGAACCAGGAGCGCGAAATCAGGCTGTATGAACACTATGGCAAGACCTGGTACGGGGCGGGTTTCGGATCCCTTGCGGCCCAGTTCTGACAACGGAGTCCGACTCATGCTGCGCACAGTGAACGAACTGGACGAATTTGTCGTCGAGGCGACCGATGGACGAATCGGCCGGCTCTTGGATTTCTATTTCGATGACCAGTTCTGGGCGGTCCGCTTTCTCGTCGTCAAAACCGACGACTGGCTCGCCGACAGGACGGTATTGATCTCTCCGCTGGCCATCGGTCGACCCGATGCGTCGGCCAAGGCGCTTCCTGCCGCGGTGACGCGGGAGCAGGTCAGGATGAGCCCGGACATCGACACCCACAAACCCGTGTCGCGCCAGCACGAGGTGGAGAACTACGGCTACTACGGCTATCCCTTCTACTGGGGTGGCTCGGGCATGTGGGGCAATTCCACCTTGCCCGCCTTGATGTTGGCTGCGCAGCGCGGGGACGAGTCCGCCGGGCTCACGCACAAGCAGCAGGAGTTCGTCGAGGCGCAGGCTGCGTTCCACCGCCAGCGTGGTGACGATCCCCATCTGCGCAGTTGCCGCGCGATCTCGGGCTATCACCTCCACGCGAGCGATGGCGAGATCGGCCACGTCGAAGGTTTCGTCGTCGATGACGAGAGCTGGGCCATTCGATACCTGATCGTCAACACCAGCGATTGGTGGCTGGGCCACCAGGTGCTGATCGCGCCGCCGTGGATCGCCGACATCAGCTGGATCGACGCCACGGTCTCCGTCGATCTGACGCGGCAGGCCGTCAAGGACGCGCCACGATACGACGGCAAGACGCTGCCCGACCGCGTGCGGGAGCGCGACCTGCACGAACACTACGGTCGCGCAGCCTACTGGGGCGAAGACTGACCGCGCGTTGCCCGGCCCCTTTTCTCCCACCCGGCCCGCGGACCGACGGCGGATCGATTTCAGCAAATCAGGACAGCCGCGCCCTCGAAGCGACCCGCGCGCAGATCTGCAAGGGCCTGGTTGGCCTGCTGGAGCGGGTATCGGGTGGTCTTGGTGACGATGCCGATCTTCGGCACGAGACCGAGGAAATCCAGCCCGTCCTGGCGCGTGAGATTGGCCACGGACAGCAGCTCTCGCTCCTCCCACAGCAGGCTGTACGGGAAGCTCGGGATATCGCTCATGTGGATGCCTGCGCAAACCACCCGACCGCCTTTGCGCACCGCCTTCAGGGCCAGCTGCACCAGGTCCCCCGCGGTCGCGAAGATGATCGCCGCGTCCAGCGCCTGTGGCGGCGTCTCGTCGGAGCCGCCGGCCCAGGTCGCCCCGAGGCTGCGTGCGAACCCCTGCGTCGCCACATCACCCGGCCGCGTGAACGCGAACACCGAGCGACCCTGCCATTGCGCGACCTGTGCCAGGATATGGGCGGCTGCGCCAAATCCGAACAAGCCCAGTCGCTTGCCGTCGCCGGCGATGCCGAGCGCACGCCAGCCGATCAGGCCGGCGCAGAGCAGGGGCGCAAGTGATTCGTCGCTGCCTGCGTCGCCCAACGGGAAGGCGAAGCGTGCATCGGCCACGGTCGACGTGGCGTAGCCGCCGTCGCGCGTGTAGCCGGTGAACAAGGGGCTGTCGCACAGGTTCTCGCGCTGCATCTGGCAGTACGGACAGACGCCGCAGGTGTGGCCGAGCCAGGGGATGCCCACACGCTCGCCGATCTTCAACGCCTCGACCCCGGTGCCGACCGCATCGATGCGGCCGACGATCTGGTGCCCGGGAATGATGGGAACCTGCGGATGCGGCAGCTCGCCGTCGACGACGTGCAGGTCGGTTCGGCAGACTCCGCAGGCGGCGACCGCGACGCGGATCTGCCCCGGCCCCGGCTGGCGGTCCGGGAGTTCCGTCCATTCGAGCGGCTCGCCGATCTTGTTCAACACCATGGCGTGCATGCGTTTCCTTTCGCGTCGGTCATCGAGCGGCGGTGGAGTCGGAGAGCAGGGCGACCAGCATGCGGTGGCGCTCAGTGCGGCGCGAAGTCGAGCACCACGCGCGACGGCACGTCGCCGTGCGCCAGCCGCGCGAACACGTTGTTGATCGCCGACAACGGCTGCAGCTCGATGTCGGCCCTGACCTTGCCGTCGGCGGCGAAGGCCAGCGCTTGCGCCATGTCGCGCCGGTTGCCGACGAAGGATCCGCGAATGGTGATGCAGTTGGCCACGACGTCGAACAGCGGTGTCGGAAACTCCCCCGGCGGCAGCCCGACGAGCACGCAGGTGCCGCACTTGCGCGTCATGCCGACGCCTTGCTTGAATGCCGCGAGCGAGGGCGCAGTGATCAGCACGCCGTGCGCGCCGCCGCCGGTGGCCTTCTTCACCGCCTCGATGGCGTCGCTGCTCTTCGCGTTCACCACCGCGTCCGCACCCAGGCGCTTCGCATGCTCCAGCTTGCCGTCGTCGATGTCGACCGCGCAGACGTGCAGGCCCATGGCCTTGGCGTACTGGACGGCGAGGTGGCCCAGGCCGCCGATGCCGGAGATGGCGACCCATTCTCCCGGTCGCGCCTGCGTCTCCTTGATGCCCTTGTAGGAGGTGATGCCCGCGCAGATCAGTGGCGCGGCATCGCGGGCCGCGAGGTGCGCCGGGACGTGGGCGACGTAGTTCGGATCGGCGACGATGTACTCCGCGAATCCGCCGTTCCTCGTGTAGCCGCCGAACTGCGCGTCGGGGCACACCGGCTCGCGGGCGGCGAGGCAATACTCGCAGTGGCCGCAGGCGGAGTAGAGCCAGGGCACGCCCACGCGCTCGCCTTCCTTGACCGCTGTCACGCCCGTGCCGAGCGCCGTGACGATGCCGATGCCTTCGTGGCCGGGCGTGAAGGGCAGGGTGGGCTTCAGCGGCCAGTCGCCGTTGGCGGCGTGCAGGTCGGTGTGGCACACCCCGCAGGCCTCCGTCCTGACGAGGATCTGGCCCGGCCCGGGCGTGGGAATGTCGAGTTCCTTGAGAACGAGAGGCTTGCCGAAGTGTTCGACGACGGCAGCTTGCATCTTGCGTGTCATGAAAGTGTCCTGGGTTGGTGTGAGGGGTCGCGCAGTTGCGGGCAGCCCGAGACCGCGCAGCTCATGCAGCGACGATGCGCGCCTGATGGCGGAGGGTCTGTTCGTTGACGCACCCACGCAGATGCCGCAGTGCAAAGAAGAAGCATTCGGCGCCGAGCCGCAGGCGTCCATCCCGATGCGTGGCCGGATGTGGGCTGCTGCCGCGTTGGAGCTGCCGACGTGAAGGGCGAGCGAACCCGGAATCAGGACGAGGTCCTCGCCGGCAGCAACCTGTCGTATTCCTTCTTCACGACGGCGTAGCATTCGCACGCTCGTTTCTCGACACCGGCCCGGTCGAGCACGACGATCTTTCCTCGCGCATAGCGAATCAGTCCCGCCTTCTGAAGCTTGAGCGCACCCTCGGTGACGCCTTCGCGGCGCACGCCCAACATGTTCGCGATGAGCTCTTGTGTCATGTTCAGCTGCGTGCCGTCGAGACGATCCAGGCTGAGAAGCAGCCATCTGCACAACTGCTGATCGAGCGAGTGGTGCCGGTTGCAGACAGCGGTCTGCGACATCTGGGTAATCAAGGCCTGGGTGTATCTCAACAGCAGGTGGAACACCGGTGGCAGACTGAACTCTCTCTTGAGAGTGGGAGCTGCCAGGCGAAATCCGCGACCCGCGCTCTGGA
>Ga0302314_10015262_pt1 | contig 13068 bp, 11 predicted proteins | sample III_Palsa_N2_3_FD_200533 | JGI IMG/M metagenome (GOLD analysis project Ga0302314, IMG submission 200533) | Peat permafrost microbial communities from Stordalen Mire near Abisko, Sweden - III_Palsa_N2_3 | ecosystem: Environmental > Terrestrial > Soil > Palsa > Peat permafrost | place: Sweden...
AGATAGCCCTTTCGCACCACCGAGAAATCGCCGGCCTTGTAGGCGACGAAGGCGTGGCCGAACTCGTGGATCACCACGCTGAGGATCCACCCGGCGGCGATGAACAGGAAGGTCAGCGGGCCGGCGATCTGCGGGGCCAGGGCCAACGCCGCGCCGAGGCCGATGCAGGCGGCGATGAGGATGAAGAAGTTGGGGCTCACGCCACGCCAAGTCGGCTGCGGCTCGGCCGGCCACGGATCGACGTCCGCCTTGTTGGTTTCTACGCCGCCCAGATCCATCCGTCCCCCGACTCGCCGACTAGGCCATGGAACCGGGACCGAGCGCAACTCTGCGGTGAGGGCGGTTTCGAGCCGCGATCAAGCCAGAGCGTGCAGGGGATAGTCCCAGGCCAGGTTGGTCAAACGCCACCGGCGCGACTCCGGTCCGAAAGCGCGCTCCAGCAGATTGGGCCGCTCCGGGTGGCTGCGCAGCAGCTGGTCCACCTCGCGGGCGACCTCGTCCTTGGCCCAGGGCGACCCGGCCAGGAGATCGACGATGGCGTCCTGATGGGCGGCGCCGCCGAGCGAGCGCAGGGCGGCCACGACCGCCGCGATCGATATCGGCGCGGTCATGCTGCGATAGATCGAAAGGATAGGTGCAGTATCCATATCGGCCCTCTTCAGGCCGTTAAGCATGGATGGGCGCCCCTCGTCCAGCGGAGCCGTGGCCGACGCTCCGGCCCAGGTCCGCGTCAAAGTGTCGGCGGCAAGCTAGACTGTGTTGACGTCGAGGGAAGTGTAGCCGGACGGGATCAGCCGATCCCGCTCGCCGCCAGCATGTCCAGCGCCACGGCCTCGGCCACCTTGATGCCGTCGATCGCGGCCGAGAGGATGCCGCCGGCGTAGCCCGCGCCTTCGCCGGCGGGGTAGAGCCCGGGCGTGTTGAGGCTCTGAAAGTCGGCGCCGCGGCGGATGCGGATCGGGGAGGAGGTGCGGGTCTCCACCCCGGTCAGCACCGCGTCGGGATGGTCGTAGCCGGGGATCTGGCGGCCGAACGCGGGCAGGGCCTCGCGGATGGCGGCGACAGCGAAATCCGGCAGGCAGGCCGCGAGGTCGGCCGGGCGCACGCCGGGTCGGTAGGAGGGGACCACCGCGCCGAGCCCGGTCGAGGGCCGGCCGGCGAGGAAGTCGCCCAGCCTTTGCGCGGGCGCGAAATAGCCGCCGCCGCCGGCGATGAAGGCCTGCTGCTCCCAATGCCGCTGGAAGGCGACGCCGGCCAGGGGATCGCCCGGATAGTCGCCAGGATAATCTTCTGGGGTGATCCCGACCACGATGCCGGAGTTGGCGTTGCGCTCGTTGCGCGAATACTGGCTCATGCCGTTGGTCGCCACCTGGCCGACTTCCGACGTCGCGGCGACCACCGTGCCGCCCGGGCACATGCAGAAGCTGTAGGCCGTGCGGCCGTTGGCGGCGTGGTGCGACAGGGCGTAGTCGGCGGCGCCCAGGTCCGGATGGCCGGCGCAGGGGCCGAAGCGGGCCCGGTCGATCAGCGACTGCGGATGCTCGATCCGCACGCCGATCGAGAACGGCTTGGCCTCCATGTGCACGCCGCGGTCGTGCAGCACCTGGAAGGTGTCGCGGGCGCTGTGGCCGATGGCGAGCACCACCTGAGTGGCGGCGATCCGCTCGCCGGTGTGCAGCACCACGCCGGTCAGCCGCCGGGCGCCGTCGGCCGTGGTCTCGACTTCGACGTCCTCGACCCGGCAGCCGAAGCGGTATTCGCCGCCCAGGGCCTCGATCTGGCGGCGCATGTGCTCCACCATGGTGACGAGGCGGAAGGTGCCGATGTGCGGGTGCGCCTCGGTGAGGATCTCCTCGGGCGCGCCGGCGGTGACGAACTCGGTCAGCACCTTGCGGCCGAGGTGACGCGGATCCTTGATCTGGCTGTAGAGCTTGCCGTCGGAAAAGGTGCCGGCCCCGCCCTCTCCGAACTGGACGTTGGACTCCGGGTCCAGCACGCCCTGCCGCCACAGGCCCCAGGTGTCTTTCGTGCGTTCGCGCACCGCCTTGCCGCGGTCGAGGATGATCGGCCGAAAGCCCATCTGGGCCAGGATCAGGCCGGCGAACAGACCGCACGGTCCCGTGCCGATCACCACCGGCCGGCTCCCGAGGTTCGCCGGCGCACGGGCGACGAAGCGGTAGCCGGTGTCGGGCGTAGGCCCTATGCCGCGTACGCCGCGGGCCAGAATTTCGGCCTCGCCCTGGACCTCCGCATCGACCGAATAGACCATCAGGATGGCGGATTTCTTGCGCGCATCATGCGCCCGCCTCGCCACGGTGAAGCTCTCCAACGCCTCGTCCGGAACGCCAAGCCGCTCCAGCACGGCCGCCCTCAGCGCCTCGGGCGGATGCCCCAGCGGCAGCTTCAATTCCGTCAGACGCAGCATGGAGGTGTCTTAGCGGCCCTTGGCGGCGGGCAACAGCGCCTCAATCTCCCCCATCGTCAGATGGGGGAGTACCCGCGAAGCGGGGGAGGGGGCGCCGGCGAAGTCGGCGTACGGTTCAGCCGCCGTCGTCACGCCGCCTTGGCCACGTGCAATTCGATGTGCAGGCCGGCCGCCGCCAGCATGTTGACCAGGGTGTCGAGGCTGAACAGGTCGATCTTCCCGCGCACGAGATCGGAGATGCGCGGTTGGGTGACACCCAGCAAGTTTGCGGCGGCGACCTGATTCAACCCTTGCTGAGAGATATGATCGCGGAGCGCCATCATGAGGTGTGACCGCAGCTTCATGTTCTCGGCCTGTCCCGGATCGCCCTCGATGGCGTCCCAGATGTTGGCGAAGCGGTTGTCACTCATGTTCGCAACTCCCTGACCAGGTCCTTGTAGCGCCGCGCCGCCAGGTCGATGTCGAGCTGGCTGGCTCGCTGTGATTTCTTTTCGAAGCAATGCAGGACGAAGATGGCGTCGGCGAACTTGGCCACGTAAATCACCCGAAACGCCCCGGCCTTGTTACGGATACGTATCTCCCGAACGCCCTGGCCGATGGCGGCCATCGGCTTCCAGTCGTCCGGATCGCGCCCGTTCTGCACCAGATCGAGCTGAAATCCTGCTTCCCGCCGTGCGATGTCCGGAAACGCACGGAGGTCGTCCAGGGCGCTTCCGACGAAGACAACGGATTTAAGAGCATCAGCCATTGTTGAGCTGGAATATACAAAATTCTATATGATCCGGCAAGCGTGGGACGCGCTGCTTACGCCGGCTTGCTTGGCCTTGCCTCGAAACCTTGAGTCCGCCAGGGAATGCGCCTTGCCGGCTGCCCGTCGGACTGGAGGGTGCGTTGCTGCGGCTGATAACCATCGACCTTACACAGGCGAACCTGGACGCATTCGAACGCTACGAGGCAGAGGTGCTCAATCTCCTCCCCAGGTACGGCGGATGCGTGAAGATGCGTGTTCGCACCCTCGACGCGACGACGGAGACGCACCTTCTGAGGTTTCCGGATGAAGACGCTTTCGAGCGCTTTCGCTCTGATCCACGGAGACTTGCATTGTCCGTAGAATGGGAGCGGTGCGGGGCGCGATCAGCCGTCCAGCCTGTGGAGAGAGTTCCACGCTCAGACTGATCGTCGCCTGAGCATCGAATGCGGTCGTCGCCTTCGCGAAGGACCAGGATGAAAAACGAAACCCTTCGTTCACCACGTTCGCCGATGGTCCACGCTGACCATGACCGTGTTCGAGCACCTTCAGGACCGCCGGGCCCAGCCGCATCCGTTCGCGCGGACCGACCGGACGCCGCTCGGGGTCTGGTGGTGGACTACCGACCGGCTGCTGCTGGGGACGGTGGCGGCGCTGATCGGGCTTGGGGTGATGCTGTCGTTCGCGGCCAGCCCCGGGGCGGCGGCGCGGCTGCATATCCATAGCGCGTTCTACTTCGCCGTCCGCCAGTGCCTGTTCGGGGCGCTGGGCGCCGCGATCCTGGTGTCGGTGTCGGTGCTGTCGCCGCGGGGCGTGCGGCGGCTGTCGGCCGTGATCTACCTCGTCTCGGTGCTGATGATGCTGGCCCTGCCGCTGATCGGCCACGCGGCCAAGGGCGGCGACCGCTGGATTTCGTTCGGCGGCTTCTCGCTGCAGCCGTCGGAGTTCATGAAGCCGGCGCTGATCGTGCTGGCCGGCTGGATGTTCTCCGAGAGCCAGAAGGGCCAGGGCGTGCCCGGTATCTTCATCGCCTTCATCCTCTACGCCCTGCCGGCCTTCCTCCTGATCCGCCAGCCGGACTTCGGCCAGACCCTGTTGATCACCTGCGCCTTCGGGGCGGCCTTCTTCGTGGCCGGCGTGCCGATGCTGTGGATGGCGGGGATGACCGGATCGGCGGCGATCGCCTTCACGGTGATGCTGCTCACCCACGGCCACTCGCAGAAACGGCTGCAGACCTTCTTCAACACCGAGGGCCAGACCGGCCGCCAGGTCGACCGCGCCGCCGAGGCCATCCATCACGGGGCCTTCTTCGGCGTCGGGCCGGGCGAGGGGGTGTTCAAGCGGGGGGTGCCCGAGGCGCACACCGACTTCATCTATTCGGTGGCGGCGGAGGAATACGGTCTGTTGTTCTGCCTCGCCCTGATCGGCCTGTTCGGCTTTCTGGTGATCCGCGGCCTCTATCGGGCGATGCGGCTCGACGACGCCTATGAGCAGGTCGCGGCGGCCGGTCTGTTCGTGCTGGTCGGCCTGCAGGCGCTGATCAATGTCGCTGTGAACTTGAACATCATCCCCACCAAGGGCATGACCCTTCCGTTCATCTCCTACGGAGGGTCCTCGATGCTGGCCATGGGACTGACGATGGGTATGGCGCTGGCGCTGACGCGCCGACGCCCGCGCCCGCTGGCGCCCGGCTTCGCGGCGACCGACGCCGAACCGTGAGCGGCAAGCTGGCGGTGGTGGCCGCCGGGGGCACCGGCGGGCACCTGTTCCCGGCCGAGGCCCTGGCGCGCGCGCTGACCGGGCGCGGCTGGCGCATCGTGCTGGCCACCGACACGCGCGGCGAGGCCTATGCCGAGGACTTCCCGGCGGAGGAGCGGTTGGGCCTGGACGCCGCCACCTTCCGCATGGGCGACCCGATCGGCATGGCCCGCGGCGGGCTGAAGATCTTCGCCGGCGTCACCCGGGCGCGGGTGGCGTTCCGGCGGCTGAAGCCGAGCGTGGTGGTGGGCTTCGGCGGCTATCCCTCCCTGCCGGCCCTGCTGGCGGCGCCCGGGCTGAAGATCCCGACGGTGATCCATGAGCAGAACGCGGTGCTGGGGCGGGTGAACCGTTATCTGGCCCCGCGCGCCGCGGTGGTCGCCTGCGCCTTCCCGACGCTGGAGAAGGCCTCGCCCAAGGTGAAGGCCAAGGTCGCGGTGGTGGGCAATCCGGTGCGGCCGGAGATTCGCGCCCTGGCCGACCGGCCATTCCCCGATCCCGGATCTGGCAATGTGCGCATATTGGTCACCGGCGGCAGTCAGGGCGCGCGCCTGCTGTCGGAGGCGACCCCGGCGGCGATCGCCATGCTGCCGGAGGACACCCGCTATCGCCTGCACGTGACCCAGCAGACCCGGCCCGAGGCCATGGAGGACGCCCGGCGTGTCTACGCCAACGCCCTGGTCGAGGCGGAGCTGTCGCCGTTCTTCCGCAACATGGCCCAGCGCCTGTCGACCACCCACCTGGTGATTGGCCGGGCCGGCGCCTCCACCGTGTGCGAGCTGGCGGTGGCCGGCCTGCCGTCGGTGCTGGTCCCGCTCGCCATCGCCATGGACGACCACCAGACCTTCAACGCCCGCCTGCTGGTCGACGCCGGCGCCGCCGAGGCCATCCCGGAGAAGGCCTTCACGCCCGACCGGCTGGCCGAGGTGCTGAACCGCCTGCTGACCGATCCGCACGAACTCGCCCGCCGCTCCGCCGCCGCCCGCTCGGTGGCCAAGCCCGACGCGGCCGAACGGCTGGCGGACCTGGTGGAGGCGGCGGCGGTTTAAGGCCGCTCGGTTCACGAGCTTGTTCGCCGTTAACGCGACGAATGTTGACCTCCGGACGAGCGCGCGATCGGCCGATCGCCAATGTCGGAGGCAAGGCAAAAATCTTGCTCCGCCGAAACAAAGATCGTTGGCGGAACGCTACAAAATATCGGCATATCGACGGTGTCGAGGGGCGCAGGGGTTGAGCCGTCATCCGTCGCCTGAAGGAGCTCTGTCGCGGTCTCCGCGGCGGTGTCGGGGGAGTGCTGTATGTCGATCGAGTTGGTCAAGGCCGGTCTTCCGGACGTCGGGGTGGACCTGCGCCGCACCGACAGCCACCCCGACCATTGGTATCCCGTCGCCTGGTCGCGCGAGCTGAAGCCCGGCGCCATGCTGGCGCGGCAGTACGCCGGCGAGCCCGTGGCGCTGGTGCGCGGCAAGTCCGGCGAGCTGTTCGCGCTCGAGAACCGCTGCGCCCACCGGCAGGTGCCGCTGACCCACGGCGTGGTGCAGGGTTGCACAGTGCGGTGCGGCTATCACGGCTGGGCCTACGCCGCCGACGGCAAGTGCATCGACGTGCCTTACCTGGGCGCCCAGCGGCTGCCCAACGGGGTGCGCGCCTATCCGTGCCGGGAGGTCGACGGGCTGATCTTCATCTTCCCGGGCGATCCGGCGCTGGCCGAGGCGCGCCTGCCCACCTCGCTCGGGGCCAAGGCCGACCGCAGCTACAAGACGCGCGAGCTGAACCGCGAGGTCGCCGCGCACTATACCTTCATGCACGAGAACCTGTTCGACATGAACCACCAGTTCCTGCACCGGCGGCAGATGGGCACGATCAAGGCCCGCTGCCTCGGCAAGCGGCGCGGCGACGACTGGGCCGAGGTCGACTACACCTTCAGCCGCACCGAGGGCAGCTCCACGGTCGGCGAAGCGGCCATCGTCGGCCTGGTGCGCAAGCCGGGCGAGGGCGACAACACCGACCTGATGACCATCCGCACCGAATATCCGCACCAGCGGCTGCAGGTGTGGGTCGGCGACGGCGATCCGGTGCTCAGCGTCTGGCTGGGCTACACCCCGCTCGACAAGGCCCAGCGCACCAACCGCACCTTTGGCTACCTGTCGGTCAAGCGGCCGAAAATCCCCGGCGTGATCGAGGCGGCGTGGCCGTTCATCACCATGTTCACCGAGCAGATCTTCAAGGAAGACAAGGAGATCGTCGAGATGGAGCAGGCCGCCCACGACGCCCAGGGCGAGGACTGGAACAACGAGGTGTTCCCGCCGATCAAGGACCTTCGCGAGGTGCTGGCGCGGTGCGGGGCGCCGGCGGCGGCCTGATCCCGGACGATCAGGCGAAGCGTGCGGGCAGCCGCACGGGCCTGAAGCCATAGTAGATGATGAAGCCGACCATGGTGACGAGGCCGAGCATGGACGGCAGAACCTGGCTGACCGGTTGCCACTGGGCGAGCAGGTTGCCCGCGCCCGCCGACATCATGGCGAAGTAGAAGCCGATCATCTTCACGCCGTGATCGAGCGGGCGGACATGTGTTCGCCAGGTGTGGAGCCAGGCGGGCCGGCTCAGGTCGTAGAGCGCGACCAGGGTGATGAAGCCCATCGTCGAATAGCCGATCGCCGGGCTCCATGACCGGGTACCCGTGCTCATGAAGTGTATCAGGAGCGCGACGAGCGCCAGGCCGATCATCGCCAGGGCGACATCGGGCCAACCCAGCCCGCCGCCTCTGAGCCGCGCCGAGCGCAGGCCGCTCAGGTATTGATAGCTCGCCGACAGCGTCGCCGCGACCAGCGGCGCGGGCGGGTGGAACAGCAGGGCCGCCAGCACGGCGGTGGCGAGCGCGACCCCGCCCAGGCTGGCGGTGACCCAGCCGGCGCGCCGGTGCAGCCAGCCGCCCTTGCGGCTGAACAGGGCGAAGAGACCGATCCCCAGCGCCGAGGCGCCCGCCCCCACGTGGGTGACGATGTTCACGCTGTGCAGGTCCAAACCGGTGCTCCGCTGATCCATCAAAGCTAGCGCATGATCCGAAAAGTGGGAACCGGCTTTCGGATTAATCATGCGCCAAAACAAAGACCTAGAGCGCCGATTTGATTCCATCAGATCGGAACGCGCTCTAGCGGAATCCAGGGCGTTAGCCAGCCGATAAGGCTACGCTCCGGCTGACTTACCGGCGTTCATTGTGCGGACGCACAATTTTTTTGCGCAATGCCGCATCCAAGCCTTGCGGGCGTTTTTTAGCATCCTTATCTGAACGATGTCTAGATCGGCGCTTCTCTTCGGGCGCCCGGCTAGCCTGACCTGAGGGGATATCAAATGTTACGACTTGGATTGGCCGCGTGCCTGGCGACCCTGGCTCTCGCCCCTTCCGCCTTTGCCGGTGGATATCCTGCCGGCGAAAGCCATGCCGTCCTGGCCAAGCCGGCGGACAAAGGCACCGAAGTCGTCATCGACAGCCGGATCTGGCGCTGCGATGGCGTGAACTGCGCCGCCTTCCCGAACGACTCGGACATCCGCCGCAAGCCGGTGATCGAGTGCCAGCACGCCACCCGCACGCTCGGCAAGTTCACCGCCTACGCCACCGGCGACGCGACCCTGACCGACGCCCAGCTGACCGAGTGCCTGAAGTAAGCTTTTCGTTTCGACGGTGGACCTCCTCGTCCGCCGACTGACCTGACCGGGCGTTCCGGGCCGCGTTCGCACCAGCGGAATCGCGGCCCGGATCATCCGAACTCGGGCGTCTTGCGCCGAGTGGCCGTGCTTTCGTTGAAAATGAGGTGGAATCGGGTAGCGCCGGTATAGAGGAACTCAATACACCGTCGGTCCACGGAGAGTCCCTTGTCGCGCCCACACCGTTCCACCCTGGCTCTTGCCCTGACCCTGCTCGCCGGTTCCTCGCTACAGGCTGCGGCCCAGGTCACGCCAGACAAGGTCACGCCCGACATGGTGCAGACCGGCACCGACATCGCCAAGACCTGGAAGGCGCCCGACGCCGACTTCGACTACACCGTGCGCGAGGAGATGATCCCCATGCGCGATGGGGTGAAGCTGCACACCCTGGTGGTCGTCCCCAAGGGCGCCAAGGGCCTGCCGATGCTGATGGAGCGCACGCCGTATGACGCGTCGAGCTTCATGAAGACCGACCTCCCCAAGCTGATCAACGCCTCGTGGACGCCGACGCGCGAGTTCATCCAGGACGGCTACATCCTGGTGTTCCAGGACATCCGCGGCAAATACGGCTCCAAGGGCGACTATGTGATGACGCGCCCGCCGATCGGGCCGATGAACCCCAGCAAGACCGACGACACCACCGACGCCTACGACACGGTCGACTGGCTGGTGAAGAATGTGACCGAGTCCAACGGCCGCGTCGGCATGATCGGCTCGTCCTACGACGGCTGGACGGTGACCATGGCGCTGCTGGGGCCGCACCCGGCGCTGAAGGTCGCCGCGCCCGAAAGCCCGATGATCGACGGCTGGATGGGCGACGACTGGTTCCACTACGGCGCTTTCCGGCAGGTGAACCTCGACTATTTCACCGAACAGACCAGCAAGACCGGCTCCGGCAAGTCGGTGACGCGGTTCCAGGACGACGACTACCAGACCTTCCTCGACGCCGGTTCGGCCGGCGCCTACGCCGTGGCCTCGGGCTTCGACCAGCTGCCGTGGTGGCATAGGCTCTCGGCCAACGCCGCCTACACCCCGTTCTGGCAGGGCCAGGCGCTCGACAAGGCGCTGGTGGCCAGGCCGTCCACCGTCCCGACCATGTGGCTGCAGGGCCTGTGGGACCAGGAGGACATGTACGGCGCGGTGAACAGCTGGGAGGCGCTGAAGGCCGCGGGCCACGGCGCCAACAACCATCTGGTGATGGGGCCGTGGGCGCACAGCCAGGTCAACGGCGAGGCTTCGACGCTGGGGCCGATGCACTGGAAGGGCGATACGGCGGCGGACTTCCGCAAGGACGTGCTGGTGCCGTTCTTCGACACCTACCTCAAGGACCGCACACCGACGCAGCCGACGCCTCAGGTGCTGATCTACAACCCGTCCGAGGATCACTGGGACCGGTTCGCCGACTGGCCGGGCGTGGATGCGGCCCACCTGACGCCACTCTACCTGCAGGCCGGCTTCGGCCTCGGCTTCGACAAGCCGGCCGCGACCGACGGCGCGGAGGATAGCTATGTGTCCGACCCCGCCAAGCCGGTCACCTACCTGGCGCCGCCGGTCAACTCGAGCGACCACACGCGCTGGCGCAGCTGGCTGCTGCAGGACCAGCGGTTCGCCGGCGTACGCACCGACGTCCTGACCTATGAGACCCCGGTGCTGACCCAGGCGGTGCGGGTTGAGGGCGCGCCGATCGCCGACCTGTTCGCCAAGACCACCGGCACGGACGCGGACTGGGTGGTCAAGATCATCGACGTCTATCCGGGCTTCGAGCCGGGCAATGCGCCGATGAACGGCTATGAGCTGCCGATCAGCCTCGACATCTTCCGCGGCCGCTATCGCACCAGCGTCTCGAACCCATCGGCGATCCCGGCCGGCCAGGTGCAGGAATACAAGTTCCGCCTGCCGACGGTGAACTATGTGTTCAAGCCCGGCCACCGGATCATGATCCAGGTCCAGTCGAGCCTGTTCCCGCTCTACGACCGCAATCCGCAGACCTACGTACCCAACATCTTCTTCGCCAAGCCCGAGGACTACAGGAAGGCGACCATGACGGTGGAGCGCGGCGGCGCGGCGGCCAGCGCCGTCCTGTTGCCCGTGGTCCCGGCCTCGACGGCGGAGACGGCGAGCCGGTAGGGAAACCCAAGATGCTCCCCCATTGGGGGAGCTGGCCGCGAAGCGGACTGAGGGGGTAGCGCCGACGCTGGCGCCAGCCGCACCGCACCTCGGGCCTGCGCCGTATATCCGCTACCCTCAGCGCCACCCCCTCAGCCCCTCCGGGGCAGCTCCCCCAAGAGGGGAGCATCTGGAGGCGTCAGCGCACATCTACCCGCACATCGGCCGGAGCTTGTCGATCGCTACCGCGGCGGGGGTCCAGTCGAAGACGTTGCTGTCGCCGAAGTCGTAGTACTGCACCCCGTCCGGCAGCAGGACCACCGATATGCCGCCGAAGCCCGACATGAACGGGACCCATACCGCGTGCGCGCATTTCAGCACCGGGCCGATGTCTTCGGCCCAGAAACCGTCGGCGTAGCGGAATTTGGCCGCGCCGGCCTGCAGGCCTTGCGGGGCCGCCTGGCGCTGCAGCGCCCGGTCGAGCAGGGCGGGGTCCAGCATCGGCCGGCCGGCGATCCGGCCCTGGCCCGTGCCCAACCAGTGGGCCAGGCGGGCGATGTCGTCGCGGTGATAGACCAGGCCGTAGCCGGTGAAGATCTGCCGATCCTGGTCGCGGGTGCGCCGGCTATCCATCAGCGCCGGGCTGAGGCCGAGCGGTCGCCAGAGCTGGCCGACGAGGATGTCGGTATAGAGGTCCCTGTCGGCGCCCAGGCGCTGGCGCACGAAGGCCTGCATGGCCGTGCCCAGTATGTAGCTGTCGGCGGTGCGATAGACCCAGACGGCGCCCGGATCGGCCTGCCGGAGATAATGCCGGCAGGAAAAGGCGATCTTGGCCGCGTGCTGTTCGGTATCGAAGAACGGGGCATAGTCGGGCGCGTCCTCGTCGGCTTCATAGCCGGCGCTGCGGTAGTGGCCGGAGGCCATGTTCAGCGCGTCCTCGAAGGTCACGCCCTGCCAGCCCGACGCCGCGCAGTCCGGTACATAGTCGGCGATCATGGCCCGGCGCGCGCCCGGCCACAGCGCCTCGATCCGCATCAGGCCGACCGCGCCGACGACGCTCTTGGCGGTGGAGTAGGACGGCAGGTCCAGCACGTCGCAATAGGGGTATGGGCCCGCGCGGGTCTCGCAGCCGCCGGTGTAGTTCACGCCATCGAACACCAAGCCATAGAGCGTCGGTGGATCGCCGTCCTTGGGCTTGGCCAGGGCGAAGGCCTCGGCCGACAGCTCGGGATGGGCCCTGACCAGGTCGGCGATCGGCCGCACCGGCAGGCGGTGGGCGAGCTCGGCGTGGTAGGCCGCCTGGATCTCCGCCGCATGGGCCACGGGGCCGGGGACGTAGCGCGCCTTCATCACGCCCCAGGCGTCGAACTTGAAGTAGGCGCAGGTCTCGCTGGAGATCTGGAAGTAGACGTCCGAGACTTGGCCGCCGGACTTGAACAGGAAGCTCAGCACGCCGTTATGCAGGCAGTTGGCGTTGCGCTCCTCGAGCGCGAAGGGGATCGACGCGCGGCTATAGCCGCGGTCGCCGGCCTCCCGCCATACGGCGCCGGGCTCCAGCACCCACTCCCAGTCCGGGTGCGCGCCGGCGACCGGGCCGCGCCGCACCGGGATCAGGGCGTCGCCGGCCTGCACGAAGGCGAAGTCGAACGCCGGCAGGGTGCGGATCGCCGGGTGCGCCTTGAGGTCGACCTCGGTGTTGTGGATGACCTCGAACCCTTTGGCGTCGCGCGGGCCGATCAGGTCCAGCCGGCCGCTGAACGGCGCCGGCGCTTCCATCGCGTCCAGCGGCCGGGCCAGGGCGTCCATCTGCACGGAACCGGCGATCTTGCCGCCGAGAAGTGTATCCGCGCTGAGCTGATCGCGGGCGAACGCCGGCGAGGCGATCAAACAGGTCAGGGCCGCGATGGCCCACAGCCGGCGTGGGATCAATCGCCGTCTCCATCCTTCGAGACGCCCTTTGCTGCGTAGCGCATCGGGCCCAGCGCGGTGAAGGCCGGCGACGCCTTGGCGCCCTGGCTGTACGGCTCGAACGACAGGTCGGCGTCGCGGAAGCTTTTCAGCACCTGGCCGAGACCGTGCCAGCCGCGCTCGCGCACCCGCTTCACCTGGTCGAGGTCGAGTTCGACCGGGATGATCTCCGGGCCGGCGCCGGCCTGGTGGATGATCTCGCCGCCGGGGCCGTAGACGCCGGAGCGGCCGCCGCCCATGCCGACCACGTTCAGGTCGACGAAATAGCACTGCTGCATGGCCGCGTTGGCCCGCGCCATCGCCGTCTCCACGTCGCGGTCGATGGTGGTGGTCATCGACGGGTGCAGGATCACCTCGG
>Ga0302314_10015263_pt1 | contig 13068 bp, 11 predicted proteins | sample III_Palsa_N2_3_FD_200533 | JGI IMG/M metagenome (GOLD analysis project Ga0302314, IMG submission 200533) | Peat permafrost microbial communities from Stordalen Mire near Abisko, Sweden - III_Palsa_N2_3 | ecosystem: Environmental > Terrestrial > Soil > Palsa > Peat permafrost | place: Sweden...
AGCCGGGCGAAGGCCTGCTTGGCGTCGCGGATGCGAGTGACGATCAGCGCGATCAGCACCTGGGAGAGCCCGAAGGCGCTGCGCGTCACCACGGCCTGGGCGAGATACCAGAGAATGTCGGCGAAGCGCTCGGCCGCAGTGAGGGGTGGGGTTGCGGTGGGCACGGCGCATAGTTAGCAATAATGACATTTTCGGGCAAGTGGAAATGACGCCACCCCGGGGCGGCGCCCGGTCCGTGCATGGCCACGGAGCCGTCGGCGCCGAACGTCCATGCCGGAGCTTGCTATCCCGCCGCGGCCTGATCCCGCGTCCCGGCACCGCGCCGGCCGCGCGCAGCGGGCGCCTGCCAGTACGCCTCCGACAGCATCAGCCGGAACGACAGCGCCGCGGCCCCCGCAGGCGCAAGCCGGGCGTCGCCGTCGGTCCACTGCCAGCCCGGCTCCGCCGGATGCCAGCCGCGGCCCAGCGCCGCCGGATCGACCGCCATACCGCCGAGGCGGAGATCCGCGACAGCCACGCCGAGGCGGCGGCCATCGGCGGTGTCAGGCCACAGGTCCGCCGGCACCATGGCGCGCGAGACCAACCGCAGTTCCGCCGTGCCGGCCGGCACCGCCACCTGCCAGCGATCCTACTGCCGGCGGACCCGCAGCTTCCGGCCATCGGCCAGGACATGCAGGCCGTGCGCGTGCACGATGCGCCAGCCCAGGTCTTCCGCGCGCTGCAGCAGATCGGCGCGGGCCGCCGCCACCCCGGCTCCCCCGGTCAGCAGCGGGGCACAGCCCTGCTCCGCCCAGACGCGACGCGCGAAGCCCGGCACCAGCATGACGACGCCCGGAGCGTTGGCGAAGGCGCCGCGATTGCCGGTGTCGAGGAAACTTTCGGCCGGCAGCCCTTCGGCTTGCAGCACCGCGTGGCGTTCCAGTTCGACGTGGAAATACGTCACCGCTGCGGCGGCTTCCTGCACGATGGTGGCGCCGTTCAGCAGATAGCGGATCGGGATCAGCGCACCGGCCACGAACACCGCATGGTCCGGCGACAAGATCAGGTCGCGGCGCGGCAGGCCCGGACCGAAGGCGCCGGCGCGCACCCGCACCGGCATGACATCCCATGGCCGCGGATGCCGCGCAGGATCGACCGTGCGATGGCCGATCCACAGCACGCGCAAGGCGGCGGGCGCCGTGAGGGTCGGCACCAGATCGCCTTCCCGCAGCGCCTCGACCGGGATCTCGCCACGCTCCGTCAGGATGCGCGTGCCGCGGGCGAAGCACGGCGCGGCGCCGGCGTAGGTGCCGGTCGCGCTCCAGCTCAGGTTCTGGCCGGCCGCGAACGTCGTCGGCGAAAGGACGGCGATTTCGGCATCGACGGCTACGTCCAGGCCCCCTTGCAACTGCGCCGCCACGGCCTGTGACGGTTCTTCGAACGCCACCAGCAGGGACGTGCCGGTGAAGCCGATCACGTCGAGCGTGAACGTGTCGCTGGTGACGCCGTTCGACGACAGGACGGTCAGCGTGTTGCCGATATCGTCGACGCCGGTGATCGTCAGGGAGAGGCTGGCCGAGCCCGCACCGAGGAACGGCACGCCCGTGGTGGTCGCCGCCAACGTGGCGACTGTCACATCGCTGTCGGAACCAGTGGTCGTATAGCTTGTCTCGGTCAGGCCACCGAGTTGCGCGCCCGTGAACACTTGCCCGTTCAGGGCGTCAAGGCTTCCGGACGATGCGCTCACCACAGCCTCCCCGCGTTGCCGCAATTCTTTGGGCAATAACCCGCCATGCGGCTCGTTTCACGACGAGCAGCATGCGGAGGGTCGGGCTGCGAAAGCAAGCCGATGCCGGAGAAGTTGATGCCGCGCCGGCTCAGTAGCCCATCGCCACACCGTCCTTGCGCGGGTCGGAGCCGCCGATCAGCACGCCGCGGGCACGGTCGATGCGGATCGCCTGGGCGCCGCCATGCGGGTTCTCCAGCCGCTGCACCGTATGGCCGAGCCGGGACAGGCCATCGACCACGGCGAGCGGCAGGCCACGCTCCACCTCGCTGATGCCGCCGAAGCTCATCACGCGGGGCAGGTCGATCGCCTCCTGCACGTCCAGCCCGTAGTCGATGTGGTTGCTCAGGAACAGCGTCTGGCCCATCGGCTGGAAGTGGCCGCCCATGACGCCGTAGCTCAGCACCACCTCGCCATCCTTGGTCGCCATGCCGGGGATGATCGTGTGCATCGGCCGCTTGCGCGGCGCGATGCAGTTCGGGTGGCCGCGTTCGAGGCGGAAGCTCTGGCCGCGGTTGTGCAGCATCACGCCCGATTTCTCGGCAAAGATGCCGGAGCCGAAGCCGGAGAACAGCGAGTTGATCAGGCTGCACGCGTTGCCGTCGCGATCGACCACCGACAGGTAGACAGTGTCGCGGTGCACCGGCAGTTCCGCCTCACCCGCGCGCGGCAGGTCGCGCAGCACCCGGTCGTCGCGGATCAGGCCGCGCAGGCCGGCGAGGTAGGCCGGGTCGGTCAGGGCCGCCACCGGCACCTCGACCTGCAACGGGTCGGCGAGGAAGGCGTTGCGGTCGCGATAGACGAGGCGCGCCGCTTCCAGATGCCGGTGCAGGCGGGTCACGCTCAGCGGGCCATCGGGGAGCGGGTCCCAGCCGCCCAGAATGCCGAGCAGCATCAGCACCAGAAGACCAGAACCGTTCGGCGGGCATTGCCACACCTCGTGGCCGCGCCAGCCGATGCGGATGGGGTCGACGAAATGCGCAGCGGTGCGGCCGTTGGCGAAGTCCTCTTCGGTGTGCAGGCCGCCGCGGGCGCGCAGCGTCGCCACGATGTCGGCGGCGACCTCGCCCTCGTAGAACGCGCGGGCGCCGTTGCGGCCGATCGCGCGCAGGGTCGCTGCCAGTTGCGGCTGGGCGAAGCGGTCGCCGACCGCGGGGGGATTGCCGCCGGGCAGGTAGGCGGCCGCGCCGGTCGATCGCAGCTTGTCGGCCACCTGCGCCCAGTCATGGGCAACGCGGGGAAACACCGGGATACCCTCCGCCGCGTAGCGGATCGCCGGTTGCAGCAGTTCGTCGAGCCCCTTGGTGCCGTGCGCCGCCAGCAGCGTCTCCCACGCCGAGACCGCGCCCGGCACGGTGACGCTGTGCGGCGAGGTGGTCTCCAGTTCGGTGATGCCCTGCGCCTCGAACCAGTCGATGCTGGCGGCTGCCGGCGCCTGGCCGGAGCCGTTGAGGGCAAAAACGCGCTTCTGGCCGGCGGGCGCGTAGAGGCAAAAGCAGTCGCCGCCGATGCCGGTGGAGTGCGGCTCGATCACGCACAGCACGGCGACCGCGGCGATGGCGGCATCCAGCGCATTGCCGCCGGCCCGCAGCACGTCCAGCGCCGCGAGCGTGGCCTGCGGCATGGACGTGGCGGCCATGCCGTTGCTGGCATAAGCGGGGCTGCGCCCCGGATGGTGGAAATCGCGCATGGTCGTCCCTCCGTCGTGCGGCATGCGTTTGCTGGCACGCGCGCGCCCCATTGGCAACGGCCGCGCTTCGCGGGATACACCAGGGCCGCAGCGGAGGCGCAGCGCATGGCCACGATCGAGGATTTCGAGCAACTGGACATCCGCGTCGGCCGGATCGTCGATGCCCGTGCATTCCCGGAGGCGAAGAAGCCGTCCTTCAGGCTCTGGATCGACTTCGGGGAGCCGATCGGGACCAAGCAGTCCTCGGCCCAGATCACCGTGCACTACCACCTGGACCAGTTGATCGGGCGGCAGGTGCTGGCGGTGGTGAATTTTCCGCCGCGCAAGATCGGGCCGTTCGTCAGCGAGGTGCTGACGCTCGGCGTGCCGGACGAGGACGGCGCGGTGGTGTTGCTGAAGCCGGATTTCCAGGTGCCGAACGGGGGGCGGATGTACTGATGGCGACGCACTACTACACTGTGACCTGGGACCAGTTGCACCGGGACGCGCGCGCGCTGGCGTGGCGGCTGATGTCGCTGCAGCCGCTCAAGGGCATTGTCGCGGTGACGCGCGGCGGGCTGATCCCGGCTGCGATCATCGCCCGCGAACTCGATGTGCGCCTCATCGAAAGTGTCTCCATCGTCACCTATGACGAGGAGGAGAAGGGCAAGCCGCACGTCACCAAGCCGCCGGCGGCGGCCGGCGACGGCGAGGGGTTCCTGATCGTGGACGATCTGGTGGACACCGGCACCACCGGGCGCGTGGTGCGCGGGCTGCTGCCGAAGGCGCATTTTGCCTGCGTCTACGCCAAGCCCGCCGGCAAGGAGATCGTCGACAGCTTTGTCACCGAGGTCTCCCAGGACACCTGGATCATGTTTCCGTGGGACACCGAGCCGCAATTCTCCGTGCCGCTGGCCAAGCGCGCCAAGGCCGAGTAGGCGGCGACGCGGAGGTGGATTTGGCCACCTCCGCGCCGGCGCGAAACGGGCGGGTTGCGCGCGGTGAAAGCGCCGGGCGGCTTCGGCGTTACTGCAACGTGGCTTCGTCCTGGGCCACGTAGACGTTGCCGGTGACCACTTTCTTGCCGACAAACGTCTTGCGGTACATTTCTACCAGGATCGCGTCCGCCGTCATCTTCTGCGGCACGAACTGACAGGTCGGCGTGCATTCGATCACGCCGGTCACGTCCTGCTGGTTCAGCGTCACTGTCATGTTGGGATCATCGTAGAGCACCGTGTTCGCCGGCGCGGCGCCCTGGAACGTCAGGGTCTGCGAGCCGACCATGCTGCCGCTGAGCGTCAGCGAGCCGAAGCTCGCCGTGCCCGTCTGCTGCGTCGTCAGCGGCAGCGATTGCGTATCCGTCACCTGCGCGGTGATACCGGTGGCCGTCAGCGATAGCAGCGGCGCAGCCGGCGGCTGCGTTGCGTCGGTTGGCGGCACGAGCGACAAGGTGATGCTCAGCGAGGCGATGGCGGTGTCAGCTTCGGTCTGCACAGTCGTGCTGGCGATGCCGTTGGACGAGACATGCGTCGCGATGCCGCTGGTCACGACCGCAAGCGATCCGATCAGGTTGCCGCTGGAAACGATGCCGAGTGACTCGCTGAACAACGGCACCGAGCTATGTCGGCTGAACGCCTTCTGGCTGGTCGCGCCGACGGCGGCGACGGCGCTGATCCTGGCAGCACTTCCGGCCGATGCGACCACCCCTGAGAGGCCGTAGGCAAGGCTGCCCGGAACCACCTGCGCGAAGGCCGGCGGCGCGACGGCGACAAGCCCGGCCACCGCAATGGCCAAGATGGCCGAGCGGATTTCAACGATCTTCATGATGGAGAAACTCCCAAGTCGGGGCAGCACACCGCTACCCGGGTTCCGGCGCGGTCCTCGCCACTGCTTGCGAGGTGGCCGCAGAAAACCTCCAAAGCATGAAAGAATCGTTGAGCGCGCGCGTCGACTCAGCGACGGCCCGCATTTCGCGGCACGCGGCACGCCCCGGCCGCTGCGAACAGCGAAATCCGCTCAGAACAGGGTCTTCATCAAGCCGGCGGTTTGCCCATACAGCGCCTTGAACGCCGCGAGCGTGCGCGCATTGGCGGGGCCGTCCGCTGCGTTGGGTTCGACGATGCGTGCAATCGGATTCCAGGCGGCGATCTCGCGCAGGCCCACATGGCCGGTCGCATGCGCCGCCAGGAACGCGTCGCCGTAACAGGCGCCGACGGTGTGCGTGGGCAGCAGTTGCGGCAGGCCGGAGATGTCGGACACCGCTTGCAGCCACAGCGCGTTGCGCGTGCCGCCGCCGACCGCCACCAGCCGCCGCATCGGCATCGCGGCGTCGGCGTAGGTCTCGAACACCTGCGTCGCCGCGCAGGCCATCCCCTCCAGCACCGCGCGATACAGGTCGGCGCGCGTATGCGTCAGATCGAGGCCGAAGAAGCAGCCGCGGGCGCGCGGATTGTTGTGCGGCGTGCGCTCGCCGGAGAAATACGGCAAGGCGATCAGCCCGCGGGCGCCGGGCGGCGAGGTCGCCGCCTCGGCCGCCAGTGTCGCAAAGGCCGTGGCGGGATCGAGGTCGCGCGCCAACTGGTCGCGAAACCAGTGCGTCAGCGTGCCGCTGGTGGCAAGGCCCGCGGCGCTCGCGTGCAGGCCGCGCAGCATCCAGGGCGCGTACCACAGCCGCGCATCGCGCGCGATCTGCGCGGTCAGCAGGATCATGAACATGGTCGAGCCATACATGACCATCATGTCGCCGGCATCGAGCACGCCCACGCTCAGCGCCTCGGCCGCCGCATCCACCGTGCCGACGATCACCGGCGTGCCGGGCGCGAGCCCGGTCTGCGCCGCGGCCCAGGCAGTGACGGTGCCGGCGATCTCGTCGCCCCAGCGCAACTCCGGGAGCACCGCCGGGTCGGCGATGTCGGCGGCAAAATCCGCTGTCCACGCCTGCGTCGCCGCATCGTAGAACGGGCCGAAATTGCCGCCGGTGTAGCGGTCGATGACCACCTCGCCGGTCAGCCGATAGACCAGAAAGGTCTGCGAGGTCATGACCCGCCATGTGCGTGCAAACACCTCCGGCCGGTTGCGGCGCAGCCACAGGATCTTTGGCCCCACCGACTGCGAGGTCAGGCCGGCGCCGCAGCGCTGCATCAGCGTCGCCTCGCCGATGCTGTCGTTCAGTTCCTCCACCTCGCGCGTCGCACGGGTATCGACGCCGTACAACACGGCGTTGCCGAGCGGCGCGCCGTTCGCGTCCACCGGCAGCATGCACGGGCCGATCGCGCTGCAGCCGACCGCCTTGACGTCGGCGGCCGGCACGCGGCTACTGGCAAGCAGTTCGCGGATGATGGAGACAACCTCGTCCCACCAGTCCTGCTCCGGCCGGTGCTCCGCCCAGCCGGCGTGCGGCACGATCAGTTCGTGCGCGCGCGTCGCGGTGGCGACGATCCTGCCCTCGGCATCCACCAGCACGCCCTTGCTCTCGTACGTGCCGACATCGACGCCGAGGAAATGCGTCATACCGGATACCGGTCGCGTTCGAGCGCGAAGCCGGCATCGAGATCCTGCACGCCCTGCACGATCAGCGTGGTCAGCCCCGCCAGATCCCGAACATCGCAGACTTCGAGCGCGGAGTGCGAATAGCGCATCGGAAAGCCGAGATCGACGCAGCCGACGCCGCGGCCGACCAGTTGCACGTAGGATGCATCGGTCAGCACGCCGGTATGCGCACTGCGCTGTAGCGTCAGGCCGCGCCGCGCCGCCGCCGCATCGAACAGCCGCACAAGGCCCGGATGCGGCAGCGTACCGTTCAACGTGCCACGACCGTGAAAGCTGTACATGCTCATCGCCGGGCCGTCACCCATCGTGACATCGCCGCGCGCGGCCATGTCCGGCAGGTCGGTCGACAGAATCAGATCGATCTGCACGGCAAGATCCGGCCGCAGTGCTTTGGCTGCCGTCGACGCGCCGCGCAGGTTGAATTCCTCCTGCACGGTGAACACGCAATGCACCGTCGCCCGCGGCGGCGCGGCGGCCAGCGCGCGCGCGACCTCCACCAGCACCGCACAACCCGCCCGGTCATCCACGGAGGTGCCAGCGATCCGATGCGGTCCAAGCGCAAACGCCTGCGGCGCGTAGACGATCGGCGTGCCGACATCGACGCCGCGCGCGCGCACCTCGGCGGCCGATTCGGCGCCGATGTCGATGTAGAGATCGGCGTACGGTACGACGCGGAACTTCTCCTCCTGCGACGTCGCATGGTGCGCTTTGTTGGCGATCACGCCGGGCACGTCGCGCCCCTCGCCCACGCACAGCAGCACCGCGGTCGCCGGCAGCGCGCGGTCCGGAATGCCGCCGACACGTTCGAATCGGATGATGCCGGTCGCTTCGATCTTGCGGACGATCAGGCCAAGCTGATCGGTGTGCGTGAACACCATCACCGACGGCGCCGCCGGATCGGTGCCGGGAATGGTCGCGATCAGATTGCCGACGCGGTCGTGCGCGCTAGCGATCCCGCTCTCGCGCAGCCGTGCGGCGATCGCGTGCGAGACGCGCGCCTCATGACCGCTCAGTCCCGCCAGGCCCATGAACTCCAGCGTCAGCGCACGCAACCGCCCGATCATGCGTCACTCGCCGCGCGCGATGCGGGCCAGACGCATGAACTCGGCCGCGCGCGCCGGATCGACGGGGTTCCAGGTGTTGCCGTCAACTTTCAGCGACGAGCCGACGATCAGCCCGTCCGCCACGCGCAGCACGTCCTGCACGGTCGCGTGCTTCACGCCGGTGTTGGCCAACACCGGCACGTCCGGCAGCGCCGCCTTCACCGCTTCAAGCTCCGCCATCGGCGCCGCCTCGCCGGTGATGACGCCGGAGACCAGCACGGCGTCCGGGATCGAGGAAAACACCGCGCTGCGCGCGCGATCGGCGACGCTGCGGCGGTCGAGCGAATAGGCGAATTCGGCAGAGATGTTGTACAGCAGCGCGAGGTCCTGGCGATGCAGGCGCGCCCGCAGCCGCTGTGGCTCGGCGGCGCGGCCGGCCCACGGCCCCATGTCGGAGGCATACAGGCCGGTAAAAATCTCGCGCACAAACGCCGCACCTGTCGCCACGGCAACCGCGACCGAGGCGCTCGGGTCCCACAGCACGTTCACGCCGAACGGCTTTTCGATCCTGTCGCGCAACCGGCCGATCACGGCGGCGATTGTCGCGGTGGAGGCGACGTCGACATTCAGTTCGTACGGGCGGTCGTTCTCGTTTCCAAACATCACCGCATCGACACCCGCCGATTGCAGCGCCGCCAGCTCGCGCGCCGCGTGCGCGACAATGGCCTCGACGCCGCCTTCAGGGTCATAAAGCGGCGTGCCGGGCAGCGCGTCCAAATGCACCATGGCGATCACCGGCTTGCGATCGCCGAAAATGCGCCGGAACTGGTTGGCCAAGGGAGGCTCTCCGCAAAATAAACAAGCCTCGATTGTGCCGGCGGCGGCAGGCGCCGGCAAGCCGTGGGCCGTTGGCGAACCCAGGCAGGCGGCGCAGTATCGGCGCAACCGCCGACGACCGAGGGAGACCCGCCACGATGAGCGAACAGGACACCATGCTGCTGTCGATGTGGACCTATCCGTGGGACGTGCAGGATCTCGGCCTGGACACGGTGGCGGCCGAATTGCGCGACCGCGCCGGGCTGAACGGCATCAGCCTCGCGACCTCCTACCACGCCGGCCGCTTCCTGCAGCCGCGCAGCCCACGGCGAAAGGCGTATTTTCCGGAGGACGGCACGATCTACTTCCACCCGACCGCCTCGCGGTGGGATGGCATAAAAATCCGCCCCAAGCTCGCCGATGTGATCGCCGAGGGCGGCGACGTGCTGGGCGATCTTGTGCGCCAGCGCGACCGCACCGGGCTGGCCGTGCAGTGCTGGACGGTCTGCCTGCACAACACCCGCCTCGGCATGCTGTATCCGCATGCCTGCACCCGCAATGCTTTCGGCGATCCGAACTATTATTCGCTCTGCCCGAGCAACCCGGACGCACGCGCCTACGTTGCGACCATGGTCGCCGACCTGACAGCGACCTACAAGCCGGACATCGTCGAACTGGAGACGATCGGGTTCATGGGATTCGCGCACGAATACCACCACGAAAAGGACGGCGTCGGCCTGACCGACGAGGACGATTTTCTGCTGTCGCTGTGTTTCTGCGACTCGTGCCTCGCCCGCTCCGCGGCCGCCGGCGTGGACGGGGCGGCAGCTCAGCGCACGGTGCAACGCTGGATCGTGGAGATGTGCGAGCGCCCCCTGCCCGCCCCGCGCTGGCCGGATTTTGCCACGCGCGGCGCCGACGTGTTCGCGCCAGCGCCGGAGGTCGAGGCGTATGTCCGCTGGCGCTTCGAACCCGTCACCAGCCTCGCCGCCGAGATCCGCGATCGCGCCGACCCGGCCAGCCGCACCCACGTGCTCGACATCGACGACGGCTGGCTCTCCGGGTGCAACCTCGGCGACCTGGCAGGGGCTACCGACGGCGTGACGCTGTGCGTCTACGCCCGCGGGCCGGATGCGGTGGCGACGAGCATCGCGAGAGCGCGGGCGGTCATGCCGCCAGGGCGAACGTTGCGCGCGGGCCTGCGCGTGTTCTATCCGGAGGTCGCCTCCGCCGCCGATGTCGCCGACCGGACCCAGGCTGCCATCGGCGCCGGCGCCACCGGCATCAACTTCTATAACTATGGCCTGATCCCGGCCGCCCGCCTCGACTGGGTGCGCGCCGCCTGCGACTCGGTGCGGCCATGAACGACCCCGACACCGGCCGCCTCGTCGGCCTGCTGGAACGACTGGTCGCGTTCGATACGCAGAACCCGCCGGGCCAGGAAACCGCCGCGGCCGAGATGCTCGCGGCACATCTGTCCGGGTTTGGCATGGACGCGAGCGCCCGCCCGGTCGCCGACGGCCGTGCCAACGCCGTGGGCGTTCTGCGCAACGGGCCCGGGCCGGTGCTGGCGTTCAACTCGCATATCGACACGGTGCCCGTCGGCACCGGCTGGTCCGGCGATCCGCTGCGGCTCGCCGAGCGCAACGGGCTGCTGTATGGCCGCGGCGCCTGCGACGCCAAAGGCCCGATCGTGGCGATGGCCGAGGCCTGCCGCCTGCTCGCCGAAGATCGCACCGCCTGGCACGGCACCATCGTTGCAGCCTTCGTCGCCGACGAGGAACTCAACAGCCGCGGCTCCAAAGCCGTGGCGGCCGAGTTCCCGCCGTTCGACGCGGTGATCGTCGGCGAGCCGACCGACAACGCCGTGCTCTCGGCGCATCGCGGCGTCGTCCGGCCGCTGATCCGCGTGCATGGCCGGACCGCGCATTCCTCCCGCCCCTATCTCGGCATCAACGCGATCAACGGTGCCGCCCGCCTGCTCGCTGCCGTCGAGGCGCACGACCGGGACCTGAACACGCGCGCGCATCCGCTGGTCGGCCGCGCCTGCATCACCTGCACGCAAATCCAGGGCGGGTTCGCCGACAACATCGTGCCCGACCGCTGCGACATCGTGCTGGACCGCCGCCTGCTGCCGGACGAGGACCCGGAGGCGGCGCTGGCCGAACTGCGCGCGCTGCTGGAACGCGCCCGCGACGGAGCCGACGTGATCGCGGAACTGGTGCATGTGCGGGGGATCGCCGGCGGCAGCGAAACGCCGACCTCCGCGCCGGTGGTGCAGGCGGCACTGGCAGCCGCGGCGCGGCACGGCGCGAGCCCGATCGCCGGCGGCCTCACCGGCGGCTGCGATCTGGTGCATTTCCGCGCCACCGGCTCGCCCGGCATCATTCTCGGCCCGGGGTCGCTCGATCTGGCGCACAAGCCGGACGAATACGTGCCGCGCGAGGCGCTGACGCAGGCGAGCCTGATCTACCGCGATATTGCACTCGGGCTGCTGGCGCCCTGAGCCCTACGAGGAGGCGTGCTCCGCCAGCACGCGGCCGCTTTCGGCGTCCCGCTCCTGCAGGTGCACCCGGTAGCCCCACAGAGTTTCGGCGCACAGAAGGGTCTTGCGCGCGAGTTCGGCGTCCAGCCGGGTGCCGCGCACCGATTCGTGCACCAGCTTGAGGCTGCGGTTGCCGAACAGATCGACGTCGGTCACGTCGATCATCGGCGCGATGTGGGCCGGGTCGTACTGCTCGGCCAGCAGCGAGGCGATCTGGCGATAGCCGTCCTCGTCGTGGATCTCGTTGACCCGATACGCGGGGTCGTCGACGCGGTCGGCCAGATGCACCATGCGGAAGGCGCGCATCACCTTCGGGCCGAGGAACTGCCGGATCAGGCTCTCGTCGCGATAGTTCGCCCAGACGTCGCGCAGGGTGCCCCACGGGTCGCCGTTGCCGGCAAAGGCGGGGAACCAGTCGCGGTCCTCGGCGTCGGGATCAAGGCAGACGCGCTGCACGTCGCGCATGATGGCGAAGCCGAGCGCATACGGGTTCCAGCCGGAAAACCGCTGGTCGCCCATTTCCGGCTGCAGGATCACCGAACTGTGCGAGTGCAGGAACTCCAGCAGCGAGCCGTTGGAAATCTGCCCGCGCTCGTGCAGCCGGGTCATGATCTCGTAGTGGCAGAAGGTCGCGCAGCCCTCGTTGGCAAGCTTGGTCTGGATCTGCGGATAGAAATACTGCGCCAGCATGCGCACGATCCGCACCAGCTCCCGCTCCCACTCCGCCAGACGCGGCGAGTGTTTTTCGCAGAAATACAGCAGGTTCTCTTCCGGCAGGCGCAGCCGGTTGCGCGCCTCCTCCTCCACCTGCCGCCGCGCCTGCGGCTCCGTCCGGGCCGCGGCGTAGCCGGGCACGGTGCGCATCAGCGGGTCATATGTCGCCTCCGCATGCGTCCGGCGCGCCACCAACCGCTCGGCTTCCTCGCCCAGGCGCCAGCGGCGCTTCGGATAGCGATGGATGCCCTGGTGGCGCAGCGCGTGCGCGGCATCAAGAATGCGCTCCGTCGCCGCGGTGCCATAACGCTCCTCGCATTCCGCAACATAGGATTTCGCGTAGTCGAGATAGTCGAGGATCGCCTCCGCGTCCGTCCATTGCCGGAACAGGTAGTTGTTGCGGAAGAAGTGGTTGTGGCCGAAGCAGGCGTGCGCGATCACCAGCGCCTGCAACGTCGCGGTGTTCTCCTCCATCACGTAGGCGATGCACGGCGAGGAGTTGATGACGATTTCGTAGGCGAGGCCCTGGTAGCCGCGCCGGTACAGCGCCTCGTCGCGGGCAAAATGCTTGCCGAAACTCCAGTGCCGGTACATCAGCGGCAGGCCATTCGAGGAATAGGCGTCGAGCATCTGCTCGGAGGTGATCACCTCGATCTGGCTCGGATAGGTCTGCAAGCCGAACTCGCCGACCGCAATTTCCTCGCAGGCGCGATGGATCGCATCCAGCGTCTGAAAGTTCCAATCGGCGCCGGTGAACAGCAACCCCATGTTCCTGCGCCTACGCTGCCGGCACGCGGCCGGCTTTGGCGAACAGGTCGGCGAGCACACCCCACACGCCGACGCCGTCGCTGACCTGCCGCATCGCCAGCCGGTTCGTGTCCATTATCGCCGCCAGTTGTTCATAGGTGTCCCACAGTTCGGTCTTGCGCCGCACCGCCGCGTGCGGGAAGGCGCTGCGGTCGGCGCT
>Ga0302314_10015264_pt1 | contig 13068 bp, 12 predicted proteins | sample III_Palsa_N2_3_FD_200533 | JGI IMG/M metagenome (GOLD analysis project Ga0302314, IMG submission 200533) | Peat permafrost microbial communities from Stordalen Mire near Abisko, Sweden - III_Palsa_N2_3 | ecosystem: Environmental > Terrestrial > Soil > Palsa > Peat permafrost | place: Sweden...
GTGACTGGCGTCAAGTCGGTCTATACGCGCTCCGGCGGCTCCAACAGCGGCGGCGGGGGCGGCCGCAACGCCCCGCCAAACGACATGATCGGCCGAATCCAGCTGGAGCTGGTGGACTTCGACGTCGAGAAAAAGCTGGGCCTGACCGGCCACAAGATCATCGACCAGGTGCGCAAGCGGCTGACCGAGACGCCCGGCGTGCTGACCGAACTGCGCCTGCCGCAGAGCGGCCCGCCGGTCGGCAAGGATGTGCAGGTCGAGTTGCGCGGTCAGGACATCGACGCCCTGAACCGCGCCGCCGACCTGGTGCGCGCCAAGCTGGCCGCGGATCCCCACATCATCGAGCTGGAGGACACGCGCACCTCGCCTGGCATTCAATGGAACTTCACCGTCGACCGGGTGGCCGCGGGCCGCTACGGCGTCGACGTGCTGTCGGTCGGCCAGGCCATCCAGTTCATCACCGACGGCATCCTGGTCGGCAAGTTCCGGCCTGACGACAGCCGCGACGAGCTGGACATCCGCGTGCGGTTTCCGCCCGACGCACGCAATATCGCCGCCTTCGATCAGCTGAAGATCACCACCCCGCAGGGACCGGTGCCGGCCAGCTATTTCGTCAAGATGACCCCGGCCCAGCAGGTCACCTCGATCCAGCGGCGCGACGGCCAGCGGCTGGTGGTGGTGCAAGCCAACGTCAAGGGCGAGGCGCCCAACCAGAAGATCGCCGAGCTGAGGCCCTGGCTGCGGCACGCGCCGATCGACCCGTCGGTGCGCTGGAAGTTCCGCGGCGCCGACGAAGAGAACCAGAACGCCGGCGTCTTCTTCCTGGTCGCCATGGCGGTGACGTTGTTCCTGATGGCCACGATCCTGCTTTGGCAGTTCAACAGCTTCTACGGCGTGTTCGTGACCTTATCGGCGGTGGTGCTGTCGACGGTGGGCGTGCTGCTGGGCGTCGATCTGAACATCGCCCACACCTTCGACTACATCTCGACCATCATGATGGGCACCGGCATCGTCGCCCTGGCCGGGGTGGTGGTGGGGCACAATATCGTGCTGGTCGACACCTTCTATCAGCTGCGAAGGACGGGCTACGCTGCGGACGACGCGGCGGTGCGAGCCGCGGCGCAGCGGTTCCGGCCGGTCATGCTGACCACCGTGGTGACGGTGATCGGCCTGCTGCCGCTGATGTTCCAGTTCCATCCCGACTTCCGCGCCGGCGGTTTCGACTACAAGGCGCCCGGATCGGAATGGTGGGTCCAGCTTTCGGCGACAGTGGTGTTCGGCCTTGGCTTCTCGACCCTACTCACCCTGTTTCTGACCCCTGTCGCCCTGGCCGCCCCCGCAACCCTGTCGCGACGGATCGGGCGGTTGCTCGAACGGGCGGGCCCGCGCCGTCAGCGGCTGGCGGCGGGGGGAGCGGCCGGCCGGCCGATACCCGTGCCCGAGGCGGCCGAATGAGGCGGATCGGCGCCGCCAGCATGTTCATTTCGTGACCATTGGCGGCCTTCGGGCCGTGATCGCCTGGTAACCTTTATCCGATGGCACTAAATCCCGCGTCGTGCGTTGAGCACGGTTGAGTGGACGTCCACGCTTAACCTATCGGCGGGTCTCAGCGTCCGCGCATCGTTAACTTACCAACGGAGACAAGCAGTGAACCGCATTAAATCAAGCACTTGGATCGTCGGGGCGATCCTGATCGGCGCGACCAGCCTGGGGGGATGCGCGACGAAAGACTACGTCAACAAGCAGGTCGGCAAGGTCGACACCGAGGTCCAGGCCAACGATACGCGACTGGCCGATCACGACACCCGGCTGGCCGGGCTCGACAAGACCACGCGCGAGGCGCTGGAGCGCGCCGAGGCGGCCGGCAAACTGGCAGAGGGCAAGTTCCTCTATTCGATGGTCCTTCAGGACGACTCTGTGAGGTTCAAGGTCGACAAGGCGGATTTGTCCACCGATGACCAGGCCAAACTGCAAGCCTTCGCCGACAAGCTGAAGGCCGACAACCACAATGTCTATGTGGAGATCCAGGGCCATACCGACTCCACCGGCCCCAAGGATCTGAACTACCGCCTGGGCGAAGCCCGCGCCGAAGCCGTGCGCCTGTTCCTGAACAAGCAGGGCATAGCGCTGAACCGGATCAGCACCATCTCGTATGGTCCCGACGCTCCGGTCCAGCCCAACAATACGCGCGACGGCCGCGCCGCCAACCGGCGGGTGGTTCTGGTGGTGCTGGCCTGACGAACGCCGGCTCGCCTTAGCTGCGATTATTCGAAGCTGCAGGCGGCGGGGGCCGACGTGTCCGTCCAGTCGCTCAAGCGGGTGGGTCCACCCGCCAGCTTGAGCGACTTGCCGTTGCGGGTTCCCCGGTCGGCGAGGAAGTTCAGATCGCAGCTTCCTCCGCCGCTGGGCCGCAGCGTGTCGCGGGCCTGATAGTCATAACCGGCCACCACCAGTGCGCCGCCGCGAAAGGCGATGGTGAACTGCTGACGCCAGCGGTCGCGGCCGACCGCGTCGTTCTGAAACACCACCACCAGCGAGCCGGATTTGTTCACGCTGATCTCGGGTTCGGTTCCGGCCATGGCGCCGGTCCAGCCGAACGCGGTCTTGTACAGGCTGGGCTGGGAGGGCGTCTTGCCGCTCGCCGACAGATAGATCGCCAGGTCGACATCGTCTCCGTCCGGGTCGTGCAGCAGCACGGCGCGATCGGCGACGCCATCGCCGTTGAGGTCGGCGCTGACCTGCGCCAGGACCTGCTTCGGGGACGCCGGCTGGGCGCTCGCCGAAAAGGCGCAGCTCAGCGCTGCGGCGATCAGCGGCGCCAGAACTATCGTGGAGAGCGGTGTTCCGAGCGAGGGTGTCATGATCCTAGTCTCGTAGAACGCCCGGCGCGGTTGCGCTACGTCGGAAACCCGCCAACCGGGCCTGCAAACCTGAAGGTCGCCGCGTCCAGCGCCACATAGGATGGCAGGGTCAGCGCCTCCCAGAATTCGAACGCCTCGATCGGATTGTATCTGGCCGCTAACAGCGTCAGCACCGTGCCGTGGGTTACTATGGCGATGGTTTGATCCGCCGCCTCGGCGGCCGCGGCGCGTACACCGGCTTCGAACCGTTGCAACGCCGCATCCGCCGTCTCCTCGCCGACGATCAGGTCGGACGGCGCGTCGAAGAACCGCCGCATCCGCTGTTTCAACTCATCCAGCGGCCCGAAGCCGAGACCGGTCCGGTCATTCTCGTGCAGGCCGGGGCGCGGACGCACCTCCAGGCCGAGCCTCACTGCCGCCAGCGCTGCGGTTTCGAGGGCCTTGGGCTCCAGGCTGGAATAGAGTCGCTGGACGCCTTGCGTCTTGAGTTCGTCCGCCTAGCCACGCGCATCGACCGCGCCCTTGCGTCGACAGGACCCAGCGGTGCGAGATGACGCCGGGCATAATCTCCGGCGGCGCGTGTTTGACGAGGATCAGCTTGGCCATGGGGGGGTCAGGTAGTGACGGCGCGGACGCACCGCGAATGATGGCGCCCTTTCCTTCCGGAAGCCAAGCCGGGTACTCTTCCGGTCTTCAGGGAGGATCACATCCATGCGTCTCTTGATCTTGGCCGGGCTGGCAGGCGTCGCGCTGGCGGGCCTCACCGCGTGCGGCAAGCCTGCGCCCGGCGCGGCGAGCCCGGGCCAAGCGAGCCAAACCGCCGCCGCGCCCGCCACAGCCAGCCCGATCTCGCTCCAGGATCTGCCCCGCCGCAAGGCCGGCCTGTGGCGTCAGACCATGACCATGGCGGGTGTGGACCGGACCATGCCCGCGGTCGAGGCCTGCACGGACGCCGCGTCCGAGACCAAGCTGTCCCTGCTGGGCCAGCACAAGAGCAAAGACATGTGCCAGAATCAGCAGTTCAGCCGCAATCCGGATGGCTCGATCAGCTTCAGCGTCAGCTGCGACCTCGGCGTGCACGGCAAGACCGCCAGCACCGGCGTCATCACAGGCGACTACAATTCGAGCTACAAGATCGTGATGGACTCCAAGACCACCGGCGCGACCATCCCGCAGGCCAATACCGAGCGCAAGATGACCATCACCTCGACCTGGACCGGACCGTGCGCGCCGGGTCAGAGGGGCGGCGACATCATCATGCCCAACGGCCAGAAAATCAATCTGACCGATCGTGACCCAAGTCCTCGATAATCGTCAGGCGCCGCTGATCGCGGACCGGAGGCTCGCGTGATCTTCACCAAGCGCCTGCGCGAGCCGGTTATCAGCGGCGAAGTCACCTGCAGCGTCCGCATCTGGCAGCGTCCGCGCGTCAAGGTGGGCGGACGCTACCGACTCGGCGCCGGGGCCGTGGAGGTGACCGCGTTTCGTCAGATCGACATGGCGGACATCACGCCTCAGCTGGCGCGGCGCTCGGGGTTCGCCGGGGTGGTCGACCTGCTCAAGACGGCCAAGCATGGGCCGGGTGAAAACGTCTACCTGGTCGAGTTCGAATATCGTCCCGACGCGGAGTAGCTCTTCCGGTCAGTTGACCCGTCGCCAGATCTGGGCCTGGCAGAAGATGGCGACGCAGCCTTCGACTTTGAGCGTGCCGTCCGGAGCCAGACTCATCTTGGAATCGTAGGTCTTGCCGCTGCCAGGGTCGTAGATCGATCCGCCGCTCCACCGGTCGGCGCCGGCAGGCATGAAGCCGTGGAGGAAGGCGATACCGACCACCGGGCGTGCGCGCAGGGCGGGGTCAGGATTGCGGGTGTCCATTTGCGGTTGGCCGGCCTTGTCCACCGCCGCCTTCAGCCAGGTGATGGTCCCGCAGAGCTTGCCGCCGCAAGGCGCGATCCGCACCTTGGCGCCGCCCTTGGGGGTCATCCAGTCCCCTTCCACCGCGCCGGCATGTGCCGCCGGAGCCAGCAGGATCAGCGCCGCGAGCCAGAGCGGCAAATGGGCGTGTTTCATGGAGCGCTCCAGGATCCGATTGTCCAGGTTGACCGGTTCACGACGATAATCTGGCGCAAGGCGAAGCTTTGCGAAACGGCAAAGATGGCGGCTCGGTCGTGGGTTGCGCAAAGAGCAACGGCCCGGTATCTGGCCGGGTGCCCGGCGGGGCGCGACACGGCTACCGCCCGCTCGGCGTTCACCACAATGATTCCAAGGATGATGGCATGCAGAACAACCGGCTGGGCAAAAGCGCGATCGCGGTTTCCAAGATCTGCATGGGCACCATGACTTTCGGCAATCAGGCCGACGAGGCCATGTCGCACCGGATCCTGGACAAGTCGTTCGACGCCGGGATCAACTTTTTCGACACGGCCGAGAACTACCCGGTGCCGCCCAAGGACGAGTGGGCCGGTGTGACCGAGGAGATTGTCGGGCGCTGGATGAAGACCAAGAAGCGCGACGCCCTGATCATCGCCACCAAGGTCTGCGGACCCAGCCACGGCTGGCTGCGCGCCTCGCAACGGTCGGGCATGACGGCGTTGGACCGCCACAATATCGTCCGCGCCATCGAGGCCAGCCTGAAGCGGCTGGGCACCGACTATATCGACCTCTATCAGACCCACTGGCCCGATCACGGCGCGCGCTATGAGGAGGCGATGGGTGCGCTGGACGACCTGATCCGCGAAGGCAAGGTGCGGGTGATCGGCTGCAGCAACGAGACCAGCTGGGGGCTGATGAACAGCCTGGCGGTTTCCGACCGCGAGGGCTTCGCGCGCTACGACACGATCCAGAACAATTTCAGCCTGAACAACCGCCGCTTCGAGGACGAACTGGCCCAGGTCTGCCGCCAGGAGGGCGTCAGCCTGATCCCCTATTCTCCGCTGGCGGGCGGGGTCCTGTCGGGCAAGTCCCAAGGCGGCGCGCGACCCGAGGGAGCGCGGTTCTCCAACTATCTCGCCCTTGGCGGGCGTCAGGCGGTGATGGCCCAGCGCTTCGTCAACGAGAAGAGCCTGGCCTCGACCGAGCGCTTCGCCGCCATCGCCGCCGAGGCCGGCATGTCGATCGTCACCCTGGCGACGGCCTGGAGCAAGCAGCACGACTTCGTGGCCTCGACCATCGTCGGCGCCACACATGTTGATCAGGTGGACGACATCCTGGCCGCCGGCGATCTGACCCTCGATGCGGACATCCTGAAGAAGATCGACGCAGTGACCAAGGATATCCTCTATCCTATGGGGTGAGGAGCCGGGCCGCGCTCTGCAGCCTGGCGCACAGGGAGCACGCTACATGGCAGCCGCAAATCTGAACGGGAAGATCGTCGCCGTCATCGGAGGCAGCTCCGGCATCGGCTTCGCGGTGGCCAGGGCGGCGCTGGATGACGGCGCCGAAGTGGTCATCGCCTCGAGCCAGCAGGCCAAGGTCGACGCCGCGGTCGCCAAGCTGGGCGCGGGCGTGCGAGGCGCGGCGGTCGATGTGACCGACGAGGCCTCGGTGGCGGGGTTCTTCGAGCAGCTGGGCGGCTTCCATCACCTGGCCTATTCCGCCGGCGACTGGGGCGCCCGGCCAAGCGGCCCGATCTCGGACCTTGAGCTGGGCGCCGCCAATTCGGTGTTCGCCGTTCGCTTCTGGGGGGCGGTCGCCGCGGTCAAGCACGCCGCCCGTACGATCGCCCAGGACGGCTCGATCACCTTGACCGACGGGATGTACGCCCATCGCCCCAGCAAAGGCGGCGCACTCAGCTCGGCCATGCTGGGCGCGATCGAGCATCTGGCCCGCGCTCTGGCGGTGGACTTGGCGCCGGTGCGGGTCAACGCGATCTGTCCCGGACTGATCCTGACCGAGATCTGGGACAGCATTCCGCAGGAACATCGCGCGGAACGATTGAAGCGGATGACCGAACGCCAGCCCCTGCCCCGTGGCGGCGATCCGGCGGAAGTGGCCCAGGCTTATCTCTACCTGATGCGCGGCGGCTTCACGACCGGCCAGGTTTTGAAAGTCGATGGGGGCAGTTCGGTAGTCTAGAGAAATATATCGAACCCACATCTCCCCATTACTATATAATTATATGATCTGACACATTTTCTTCGCGCGAACCGATTTTCCACTTCGCTTGAAGATGCTTTCGGCGCCCCAATGCAGCGAGAGCAGAACAGCCCCAGGTGGAAACCGATGAGCGTGACCGTCAGACTTCAAAAATTGTAAAAGCTGGAGCCTTCCTCAAGGCTTCAGCTGAGGTTTATTGAAGCTAAAAGTCTCTAATGACTTAACCGTACTGAATTGGGGAAGATCAGGGCCTCTTCCGTGCTAAGGACCGCGCATGCGGCGACTCATGGCACAGCTTGAGGAACACCCGGGACTGATCCTGGCCATCGCCGCCCTGGCGCTGCATCTGTGGGCCAACTCCGGCTACGATTATTTCGTCGACGAGCTGTATTTCATCGTCTGCGGCCAGCATCTCGCCTGGGGCTATGTCGATCAGCCGCCGCTGGCGCCGCTGATGGCGCGCTGTGCGCGGGAATTGTTCGGCGATAGTCTCTTGGGGCTGCGCCTGGTTCCCGCGCTGGCCGCGGCGGGACTGGCGGCGCTGACAACGGTGGCGGCCCGCCGCTTGGGCGGCGGGCTGTTCGCGCGTTGGCTGGCCGGGTTGGCGGTGCTGGCCGCGCCGGTGCTGTGCGCCGACGGTCTGGTGCTGTCGGCCGACACCCTGCAGCCGCTGGCCTGGCTGGCCGCTTCGCTGGCGCTGATCGCCGCGATCAAGTCAGAGCCGGCGCGGGCGGGCCCTAAGGCCTGGCCCATTGCCTGGATCGTACTCGGCGTGATCGCCGGGGCGGCCCTGATGGCCAAGTATGTAATGGCCTATTTCCTGGTCGCGGCCGGGATCGGGCTGATCCTGACCCCAGAGCGCCGGGTGCTGGCCCGCCCGGGTCCGTGGCTGGCGGCGGGACTGGCGCTGCTGATCGTCCTGCCCAACCTGCTCTGGCAGCAGTCGCACGGCTGGCCGTTCCTGCAGCTTAACGCGGCGGCGTTCAACGGCCGGAATCTCTCCTATGGGCCGCTGGGCTATCTGCTGCAGGAAGTGATGATCGTCGGCCCGCTCACCGCGCCAATCTGGATAGCGGGCCTCGCCGGCTTCGCCTTCTGGCCGCGTTTCGCCGCGATGAGGTGGCTGGCCATCGCCTGGGCCGTCCTGATGGCCACGATGGTGCTGACCCACGGCAAGTCCTATTACCCGGCCGCCATCTATCCGATCCTGCTGGCCGGCGGCGCGGTAGTGGTGGAGGCGGCGATCCACAGTCGCGCGGCGCGCGGGGCGATCGTGGCCGCGACGGTCTTTGCTGGAGCGGCGCTGGCGCCCTTCACCTTGCCGATCCTGCCGGTCCAGTGGTTCGTCGCCTATCAGCGCGCCCTGGGCCAGACCGCCGGGCTCAAAGCCGAGCGCGTGGCCATCGACAAGCAGCCGGTCGGCGAACTGCCGGCCAACTACGCCAACATGTTCGGCTGGCGCGAGATCGCCGCGGCCGTCGGGAAGGCCTACCAGGCGCTGCCGCCGACAGACCAGGCGCGGGCCGTGTTCTTCGCCCGCGACTACAACGAGGCCGCCGCCGTCGATGTCTTTGGCGGCGCCTGGCGCCTGCCGCCGGCGATCAGCGCGCACAACAACTATTATTTGTGGGGACCGCAGGGCCACGACGGCCGGGTCGTCCTGCTGCTGAGCACCGCGCGGCGCGAGGACCTGTTGAAGGCCTACGCCTCTGTGGGAGCGGCGGCGCGCATCGGCGATGTCGACGCCGTGCACAGGGAGCTTCTGAAGACCTACGGCTCGGCGGAACCGGTGGCGAGCATCGACAGCGCCTATGCCTATCCCTTCGAGCGCCGCCTGACGCTGTGGCTGTGCCGCGATCGCAAGGTCCCGTTCGCGGCCGACTGGCAGTCGCTCAAACTGTATTTCTGACCCGTTGCGCTACCGCTTGACCCACCCGGTCAGCGAAGCCTCGGCCAATGCGCTTCGCGCCAGGCGGGGCGCGATGTCGCTCGCTCTGGCGTCCGGCGCGATAAGGGTCCTCGGCCCCGGCATCGCCCAGATGGTGAACCGATAGCGATGCACCCCCGTGCCGGCCGGCGGACACGGACCGTCATAGGCGGCGTCGGCGAAGTTGCCGGCCACGGCCGCCGCGCCGCCCGGCAGTTGCCTGGCCCCGCGCGGCAACCCGCTGGACGTCGGCGGCAGGTCGACGACGATCCAGTGCGACCAGAGAGCGGGCTTCACGTCCAGATCGATCATCGTCAGCACCAGGCTCCTGGCCCCGGCCGGCGCCCCGCTCCAGATCAGCCGGGGAGAGATGTTCTGTCCGCCACAGCGAGCATAAATCTGTGCTGCGGCGATCGGCCCGTTCGGGCGGATGTCCGGGCTGGCGAGCGTCATGGCCGAGGCGGCTGGACCGGCCAGCACGGCCAGCATCGTCGCCAGCGGAACAGTCGACCGCTGCGTCATGATCTTCTCCCCTACAGTCGGTGCGCCGGCATTATAGCCGAGATATCGGGAATTCTGACCCCTACAGCGCCAGGCCCCGCGCCTTGGCCTCGTCCACCAGGTGGGGCCGAAGCGCGAGGGCGGCCTTGATGTCGGCGTCGCCTTGATCCTTGCGACCGGCCTTCAGCCGAGCCCATCCGCGACCGTAGAGCGCCCAGGCGTTGTTCGGCTGCAGCCGCAGAACGCCGTCAAAGTCGGCGGCGCCCCGGTCGAACTCGCCGCGCCGCAGATGGACCAGCCCTCGGCTGGCGAGGAACGCCGGCTCGCCCGGCAGCAGTCGAAGGGCCGCGTCGCAGTCAGCCAGCGCCCTACCGAGTTCCAGGCCCAGCATGGCGCGCGCCCAGCAGCGGGCGTTTAAGGCCTGCGCCATGCCGTCGTCCTTGGGATTGGCGGCGATCCACTGGTCAAGCTGGCCGATCGCCTCGCTCCACATGCCCAGGCGCTGATAGGCGCTGGCCAGGCCCCGCCGCCGGGCGGGATCCTTTGCGGCCAGGCGATCGGCCGCCGCCAGGTCCGGTTTCGCCCTGTCCATATCCTTGGTGGCCGCGCGAAGCTCCGCGCGGACCAGCAGCGCGGCGATATCGTCCGGCTTGAGCTTCAGCGTCTGGTCAAGATCGGCCATGGCCAGGACCGGTTGATGGTCGCCCAGACGGGCGAGCGCGCGTTGATAGACATAGTCCGCGGCGCTGGGATCGAGCGCGATCGCCTTGGTCAGATCGTCGATGGCTGCCGCATACTCACGCCGGCTCGCGAAGGCGGCGGCGCGGCGGCTATACCCCAAGGCGTCGGTGGGCGTACTCGCGTCGGCGGTGGACGGCGCAGGCGAAGTCTGTCTAGACGAAGCATCGGTTGTGGTCCGCGGCGCCACGCCCAGATTGAACACCGGACCGCCGTTATAGGTGAAGTACAGCTTGTGCTGGCCGCGGGAGACAAAGATTCGGTGCGACAGGAAGAAATCCATTCCCAGCAGCATGGCGGTGCCGTCTTCCAGCTGCATGTCCCCAAACCGCAGCCGGGTGTTGCGGATCTCCTCGTCGCCGATCTTGAAACTGGCGAAGGGACCGATCCAGTCGCGGACATAGCTGCGCAGACCGATTCCGTTGCTCACGCCGGCCTCGACAACGCCCGGGCTTGTGGGCGTAACCCCCGCGCGTTCGGCCGCGCCTAAGCCAAGCATCGAGGTCTGGGCGCCGGTGTCGAAAATCACCCGAATCTTGACGCCGTTGACACTGACAGAGCCTCGCAGATGCGGGTCGGCAAGGGACCCGTCTATATCGATCGCGGAATAGGGTTTGCCCACGGCCCAGTAGGCCAGCGATGCATCCTTGCACCCGTCCTCCTGGAAGAGGCGAATGACGCCGTTGGCCAAGTCGTATTCAATATCGGTGCGCGAAACCAGATTGGCCCCGAGGAGTCCCGCGACACTGGGGTCCATCGACCGCTCACTGACCAGGAAATCTGGTCGCTTATAGACCACGCCGCCAAAGTCGAGCTCACGCGCCGTCGCCACCTGGACATCGGCCCGACCGCCGACGCCGCTGACGACCAGATTTGACGGCGCCGCCTGCGCCCTCAGTCCGAAACGGGCGACGCTGGCGGGGCTGAGCATGCTGAAAAACATGCCGCTATCGAAGATAAACGGCGCCTCGATACCGTTGATCTTGGCGGTGACGGTGGGGCGCAGGCCGTGCATCGTCACCGGCAGTTCGGCGATCTTGCCGATGGTGCAGCCCGCCAGCGCTGGACTGGACTGGGCGGCCAAGCCCCACACGATCAGGGCGAGCAGAAAGGATCGCAACCTCATGTTGAACGCGTAGAAGAAAAGCGGCCGCGGCGGAAGACCTGCCTTCACGCCGCCGCGCGACGGACCGGCTCCATCAGCAAACGATCGTGGGGCAGCGCCTCGGGATGCTCGGCCTTGAGGAAGGCCAGCATCTTTTCGCGCACCTCGCAGCGCAGGTCGAAGGTCTGGCTGGCGTTGCGCGCGCTGACCAGGCAGCGGACCTCCATCACCCGTTCGCGCAGGTCGGTGACCGCCAGATTGACCACCTGGCCGTCCCAGAGCTTCGAGGCGCGCACGATTTCGTCCAGCCTGGCGCGCATGGCCTCCACCGGGGCGGCGAAATCGACATAGACCATCACCGTTCCGATCAGGGCGGCGGATTCGCGGGTCCAGTTCTGGAACGGATGCTGGATGAAGTAGCTCAGCGGCAGCACCATGCGCCGCCAGTCCCACAGCCGCACCACCACGAAGGCGACGGTGATCTCCTCGATCCAGCCCCACTCGTTCTCGACAATCACCGCGTCGTCGATGCGGATCGGCTGGGTGATCGCGATCTGAATCCCGGCGATGAGGTTGGTCAGGAGGGGTTGCAGCGCCAGGCCGACGATGATGCCGGCCGCCCCGCCCGCGGCCAGCAGGCTGACGCCCCACTGGCGAACCGCGTTGATGGTGGTCAGCGCGACGCCGGCGGTAATGAGTACGACCAGCACCGATGCCGCCTGCCGAAGAATGCGCACCTGGGTCAGGTGTTTGCGGGCCAGCAGATTGTCCTCCACGTCGGTGCGGAAGCCGCGCATGTAGAGCGCCGCGCCGATGTCCAGAGCCACCAGGCAGATCCAGCCGAGGAGCACGATCAGGCAGACCAACAGGGCGTGCCGTGGCGCCTCTGCCTGGGCGGGCGTCAGGGGCGCGGCCTGGACCGCGCCGGAAAGGGCGATGGTGATCAGGGTCAACCGCCCGGGACCTTGGGTGCGCAGCACCAGCGCGCTCCAGAAACCGTTATGGTTCTTGAAGAGCCGGCGCACGATGACAACCCCGACCGCGTGAACGCCGAGGGCCACGAGGAGCGCCAAGGCCAAGAGCAGCAGGCTCTGCCCCCAAGCCGGCAACCAGCTAATCCGTGCGATGAGGTCTGCGACGCCGATGGCGGGATCGTTCATGGGCGCCTCGCGCAAGCTGACACCCCGCCTCATGAAAAGTCGCCAGCGCGTCAGCGGTTCCGGGCCGCGGTCAACCAGGGCGCTTGCGTCGGGTCCCCGAAATGCGAGATTGCGCGCGCCAATTGGAGACTTGCATGCGTCGCATTCTGGCCTGTTCGGCCGCTCTGGCCCTGGTTTTCGCGGTCGAGGCGCACGCCGCGCCGCCTTCCCCCTACCAGGCGGTCGTGTCCGACTATTTCGACGGCGAATGGCGCGCCTCGCCGACAAACGCCACCAGCATGGGCCTGCATGACTGGGACGCCCAGCTGGACGACGTCTCGGCGCCGGCGCACGCAAGGGAAGCCGCCCGGCTGACGGCGATACGGGCGCGGCTGACGGCTGTGGATGGGGCGATCCTGTCACCGATCGAACGCGACGACCGGGACATCCTCACCGCGCGGATCGACGGCGAGTTGCTGCAGCAACAGATCATCCAGCCCTGGCGGTACAACCCCGCCAGCTATGTCGACCTGATGACGGGCGGGATCTACAGCCTGATCGAGCGGGATTTCGCGCCCCTGCCCGACCGGATGCGCAGCGTCATCGCGCGCGAGCGGGCCATCCCCGCCATGCTGAGCGCCGCCAAACAGAACCTTTCCGACATGCCGCCGGTGTTCATCGACATCGCGCTGGAGAACCTGG
>Ga0302314_10015266_pt1 | contig 13067 bp, 10 predicted proteins | sample III_Palsa_N2_3_FD_200533 | JGI IMG/M metagenome (GOLD analysis project Ga0302314, IMG submission 200533) | Peat permafrost microbial communities from Stordalen Mire near Abisko, Sweden - III_Palsa_N2_3 | ecosystem: Environmental > Terrestrial > Soil > Palsa > Peat permafrost | place: Sweden...
AGCAGCAGCGCCGAGTCGTCGTCAGTCCCGTCGTGCGCGCCGACCGGCGTCTGCCACAACAGCGCCCCGGTCGAGGCGTTCATCGCGTAGACGATGCCCATCTTCCCGCTGCCGATGATCGCCGGGACGTTCCCCACGGTGGCCGCGATCGGCGAGGTCTGCATGTCGTGGTCCTTGAAGTCGTTCGGCACCGCCTGGTAGTACCAGCGCAGCTTGCCCGTCGCCGCGTCCAGGTTCACCTCGCTGTCGGTGTAGAGCAGCCTCGCCGGATGCTCGATCGCCTGGCCGATCGACTGGTACGGGTTCCCGATCCCGAAGGTCACCGACCCGTCGCTCCCCACCAGCGGCGTCTCCCAGGCGCCGCCCGAGCCGAGCCCGAGCGCCGCGACGCCGGCGCCCTGACCGCCCGTGAGCGTGTTGAACGTCCACAGCAGCTTGCCGGAAGACGCGTTCAGCGCCAGCAGCACGCCGCCGCCCGGCCCCGAGCCGTACGCGCTGGCCAGGTACACCCGCCCGCCGGCGACCTGCGGCTGGATCTCGAACGACCCCTGCCCGCTGGCCAGCAGCCCGTCGTCGGTCCAGATCACCTTCCCGGTCGCGGCGTTCAGCGCGAACACCGTCGTCGAGCTGTCCCCGTACACGACCCCGCCCGCGACCGCCACCCCGTCCGGGCCCGGTCCGGTCGCCTCCGGCACGTTCACCGGGTACTCCCAGCGCAGCTTGCCGGTGGCGAGCGAGATCGCGTAGACGTTCGCGTCCAGATCCTGCACGTACACGACGCCGTTGACCACGATTGGCGCGGCCGCGAACGAGCCGACGCCGTTCACCCCGGCCGCCGCCGTGCCGGTGAGGTGGAACGACCACGCCTCGCGGAGCGAGGACACGTTGGCCGAAGAGATCGTCGTAGCGGCCACCCGCGTGTTCTGCAGGTTGCCGTTCGGATAAGCCCAGCTCCCGCTCGCCGCCGCCGCGCCCGTGAACGTGCTGGTCGTCGGCTTCGGCTGGCTCGACGTGCACGCCGTCGCCAGCAGCACCGTGGCCACCGCCGCCGCGGCGGCCGCGCCCGTCTGCCAGGTAGTTCGGGTTCCCATATGTACCACCTGCCGCTTCCGTCCCGAAGGGCGCTTCCCGCCCCGAAGGGCGCTTCCCGCCCCGAAGGGCGCTTCCCGCCCCGAAGGGCGCCAAAACTGATATCATTATGATAGTTCCATGAAATCAGATCAGTCAACGCCCGCGCCCGAGCGGTCCATGACGGTCACGAGGATCGAAGGTCAAGACCGAGGGATGGAACGGACCGTTGGTTCCCGTTCGACAGCAGCCAGCTACGGATCTGCCACACTACATAACAGTGATGTTCATCGAATTTGATGTGCAGGCGTTCCGGACTTAACCTCCGGGTATGGGGCTGCACCTTGGCTGGATTCCCAACGAACCGGGACTGCGGGCTCGCGAGTACGCGGCACAGGCACCGGGCGCACCCGATCCCGACTCGCCTAAGGCGGCGGCGCTGCGCGCCGCGCACGCCGCCAGAGCGCTCTGGACGCGGCTGCTGCTTATCGTGGGCCTGCTCGCGCTGGCGCTGTTCGCCCTCGTCGGCGCCGTCTCGCACCGGAGCTGGTTCGCCTACGTCGGGGCGGCCATAGCGGTCTGCTGCTGGCTGCCGCTGGCGGAGTTCGCGGTGAAACGCTTCCGCACCACCCGCCGCTTGCGGCGCGAGAGCGAGGAGCGGCTCGCCCGGCACGCGGCCGAGCTCGCCGAGTACGAGCGGTCCAAGGTCGCGTGGCAGCACTCGGAGGCGGAGCGGATCGCCGGGGCGCCGCGATGGCTGCAGGTCGCGGCCCACGAGGACATCAGCCGGCTGGACGTCTTCGGCGGAACTGCGCTGGGGCGGCAGAACCTGCTCACCGGGGTCGGCCAGCGGCTCCTGGCGGAACGCGCCGTCATCGTCCTCGACCTGTCGCAGGACCGGGTCTGCGAGGGCCTCATCGCGGCGGCGGAGCAGGACGGGATCTCCTATCAGAACTACCTGCTGCCAAGGGACCTGGCCGCCACCCCGTTGCTCGCGGGGCTGACCGGAGACGAGATCGCCAGCCTCATCGTCGAGGTGCTGCACGCCGACGACGCGAGCGCGACCGCCGCCGGGCGGGCCACCGACCTGATGATCTTGCGCAAGATCACCCGGGTGCTTGGCGACGAGGTGACCATGGCCCGGCTGCACGAGGCGCTGCTGCTGCTGGTCGGCTCCGACCAGCCGGGTCACGACGCCCCCGGCCACCCGGCCGGCGCGCTCACAGGGGAGGAGCGCGAGCGGCTGCGGGGGCTGTTCGGCGAGGGGATGCGCGGCCAGGTCGCGGGGAACCTGATCCGGATCGCGGCGGTGATCGAGCCGCTGGCCGAACTGGGCGCGGACGCGGCCGGCCCCAGTGCCGCCACGCCCCGGCCGCCGGCCCGGCTGACCTGCCTGTCGCTGCCCGACGGCCCGCGCGACGTGGCCGCCGACCTCACTGCCGCGCTGATCGTGCAGTGGGCCACCCGCTCGGTCGCGGCGGAGAACGGGTTCCGCCCCGCCGTCATCCTCGCGGGCGCGGACGAGCAGTCAACCAGGCACCTGGGCCGGCTCACGACCGTCTCCGAGCGGTACCGGGTCCCGCTGGTGCGGTTGTTCTCCCGGTTGACCGAAGAGTCGGCGCACCACCTGGACAGCAGGCACACCGCGTTCATGCGGCTCGCGACCCGACCGGAGGCGCTGCGCGCGGCCGAGCACATCGGCCTGGCGCGGAAGTTCGTCGCCGGGCGCTTTTCGCACCGGCAGAGCGCGAGCCGGTCGCGGACGCGGACCACGACCGAGTCGACCACGCACACCACCGGCCGCGCCGAGGGCGAGGCGCTGACGCACACCACCGGCACCACCACCGGCCAGTCGTACTCCGAGGCGGAGGTGCCCCGGCACGATCACCACGTCCACATCCACGCTGGTGACAGCGGTGGGGGCAACAGCGGGGGCGGCAGCGCCCGCTCGCGCGGTGACGAGGCCCGTGACCGGGCCGCCCGTGAGCGGGCGGCGGAGGCGGACGCGGATTCGGGCCGGGGCGGGCGCGGCGGCGCCAGCGGGCAGAACCACGGGGTCAAGGACAGCGCCGAGCGGGGCGCCGGCGGCGGGCGGCTCGAGAGCCAGGGCAAGTCGGGCGGGGGCTGGCTGATCGGCGGCGGAAGCTCGGGCGCCAGGGCCAAGAAGCCGACCATTGACGTGGTGAAGACCAGGACGCGGTTCACCGCCCAGCACTCAAGCGAGTCGAAGACCCAGTCGGTGACCAACACCCAGGAGACCAGCCACACCCGCTCGGAGTCCCGGTCGCGCACGGAAGGCACCAGCGTCGGCGACGAGATCACCTTCGAGCTCGTCTACGACCACCAGGTCCAGCCGGAGACGCTGATGACGCTGCCCGAGGACCAGATGCTGGCCCCGCACGTCGTCGCCGGCCCGCCGGACCAGGCGAGCCTGCCCGGCGCGGCCAGCGCGGCGAGCGCGGCCGGCCCGGCCGTCCCCGCCAACGCCGTGACGCCGCGCCCGAGCGCGGCCGAGAGCCGGATGGTCGCCCTGGTGATCGACCCGTCGGTCGTCGGCACCGACCCGGTCGCCCCGGTCTCCCCGCACGAGATCCCGGCCTACGAACCCCCCGTCCCCGCGGTCTCCTCCCACGTCCCGGACTACGAGCGCCTCCCCCGCCCCGCCCTCGACGCCGCCGAGCCCACCAACGCCAGGTAAGTAATCGATACGAAATCCATGGCGAACCGTCACTGGACCCACATTTGTCTTAATGCAGAGTTTTCAAGCACGTGAGCTGCGAAAACTTCCCGATGATCACATAGGTCCTTCCCGCGCACGGGCCAACGCCACGGAACCTCCGTTGATCTCTAACCCGGTCCGTCGGCTCCGAGTCGCTGGCGCCCCCTGCCAGCGGCCCGCCCACCGCATCCATGGTGCCTCAGGGGCGCTAGTCACATAATGCCTGTAGTCCAACTTCAGGCATTTCTGCCCTGCGAGGTTATCGTGTGCCGTTCGGGTCGTGGAGCGCCCCGAACGGCACACGATCATGACGCCCGCCCGAAATGTCTGAATATAAGAGGTCCATACGTTCAGCATCAAGAGAAACGTGGGCGTACCCATGTTTTTCGCTGTGCCCGGCGGCCCGGGTGGACGGGGCTTGGGACTACGTGCGGGTGATGAACAGGACGTACCCGTAGGTCAGGCCGAGCGCGTCGGGGTGGTCGTCGAGCCAGGGGGCGGCGATGTCGGCGGGGAATTCGAGGTGAAGGACTGCTTCGAAGTCCTCTCGGTTCGCGAACAGCCATTCGCTCATCACCTCGACTCGCTCCGCGCCGCGCTGCTCCCACCATTCGTCGGTGGGCTGGCCGCCGGCTTGCGGCGCGGCCCGCGGGGAGACGTTGAGCAGGTCGGCGAACTGCCCGGCGCGCAGGTCGTTGTCGATGACGACGAGTGCTCCGCCGGGCTTGAGCACGCGCACGACCTCCGCCAGACCCGCGTCGCAGCCAGGCGGGAAGAAGTACGCGAACCTGGCGTGCACCACGTCAACCGAGGCGTCGTCCACGGGGATGTGCTCGGCGGATCCGCGCAGCACCTCGACCCGTCGGTCCCTGGCTCGGGCCAGCGATACGAGCCGCTCGTCGGGTTCGACGCCGATGACCCGCTCGGCCTGCGCGGCGTAGCCAGGTAGCCAGTATCCGCTGCCGCAGCCGAGGTCGAGCAGGGTTCGCCCGTCCCACGGGGCGGCCTGCGCCATGCGCTCGAGCACCGCGCCCCGCGGATCGACGGCGCGGTTCTCGAGCTCGTAAAGTGCGGGGTTGCCGCCCTGGTTGGGCGCCGGGACGAAATCGCGAGGTTCCATGGGCGTATTCAGCCGCAGCAGGCCCCCGCCTGTCGACGGCTTTTCATCCTGCCGTCCTCATCCTGCCGTCCTCATCCTGCCGTCCTCATCCTGCCGTCCTCATCCTGCCGTCCTCATCCTGCCGTCCTCATCCTGCCGTCCTCATCCCGCCGTCCTCATCCCGCCGTCCTCATCCCGCCGTCCTCATCCCGCCGTCCTCATCCCGCCGTCCTCACCCCCGCCGTCCTCACCCCCGCCGTCCTCACCCCCGCCGCGGACCAGTCCGCGCGACGGCACTCAGACTATTCAGGCCAGACTGTGAAGGCTGGGTTTGCAAACCTAGGTTGTAAAGTCTAGACTTTCAATCATGGTTGAAGATCTCGACGTGCATGCGGTCGCCTCGGCGCTGAAGGTGAGCATCGGCCTGTTCGTGCGGCGGCTTCGCCAGTCGTCGGTCCAGGACGACCTCTCGCTGCCCGAGATGTCGGCCCTGTCCCGCCTCGAACGGGCGGGATCGGCCACCACCAGCGACTTGGCCCGGGTTGACCAGATCACCCCGCAGGCGATGGGGGCGACGCTGGCCGCGCTTGAGGGACGCGGCCTGGTGGAGCGCCGCCGCGACCCCCGCGACGGCCGGCGGGTGACGATGTCGGTGACCGAGGTCGGCCAGCGGGCTCTGCGGAACACGCGCAGCGCCCAGACCGAGCAGCTGGCCAAGGCGCTGGCGAGCGGGTTCAGCCCCGCCGAGGTCGAGACCCTGAGGGTGGCGGCGACGCTGATCGAGCGGCTGGGGGAGAGCCTCTGATGGCGGCATCCGCTCAGCGGCCGGCCGCGAACGCGTTCCCGCGCCGATTCCTCGCGCCCCTGTACATGGGGTCCGCCCTCAATCCGGTCAACAGCTCCGTCATCGCCACCGCCCTGGTCCCGATCGCCGCCGCCATGCACGTCTCGGTCGGGCGCACCCTGATCCTGGTCTCTTCGCTCTACCTGGCCAGTGCGATCGCGCAGCCGACGGCGGGGAAGCTGGCCGAGGAGTTCGGGCCGCGCCGGGTGTTCATGGCCGGCATCGTCACCGTGCTCGTCGGCGGCATCGTGGGCGGGGTGGCCCAGAACCTGACCACCCTGGTCATCGCCCGGGTCCTCATCGGCATCGGAACCTCGGCCGGGTACCCCTCCGCCATGGTGCTGGTCCGGCGGCGATCCGCGCAGGCCGGCCTGGGCGCACCTCCCGGCAACGTGCTCGGCGGGCTGGTGATCGCCGGCGCCGTCACCGCCGCCGTCGGCCTCCCCGTCGGCGGGCTGCTGGTCGCCGCGTTCGGCTGGCGGGCGACGTTCTTCATCAACGTCCCCTTCGCCGTCGTGGCGCTGGCGATGGCCGTGTTCTGGATCCCGCGCGACGGGCCGGCCGAAGCGGCGCGGTCCGCGCGCGAGGTGGCCGCGCGCATCGACGTGATCGGGATCGTCGGCTTCGCCGTCGCCATGACCGGCCTGCTGGCGTTTCTCCTGTCGCTGCCCCAGCCGGACTGGATCGCCCTCGTCGTCGCCGTCGTGGTTGCCGTGGCCCTCGTTTTCTGGGAGCTGCGCGCGGCCACGCCGTTCTTCGATGTGCGCCTGCTGGCCGCCAACGGCGCCCTGACCCGCACCTATATCCGATCCGGACTGACGTTCCTGTGCATCTACGCCGTCCTGTACGGCATCACCCAGTGGATCGAGGTCGGCCGGGGGTTCTCCGCCGAGCAGGCTGGCCTGCTCATGCTCCCCTTGACCGCCGTCTCGGTCGTGGTCACCCGGCCGGTCTCGGGACGCAACCTGGTGCGCGGGCCGCTGATCGTGGCGGGGGTCTCGCTGCTGGTCGCGTCGCTCGGGGTCCTGTTGCTCACCACGAGCAGTCCGGTGATCCTGATCGTGGCGGTGACGGTGGTCTTCGGCATCGCGCTCGGCGCCGGCGCCCCCGGCAACCAGACCGCCCTGTACGGCCAGGCCTCGGCCAACCAGGTCGGAACCGCCGCGGGCCTGTTCCGCACCTTCTCCTACATCGGTTCCATCGCCTCATCCGCCATCACCGGCATCGTCTTTCGCACCAGCGTCACCGATCGCGGCCTCCACACCATCGCGATCATCCTGGTCGCGCTCGGCGCCGTCGTGCTCGTCATGACGCTGATCGACCGCCAGCTCACGACCACGCGCCCTGAGCACCTCACCGAGGCAGCGAAACCCGAGGCAACGAAGACCAAAGCGGCGAAGACCAAAGCGGCGAAGACCGAGGCAGCGATCCCGGCGCACGGAGCGGACCCCGAGGCCATCCGGGAGCATTGACGCCGGGCCGCTCGACACCCCGCCCCGCAATTGCTACCATGTCGATCAATATAGTAGTTATTATGCGGCGACCCGGTCGTCGGCGGACCCGCAGAAGGAGTCTGAGATGCCGATCGAGATCGTGGGCGGAATGATCTCCCCGTTCGAGGGGGCCGAGGGCGGCAACGGCGCGCTCACGGCGGCCCGCGGCGCTAGGCGCCAGGCCTTCGACACCGACTACATCACCCGGTTCGTCCGCGCCCACGAGGCATCCGGGTTCGACACCGGGCTGGTCGGCTATGGCGCGACCGGGGTCGACGGGTTCTCGATCGCGTCGCACGCGCTGCACGTCACCGAGAAGTTCCGGGTGCTCATCGCCCACCGGCCCGGCTTCGCCCAGCCGACGCTGGTCGCGCGCAAGCTGGCGACGCTCGACAACCTCACCGGCGGCGGCCGCGTCGCGATGCACTTCATCACCGGCGGCGACGAGGCCGACCAGCACCGCGACGGGGACTTCGTCCCGCATGACGACCGGTACCGGCGGACCGCGGAGTACATGGAGGTCATCCGGCGGACGCTCACGTCGGACGAGCCGTTCGACTACGAGGGCGAGTTCTACCGGTTCGAGGGCGCGTACAGCACCGTGAAGCCGGCCACCGACGCGGGGATCCCGCTCTACTTCGGCGGCGCCTCGGGCCCGGCCCTCGAGGCGGGCGCGAAGAACGCGGACACCTACATGCTCTGGGGCGAGCCGCTGGCCGCGATCGCCGAGCGGATCGCGCAGATCCGCGAGGTCTCGGCGACGTACGGGCGCTCCCCGCGCTTTTCGATCTCGCTCCGCCCGATTCTCGGCCGGACCGAGGGCGAGGCGTGGGCGCGCGCGCAGGAGATCGGCGACCGGACCCAGGAGCGGGTGAAGGGGCGCGATTTCTCGGCGCCGGGGGTTCGGCGCAATCAGTCCTCGGTCGGCGCGGAGCGCCTGCGCGCCTTCGCCGCCGAGGGCGACGTCCTCGATGAGCGACTCTGGATGCGGGTCGCCCGCCTCACCGGCTCCGGCGGCAACTCAACCGCGCTCGTCGGCACCGCCGAGCAGGTCGCCGACGCGCTCCTCAAGTACATCCACCTTGGGCTCTCGACCGTCCTCATCCGCGGCTTCGACCCCCTCGCGGACGCGATCGACTACGGCCAGGAACTCATCCCGCGCCTGCGCGAGGCCACCAAGGACTTCGAGCCGCACAAGGAGCTAGCGGCCCCCTGAGCCAGAGCCGCCTCATGTGGGTTAGGTGTGCGACCCTCCGGCTGCGGCCCTGTTGCCATCATCGTGTGCACTTTTGGGCGCTATGCGACCCGAACGGCACACAATCATTCCTATGGGGCGATCTGTCGTAATTTTGACCATGTATTCCGCTGCTCACCTGCATCGTCGCAGCACAAGCAACCCACCTAGCCCGCAGGCAACAGCGCGACCGGTCGGTCGACGGATCTCCCCGAGATAACAGCATGTCATCGGAAGTTGCTTGATGCCGCCCAGGCCGGTGGGGGCTAGCCGCCGATTACCTTGCGGTAGACCCGAGGGCCGTCGTAGTCGTTGACGGCGTAGTGCCAGGTGGCCAGGTTGTCCCAGAGGACGAAGTCGCCCGGCTTCCAGCCGAAGCTGACGGTGTAGTTCGGGGAGGAGGCGTGGGTCAGCAGGAAGGGCAGCAGCGCCCTGCTCTCGGCATCGGTGACGCCGGTCAGCCGGAGGGCGGACGTGCTGATGAAGAGGCCCTTGCGGCCCGTGTGGCGGTGATTCCGCACGACCGGGTGCTCGACCGTCTCGGTGACCGGCGGCCTGTTGTAGGTTCCGTCCCCCGGGTCGGCGCTGTAGACGCCGTTGACGGACTCGAGCAGCTGCTTGACCGGCTCGGACAGGCCGTCGTAGGCCGCCTGCAGGTCGGCCCACAGCGTGTGGCCGCCGATCTCGGGCACGACCTGGTAGGTGAGCGACTCGATGTTGAACGGCGGGTTCCGCCACGTGCCCCCGACGTGCCAGTGGGACGCGGTGCCTGCCTTCTCCAGGTTGAAGGTGTAGACGAGCGGGCTATCTTCGTGCCGGTGCACCCACCTGGGGTGGTCGAAGGGCACGTCGAAGATCCGCACCGCCTCCACCTGCTGGAGCGGCGAGAGGTGCTGTCCCCGGAACACCAGGATCTTGTGGGCCCAGAATGCCTCCCGCAGGGCCGCTGCGGTCACCTCACCGACAGGCTGGGTCAGGTCCACGCCCTCGATCTCGGCGCCAATCAGCGGACTGGCCGGGCGGGCTTCGAAGTGGCTGGTCAGGGTCTCGGTCATGATGCTGGCTCCTTGAGGACGACCGCCATGCAACACAAACCCTACTTATCCGATCGTTTTTATTCAACGGTTTGCGGGCGCTTTCGTCCTCGACCAGTCGGGTAAGCAGCGACAAGGCGCGTCGCGAGCCGGCGGCGCGTGCGGAGGGCGGATCTAGCCGCTAGAAGCCACCGCGGCGATCCCAGCGCGAGAGAAAGAGGAACAGCGCCCAGACGCCGCCCGAGATAACCCCTATGACGCCGAGCAATACCACGATGAGCACGAACGCAGCCAGCCAACCTGATGTCATGTGCGGGCCTCCTCGACTGTGAGACGGTACTTACGCACTGTTAGTGTGCCCACCGGGGGCTTCGCAATCACGAAGGTGCGGCCGACCCTGGCGTTTCCTCGCCACCTTCTCCTGCGGCGGGAGAACTCGCCTTCGCGGAGCCGCCCATCCAGGCGATCCTTGGCCACCGGAAGGAGTTCGGTGATGACGCGACGATCATGTTGCCGGAGGCGAGGCCGTCGCGGTCCACAGCGCTGTCCAGGAGGCGAGAGCGCGTCGCGGCAGCGGCGCGACGGGCGGCCCCGGTGGTGACGGGCGGGCCCCCGCCCGGGGGTCGACGTCGGCGCCCGGGCGCAGGCGTGCGCCGCGCCGTGCTCCGGGGCGTCGAACGCGTCTGGCGCGACCTCCGGTGCAAGGACCTGTACCGGAGCGGCAAGGAATTCGAGCTCATGCACCGAGCCCTCGGCTTCGCCGCCCTGGCCCTCCTCACCGTGATCCCGCTCCTCATCCTCGTCGCCGCCGCCAACCCCACGTCGCACCGCGGCCTGGCCGGGTGGGTGATCTACGGCATGGACCTGACCGGCTCCTCGGCCGACGCGGTGACCCGGCTCCTCTCGGCGCCGGCCCGGGTGCTCGGCACGACCAGCGTGTTCAGCGCCGTGCTGGTGAGCGTCGCCGGGGTGTCGTGCGCGGGCAGCGTGCAGGCCGGGTTCGAGCGGATCTGGGGGCTTCCGGCCGGGCCGTGGCACAAGATCTGGCGCCAGGCGGTGTGGATGGCCGGCCTGGTCGCCTACATCTACGCGACGGCAACGGTCGGCGCGGTGACGCACCGCGGGCCAGGCGAGACGGCGGGCCGGGTGGCGGTGGCGGTGGTGCTCGGCGTCGCCTTCTTCTGGTGGGGGCTTCGTTTCCTGCTCGGCGGCCGGGTGAGCTACCTGGCGGCGCTGCCGGGCGCCATAGCGACGATCGTGTGCCTGGCCGGCCTGCGGGTCTTCTCCGGCCTGGTCTTCGAGCCGCTCATTGTCAGCAACGCGGTCAGCTACGGCGCGCTCGGCACCGTCCTGATCCTTCAGTCGTGGCTGATCGGCGTCGGCTGGGTCCTCTACGGGGGCCAGTTGTTCGGGCGCTGGTTCCACGACTCCTGGCTGCGGGACTGGGCGCAGCGCCGCCGGGGCGACCGGGAGCCAACCGGCGAAAAGGCGGCCGACCACGACCCCCGGAGTCAGGGCACGCCGCCTCCCTCGAGATAACAGCAAGAAGCGCGAAGCGCTGGCCCAGGGAACAGCGAAGCGCTGGCCCAGGGAACAGCGAAGCGCTGGCCCAGGGAACAGCGAAGCGCTGGCCCAGGGAACAGCGAAGCGCCGGCCCCCAGGAAACAAGGGGCTGGCGGGAGGCGTAGAGCCACGGTCCGTTCCATCCTCAAGCTTTTGAATTTCCGGGCCGGCCGCGGGGGATTCGTTGTGGCCAGGGCACCTAGAGCTGCCGTCCATCGCGGCGCATAGTGGATCGTATGGATGGTGTCATCGGCGACGCCGCACCGAGCGTGTCGGCCACGCTCAACTACCTCGCGCCCGAGTCCAAGCGCAACCGGCTCTACGTCGCGCTCGGCGGTCACCTGACCACGACCGAGTACGCGCCGACGACGGTCACGATCACCAACGGGCGCCCGCACGTGGGCGATTTCGGCCTCGACCGGTCCGGGTTCACGCTGCTGTCCCACCGCAGCCGGGTCGGCGACTTCGGCGACGCGGGCGAGCTCGACCACATCTACGTCCCCGAGGCCTGCGACCTGGTCAAAAGGGCGACCGGCGCGGACGAGGCGCCCTACGCCGCCCGGGTCAACCCGCGCGCGTCGGTCGAGCTCCGCACGATCGCGTTCTTCTACTAACCTCGGCCTACCAGCGAAAGGTACTTGGACTGTGACGGAGCAACTGCCGCCCGACGTCATCGCGGAGCTCACCGCGATGGGCCCGATGATCACGCCGGAGCTGGTGCAGGGGAGCTGGGCGCTGCTCAAGCCGTTCCACGAGAAGGTCGGCTACACCGCGCCCGTGATCAAACGGGACCTCAGGTACGGCGAGCACGAGCGCCACCGGCTCGACGTGCATACCGCGGGCCAGCTGGCCGGCCAGCCGGCCCCGGTCGTGCTGTTCGTGCACGGCGGCGGGTTCACCGGCGGCGACAAGCACGTGCCCGGCACCCCGACGTACGACCACATCGGCGCGTGGGCGGTCCGCAACGGCTGGGTCGGCGTGACGATGACCTACCGGCTCGCTCCCGAGCACCCCTGGCCGGCCGGCGCGCAGGACGTCGCCGCCGCCGTGGCCTGGGTCCGCGCCAGCGTCGCCGCCTACGGGGGCGACCCGGACCGCATCGTGGTGGTCGGCCACTCGGCCGGCTGCGTGCACGTCGCCTCCTATCTCGTCGGCCAGGGCGGCGGCGCGCTCGACGGCGTGCGCGGGGCCGGGCTGCTCTCCGGCTTCTACGTCATCGGCGACGAGCGCAGCCCGATCGAGACCCCGTACTACGGCGACGCGCCGGCCGCGGCCGTCTCCACCCTGAGCGGCCTGCTCGAGACCGAGATCCCGCTGATCTTCGCCGTCGCGCAGAGCGACCCGCCGTTCAGCCACGCCCAGGTCGCCGGGCTGACCGCGGCCTGGTTCGCCCGTCACGGCGCGGTCCCGCAGGTGGTCTGGTCCGAAGGGCACAACCACATCTCGCAGATCGGGTCGATCGGCGTGGACGACCTCGCCCTCGGCGCGCAGCTCGCCCGCTTCGTCAACCGCGTCGCCGCGCAACCCTAGAGGCCAAGGTCAAAGTCATCAGCATGAGTAACGATCGCGTGTCGCCGCCAGTCCGCAACCGTGGTCCAGGCACGGTGGAATACGCGACGACCGCCTCGCGACGGAATCAACCGACCGTCAACATGGTTGAAGCGTCAGGTAAATGAGCGGTACCCCACCACTGCCTGGAGGTTACGCGTGGCTAAGCCCGTGTTGCGGATCATCATTGGCTCTACCCGGCCGGGCCGGGTCGGCGCGGCCGTCGCCGACTGGATCGCCGAGCGCGCGCGCGAGCACGGCGGGTTCGACGTCGAGGTCACCGACCTGGCCGAGCTGAACCTGCCGATGTACGACGAGCCGAACCACCCGCGCCAGCGGAAGTACGTCAACCAGCACACCAAGGACTGGTCGGCGCTGGTCGCGGCGTCGGACGCGTTCATCTTCGTGACGCCCGAGTACAACTACTCGTTCAACGCGGCGACCAAGAACGCGATCGACTACCTG
>Ga0302314_10015267_pt1 | contig 13067 bp, 7 predicted proteins | sample III_Palsa_N2_3_FD_200533 | JGI IMG/M metagenome (GOLD analysis project Ga0302314, IMG submission 200533) | Peat permafrost microbial communities from Stordalen Mire near Abisko, Sweden - III_Palsa_N2_3 | ecosystem: Environmental > Terrestrial > Soil > Palsa > Peat permafrost | place: Sweden...
GACACCTGCGACAGGAAGGTGCCTGTCGCGCCGGTGGGGCTCGGAGCGCTCTGAAGCGCCCAGCTCGTCCCATTCCACACCTCCGCGAACGTCAAGAAGCTGCCCGCGCTGTTCTCATAGTCGCCGACAGCCGTACACGCCGCCGCTGACTTGCACGACACGCCCGACAGGGACGTGCCGATCGCGCCGGTGGGGTTCGGAGTGGTCTGGATCGCCCAGATCGTCCCGTTCCAGACCTCCGCCAACGTCATGTATTCCCCGCCGCTCTCCTCATAGTCGCCGATGGCGACGCACGCATCTGCCGACGTGCACGACACGTCCGACAGGTACGTGCTCTCAGCGCCGGCGGGGTTCGCAGTGGCTTGGATCGCCCAGCTCGTCCCGTCCCAAGCCTCGGCCAACGGCGCATAACTGCCCCCCTTGTTCTCATAATCGCCGACAGCGGTACACGCCGCCGCTGACTTGCACGACACGCCGAACAGGAAGGCGCCTTTGACCCCGGTGGGGTTCGGAGTGGTCTGGATCGCCCAGCTCGTCCCGTTCCAGACCTCCGCCAACGTCTCGTAGTGTCCGGCGCTGTTCACGTATTCGCCGACAGCCGTGCAGGCCGTCGCTGACGGGCACGCCACCCCCGACAGGAAGGTATCTTTCGCGCCCGTGGGGTTCGGAGTGGTCTGGATCGCCCAGCTCGTCCCGTTCCAGACCTCCGCCAACGACACGTAGTCCCCGCCGCTGTTCACGTAATCGCCAACGGCTGTGCACGCTTTTGCCGCCGTGCACGACACGTCCAACAGGTAAGTCTGCGGCGTCGCGCCCTTCGAGCTCGAACTCCGCGGTATGGCGCTATTCGGGCTGGGCACCAACGACGATCCGGCCCCTAGCGCGACCACCGGCAGCACCGCGATGACGGCCAGGCCGGTGACGAGCACAAGTACCGTCACGCGACCATGGAACCTGGTGACAGACCCCTCAATCCGAACACGCATGGCACACCTCGCTTCCGGGACACCGGACCTGCCGCGTAGTCTAGGGATCTACGCCCGCGGCGGACGTAGAACGCGCAGCCTCTTGCGCCTCATCTGCGGTCGCCGCCCGTTCCAGCACCAGGTCGCCATCGGCTGCGTGCACCTTGACCGTGTCCCCGGCCTGGATGGAGCCTTCGAGGATGGCAATGGCCAGGCGGTCGACGAGGCGCTTCTGGATTATGCGCTTCAGGGGGCGGGCCCCGTAGGTCGGGTCGTATCCGAGATTTCCGAGCAGAAGGCGAGCATCGTCGGTGAGCTCTACCTCGATACCCCGAGCGCGGACGCGGGCGATGAGGATCTCGACCTGGAGGTCGACGATCTGGGAGATCTGGTCGCGGCTGAGGGCATCGAACTCAACGATGTCGTCGAGCCGGTTCACGAACTCCGGCTTGAAGCCGGCCTCTACGCCCTCGCGGCCGCCCGGGATGTTCGAGGTCATGATGAGGACGGTGTTCTTGAACGAGACGGTGCGGCCCTGACCGTCGGTCAGGCGGCCGTCGTCCATCACCTGTAGGAGGGTGTTGAACACATCCGGGTGGGCCTTTTCGATCTCGTCGAGGAGGACGACCGAATAGGGACGGCGCCGGACGGCCTCGGTGAGCTGACCGCCTTCCTCGTAGCCGACGTAGCCGGGCGGCGCCCCCACGAGACGCGACACGGCGTGCTTCTCCATGTACTCGGACATGTCGATCCTGACCATCGCCTCCTGGGAGTCGAACATGAACTCGGCGAGGGCTCGGGCGAGCTCGGTCTTGCCCACGCCGGTGGGACCCAGGAAGAGGAAGGTGCCGATCGGGCGGTTGGGGTCCTGGAGCCCGGCGCGTGAGCGCCGCAGCGCACTCGAGACCGCCTCGACGGCCTCGTCCTGACCGACGACCCGCTGATGCAGGCGGTCCTCCATGTGGACGAGCTTGGCGATCTCGCCCTCGAGCAGGCGTGAGACGGGGATGCCCGTCCACTTGCCGACGATCTCCGCGACGTCCTCGGCGTCGACGTGGTCCTTGAGGAACCGCGGAGCGGCGCTGTCGTGCTCTGCCGCTTCGGCGGCGGCGAGCTCCTTCTCGAGCTCGGGGATGGTGCCGTACTGGAGCTCGGCGGCGCGCCCGAGGTCGGCTTCGCGCTGCGCACGATCGAGGTCGATCTTGGCCTGATCGAGCTTCTTGCCCAGCTCGGCGGCAGCGCCGATCGTCTCCTTTTCCCGCTGCCACTCGGCGTTCATGGCGGCCGCGCGCTCGCGCTCCTCGGCGAGGGCGCGCTCAAGCTGCCGGCGCCGGGCGACCGTGCCCGGGTCAGCGTCGTCACCGAGCGACTCGAGCTCGATCTCGAGCTGCATGATGTGGCGATCGACCTCGTCGATCTCGGTCGGCTTGGAGTCGATCTCGGTGCGGATCCGGGCCGCCGCCTCGTCGACGAGGTCAATGGCCTTGTCGGGGAGGAAGCGGTCGGCGATGTAGCGATGGCTCAGGGTCGCCGCGGCCACGAGCGCGGAATCCTGAATCCGGACCTCGTGGTGCACCTGGTAGCGCTCCTTGAGCCCACGCAGGATGGCGATCGTGTCCTCGAGCGACGGCTCGCCGACGAAGACGGGCTGGAAGCGTCGCTCGAGGGCGGCGTCCTTCTCGATGTGCTTGCGGTACTCGTCGAGCGTGGTCGCGCCGATCGCCCGCAGCTCGCCGCGTGCAAGCATGGGCTTGAGCAGATTGGCGGCGTCGACCGCGCCCTCGGCGGCGCCGGCGCCAACGATGGTGTGGAGCTCGTCGATGAACAGGATCACCGAGCCCTTGGCCTCGGCGATCTCCTTGAGGACGGCCTTGAGCCGATCCTCGAATTCTCCCCGGTACTTCGACCCGGCGATCAGGGCGCCGATGTCGAGCGCGATCACGCGGCGATCCTGAAGGCCACTGGGGACGTCGCCGTCGACCACGCGCTGCGCGAGGCCCTCGGCGATCGCCGTCTTACCGACGCCGGGCTCGCCGATGAGCACGGGGTTGTTCTTGGTCCGCCGGGAGAGCACTTGGATCACGCGCCGGATCTCGTCATCACGGCCGATCACGGGGTCGAGCTTGCCCTGGGCGGCGGCCTCGGTGAGATCGCGGCCGAAGCGCTCGAGCGCCTGGAACTTCTCCTCGGGGTTCTGGTCGCTCACGCGATGCGGTCCACGGACCTCCGCGATCGCCTTCAGCAGCTCGTCGCGACTCGCGCCGTGGGAACGGAGCGCGTCGCCGGCCCGCCCCGGATGCGCCGCCAAGGCGAGGAGCAAGTGCTCCGTCGACACATAGTCATCGCCGAGCTCCCGAGCGTCATGCTCGGCCGTGCGCAGTACCTGCACGAGCTCACCCGAACCCCCAGCCAGCTCCGCCGTCCCCGGCCGCATCTCTCCGGTCAGCGTCGGCAGCGCATCGAGCGCCGCGCTCGTCCCCGACCGGACCGCGCCAGGCTCGACCCCGAGCTTGCGCAGCACCGGAACGACGACCCCCGAATCCGCCTCGAGAAGCACGGAAAGCAGGTGCTCGGGAGTAGTCTGAGGATTCCGGCGCCCATCCGCCAGCCGCTGAGCGGCCTGGAGCGCCTCCTGGCTCTTGATCGTAAATCGGTCGGGCTGCATGGTCGTCTCTTCGTGTTAGAAATCTTAGTCGGTGTGACTTAGATTATTGCACGCCGAAGAGGCGTTTACAAGCGGCCGGCGCAGCTCAGGACGCGACCCTGAGCTTCTTCCCCGGGGTGTTGTGCTCGATGTCCCCGAGAGCGTCGATGAGCGCTCCGTACACGGTGGCAACCACTTTCCTGTGGTTGGCGAGCGCCGAGCGCAGCATCCGCAGTGTCTTCCCCGAGAATTTGACGGGAATCGTCTTGCGGCCCTTGGATGTTCGGTGGAAGAGCTTGGACTCGACGGTGAAGGACTTGGAGGTACCGATCTTGACGCTGGTGAAGGCGCCGATCGCGCACGCGGCGGAGCATGAGACGGTGGCCAGCACCTCGCGGTGCGCCACGGGCCGCTGCCCCCGCGGGAGCGCGAGCGAAACCTTGATCGTCTTCGGCTCGAGGGCGAGCGCCTGCTGGGCCAAGCCCGCGATCTGGACGCTGCCCCACCCCGACGCCTCGTCGAACCCGGTGGTAGCCGTACAGCACCCGAGATCCTGCCCGTTGCCGCCGGGGATGAAGGGACCGATGTCGTTGCTGCCCGAGGTGACGTCGTAGAAGACGCTGGGCGCAGCGCTCGACTTACCGAGCTTGTAGAGCAGGGGGTTGAGCAGGCCGAGGTTCTCGCGGTGGCTGGCCGTGAGCATCTCGTCGATGATGGCGACGCCGCCGGCGAGCAGCGGCGTGCCGGCGCTGGTTCCTCCCACCGTCTGCCAGGGGTTGGTGCTGTCCTGGCTTATGCAGTCCGGCTGGGCGGTGCAGTAGATCGCGTAGCCGGGCAGGAGGTCAGCGAGCATGGCCACGTCGGGTACCGCGCGCTCGTTTTCCGGCACGATCCCACTCTGGTAGCTGGGCCGCCGGAACAGGTTGCTGAACCCGCCGCCGCCCCCGGCGGCCACCGCGCTCGCGTCGTTCCACACCGGCTGCTGGGCGATCGTGTTACCCACGGTCAGGCCGAGGTTGGTGCCGCCCACGCCGGTGACCCACCACGAGGACGCCGGGTAGTTGACCGCCAGCGCGTCCACCGGCGTTTCGCTCGCGCTCTCGCAGTCGGCCGAGCCGTTGTCACCGCTCGAGGCGAGGATGGAGACGCCGGAGGCCGCCGCCAGCTCGAGCAGGTGCTCGGACGCCTCGATGCCGGCCAGGCCGGAGGCGCCATAGACGTCGGGCTCGCACAGGCCGAGCGAGGCCGAGATCACCTGGGGCTTGCGTCCCCGATTCTGGAGCGGGGCGGCGAAGGCCGAGAGTGTCTGCTCGGCGCCCGCGTTGGTCTCGTAGACGTCGATCGCCTTGAGGTCCGGCGCGGCCGCGTCGAGGATCTCGATGTCGAGCGTCGCCTCTTCCCCGGGGGCGAGCGGACTGGACACGCTGTCCGAGCCGAAGGCGGTCACGGGCGGAAGGGCCAGACCGAAGCACTGAGCGAACATCTGGACGTCGGTGGGGTTGAAGCCATCGATCTCGATCAGCGCTACCCGCTCTCCCTGGCCCCGGTAGCCCGCGACGTACAAGGGCTCGAAGTCGTAGGCGGTGAGGTACTGGTTGGGCGTGAAACCGGGGTACGCGCCGCCCGCGGCCACGCCGGCAGGACAGCCGGCGGGCGTCCCGCTCCGCGACATGAGCGAAGAGACCGCCTGGGCGGCGGTCGCGGTCACGCCTGAGCGTCGCGCCAGGCTCTTGGAAGAGACCAGCGAGGGCGCGGCCTGAGGCTGGGTGTCGAGACCGACGACGCCCTCGACGACGCCGCGGAGCGCCGCCGGCAGTCTGGTCGCGACCGCCGGGGCGACGAACCGGGTGCGATCCGCGGTCTCGAAGCGGGCGAGCGGCGCGGCGAAGACCCGCTCGGCGAGCCCAACCTTCATGGTTGCCTCGGCGAGGAGACCGGTGGCGTCGATCCTGACGTCCGTAGCTCCGCTCCTGCGCAGGTAGCGCAGAGCGCGCGCGCGGGTACCGGCGGACGCCCCGAAGCGCCGCGAGAGCGCGGCAACGGAAAGATATTGTCCGTAGAGCGGCGAGCTGGGCGTCGAGACCGCCGCTGCGAAGCGCTCGAGCCCGGCGCCATCGACCTTCAGCGGGAAGATCAGCGGCAGTGACTGCCCGGCCGGGGCGGCGCCCACCCGAGTGGCGTGAACGAGCGCCGGCGGCGACGCCGCGGCGAAAGCGGGCGGGGCGAAGGCGAAGGCCGCGCACACGACCGTCACTGCCACGAGCAGCTCCCGCGGCAGACCAAGCGCGACCGTACGACCCATGTATTTGGACCCCACCGGGTGCTACACCTCCTTGCGTCCCACAACAGGCCTACGGCGAGTTCCGAGAACAGGCAGCCAACAACTTAGTTGGCAGCATCGTTGCATAAGCGGGGCACCCATAGCGACGGATGGGTCAGCCCGTGAAACGACGGAGGCCCCGTCCGGTCTGGACGGGGCCTCCGTATCAGTCAGTTCGCACCGGCGAGGGTCCGCCGGCGGAGCGCTACTTCAACACGAGGGTGTGCGTCGCCTCCGTGGCGAGACCCTTCGAGTCGATCACTTCGTACAGCAGGTAGTTGCCGTTCTTGAACCGTGCGCTCAGGTTGACCCTGACCTTATGGTTCCTGACCACCCCGCTGCCGTCAGCGACGACATCGCTGCTGCCGCGCTGCAGCCAGAAGGCCACCCGAGCGTTGTTCGTGCTCGCCGTGCAGATCAACGTCACCCTGATGACCGCGGCCCTCTTGGCCTTGGCCGCCGTGGCCACCGACCGCGTGGAGTGGATCGTCGCCTTCCGGCGATGGTTGGCCGTCGCCCTGCACGAGGGCGCCGCCGGACCTACCGGGGCCGTACCCGCCGCACCCGCCGGGCCCGGCGTGCCGGCCGCCGCGTTGCCCTCGTAGTCGAACGTTCCGTCGTAGTAGGACGTGTTGCCGTGAGGGTCGGTCACGACGTACCGGTCGTCATAGATGCCAGGCGTGAGCGCCGGCAGAGCGATACCACCGGCCACGTTGACATTCCCGAGCGTCGTGAACGTCGGCGATCCCAATTGCGCGTACTGGAATACCACCGGCGAGGAGCTGGCGGTGCTGGGGAGCACCGGCTGCTCACCAATCGTCGGGGTATAGGAGTTGACAGCCCCGGCGATCGCCGTCGGATCGTCGTAGCGCGAAAGCGCGTAGACGAAGAACGGCGTGTGGACCCCCTCGCCGTATTCCGGCGCGTACAGGTCATAGGGAATCTCCGGCATGTTGACCTGCGTCTCACCACTGCTCGTGTCGTCGAACTGGCCGAGGGTTTGGCCGATCGGATCACTGTAGGTGTCATAAAGCGACAGGTCCTCGCCATCTAGATGGTTCGGCGATGGAATCGCCCCTGCCGAGCTGCACAGGTCGTCGAAGTCGGTGAAGAACTCGCTGGGTGAGCAGGTCCCCGTGATCGTGGTGTCCGACCCGTTCAGGAGGTCTCCGAGTGGCGTCGCCGAAGCGATCGTGAGGGGACGAACGGTCAGCGTCGTCAGGACGTGCGTTCCCGAGGAGAGGATGATCTGATCCCCGCCGGCGAGGCTCGGTAGGGCCGCCGCTCCGTACGACGGCATGGTCGAGTTGGCGCTTGCCTGCGCCGGCACAGTGACCGTCCCCGAGAAGACGCTGCTGCCACCCCGCACCTGATTCAAGGTGTAGGACCCCGGCGTGAGGTTCTGGCAGACGACCTCGTTCGTGCTCTCGAACGCGCCGCATGACGGCTCGCTCATATAACTGATTACGGGGCCCGTCACCCCGGTGGGAAGCGGCGTGAGCAGCGGCGCGGAGTCCGTGAGGTTCACGGTCGTGCCCAAGGATCCAGTGTCCGTCTCGGTGACGAGCACGGTGCTGGCGTTCGTCACAGGAGTCGTGAACGTGACGTAATTGCCGACCGGAGCCGGTGCGGCCGTACCGTTGACGGTTGCTGTGAAGCTCCCAAGATCACAATACATGTCCGCGCCAGTCGATTCGACGGCGCAGTTGCCGTCGATATCGTCAGCGGGAAGGTCGATCTCCTCGGCGGGCGCTGTCGATGCGGTGCTGAGGAATTCTCCGCCACCGATGGTGACCTGCGTGGGGCTGGTGGCGCCCGTGTAGTCGACCTCGACCTGGTCCGAGTCGGTGGAGAACGCGTGGTTCACGAACGCACCGGACCAAGCTAGGCTGCCGTTAGGGGCTACGTTGAACCCATCAACCGCTTGGCGAACCACAGTTCCGGTCGCGGTTTCCGTGTTGCGCAGAAGGTAGACGGTGACCATTGTCGTGCCCGTAGGCGCCGTTCCGCTCACCGTCTTGCTGAATCGCGTCAGGTTGACGATGTCGGCAGAGGCAAGCGGCGCAATCGCCAATGCCAATCCGCACGTCAACCCCAAGGTCAGCAGAAAGCGCCGACCCAGCTTGGGATGTCTCATGTAGTTCCCTCCTCGAAGATGTCTCGAGCCCGTTTTCAGTGAGCCCAGTATGTTGCCGCCCAATCAGGCCCAGCCGCGCCCCCGGCCACTTCAGAGGCTGACGCTATGCTGCACCATCTGTGATCCTATACCAGATCGCGCAAGGTGCGCAAGGTGCGCAAGCAATCGTGTCCGCCCGGTTAGGCCGCGGTTATTAATGTCGCTCGAAGCGGATGCTCACGCGGTCAAGATCCTTGCGTGCCACCAGCTCGCCCCCGCGCGCGTACGGGACGATCTCGGCGCGCAGCTCGCGGCGCAGAGCTTCGAGTCGCTCCACCTCGGCGATCAGCTCCGCGGCGCGGGACTCGAGCGCACGTACCTTGCGGGCCATCGATAAGAGCTGCTCCTCGAGCTCGAAGACGCGCTCGACGCCGGCCAGGTTCATGCCCACCTCGGCAGTCAGCTCCTGGATCCGTCGCAGCCGGTCGACGTCGGCCTGGGAGTACAGGCGGGTCCCCTTGGGAGAGCGCTTGGGCTGGATCAGGCCCCGGGCTTCGTACATGCGCAGGGTCTGGGGATGCATGTCGGCGAGCTCCGCGGCCACCGAGATCATGAACACGCCGCGGTCGGCCGAGACCTCGACGCGAGTGGTCCGGATGCGACGGACAGCCATCACACGGCGCTCTTCGCTTCGGCGAACAGCCGGGCGCGCGGATCGCCGTTCATGACCTCAGAGAGCCGATCGACGACCTCACTCTCCTCTGGTGAGAGCGAGGCGGGCACGTCGATCACGAAGCGATAGTGAATGTCGCCGCTCCCCTTGCCACCCAGCCGCGGCGGGCCCTCGCCGCGAAGCCGCTGCACGGTCCCGTGCTTGGTCCCGCGCGGGACGCGCAGGCGCTTGGTCCCGTGCAGCGTGGGAACTTCGATCACCGCCCCCCGGATCGCCTCGGGAATGCTCAGCGGAACCTCGACCTCGATGTTGTCGCCCGCGCGCTTGAACACCGGCGAGTCGCTGACCCGAGTGATGACGAAGAGATCGCCGGCATCGGTGCCGCGGGGGCCCAACTCGCCCTTACCGGCGAGGCGGATCCGGCTTCCGTCGCGCACTCCCGCGGGAATGTTGACGCGTAGGCGCTTTACGCTCCGCTGCGCCCCTGACCCACCACAGGTTGAACAAGGCTCGTCGATGATCGTCCCCGCCCCTCCGCAGCGCGAGCACGGCTGCGAGATCGAGAAGATGCCCTGGCTCTGCGCCTCGACCCCGCGGCCGTTGCACACGGGGCATACCTTCGGGCTGGTGCCGGGCTTGGCGCCGGTGCCGGAGCAGGTGGGGCAAGGCTGCGAGGTGGGCACCGAAAGCGACACCTGGGCGCCGTCGACCGCCTGCTGGAAGCTCAGCGAGACCTCGGTCTCGAGATCGCGACCCCGGGGAGCCTGCGCTCGCGTCCGCGTGCCGGCGCGACCGCCCGGACCAGCGCCGCCAGGGGTAGCGCCCCCGAACAGGTTCGAGAGGATGTCGCTGACGCTGCCGCCGAAGGCGCCCGCGTCGAAGCCACCGGGGCTCGCGAATGAGAAGGATCCCGTGCCGCGGTCGTACTGCTTGCGCTTCTCCGCATCGGAGAGGACGTCGTGGGCCTGGGAGATCTCCTTGAAGCGCTCCTCGGCCTGCTTGTCTCCCTGATTGCGATCGGGGTGGTACTTGCGGGCGAGCTTCCGGTACGCCTTCTTGATCTCCTCATCGGAGGCGTTCTTACCGACCCCGAGGGCCTTGTAGTAGTCGGGCTTGGCGGGCATCGTTACCCCGCGACGGAGACGCGGGCGGGCCGGAGCACGGCATCGCCCAGCCGGTAACCGCGCTGGTAGACCTCGACGATCGTCCCCGGCTCGGTGTCCGGAGCCGGCTGCTGGGCGACCGCTTCGTGATGCTGGGGATCGAATTGCTCGCCTTCGGGTGAGAACGGCTCGATGCCGGCACGGCTGAGCGCCGCGAGCACCTCGTCGTGTACGAGCTTGATGCCCGCTGCCAGCTCGCCGGCGGAGGTGGAATCCGCCGCCGCCAGAGCGCGCTCGAGGTTGTCGATCGCGGGCAACAGCTCACGGGCGAGCTTTCTGACACCACGCGTCTGGGCAGCCGCCGCGTCCCGCGCCGTGCGCTTGCGGTAGTTCTCGAAGTCGGCCTGGGTCCGCTGGGCAAGCCCAAGGTACTCATCGGCCTTCTCCGCGCGGGCCACGAGCTCCTCGAGGTCGAGCTCGACGGGGTGGTGGTGGTTGGTCTCGGGCTCGCATGAGCCCTCCACCACGCCCTCCAGCTCTTCATCAGCCTCGGGGAGTTCGCCGCCAGGCGAACTCCCAACGGAATCGGCGTCAGCCGATTCCGCGGCCACTTGCGTAGCGGCCTCGGATGGTGCGGCGGCCTCCGAGGCTGCCGCGCGCGCGTCGTTTTGCTGATTGTCCTTCGACGCGCCCCCCATTACTTGCCTTCGTCCACAACCTCGGCGTCGACCACGTCCTCCTCGGCCTCGGCCTCGCCGTCGGCGGTGGCGCCGTTGGTCGCGGCCGCGCCGTCGCTCGCGGAGGCCGCAGCCTCCTCCTGGGCACGCTGGTACAGGGCCTCGGAGACCTTATGGAAGGACGCCTGCAGCGCCTCGGTCTTGGCGTTGATCTCGGCGACGTCCTCGTTGCTCAGCACCTCGCGAACTGCCTTGATCGCGGCCTCGATCTCCTCCTTGGAGGTCTCGTCGACCTGGTCGCCCAGGTCCTTGAGCTGACGCTCGGCTTGGTAAGCGGCGTTCTCGGCGTTGTTACGCGCCTCGGCGAGCTCGCGCAGCCTCTTGTCGTCATCCGCGTGGGTCTCGGCGTCGGACACCATCCGCTTGATCTCGTCGTCGGACAGGCCGGAGCCCGCCTTGATCTCGATCTTCTGCTCCTTGCCCGTGCCGAGGTCCTTGGCCGACACGCTGAGGATCCCGTTGGCGTCGATGTCGAAAGCGACCTCGATCTGAGGGATTCCGCGCGGCGCCGGGGGGATGCCGGTGAGCTGGAACTTGCCGAGTGACTTGTTGTAGGTGGCCATCTCGCGCTCGCCCTGGAGCACGTGGATCTCCACGCTGGGCTGGTTGTCCTCCGCCGTGGAGAAGATCTCCGACTTACGGGTGGGGATCGTGGTGTTGCGCTCGATGAGCTTAGTCATCACGCCGCCCTTGGTCTCGATTCCGAGGGTCAGCGGGGTGACGTCGAGCAGAAGGACGTCCTTGACGTCGCCGGCGAGAACGCCCGCCTGAATGGCAGCGCCGACGGCGACGACCTCGTCGGGGTTGACGCCGCGGTGCGGCTCCTTGCCCGTGAGCTCCTTGACCTTCTCCTGCACGGCGGGCATACGCGTCATGCCGCCGACCATCACGACGTGGTCGATCTGCGCCGCGCCCTTGTCCTTGGCGTCGTCGAGGGCCTGCCGGACCGGACCGATGGTGCGATCGAGCAGGTCGGAGGTCAGCTCGTTGAGCTTCGCACGCGAGAGACGCGTGTCGAGGTGCTTGGGTCCGCTCGAGTCAGCGGTGATGAAGGGCAGGTTGATCTGCGTCTCCTGGGTGGTGGAGAGCTCGATCTTCGCCTTCTCGGCGGCCTCGTAGAGGCGCTGCAGCGCCATCGCGTCGGCGCTCAGGTCGATGCCCTGGGACTTCTTGAACTCGGCCACCAGCCAGTCGACGACCGCCTTGTCGAAGTTGTCGCCGCCGAGGTGGTTGTCGCCCGCGGTCGCCTTGACCTCGAACACGCCGTCGCCGATCTCGAGCACGGACACGTCGAAGGTGCCGCCACCGAGGTCGAAGACGAGGATCGTCTGGTCGGTCTCCTTGTCGAGCCCATAGGCCAGCGAAGCCGCGGTGGGCTCGTTGATGATCCGCTTGACGTCGAGACCGGCGATCTTGCCGGCGTCCTTGGTCGCCTGGCGCTGATCGTCGTTGAAGTACGCGGGAACGGTGATGACCGCGCTGTCGACCGACTCGCCGAGGTAGGCCTCAGCGTCCGTCTTCAGCTTCTGCAGGATCATCGCGCTGATCTCAGGCGGGGAGTACTCCTTGCCCCCAGCCTCGACGCGCGCATCGCCACCCGGGCCGGACACGACCTTATAGGGGACGATCGACTCCTCCTCGCGCACTTCGCCTTCCTTGCGGCCCATGAAGCGCTTGATCGAGAAGACGGTGTTGGTCGGGTTGGTGACCGCCTGGCGCTTGGCGACGGTGCCGACAAGGCGCTCGCCGCCCGAGGTGAACGCAACTACGGAAGGCGTGGTACGGCCGCCCTCGGCGTTCTCGATCACCGTCGGTTCGCCGCCCTCGAGCACAGCCATGCACGAATTCGTCGTACCGAGGTCGATTCCGATGGTCTTTGCCATTGTCTCAGTTACTCCTGTCTACCTAGCTTCTGTGAGTGAAAATCTCAGTTAAGTTGTAGCAGATCTGTGGGGCGGGGCACGGGCGCTTCAGGGGTTCGGGCGGGGCGGTGGCGACCCGCAGACGTGATGCGCGTTAAGCCGCATATATCGGCTCAACGCGCGTCAGGCCCCCAGGCTCTTCACCCGAACGTCCCCGCGCTCGGGCACATCCGCCGCAGCGCGCACCGCCGGCATCGCGGGGCTCGCGCGTGGCAGGTGCGCCGGCCGTGGCGGAGCAGATTCAGGTGGAGCTCGAGCTCCTGGCCGGCGGGGGTGATCGCGAACAGCTGGTCGTGGAGCTCCTCGAACGGGGCGCCGGAACGGAGCAGCGCGAGCCGCGTCCCCACCCTCGAGACGTGCGTGTCGACGGGTACGTCGCGCATCCCGAAGGTGAACAGGAGCACGCAGGCGGCGGTCTTGCGGCCGACGCCGGGGAGCGAGCACAGGTAGGCCTGGGCGTCGGGCACCGAGAGCTCGGCGAGCCAGTCGAGCGAGAGCGGCTCACGCGGGCGCTGGGAATCGGCCGCCCCGGGCTGGGTATCGGCCGCCCCCGGCTGGGAATCGGCCGCCCCCGGCTGGGAATCGGC
>Ga0302314_10015269_pt1 | contig 13066 bp, 11 predicted proteins | sample III_Palsa_N2_3_FD_200533 | JGI IMG/M metagenome (GOLD analysis project Ga0302314, IMG submission 200533) | Peat permafrost microbial communities from Stordalen Mire near Abisko, Sweden - III_Palsa_N2_3 | ecosystem: Environmental > Terrestrial > Soil > Palsa > Peat permafrost | place: Sweden...
TGCGCGTGATCTTTCTCGCGCTGCCGTTCATGGTGCTGTACATCTTCGCCACCTCCGCGCTGCGCGGTGCGGGAGATGCGAAGACGCCGCTGTACTTCCTGTTGCTCTCGGTGGGCCTGGATATCCTGCTCAACCCGGTGTTCATCTTCGGTATTGGGCCCATCCCCAAACTCGGCATCGCCGGCTCCGCCGTGGCCACCTTGCTGGCGCAGGCCATCAGCCTGGTGGTGCTGATCGCCCACCTGTACCGCAGGAAGCACCCGCTGTGCCTGCATGGCGATGAGATCCAGCTCCTGAGGATCGACTGGTCCATCGTCAGCACCTTGATCGGCAAGGGCGTGCCGATGGCGCTGCAGATGATGGTGCTGTCGCTGAGCATGGTGCTCATGATCAGCCTGGTGAACCGCTTCGGTATCCACACCGCCGCCGCCTACGGCGCCGCGGTGCAGTTGTGGAACTACATCCAGATGCCCTCGTTCGCGATCGGCATGGCGGTCTCCTCGATGGCGGCGCAGAACATCGGTGCGCAGAAGTGGGATCGCATCAGCACCATCACTCGCATGGGCGTCATCTACCAGCTGGCGCTCACCGGCACCATGGTGCTGATCGTCGATGTGTTCTGCCGCAGCGCGCTCGGCATCTGGCTGCCCTCCGGTTCGATCGCCGTCGACATCGGCGTGCACATGAACTACATCGTCACCTGGAGCTTCGTATTCTTCGGTATTTCGATGGTGATGTTCGGCGTGGTGCGTGCCAATGGCGCGGTGGTCGCGCCACTCATCGTGCTTGCCATCAGTTTGCTGGGCATCCGCTTTCCGCTGGCGCTGGCGCTCATGGATCGCCTGCACGCGGATGCAATCTGGTGGAGCTTCCCCGCCTCATCGTTCATCGCGGTCGCGATGGCGATGGCGTACTACAGGTGGGGCGGGTGGCGCACGATCCGTATGATCTCGCCGCAGGCCGCGGCGGCACAGGCTGCCGCCGCGAGCGCCGAGATCGGCTGAACTCAAGCGCGCAGTTCCGCCAGCCAGCGCGCCGGATCGCCGCCGCGTTCGAGCAGTTCAACCAGCGCCGAGCCGATGATGACACCGTCGACGTGGCCGCGCAGGGCCTGTACCTGTTCGCGGCTGCGGATACCGAAGCCGGCGCACACCGGCACGCGCGCTTGCGCGCGGACCCGGTCCAGGTACTGCATGACTTCGGCCGGCACGGCGAGGTTCTTGCCGGTGACACCGGTCCGGGTCACCGCGTACACGAAGCCGGTGCTGGCACCCACCACCCGGCTCAGGCGTTCCGGTGTCGTGACCGGCGTGACCATCTGCACCAGCGCAATGCCGTGGCTGGCCAATGCGTCCTTGAGCAGGTCGCATTCATCCACCGGCATGTCCGGCACGATGAAGCCGTTGACCCCGGCCTTTGCGGCCGCTTGCGGCAGCTTGTCCACACCGAACGCCAGCAGCGGATTCAGATAGCTCATCAGCAGCAGCGGTGCGGCAACCTTGGGCATGGCCGCCAGTTCAGCGAGTATCCAGCGCAGGCTGACGCCCTGCGCCAGCGCACTTTGACTGGCGCGCTGGACGGTGACGCCATCGGCCATGGGGTCGGTGAACGGCACGCCGATCTCGACCACGTCCGCGCCGGCGGCGATCGCGCGCAGATGCTCGGTGAACAGCGCCTTGCTGGGGTAGCCCGCGGTCAGATAGCCCACGAGCGCCGGAGTGCCGGTGGCGTGCGCGCGGCGGATGGCAGCGCTGATCTGGGCACCGGGAAGGCTGTTGCTCGAACTCATGGCTGTGTTCCGTCGTTGGCCAGCAGGGTCCGCAGCAGCGTGGGCATGTCCTTGTCACCCCTGCCGGACAGACAGATGACGATGCGGGCGCCGGGATTCGCGGCACTCCAGCGCCTCGCGCCGGCGAGCGCGTGCGCACTCTCGATGGCGGGCAGGATACCTTCGGACTCGCAGCATTCCTTCACGGCGGCGAGCGCTTCGTTGTCATCGACCGCTTGGTACTGCACCCGGCCGCAGGAGTGCAGCAGTGCGTGCTCGGGCCCGACACCCGGATAATCCAGGCCCGCCGAGACGGAGGTGGTCTCCTGGATCTGTCCGTCCTCATCCTGCAGCAGCATGGAGTAGAAGCCATGCAGCACGCCCGGACGACCGTAGCTGAGCGTCGCGGCGTTCATCCCCAGACCCTTGCCGGTGCCACCGGCTTCGAAGCCGATGATCTGCACGCCGCGATCGGCGATGAAGGGATGGAACATGCCGATCGAATTGGAGCCGCCGCCCACGCAGGCGATTACGGCATCCGGCAAGCCGCCCGCCACCTCCAGGAACTGCGCGCGCGCCTCGCGGCCGATGACGGCCTGCAGCTCGCGCACCAGGTAGGGGTAGGGATGCGGGCCCAGGGCTGAACCGAGCAGGTAGAAGGTGTTGGTCGGATCGGAGACCCAGTCGCGCATGGCCTCGTCGATCGCCGCACGCAGCGTGCGATCACCGCTTTTCACCGGCTCGACCGTGGCACCCAGCAGCCGCATGCGGCCCACGTTGGGCGCCTGGCGCTCCATGTCCACTTCGCCCATGTACACCACACAGGGCAGACCGACCCGCGCACAGGCCGCCGCGGCCGCGACCCCGTGCTGACCGGCACCGGTCTCAGCGACCACGCGCTTGGCACCGATGCGCTTGGCGAGCAGCGCCTGGCCGATGGCATTGTTGATCTTGTGCGCGCCGGTGTGCGCGAGATCCTCGCGCTTCAGCCACACCTGCGCGCCCCAGCGCTGCGACAGCGTGGTCGCGTAGGTCAGCGCCGTGGGCCGACCGACCCAGGTCGTCAGCTCATAGCCGAGCGCCTTCTGGAATTCCGCGCTGTGCAGATGCTGCCGCACCCCCTGCGCCAGGCGCTCCATGGCCGGAATGAGCGTCTCCGGCACATAGCGGCCGCCGAACGGGCCGAACCGGCCTCGCTGGTCCGGATAACGGCCGGCGATCGCCGCCTGCAGCAGCTGCTCCTTCTCGGCCGCGGAAACCTCGCTGGTCACTGTCGTATCTCCGTAAAGTTCTAGGGGAGTCGCGCATGCGCGTCGCGCGCCGCCGCCACGAAAGCGGCGATGAGCGCCGGGCTCTTCTTACCCGGTTGCGCTTCCACGCCGCTTGAAACATCGACGCCGAACGGCCGCACGCTGCTGATCGCCGTCGCCACGTTGTCCGGCCGCAGGCCTCCTGCCAGGATCAGCTGCGACTCGCGCGCAAGACGCGCCGCCGCGGTCCAATCACTGGTCACGCCTTGACCGCTCACCGCGCCTTCAAACAGGAAGCGTCGCGGTGGCGACTCCAGCGCCAGCGAGCCGCTGCGCAGCACCGGCAGTACCGGCAGCTGCCGCGGCACCTTCAGGATGCCGAGGTCGCCGATATCGGTCTGCCAGCCGTCCGGCTTGAAGTCGCGGACGATCTCATCCAGCAGCGGCTGCTTCGGATGGCGCGTGACCGCGATGCACAGCACCCGGCCGCGCGCCGGTGCGGCAAGCCGCGCGGCCAGTTGCGGCTGCAGCTGCCGCGGCGAGGTCGAGAAAACAAAGCCGATGGCATCCACGCCGGCCTGCAACGCAGCCGCGACGGCGGCTTCGTCGGTCATGCCGCAGATCTTGATCCACAGAGGCAGCCGCTGCTCCTCCATTTCAGATCCACTGCTGCCGCGCGCGGCGCCCCGCGACGATCATGTCGTGTGCGAGAGCGCGCGGATCCGTGCCGCTCATCAAGGCGCTGCCCACGAGCGCAAAATCATAGCCCGCCGCTGCGATCCGACCGGCATCGGCGGCCGTGGCCACGCCGCTTTCGGCGACGCGGGGCACGTGGTTCGGCAGCAGTTGCGCCAGCGCTTCGAGTCGTCCGGGCACCACCTCCAGCGTTGTGAGATCGCGGCAATTGACGCCGACGAGCCACTGCACCCGCGCCATCTCCGGGCGAATCTTGCTGTTGGCGCTGCGTCCGGGCGCGATGCGCGGCGCCGGCGGTTCCTGGCTGATCAGCGTGTCCACCAGTTCGTGCGCCAATTCGATGTCGGCTTCATCGAAGGCTTCGAGCAACGCGAACAGACCGCAGGCACGAGCCGCGGAACACAGCTCATCGAGCTGCGGTCGCGACAGCATCCGCAGGATGATGAGCACGCCGCCGGCACCGGCCGCCCGCGCTTCGACCACCTGGTAGGGGTCCACCAGAAAATCCTTGCGCATCGCCGGCACCCGTCGCGCGCGCAGCGCGCTGCTCGCGGCGCTGAGATGCTCGAGCGAGCCGTCGAAGTGGCGCGGTTCGGTCAGGACGGAGACCGCGGCCGCACCGGCTTCGGCGTACGACAGCGCGCGTTGCGCGGGATCCTCGCCCGCCGCAGCACGCAACTGGCCCACGGCCGGGGAGCGCAGCTTCAGTTCCGCGATCAGGTCGAAGCCACCGGTGTTGCGCACCAGTCGTGGCGGCGGCGCCGTGGCCTGGGCCTGCTTCAGCAGCGCGTTTTCCGAAAGCTTAGCTCGGGCAGTGAGTACGCGCTCCTGGCTGGCGCGCGCCATAGTGTCGAGAAAATCACCGGCGCTCATGCGACCCCCGCGGCCATGGCGGCGAAATCGGCCACGGCCGTAAGGGTACGGCGTGCCGCGCCGGAGTCGATGGCCGCGGCCGCCGCCTCGATGCCTTCGCGCGGCGCGCGACTGCGGCCAGCTACTTCCAGCGCCAAGGCGGCCCCCAGCAGCAGGCAGTCGCGGTGCGCGCCGCGATCCTCGCCGCTGAGCGCCGCGCGCAGCGCGCGCGCATTGTGCTGGGCATCGCCGCCGGCGAGGTCCTCGTTCCGACAACGCGCCAGACCGAATTCCTGCGGATCGCGGACCTGTTCGCTAACGTGACCTTGGTGAACATCAAACAGCATGAAGGGCCCCACTGGTGTCGGCTCGTCCCAACCATGACTGCCATGGACGACGAAGGCGCGCTCGATCGGCATGCCGGCAACCGCATCGGCCATGAGCCGTGCGACCTCCGGGCTGTAGGCGCCGATCACGTACAGCGGGGGTGCCGCCGGATTGGTGAGCGGGCCAAGAATATTGAAAATGGTCCGCACGCCCAGGGCGGCGCGCGCCTGGGCGACCGCCTGCATCGCCGGATGATAGTAGGGCGCGAACAGGAACGTGAACCCGGTGGCGGCGAGGCAGCGCCCCGCGACTTCTTCGTCCATCGGAATCCTGACCCCGAGGGCTTCCAGGACATCGCCGCTGCCGCACTTGCTGGAGATCGAACGGTTGCCGTGCTTGATCACCGGCAGTCCGCAAGCCGCGCTCAGCAATGCCGTGCCCGTGGAGATACTCAGCGAGCCCGACGCATCGCCGCCGGTGCCGACGATGTCGATGGCACGCGTGCCGGCCGGGATCAGCGGCCGCAGCGCCAGCGCGCGCATGCCATCGGCGAAGCCGCGCAGCTCCTGCGCCACCTCGCCCTTGGTGCGCAGTGCCGCGAGCACCGCACCGGTGAGCGCCGGATGCGTGTCAGGCGCCGTCAGCTGGGTGAGCAATGCAGCCGCCTCGGCCTGCGCGAGATGCTGGCCGCTGAGCAGACGTTCCAGAGCCTTACGCACGCGTGCCGCCGCTTTGCTTCAGGAAATTACCCAGCAGCTGCGGGCCGTCCGGCGACAGGATGCTCTCCGGGTGGAACTGCACACCCTCGACCATCAGCTTGCGATGCCGCGCGCCCATGATCTCGTCCTCGTGGGTGCGGGCGCTGATCTCGAGTACGTCGGGCATCTGCGAGTTGGCGGCAATCAGCGAATGATAACGGCCGATCTCGCACTCCTGCGGCAGCCCGGTGAAGAGCGTGCGACCGTCATGGACGATGCGCGAGGTCTTGCCGTGCATCAGCCGCCCGGCCCGCACGACCTTGCCGCCGAACACTTCGACAATCGCCTGGTGTCCCAGACACACACCGAGCACGGGCACGCGGCCGGCGAAGGCGCGGATCATGTCCATGGACACACCGGCGTCGTACGGCGTGCCGGGCCCCGGGGAAATGCACAGATGGGACGGCGCCAGATCCAGCGCCGCAGCGACCGTGAGCTCGTCGTTGCGACGGACATCGACCGCGGCGCCCAGCACCAGGAACGCCTGCACCAGGTTGTAGGTGAACGAATCGTAGTTATCGATCAGCAGCAGCCGCGGCTTCACAGCCCCTCCTCCGCCAGCGCCAGCGCCCGCACCATGGCGCCACTCTTGGCCAGCACTTCATCATGTTCAGCTTCCGGCACGCTGTCGGCGACGATGCCCGCGCCGGCCTGAAAGCTGTATTCGTCGCCGTGGAACACCAGCGTGCGGATCGTGATCGCCTGATCCATGTCACCGTGTGCGCCGAAGTAGCCCACCGTGCCGCCATAGAGTCCGCGCCCGACCGGCTCGAGTTCGTCGATGATCTGCATGGCCCGCACCTTCGGCGCACCCACGAGGGTTCCGGCCGGAAACGTCGCCGCGAACAGATCAAACGCATCCTTGCCCGGGGCCAGCCGGCCCTGGACGCCACTGACGATGTGCATCACGTGGCTGTAGCGCTCGATGTGCCGGTAGGGAGCCACGTGCACGCTGCCGGCCGCGGCCACGCGGCCCAGGTCGTTGCGTGCCAGATCCACCAACATCACGTGCTCGGCATTTTCCTTGGGATCCGCCCGCAGCTCGGTTTCGCGGGCCACGTCAGTTTCCACATCGTCGGCGCGGGGCCGCGTTCCGGCAATCGGCCGCAGCTGCGCGTGCCCGCCGCTGAGCTTGACCAGCGCCTCGGGTGAGGAGCCCACCACGGTGATGTCCCCCAGTGCGCAGTAGTACATATAAGGAGAGGGATTGATCAGACGCAGGGCCCGGTACGCCTGGAACGGATCAAGCTCGTGCCGGCCGCTGAACCGCGAGGCCAGCACCAGCTGGTAGACATCCCCCGCCGCGATGTATTCCTGGATGCGCTGCACGCCGGCGACGTACTGGTCGCGGGTCATCGAGGGCACAGGCTTCGCGTAGCGCCCCGGCCGCGGCGCCGTCGGCAGGCCACCGCGCAGCGCCTGGATGATCTCCCGCCGCAGCGCGGCGCGCTCGGCGGCGGAGCCGGCGTGCAGCAGCGCGATGCTGCGTGTCAGATGATCAAACACCAGCAGCGAACGCGGCGCCACGTAATGCAGTGCCGGAACGCCGTCGGCTGTTGCGACGCGCTTGGGCAGGTGCTCGAAGAACCGCACCACGTCATAGGAAGCGAAACCGACCAGGCCGCCCGCCAGCGGCACGCCGGAGATCTCCGGCATCGGCCGCGGCGCCGCCGCCAGCGCAGCGCGCAACTGGGTGAGCAGGTCGGTGGCGTTCGCCGGCCGCGGCTGCAGCGCCGAACCCAGGTGCAGGCCGGCCGCGTCCAGCTTGACCGTAAGACTGTCGCCGAAGCCGACAAACGAGTAGCGGGCGAGGCGCTCCCCGCCCTCGACGCTTTCGAGCAGGAAGCACGGCTTGAACGCCGCCAGCTTCATGAAGGCGGACACGGGGGTGTCCAGATCTCCGGCGATATCAAAAGGCGCTTTCATTGCAGTACCTGGCTTCAAATCATGCAGACAACAAAAAACCCATCCCGGGACAATTCCGGAGATGGGTTCTGGCGACGCTCGAGTCTTTTTTAGGAAAGTTTAAGGCGGCAGCAACCAGGGCCCACTCCGTCAGGAAGTGCGCCACCACCAGGTGCGATGCTCGTTGCGAAGCTGTGTAGACATGCGCCGGGGAGTATCGCCGGAAGGCATAAGGCCGTCAAGGATGGCTTAGAATGGCAACTTCCTTCCCGTGCCCGGAGTTGACCGTGAGATTCAAAGCTCTGCTCGACAGCTGGCAGGACGCCGCTGGTGGTCCTCGCACCGCCCAGGAATACGCCGTCAGGCTGCCCGTCGATGACGCCGCCCGGTTGCATGCCCTGGCCGAGATGTTCCCCGGGCGCACCCCGGAGCAGCTGATCACTGAACTGCTGGGCGCGGCCCTGCAGGAGATCGCCGCCTGCATGCCTTACGTTCCCGGGCAGAAGGTCATCGCCAACGATGAGCAGGGCGATCCGTTGTACGAAGACGTGGGGCTGACGCCAAGGCTGGAGGAACTCACCCGCCGCTATCGCCGCAAGCTGGACCCGGCGGCCGCTCCTTGAGGTCTTGAGGTAACAATCGGCATGCCCTCTTTCGATGTGGTCTCGGAGGTCGACTCGCACGAAGTGACCAACGCGGTCGACCAGGCAAACCGCGAGCTCAACCAGCGGTTTGACTTCAAGGACACCGGCGCCGTCTTTGAGTTGAATGACATGACCGTGTCGGTCAAAGCCCAGGTGGAATTCCAGCTGAAGCAGATGCTGGAAATCCTGAAGCTGCGGCTGGCCAAGCGTGGCATCGACGTGCGCTGTCTTACGATCAACGATCCCGTGGTCAACCTCGCAGCCGCAGTGCAGGAGGTGATCCTGCGCCAGGGCGTTGATGCCGATACCGCGCGGCAGATCGTGCGGCTGGTGAAGGACGCGAAAATCAAGGTTCAGGCCAGCATGCAGGGTGAGAAGGTGCGCATCGTCGGCAAACAGCGTGACGATCTGCAGTCGGCCATGGCCCTGCTGCGCAAGGCAAAGATCGAGCAGCCGCTGCAGTTCAACAACTTTCGCGATTGAGACGCTCAGCGCCGCGCGCGGGCGGCGTCGATCTGCGCGCAGAGGTTCGCGGTCGCGGCGAGCACGCTGGGTCCCAGGCGGCTCAGGGCCTGGTCTTCGAAGTCGAGCAGATTGCCGGTGCGCACCGCCTGCAGTGACGGAAACCTCCGCCACGCCTCGAGCCACTGCGCCCCACCGCCCGGCGGCGCCGCCGCGATAATCAGCTGCGGATCGCGGGTGATCACCGCCTCCGTCTGCACCGCGGGACTCAACTGGGCGAGGTCACCGAATACATTGACGGCGCCACACACCGACAGCGCATCGGACATCAGCTGGCGACTGCCCACGGTATACAGCGGCTGATTCCAGGTCTCCAGCAGCACGGTCAGTGCCGGACGCTTCGCGTACCGTTCACGCAGTTGTGCCAGCTGCTCATCGATCCGGTCGGCACGTTGCTGCGCGGCGCTCGCCGTCCCTGCCATCAAGCCCAGACGCCGCAGCGATGCGCCGAGATCCGCGAGCCGGTTCACCTGCTGACCGTAGAGCGTGAAACCCAGCCGCTGCAGCTGCGCGATCTGTGCCGGGTTGTTGCCGCCGGGCCAGAAGACGATGACATCCGGTTTCAGCGCCAGCAACCGCTCCATGTCGATGGCGCTGCTGTCACCGATCCGTGGCACCTGCCGCGCCGCCGGTGGTGCATCGGAATACGCCACGGTGGCGACCAGCTTTGGGCCCGCGCCCGCCGCAAACAGCATCTCGGTGGCGCCGGGCGCCAGGCTGACGATGCGCTGGACCGGATGTGGCAGGCTGATGTGGGTGCCGGTGTCATCCACCACATCGATGCCGGCCGCGACGACCGGCAGACCCGCCAGCAGCAGCACGGCCCATCCCAAACCAGAACATCCCCGTATAATGCGGGCCATGACAGTCAAAGCCGTATTCCTTGATTTCGCCACCGTCAGCAACGGCGATCTTGACATGAGCGCGCTCAAGCGCGTACTTCCGCATATCGTGCTGCACGATGTCACGCCGGTTGCGGAGATCCCGGCGCGCATGGCGGGGGCGCAGATCGTTCTCACCAACAAGCTGTACCTCACCCGCGCGCTCATCGAGGCGAACCCACAGCTGCGGTTCATCGGCGTCTCGGCGACGGGCACCAACAATATTGATCTGGAAGCGGCACGCGATCACACGGTGGCGGTCTGCAACGTGCGCGACTACTGCAGCCGCTCGGTGATGCAGCATGTGTTGGCGGTCATCCTCGCGCACACGCATCGCGTGCGCGAATTCTCCCGCCTCGCGGTCGATGGTTCCTGGACGCGCACCCCGCAGTTCACCATGCTCAACTACAACATCCGCGAGCTCTCCGGCCGGGTGCTGGGAATTGTCGGCTACGGCACGCTCGGTCGCGCCGTGGCGCAGGGCGCGCAGGCGGCGCTCGACATGCGCGTCATGATCGCCGGACGTCCCGGTCAGGCCGCGGCACCCGGACGCGTGGATCTGGATGTGCTGCTGCAGGAAGCGGACGTCCTGAGTCTGCATTGTCCGTTGACACCCGCCACCGCCAACATGATCGGCGCGCGCGAACTGTCACTCATGAAGCCCGATGCCCTGCTGGTGAATACCGCGCGCGGCGGCTTGATCGACTCGGCAGCGCTGGTCGATGCGCTGCGTGCCGGCCAGATCGGCGGCGCGGCGATCGACGTGTTGCCGCAGGAGCCGCCAATCGATGGCAATCCGCTGGTCGATCCGACCATCCCGAATCTGCTTCTGACGCCTCATATCGCCTGGGCCGCCCAGGAAGCCCGGCAACGTTGCATGGACGAGGTCGCCGCCAACATTGCGGATTTTCTCAAGGGCGGCACCCGCAACCGCGTGGCCTGAGCGCATCGCAGGTCCAGCTTGGTCTTGAGCTGGACGACAGGAAGAGTGGCCACTGCACACTTTCGGTGTGCTGCGCACCGTATTCCAAGCAGCTCTGGCACCCTTCACTCCACAATGACCGCTCCGAGTTATGTCTAAGTGGACGTGCCAGGCCGTTCGCGTCGTGAGGTCCTGCGCAAGTGGCTGTACCTGACCGCGATCGCATTGGCGATCACCGTGCTGTGGTTCATCGCGTCGATCGTGATGGTGTCGCGCGAAACGAAGGTGATCCGAGAGGCGGCCGCGAAGGAGCGGCGGCTCGGCGAAGCCCGAATTCGGCTGCAGAACATCCTGATCTTTTTGAGCAATGCGGAAGCGGGGCAACGCGGCTACCTGCTTGCGGAAAAAGATCGTTATCTGGCCCCCTACAACAGTGCGGTCTCGGGGATCGCCGGCCTGCTGGATGAACTGGAACGCTCCACCGTTGATGTTCCCTCACGCGCCCCGCTCATCGGGCATATCCGGGAGCAAACGAACCTCAAGCTCGCCGAACTCGCCGACACCATTCGGCTGGCGCGTGCGGGCAATCGCGCCGCCGCCATTGCCCTGGTACAGACCGACCATGGTCAGGAAATCATGGAACGGCTGCGGTCTGATATCGACGCCTTCAATTCGACCCTTCTGACCCAGGAGCGCGCGTCGACCGATGCCGTCGCACAAACGGTGTCGCACCGGGAACAGCTGGCGATCCTGGCCTCCTTGGCACTACTGCTGGCCTTCGCCCTCGCGACGGTGCAGGTCGCTCTCCTGTTTGCAGCTCAACATCGATATGAACTCGCGCTGTCGCTGAGCGAGCGCAGGCACCGCGCGCTGGTGGAAGAACAGTCCGAGGTCGTGACCTTGGTTCGTCCCGACGGCGGCCTCGTATACGCGAATCCCGCCTTCAGCCGTATGTTCGACGTGCCGGTTGATCAGATTGATGGCAGGCACCTGCTTGATTGGATAACCCTTGCGGACCGCGGCCTGATGCAACAGTCATTGCAGGATGCACTGTTGGCGATCGAGCCCGTCGCCATTGCCTGCGGTGTCGAATGCCGGGGAGAAGAACGCTGGCTCTCCTGGACGCTCCACGCTCAGGCGTCGGCGGGACATCGGTTGGTGCACGCAGTGGGGCGCGACGTGACGTTGCGCAGGAAGGCGGAAGCGGCCTTGCGCATCAGCGAGGACTTCCTGCAGCGCACGAACCGCGTGGCGGGAGTGGGCGGCTGGGAGCTGCACCTGGCTACGGGCGAGCTGTCCTGGTCAGATCAGGTGCGAAGGATCCACGAGGTCGCGGACGACTATTTGCCGACCCTTGAAGGTGCGACGGCATTCTACGCCCCGGAAGCGCAGGTGCAGCTCCGCGCGGCAATGGATGGCGCCCGATTCCGGGGTACACCCTGGGATCTCGAGCTGGCCCTGACCCCGACCTCGGGACATCCGATCTATGTGCGTACCGTTGGGGCGGTGGAACGCGACCAAAACGGCGTGCCGATTCGCCTGATCGGCACCCTTCAGGACGTCACCGATCGCAAGCGCCTGGAACTTAAGCTCGAGGCCAAGGAGCGCTTCATCAGTGGTATTACCGATAGCCTGCCGGCGCGCATTGCCTACGTGGGTGCCGATCGCCGCTTCCAGTTCGTCAACCGCAAACTTGCCGACCGGTTCAATCTGCCCACGGAGAAGATTGTGGGCGCCGACATTCTCGATATGGCCACGCCGGACAGCCGCGCGGGGTGGGAAAAAGTCGTCACCGCCGCCCTGGCGGGACAGAGCCTGCGCTACGACTATGACGATACGATCGATGGCGAGTTGCACAAGATCGAAGCACACCTCATCCCCGATACCACTCACCGCGGAGAAGTGCAGGGTTTTGTCTCCATCAGTACCGATATCACCCACCTCAAACGCATTGAGCAGCACCTGCGGGAACTGACCGACGTCTTTGACAACACTACCGATTTCGTCGCGCAAACCGACTGGCGGGGGAAGGTTCTCTTCATCAACAAATCCGCCCGCCGCGCGCTGGGAATCGAAGCGGATACACCGTTGGTTGACCGCTCGTTCCGGGAGTTCTACCCGCCTGAGACGAACGAACGTTTCATACGGGAAATTGTTCCTGCGGTGAAGCGCGACCTGGTGTGGGTCGGCGAAACCGAGGTGATCCTGAGCGGCGGGCGGCTCGTTCCCGTCAATAACATGGTGATCAGTCACCTTGATGCCCAGGGGCGTGTGTCCCGCTATTCATCGATCATGCGCGACATCAGCGCGGAAGTGGCTGCGCGCCGCGAACTCGCGCGGCAGACCGCGACACTCAACACCATCATCGAGGCGATTCCCGCCATGGTCGCCGTTTTCGATCTGGATGCGCGCATTGTGCTCGTCAATCAGGCGTATGAACGTTGGCGGGGGCTGTCGCGCGATCTGTTGATCGGCCGCCTGGTGGAAGAGGCCATGGACCCCACTGAATTTGAGACCAGCGAGCCCTGGGCGCGGCGCGCG